>Ga0063231_10000003_pt1 | contig 63275 bp, 91 predicted proteins | sample LauGreSu1BDMLBSD_2_FD_56231 | JGI IMG/M metagenome (GOLD analysis project Ga0063231, IMG submission 56231) | Freshwater lake microbial communities from Lake Michigan, USA - Su13.BD.MLB.SD v2 (version 2) | ecosystem: Environmental > Aquatic > Freshwater > Lake | place: Lake Michigan, USA...
TAATGAAGCAAAGAAGATCACCTTCATCGATGGTACAGAGATTTCCGTACGCCCATTGAAGATCTCGCTATTGCGTGAGTTTATGAAAAAGTTTGAAGAGCTTGGCCCAGTTGCCGAAGACAACGATAAGTCTATGGATGTTCTAATGGCTTGTGTTCAGATTGCAATGCGTCAGTATAACGCAGAGCTAGCTGCAGACGCAAAGGCACTAGAGGATTCTCTGGACTTGCCAACAGTCTACCAGATTGTTGAAGAGGCTTCGGGAATCAAGCTTGGAGATTCGGTTGCTGCTAGTCGCAAGTAACCAGTAGCAGGAGTGCGAATGAATGGCTGATATTGAGTCAAATATAAGAATAGATATTGATACCACAGACGCTCTGTCTGCTATCAAGAATCTGCAAAGACAGATATCAGCCTTTCACAGCACAATGCAGCAGTCTGGCAACGCTGCCAATGCAGCCATCTCTGATGGCATGCAAAGAAACTTAGTCAATTCGATTAATGCCACAAAGAAGTTCTCTGCATCCATGGTGGATGTAAAGGGCAGTACAGAATCTTTTACTACTGCTCTTGAAAAGAACAAGCTCTCCCTTGGACAATACTTTAGGTATGCTGGGGCATCTACAAAAACCTTTGGAAGACTCTTCACAAATGAGTTTAACACTATTGAGAAGGTTGCTAGAGAAAGAGTAAAGACCCTACAGACCCAGTATATCAAGATGGGTAGAGATGCCAACGGTGCAATCCAAGCAATCAAGGTTAGACCACTCGCCCTTGACATGGAGAAGCTTGGTACTCAGGTACAGATAGCAGCTCAGAAGCAGCAGATATTCAATCAGCTTCTGAAGCAAGGCTCTACAAACCTTCTAAACTTTGGTAAGAATACTCAGTGGGCTGGTCGTCAGCTTATGGTTGGTTTTACTGTACCACTTAGCATGATGGGTGTAGCTGCCGTAAAGTCTTTCATGGAAATGGAAAAGGCAGTTCTAAAGTTCCAGAGAGTCTATGGAGATCTTGGCACAACTGCTGGCGATACCGAGAAGATGATCAAGCAGATCGAAAAGCTAGCTAATAGCTTTACCAAGTATGGTGTTGCAGTAGCAGACACAATGTCTTTGGCAGCCGATGCTGCAGCCATGGGTAAGACTGGTGCCGACTTATCTGCACAGGTATCTGAAGCAACCAGGCTAGCAATTCTTGGTGGTGTAGAGCAAGCTCAAGCACTTGAGACCACCACATCACTTACAAACGCCTTTGGCGTTGCAACAGAAAATCTGGCAAATAAGATAAACTTCTTGAACTCCGTTGAAAACCAGACGGTAACATCCATTGAAGACCTAACCATTGCTATTCCAAAAGCTGGTCCAGTTGTTCAGCAGCTAGGTGGAGACGTAGAAGACCTAGCATTCTTCCTGACAGCGATGAAGGAAGGTGGAATTAATGCCTCTGAGGGTGCTAACGCACTAAAGTCTGGTCTAGCATCTCTAATTAATCCAACTGGAAAAGCAAGCGAGTTTTTGCAAACTTTTGGCATAAATGTAAAGAACATTGTAGACTCAAACAAGGGTGACGTTAAGGGGCTAGTTCTAGACTTTGCATCAGCACTGGATACCCTAGACCCACTAAACCGTGCACGTGCCATTGAGCAGATGTTCGGTAAGTTCCAGTTTGCCCGTATGTCAACACTATTCCAAAACGTAATTGCCGAGGGTAGCCAGGCATCACGTGTGCTTGACATGACAAAGGCATCAGCCCAAGAGCTAGCAATCCTATCTGAACGAGAAATGAAGAAGGTAGAGAATTCTCCAATGTTTAAGTTCCAGAAGGCATTGGAAGATATCAAGGCATCTCTAATTCCTTTGGGAGAAGAATTCCTAAAGTTGATCACACCACTTGTTGAGTTTGGTGTAGATATGCTTAAGCAGTTTAACAATCTTGATGCAGGGGTTAAGCAGTTTGTTATGGGTGCTGTTGGTGTCCTTGGCCTAATAGCACCAGCAGCAATTATGACCTTTGGTCTTTTTGCCAACGGTATCGCAAACATCATCAAGGGCGTTAGCTCTGTTAGCAAAATGTTCTACAAGCTTGCAGGTGCTACATCAGATGCAGCTGGCCCAATGGGATACTTTACCCAAGAACAGCTAGAAGCTTCAGCAGTGGCTGCCTCGCTTGAGCAGGTACACTCAAACCTTACTCAGCAATTTACATCAGAGACTGTTGCAATCCTAGGGCTAAAGGATGCTTACCACCAAGCTATTATAGCTATTAACGAGTACAGTGCCGCATCTTCACTTGCAAGAGCAGCAGCAACTCCAACCCCATCAGTAGCACCTCCAATCTCAAAGGTTCCTGGTTCACGTCGTGCACAGTCACCTGGAGGAAGTCTTCCAGGGTATGCATCTGGAATTCTTTCTGTGCCAGGACCAAAGGGTGCTGGAGATGTTGTTCCATCTTTGCTTTCTCCTGGAGAAGCAGTAATTCCTGCAGATGTTGCCAAGAAGAACCGTGGTTTTATCGCAGCAATGATTGCTGGAAAAATTCCAGGCTTCTCCCAGGGCATAGCCGATGTCCAGCTAAAAACAAGTGATGAAGACACACAGAAGATCCTGGCCGAGGCACAAAGATTTTCAGCACTAGGTTCTGAAGAGCAGGAGATTGCAAGCCAGGCCCTAAAGGCACTTTCTGAGCAGAAGACCCAGAGCATTAAGGGTTTCCGCCGCATCCTTGCATTCCAAGGTGCCGAAGCTGGATCTACCCCATCTCAGACACTAGGCAAAGCTATCTATTATGGACCTAGCAAAGAAGACACGGATAGAAAGAAAAAAGATATTAGTAAGTTTAGGGGGTCTCCTCTTTCTACCTCTGCTAGTACAAATGCAGAAAACGCTGGAAGAGAGCAGGAGTATGATGTAGCTGCAAGAATTTCAGAGGCTGCCCACAATAAACTCTTAGAGCTTGGGGTTCCAGATACAAAGGCAGCAAGTATTACTGGATATCAGGGTGCATCAAATCCTGGTGTTGCCATGGGCCACAAGGTGGATGTCGGCTCTGCAAAGGTATTGCCAGAAGGGTGGCAGCAACCATTTATAAACTATGACCCTAGAATGGAAAATACCCTGCTTTCTAGCATGACATCAGCAGACAAGAAGAGTACAACTGGCGTATACGATGCTTACGAAGCAGCCGCAAAGACACTACAGGAGGCTGGAGACATAGCCGAGGCAGAGTGGATAGAGCTTGATGCTGCAATACGAGGAGACAAGTCTTTTACAGAGGGACAGAGAAAGACTTTTGCTAAAGTAAATAAAGAGGTTGCAAGAACTGCTGGTGTTAGCTCTCCAATGGGCATTAACGCAAATGCTCTAGACGCAGGATACGATGCAGTGGATATTCAGAATAAAAATGGGTACCAAAAGAAGTTTAACAATAAGGAAGCTCAGGCTGCAGTAGACAAACTAAATCAGGCCAAGGCAGACGCCTTCGGATCTGGAGTTACTAAGCAGCAACTAGATAAAATTAAGGCAGACGGAGAAAACCTAGTTAAGGGTCTAATCCTTGGTGTTGAAAAAGAAGGAGAGATGGCGTCTCCTTCGAAAAAGATGTTCAGCAAGGGTGCCGATCTAGTACGAGGTCTTGTCAATGGAGTCAAGGAAGGCTACGATGAAGCCAACCAGGTTGGAGATCAGCTAGGAGATGCTATCATAAACGGTGCAAGGCCAGATGGTCCTACACCACTGCCATCAATTCCAGGTTTCCCAACCACACCGACTCCATCATTTACGCCACCAGCTAACGATGCTGCATCGGTTGGAAAGAATCTTGGAAAGAAACTGTTCAAGGGTATTGACGATAAGCTGTCTGACTTGTTTACAACTGGTGCTCTTTCTAATACAGCTCTAGGACAGGCATTTAAGAATAACGCAATCTCAAATGCACTTGAATCTGGTGGATACAAGAACGGCGTAATACTTACAGACAGCAAGGGCAATGAGGCAGATAGAGCAGACGTAAACCCTGCCGTAGGTGCTGGCTCTGCTGCAATGATGGCAGCCAACATAAACAATGGAAACGACAACCAACTAGCATTTGACGCTGATGGAAATCCTATTGTGGATAAGAAGGGTAGGCAGTTAACTCAGCAGCAGCAGGAGAAGAGTCTTAAGAAGCAGGCAGCAGCACAAAAGCGTGGGCGTCTAGCAGGAAAGGCTATGGGCTTTCTTGGAACTGCAACAATGATTTCTGGAATGATGTCTGGAATGGGTGGCCCAATGGGTGATCTAGCAAATGCAGCTACCCCATTCCTTGGTGCACTTTCTGCCATTGTGCCACTTCTCATGGCATTGCCACTACCAATTGCAGCGGTAGTTGGTGGACTTGGTCTAATTGCTTTTGGTTTGTACAAGATGCATGAAGAGCTTGCAAAGGCAAGAGAAGAAGCTGCAAAGATGGCAAAAACATTCTCTTCTGGTAGAGATGCAATGGATGGCCTGGCGGAATTTGCTGGAACGGTCAACCCCTCCGAGGCTCTAGACAAGATACGTGCAGAGCGTAGATCTCAGTATCAAATTGTAACTGGCAAAAACACGTTTGGTGCAGAATACCTTGATTCTGAGGCAGGAAAGCAACTACTTGATGAGGCTAAGTCAGAAAAACTTAAGAACGGTGGAAAGAATGCGGCAAAGAGTCTTGCGGTTCAGTTATCTCAGGCAGTGGCAAACAATATACTAACTACAAACCAAGCAGCAAGCATTGCAAGCAATGTCGGTGAAGCCATGAAAGACTACGACTTTGCTATAGACGTCAATGCAACCATGGTAGAGCTTCTAGGCCCAGGCGGAGAAGATCTGACTAAGGACCCTCTAAAGGTAAGAGCCGAGATTATAGAGTTGAGGCAGGAGGTTGTAAGTGGAGCTGGTAATGCAAAGGATATAATTAATGGGTCAGAAAAGGCTTGGTGGTCAAGCTCCGTATTACCAAACCGAGCAAACCCAACAGAAGTAGCAGCAGCCGAAGCAGAGTTTGCACAAGTATTCTCCGACTTGTTTGATATGGGGCAGCAGAACCTAGATACCCTAGAGCTTGAGCACTTAAAGAGGCTAGAGGTTCTTGAGGCAGCTGGAGACCTTGCAGGAATAGAAAAAGAAAACAATAAGTATTTGGAAGATAGGGCAGCAGTGATTGCGACAAACACAGCAGCCTTAAAGGCAGAGTTTGATTACATCAAGGGCTTGGAGGGCGATGGTACAAATACATTGCAGAAGCAGTCTGCCGAAGCAATTGTAAATGCTCTAGAGCAATCAGCTAATGACTTGTTTAAGGATGCAGATCAGGCAACAAAAGATATGGCAAAGCTAACTCTTGAAAATATTGCAAACAACAAGGATCTTACTCTTGCAGAAAGAGCAACTTTGACGGCAACAGTAAGTGTAGAAAATATAGACGAACTCGAAAGAGTCCAGGCGATATTCCCAGTTAAAGATAACGTAGGGCTTTGGAAAAAAATTGCACAAGTCACTGTAGAGATGGGTGCTGGAACTGAGGAAGACTTCTTGTCCATTCTCCCAGGGTTTACCGATGCCAACAAGGCAACACAGTTTGCCGACTACGTAGTAAGATTAAAGACAGAGAATAAGGATTCGACAGAGGGTGCAGCAGATGCTCAGGCAGCAATGGACACCATGATTGCCCTAAGCAAAACTGAAGGCATAAGCTTAGACCAGTATGTAGATCCAGATGGAAATGTTACTGAAAAGTTTAAGAAAATTACTACAAGCATTAAAGCCTTGAATGCGGCTTTCTCAAAAAACAAAGGCAAAAAAATAACCTATGACGTTTTTGTAACGACCACTGGACTAACTCTTGCCAAAGAAGCCCAAGCATACTTTAATGGACTTGAGGCAGATCAGCAAAAGATATACACCACTACATACCTTACCGTTTTAGACACCATAGACGTTAACTCAGATGACGGCAAAAAGAGAATTGCGGCGTGGAGAAAAGCTCAGGCAGCTAACGGCTCTTTGGCTGGAAAGTGGGCGGCATCACTAAGTGCGTCTGAGGTTGCCAGCCAGATTGCTTCTGGTGTTGCCTATCAAAAAACCGAAGAATCTAAGGGTATCACAACCGTAGAAGAAGAAGAAGAGGAAGAAGAAGATAGCGGCGGAACCAAGACCGATCCATACGAGAATCTACTTTCAAGACTAAAGAGAGTCAGAGATGCAGCCATAAATGCAGCTGGAGGAATCTCTGAGCTAAACAAGGCATTGGCAAAGGGAAGCACTATTGCAAAGGGTCTATTCCGTGGAGTAAGTCAACAGCTAACTATGGCAGGGTACAGTGCTGAGTTTATTGATGACATGATGGCACTTGATGAAGAGCAACGCAAGAAATTCATGACTGTTGATAAAAAGGGTAAGGTAACCGTTACAAAGGACGGAAAGACTTATCAGAAGGGCTTGCGTGAAGCAGCCCTCGGAGAGTACCAGGATTCCGTTGTTCGCTCTACCGCAGATCTTGGCTACCAGTCCGAAGCATTTGACAAGCTAGTAAAACAGGGGATGTCTACTGCAGATGCGATGGAAATAGCATCAGATGCAAATATGGCATATGCTATAGCTACAAATGCCTCTACGACAGAAATTAAAGACATGGTGAAGTGGCTAGAGAAGCAGGCTAAGGCACAAAGAGAGCTAGACTTCAAGACCGCAGCTGGCCGAGAGAAGATCGTATCTGGAGCAACCTCTAAGGTTAGCGAATATTTTGCTGCTCAAGAAGCCAAGGTCAACAAAGACTTTGAGAATGGAACAGACACTAGTGGAAGAAACGCCTCTAAGTTTAACATTGGTAAAACTAGAAGCGAAATAGAAAAGGCTCAAGACGAGATTGCGGATTACCAGTATGAGATTGACGACATACAGTACCAGTTAGATGGAATTGCCAAGGCAGAAGACGAGATAAACAAGAGGTACGAAGAGCGAGTTGAGGCACTAGAAAACATTTGGGAAGCAAACAGCGACATTATGGAGCAGCAGAAGGGCCAGCTATCTATAGCTCAGGCATTAACATCTGGTGACGTTGCAGCAGCAGCAAAGGCAATGCAGGAAGAGCAAGCAAGAGCTGCAGATAGAGCAAGAGAAGAACAGAAGGCCGCTCTAGAAAAGTCAAAGGAGCTAGAACTTGCGTCTGTAAGATCTACCAATGGCAAGACCAGGGTAGAGCTAGAAAAGAGCTTGCTAACGCTTCAGGAAAAGATAGCGAAGATTGAAGAAGAAAGAGTAGAGCCAGCAGAAAAGATTGTTAAGGCTGCAGAGCGAGCTAAGGCACTAGCTATTGAGGCAGTCGGGGAAGCTGGCTATCTTGGTCAAACAAAGAAGGCTTGGGAGAATGTGGCAGATGCTGCAAGAAACGCTACCGTAGAGTCTGAAGAGTTTGCAAAGTCAATTCAAGAGGCACTAAAGGCTATTCCAGGATTCACAGAAGTGCTTGATGCAAACGGCAAGTTTATGTCATTTAAGTTTGATCCAAAGGCATACTCAGCCTGGCTAGGAACTCCAGCAGAAGGGGATGCCACAGACAGCGGTTCTGGCACAGCAAGCAGCACAGTTGTTGATCAAAAAGCCTTGACAGCAGTTAATACAAAGATTGCGAATGCATTGCGTTACAAGTCTAACATGGAAAAATTAGGTAAGTGGACAGAGGTCGCAGGTGCCGATGCCAAGCTAATTCAATACTATGCAGATCGAAAGAAGATTCAGGGACTCGCAAAGGGTGGAATGGTTATGCCAAAGTACTTCGCCTCTGGTGGATTTGCAATGGGAACAGACACCGTTCCAGCTATGCTCACACCAGGAGAATTCGTCATGAGCAACTATGCGGTAAAGACCCACGGTATTGACAAGATGAGAGCAATCAATTCAGGAAGAACAGTCGGTGATTCAGTGTATAATAGTTATGAGTTGAATGTCAATGTTAAATCAGATGCAAACGCAGACGAAATCGCCAGAGCAGTAATGACCCAGATTAGACAAGTAAACTCTCAGCAAGTAAGAGGAAATAGGTTCTAATGGCAGACATAGAGTACATGAGTGGAAGAAAGAAGTATGCAAGGCCACAGGCAGTGCTTTTTTCAGAGAACCCTGGAACTATAACTGAGTCTGGCAAAAGACTTCCAGATGGCTATGAGGTTGGTGCTGCAGAAGGCTCAGACGGATCATTCCTGATTCTTTCTGACGATAACAGAGAGCCAGTCAGCATGAGCATTGAGCGTATTGAAACCCGTGAAAGAATGATTAACGGAAGAATGCGTTCATATCACATTGCAGATAAGCTACAGTTGTCACTGTCCTGGTCTATGATTCCATCAAGAGCATTCTCCTCAAGCCCATCCTTTCAGGATAATGGCACAAGCTCAGCAACCTCTAAGTATACTTCAGATGGCGGTGCTGGCGGTGCAGACTTGCTAAAGTGGTATGAGGACCACCCAGGATCATTTTGGGTTTTTCTTTCATACGATAAGCCAGATAATTTTTCCACAAATAAGTATGGCAGGCTTGCAGAGTATAGCCAGGTAATTGAGATGTTTGTATCAGACTTCTCCTACTCCATTCAAAAGCGTGGAGCAACTAATCATGACTTCTGGGATGTGTCCATAACACTGGAAGAGGCTTAAAATGTTTTTTAATCAAGAACTTCAAGACCACCTAGAACAAAGCTCGTCAGTTAGCTTAAAGTCTTTTATCTCTGCAGAGTGGAACATGAACGTTCCATCCAACATAGCTACTGTTGGCAACTATCGAAACAGGCCATTAGACCTTGATTCCCCATACAACCAAGCGACATCGGTATATGATCCACTAGACAGCACTCTAAGTATTAAGCACTATACTGGTGCCACAGATGCTGACATAGCAATTGCAGGAGGGTATCAGGAAAAGCTTGATCAAGAGTTAAACCAAATCCCAGTAGTGTTTTCATCATTAAAGCAAAAAGAAAAAATGCTTTATTCTCTAGACGACTGCTTCTTGAAGTTTAGACCAAGATCTGGAATCAATAAAGCAAGATTTTTAAACGGAGTCTTTCTTCACAATACCAACTCGCAAATGGCAAGTAGGCCAAGGTACTACATGTCTAGCAAGAAAGATAATTTTAAATATTGGTCTTCTTACAGAACAGAGTCTTCTGGAACTAAAAACATTGAAAGAGGAATTGCTAATAAGCTAATTGGATCATCATACGTTATTGACGATGCAGCTCCATTTGTGGTTTACGAAAAGCCAGTGCCTGCAAACAGAATTGTAATTAAGATGCAGACTGGTGTAGGCACAGTAAACCTAGGACCATTTCAGACAGAGTCTGGAACTATAAATGACCCACTGTTTGGGTATGCAAACCAGAAGACACCAGTAAAGTGGAAGGTGCAATACCTAAAGAACAACTCTTGGTATGACGCCATATCTTTTGACAATAATTCAAAAAGACTAGATGGCTCTAACATTGTTGGACCAGACGGCTATGTAGAAATTGCCTACGGGCCAATCATTCCAGAGAAGTATGCAAAAGCCTTCAGGTATCTTGGAGAGATCTACGATGAAAGCATAATCCCAGAAGACTCGCTATTGGGCGATGCCTATCTAGTGAAAGAAACAGTGTCTTCTGCTGGAAGATTTGTGGTTAAAACTCAAGCTGGAAGAGAGTCGTTCTCGGCAAAATATGGCTGGTACTTAATTGATGAAGGGGTAGCCATGTCTACTCCATATGTTAAAAAGCTATCTTCGCCAGACTCTTTTAAGAATGCTTCTGGAGAACAAAAGCTAAGAGAGCTAGAGTTCATTTCTGGTATTAGGGTAGTTGTCGATACAATGAATGTTCAGAACTCCACATTTGACCTGATTGAAATATCGCCAAGACTGCTTGCAGACATATCGGATATGGTCACAAACTTCAGTATTACCAAGGCAGCATCTGACCTTGGCGTAAGCGGAATGCCAGTCGGACAGCTACTGGCATCAACAGGAACACTAAGCCTTTTTGACGTAGACCAGGTATTTAATAATAATAATGAAGATAGCGTAATCTCAAACTATCAGTATGAAAATATAAAGTTCTCATTTTATGAGGTAATCAAAAATGTTAACTCTGACTCGTTCTTGGCAGACTACTACATTCCAATTAAGACGCTATACTCTGAGTCTAGACCAACCTTTTCTAGTAAAGATAGGTCAGCAGAAATAGAGCTTAGAGATCTATTCTTTCACCTAGAGTCGACAAAGGCTCCAGAGCTGTTGCTTCAGGACGCATCGACAAGCTACGCAGTAAGCCTCCTACTAGACTCTATTGGCTTTTCAAACTACACGTTCCTAACTTTGCCAGATGAGTCGGAAGACATAATTCCTTACTTCTTTGTTGCCCCAGATAAGACCGTAGCTGAGGTGCTTCAGGATATTGCTGTCTCAACTCAAACAGCCATGTTCTTTGATGAGTACAACAACTTTGTTGTTATGAGCCGTGGATACCTAATGCCATCTGAAGAAGATAGACAGACCAACGCAGAGCTTCTGGGAACTATAGATCAGTCTAAGGACGGCACCCTAAGAAACAAGTCAACCTCAACAAAGCTAGCAAACATTGCCGACATATCAGCGTCAGAAACAAAGGTGTACAACTCTGGCAAAATAGCATATACCTCTAGATATATTCAAAGAGAGGTTGCATCGCTAAAGAACTCTTTGATGGTAGACAGAGATAAGTCTTGGATATACAAGCCAGCACTATTGTGGGAAGTGTCTCCAAGTGGCAACATTAAGTCTATTAACGATCAGACGGCAGATCAGCAACAGTACTTGTTGGCTGCTGTGCCACTAAACACTGACCTACCTGCCTCACCGCCATCTGTATTGAATGGACAAATCATTAACAATATTATTGACTTTGGAGAGTCCGTACAGTGGATTGGAAGATACAATGGATACTTTTACGCCAATGGCGAGGTAATCAGGTATGACGCAGTTGAGTATAGCGTACCAGGACAAGAGTCTGGAAATGTTTGGATAACAAACATAAAGGAATACCAGGGGTATTTCTCCAAGCTTCCATTTAATGGAAAGATGTATCAGACTGGAAGAGTTAGAATATTCTGTGTGCCAAACTATACAAACCTATCTAACGGGACAACAATCCTATCTGAGGGACAGGTTGCACAGCACGGAAGAGGACAGTTTGGAACTCCAATAAACTATCACTCAGCAGGCGTGAATGCTTACTGGCAAGACAACAAGAACGTTCGTGGAGTCAACATGGATCACACCAAGTTGTTTTACCAGTCAGATAATGTTTTTGCAACAGGAGCAATGTCAGCACCTCTAGAGCCAAACGGAAACTACACAATCATCGTTTCTGACTCAGAACTGATAAAGCCAGGATACAAGGTAGAAATCACTTCTGGTGTTGGAGCTTTTGAGCCAGGACCACTCCCATCGGTCGTAGAGGTTGTTGATGATACTCACGTCAGAATAGACAGAAAGATTGTTACTGCACTTGACAACGCTAGCATAATCTTTTATACAAAGCAGGCAGAACCATTTTATGGAAAAGCTGGGACATCGTTCTCATCTGGAACCAGTAATTCTTTTGCTCAAAAAACTGGAAGAAATTCAATTATAAAAAACTTTAACACTACCTTTGCCAACAAAGAGTCTACTGTTTCAAATTTGAAGGTAACAGAGCAGGGAGTAGTGCAGGCATCAGCATTAGTTATGAATGGGCCATCATTCTCCATAAAGGATAACCCAATTAGTTTTGTTTCTTATGTGTACAAGACTTTGCCAGATAAGTTTAAGCACTTTGGAACCAGAATGAGAATTGTAGGCAAGATTGAGGATGGCCTAGTAAGGTCTCAGACACCAGTCGGTGTTAACCCATACTACCAGCTAAACCAAAATACTCCAGATAAAGAATTGGCTATTGGAGGATCTTCTGGAGGTATTGCTATATCAGTAAATCCAGAAACCAACGCTGGATACTATTTTGAAATCGTTAGCCTAACAGCAGCAGATGTTTCGTCGTACCAGGATGGAGAAAATTCTGGAATTCACAATATACTATTTTACAAGCTTGGCAAGTCTTCTGCAAACTCACCAGAGTCAGAGCCAGCCATGCCAATCAAGCTGTGGGGTGGATCCGCAGAGATCCTATCTGACACAGGAACAATGGTTGGAAAAGCAAGAGTTACTGCAGAAGAAAAGCTAACGGTATATGACCTTTCTATAGAGTATGAAGAGGTTGGCTCTTCCCTAAGATTCTACCTATACATTAATGGCAGACAGATTGCTGTAGTAGATGACCCAAGACCTCAGCTACAGGACAACAAGATTGTTACATACAACAATGTTGCACTTTTCGTAAGAGGTTCTGCAAGAGTAATGTTTGAGAACCTCTATGCTATTCAAAACAACTATAGCCAGAACACAGCATTCGCATTGAATACACCAATTAGCGAAATCTTTGGAGACCCAGAGGTAGATGTTAATGACGCCATGAGAAAATATGCAATGAGCGGAATGATTCAGTCAACGTACCTTTCAGGTCTTGGAACGCAAGAGCCACCAAGATACAACCTGTACTTCGAAGAGTTTGGCACTATTATGCGTGAGGCTGCATACTTTGACGTGAGGTATGACAAAGCTTATCCAGCACTGTATGCCCAAATGTCACCAACATTCGATAGAATCAAGGGGTACACAATTTCTGGATTTACTGCAGGAGCTTACAGGGCAGAATTCCTTGTGTTTAATGCTACAGACACAGCACTACTTCTTGACTCTTCAAGTGCAAACTACTTAAGAATTCAGGGAATAGCCTTTACCCAAGAGTCCCAACACTCACTAACTGTTGATGACTATTTTGCTAAAAACAGCAATTTCTCCAACCCAGAGTTTATTGACGACGGTACCGTAAGATCACCGCTCAAATCTTTGGAGAAGTACCAGGGCGTTAAGTTTAGCAGAATGACTGATGGAGTCAAGGAGTTTTCTATAGAGGCTCCATACATACAAAGCCATGACGCTGCAGAAAGTCTGATGGAGTGGTTGGTAGACAAGACAATGAGACCTAGACTTTCCGTAGGTCTTAAGATTTTCTCAATGCCAACGCTACAGCTTGGGGATATTGTAACAATAGAGTATTTCTCAAACCAGAAAGATCAGCTCTCTGTACAAGGAAAGAGATTTGTCGTGTATAATATTGAGTATAGCCGCACATCTGCTGGCCCAGATATGACAATTTATGCTGTGGAGGTATAACGATGACTTCATCTAGCACATCTGTATCTTCTGTCCCACAAGCACCACAGACTGCAAGAGTATACTCAGTTGGAAGCGTAAAGGCTGCCACCCCAGACGTTGTCAAGGCGGTATCTGATATCCCAATAGACTCTGGGCAAATGGCACAAATGATTTTAAATGATATTGGTGGCCAGGAGTTGATATCAATTTCTAGAAGCGATATAGTTAATGGTCAGAACATCGTATACCAACCAATATCCGACATTAAAGAGATTCACAAGGCATATAACTCTAGCAACATTGTATATTTGTCAGAGACATCCGAAAATGTTTTTAATAGTTTTCCAATAAAGCTAAGCTCAAAGATTCCAGACTCATTGGGCAATAACGTTTCGTACGCCGACAACAAGATCCTCATTCAGCTCAAAGATATTCAAAGAGATGAGCTAGTAGAAATCCAAGTCGTGTCGTCTGGAGTGCTCCTTGATGATACAATATATACAGGAGAATAAATGATTACTAATAAAGGCAAGTCTATATTTGCAAAGTACATGATTGGCCAGACGCCAGCATACGCTTCTTACATTGCCCTAGGCTGCGGACCAAAGCCATCGGCATCTCAGGATGAATTTACCACAGAGCAAAAGGCAGAGTTCGCCACAAAGACCAATTTGGACTTTGAGATGTTTAGGGTGCCAATTACATCAAGAGGGTATTTGGTTGAGGATGGCGTTTCTAAAATTGTTTTCTCTGCAGAGTTGCCAACAGAAGAAAGGTATGAGATATCCGAGATTGGGGTATACTCAGCAGCATCTAATCCAGGAGCAGGCCTTTCCGATAGCCGAGTAATGATAAAGTTTTCAGATTCTGAGGGCTGGGTTGCACACGATGATTCTCCAGCCGCTCTTGGTACACTTCCTTTAGCTGGCGACACATTTATATCTAACGCAAACAATCCAGTACTTCGTCAGGTTGACAGGGTAGCTAGGTACGAGACCACAAGATTCCTGAATAGCGTTATTGGGATTAGGGGGGACTACTCAGATCTATCGCTTGTTTCAGGATCCATTATAGATACCATATCAAACAGCAAGCCACACATTCACTTAACTGGAACCAAGTTTGACCTATCAAGGTCTGGCCCAGCAGACGAGCTAAGCCTTGCATTTAGCGTAGCCAATGGAGTCGTTGGCCCAGAAGCAGGAGAAGAGATTGATAAGATCCTAATAAGGGTAGAATTTCTTGGAGTAGAGAGTGCCTCTGTCAACACCCCAAACGCAAGGTTTGACGTGATTCTAGAAAATGATCAGGACAACTCGTTTGACGACAACCGCTACTTTGTAGTCACAAAGCCGTTATCAGAGCTCTATGTGTCAACAAACTTTGCCTGGTCAGATGTGACGGTAGCCAGAGTATTCGTTACAGTAATTAACAATGATGGTGTTGCCTCGGATAGATACTATGTAAACCTTGACGGCATGAGAGTAGAAAATAAGACATTTGAAAATCCACTTTATGGACTTGTAGGGTACACAGTAATCAAGAATACAGACAGCAGCTTGATCATAAAAAGCCCAAACACTAAAAACTTTGTGGAATTTAGATTTGCCATGGATGTGGTCTAGTGAACGAAGAAATCCAAGAGGTGTCAGTCTCAGAGCTAGAGCTACCAGAACTTGCCCCAGGGGAGCAGTATTTAGTCAGGTACAGAATAGTGTCAGAAGACAGAAACAGGTCATCTGCATGGTCTCCGATAACTAGGCTAGACCCAGGACAAGAGTCCTGATATCTGATATAATACTTATATGGCAAAAATTCCACTACCGCAAACGGGCCAGCCGATGGACGTTTCTTACATCTATCAGCTAGCTAATGCTATCAATGATGTTGCAAAGCAAATATCACCATCTAACTATAAGTTTTTCACAATCCATACCCCTGCACGTGGTAGGGAAAGTGTTAAGAACATGGAAGCTAGAACGGTTGCTGCACACGTAGTCGTTGCTAGCGAAAAGCCAGTTACTTCTGGAGAAGAGCTAACATTCTCATATGAGTTTGACACAGACTTTTCCTACCCACCAATTGTTACCGCTACCATCTTTAATAGTGGATCGTCTATTGGAAACGCATCTACGGTAATTCTTAAAACTGTTACTACCAGCAAAATCGATGGTATTGTAAAGTTTACTACTAACGGAAATGTTTCGGTAGGTGTAAACATTATAGCTATTGGTATTCCTACAAACGGATAGTCTAAATGGCAAACCCCAAGAAAAGGTCTATAGCCGAAGAGGGCTATAATGATGCACCAGTAATCAAAGCAAGCCAGAAGGTTTGGTTTTTAAACGGAAGCCTTGTGAGAGTCCATCATCTAAACAAGTCTAACGGAATCATGTCTGTCTATAACATTACAGAAGACCAGATTGAAAGCTGTCTTATTAGTGATTTCAAAAAGAATAGGGAAAGAGCATACACAGTTGGTCAGACTGCAGACCTTGTAAATCGTCACAAAAAGTACCTACCCTTTTTGATGAAGACTGGTGTCATCCCATTCCCTACTGGATCTCAGAAGGGTGGCAAGACTGGATGGCAAGTAAGAAGTTATTACTCTGAGTCGCAGGTATTTGATATTCGTGATATACTTGCTTCCTACCACATGGGCAGACCAAGAAAAGATAAGCTAATAACTAACGACAGAACTCCTTCAAGACAGGAGTTGACACGGCGTATGGGTGATGGTATACTGACTTATACAAGGACTGAAGACGGAAGATTTATTCCGATTTGGTCAGAATCTATATAGAAGGAAAAACGGGTATGAATAACGAAGAGACTAAAGTACGTGTAGCACTTGGCTACACCCTTAACCTTGGCAACTTCCAGTCGCTAAGAATTGATGTTGAAGTCCAGGACAACAAGCGTGATGGTGAAAACACCAATGAAGCGTTTGAGCGTGTCTACTCATTCGTTGAGGCCAAGCTTCAGGAAAAGACATCTGAAGCTAAGAGCGAGATCGAAGACAAGTAATGGCAGAACGCAAAGACCGAATGGCTTTGCTCAGTCGCTACGCTAAGTTGCATAATCAGCACTACGAGCAAAAGTCTACATTAAATCTAAACGTAGAACAGTGGGCAGCAGATGCTCTCATTGAATCTTATACTTTACCTTTTTGCTATGACCTGTTAGAATATTACTTCCAGGTAGCACAAAAGCCAGCATGGAAATATTTTGCAAACTATGCTCACGACATTATTGACAAGCGTCAACAATTAGAACTAGACAACAAGGAGAGAGCCGAACGCAGGGCAAAGGCGAAGGCGTGGTTAAATGAGTAATACAGAATCCAAACTAATTTCTGCGGTATTGCAGGACAAGCAGATCCACGTTTTGCTACAGGCAAACGTAGACAATATCATGTCTACCCACAACGACATCTGGGAGTTTATCAGGAAGTACTCTGAGGCTAATCAAGCGGTCCCTCCAGTATCACTTGTCGTAGAAAAGTTTAGAGACTTCTCACCAGTTGATGGCGTAGGGGCAACCAAGTATCACCTAGAAGAGCTACAGCAAGAGTTTCTAGATAGTAGCATCAAGAACTTGCTAAAGTCAGCAGCCACAGAAGTGCAGTCTGGTCACAGTGCTAATGCACTAGAAAGCCTAATTGCCAAGACCTCTGAGCTAAAGAAGAACACAGCAGTCATTCGTGACATTGACGTTACAGACATTGAAGATGCAGTAGCATACTACACAAACCTACAGGCCCAGCAAGCTATTGGTTCTGTTGGTGTTAAGACTGGTCTGCCAGGATTTGACAACTATCTTCCTGCTGGAATCATGCCAGGCCAGCTTGGAGTTATGCTTGCCTACCCAGGTATCGGAAAGTCGTGGTTATCGCTATACTTTGCGGTACAGGCATGGAAGCAGGGAAAGTCACCGCTAGTAATCTCTCTTGAGATGAGCGAGACTGAGGTCCGCAATCGTGTATTTACCATCATGGGTGAAGGACTGTTCTCACATAGAAAGCTTTCCAACGGACAGGTAGATGTAGAAGACCTTAAGCGTTGGCACAAAAAGGAACTTACTGGAAAGCCAGAGTTCCACATCATCTCTAACGACTCTGGTGGAGAAGTAACCCCATCTGTTATTCGTGGAAAGATCGATCAGTACCGACCAGACTTTATTATCGTTGACTACCTACAGCTAATGTCTCCAAACCAGAAGTCTGACAACGAGACTGTTCGTATGAAGAATCTGTCACGTGAACTAAAGCTTTTGTCTATCGCAGAAGAGGTGCCAATCATTGCCATCTCATCAGCGACTCCAGATGACGTCACAAAGCTAGATACTGTTCCTACCCTAGGCCAGACTGCCTGGAGCCGTCAAATCGCCTACGATGCCGACTGGGTGCTTGCTCTGGGCCGTGGTACAAACTCTGACGTAGTAGAGTGTGTATTCAGAAAGAATCGAAATGGATTCATGGGCGAATTCTTGGTGCAGGTAGACTTTGACAAAGGCTGGTACAAGTACAAGGACATGGAAGGTCTTGACGGATAGCAGCAATTATTGCTATAATGTAACGACACAAGCATTTATAGCTTGATAAAACATTAGAACATTTACAGTATATAGAAGAGGGAATAGAGTGAGTACTAGAGATAAACGTGGCAATGCCGACATTTACACAACTGAACAAATCTCTAGAGTTCTCGCAGGCTCAGGAATCTCTATTGAATCTGAGATAGACTCAGACTACATTATCTACTGTCCATATCACAATAATCACAGATCTCCAGCTGGAGAAATTGATAAGGTTACTGGAACGTTCTTTTGCTTTTCATGTCATCACGTGGCAAACCTAATTGAGTTTGTAATGCATACAACTGGCAGGACTTATTTTGAGGCAGCCAGATTTGTTAGGTCTAAGGGCACGGAGTCCAGCATCGAACAGATTGTTGACAAAGCCTTAGTCATTAAACCTGACTATATCCAATATGACCAGATACTGATTAAGAGATTAAATCAGCAGGCATTGGAGTCACCACGTGCAATGCGTTATTATCTTGGTAGACTTATCACTGAGGAATCAGTCAAGAAGTTTTCTTTAGGGTTCTCAGAAAAGCAGGATATGGTAACTATCCCAGTTCACTCTCCAGATGGTATGGAGATTGGCTTTGTCGGTAGGTCCGTAGAGGGCAAAGAATTCAAGAACACCCCAGGTCTGCCAAAGAGCAAGACCCTATTTAACATTCACCGTGTAAAGACTGCAGATCGTGTATACGTTGTAGAGTCATCGTTTGACGCTATTCGTCTAGACCAGTGTGGTTTTCCAGCGGTAGCTACGTTAGGTGCAAACGTATCTAACTTCCAAATAGACCTACTACAAAAATACTTCAATAACATTTTTGTTATTGCGGATAATGATGAAGCAGGCGGAAACATGAAGAGCAAGCTTGTAGAAAAGCTTGGTGGTCGTGTAACCGTAATAAGTATAGATAAGAAGTACAAGGATATTGGTGACATGCCAGACGACGCAATTAAAAATCTTGACGAATCGTTTGACAAATCAATAGCTGCAATGCTAAACTGATCATGCAATAAAAACACATAACATAAGGAGAAAACAAATGAGCGTTATTAAGGGACTAAAGAACATCAATGCCCTGCTTGACAAGCCGAAGTACGATGAAAACTCACCAAAGGTTCGCTGGCTAAAGCTAGCTGACGGACAGGGTATTAAGATCCGCTTTATTGAGGAGCTTGACGAAGACTCTGCACACTACTCGCCAGACCGTGGTTTGGCTCTTGTAGTAAAGGAGCACACTAACCCAAAGGACTACAAGCGTAAGGCTGTAGACACCATGGACACCGAAGGCCGTGACTGGGCAGAGGAAATGCACCGCAAGGATCCAAAGGCTGGCTGGAAGGCTCGTCTACGTTTCTACTGCAACGTGCTAGTAGACGATGGCGTTGAAGACCCATACGTCGCAATTTGGTCAATGGGAATCAGCAAGCAGTCAGCATTCAACACTATTCGTGAGTATGCACTTGAGACTGGCAGCATCTCAAACACCACCTGGAAGGTAAAGCGTAACGGTCAGGGAACTGAGACCACCTATACCCTAATTCCATCGGCACCAGATTCTGAGCCGTACGACTGGGGTACAGTTAAGCCTTACCCACTAGAGTCAGCACTGCGTAAGATTCCTTATGCAGAGCAGGAAGCTTTCTACCTAGGCTTTGACACCCCATCGGTGACATCAGCCAACATGGACTGGTAGTAAGCATATTGTTTGATGGGGGTAGACACGTTCTGCCCCCATCTTTCCATATCTTGACAACTTGTCAGAAGTATGTCATAATTCTTTTATTATCTTTTACAAACAATAACAAGCAAGGAAAAAAATGAGCTACGTTGGACTTCACGTTCACACGCACTACAGTCTTTTTGATGGTATCGCAACTCCACAGGAATATGTGGAACGTGCCAAAGAGATTGGCATGCCTGCTATTGCTATTACCGACCACGGATCTCTTTCTGGTCACCGTGAGATGTATCGCATAGCCAAGGAAAATGGCATCAAGCCAATCCTTGGTATTGAGGGGTACATCACTAAAGACCGTCATGACCATGAAGATAAGAAAGATAAGAACGATCCCCTAGACTTAAACTACAACCACCTAATTATCCTTGCAAAGAATGCACAGGGCTTAGAGAACCTAAACAAGCTTAACGAGCTAGCCTGGACAGAAGGCTTTTTCAAGAAGCCAAGGATGGACTGGGAGATTCTGACCAAGTACCGTGAAGGCCTTGTAGTTACTTCTGGATGTTTATCTGGATACCTAGCTAAAGCAATCGAAGCTGACAACTTAGCTGCTGCCAAGATGCACCTCACTTGGGCAAAGAAAACTTTTGGCGATGACTATTACATTGAGGTAATGCCACACAACCCAGCAGAGATTAATAAGGTGCTACTCCAGCTCGCAGACGAGTTTGGAATCAAGTCTATTGTAACTCCAGACTGCCACCATGCACACACTGGGCAGAGAGAAATCCAGGAGCTAAAGCTTATCCTTAACTCTTATTCAAACAAGACTGTTAAGGATGTTACATACGAAAAGTCTTGCAAGCACGACAATCTTATGGACCGTCTAGATTATCTATATGGGGCAGACCGCCAAATGACGTTCCGTGACTTTGAGATTCACCTGCTCTCTGATGAAGAGATGCATAAGGCTATGGAAGCCCAGGGTATTGATCGTCAGGACATCTACGATAATACTGTTGAGGTATCAAATAAGATTGAAGACTACGATATCAAGGATCACCTGGACTTGCTTCCAGTGCAGTATCAGAATCCCAACAAGGAGTTGCGAGAGCTAGCCATTGCAGGGCTAGAAAAGCGTGGCATTAAGAATGACCAGTACCTAGCTCGCCTAGACGAAGAGCTAGAGGTAATTGAGGCAAAGAACTTTGGACCATACTTTTTGGTGGTTCGCAATATGATTTCTTGGGCTAAGAAAGAAGACATCATGGTGGGGCCAGGACGTGGTTCTGCAGCAGGGTCGCTGCTCTGCTATGCTCTGGATATCACAGACATTGATCCTATCCAGCACGGACTTCTATTCTTCCGATTCATTAACCCTGAGCGTAATGACTTCCCAGATATCGATACAGACATCCAGGACAACCGTCGTGAAGAGGTAAAAGACTATCTGGTCCGCCAGTATCGCCACGTAGCATCCATTGCAACCTTCCTACAGTTTAAGGACAAAGGTGTTGTTCGTGACATTGCACGAGTACTGATGATCCCTCTGACTGACGTAAACAAGGTCATGAAGGTTGTAGATACTTGGGACGACTACTGTGGCTCTAAGCAGGCTGCATGGTTCCGTGAGAAGTATCCAGAGGTAGAGAAGTATGGAGAGCAGCTACGTGGTCGTATTCGTGGCACTGGTATTCACGCAGCAGGTGTTGTTACATCTAAGGAACCAATCTTTAAGTTTGCACCGCTAGAGACTAGAACGTCTCCAGGAAGCAAGGAGCGTATTCCTGTGGTGGCGGTAGACATGGAAGAGGCAGAGAAGATTGGCCTTATTAAGATTGACGCTCTAGGTCTAAAGACGCTATCTGTTATTCAGGACACTCTCAAGATTATTAAAGAAAGAAATGGTGCAGAACCAGATCTTCACGCCATTGATATGGAAGACAAGAACATTTATCAGATGCTTTCTGATGGATACACAAAGGGTGTATTCCAGTGTGAAGCCACACCGTATACCAATCTGATAGTTAAGATGGGTGTCAAGAACTTTGCAGAACTTGCAGCCTCCAACGCTCTGGTTCGACCAGGTGCTGCTAACACTATTGGTAAAGACTACATTGCACGTAAGCACGGTAAGCAGAACATCTCCTACCACCACCAGGTGATGAAGGCGTTCACCGCTGAGACCTACGGATGTATTCTATATCAGGAACAGGTTATGCAGGCTTGTACAGAGCTTGGCGGTATGACAATGGCTGAGGCTGACAAGGTTCGTAAGATCATTGGTAAGAAGAAGGATGCCAAGGAGTTTGACCAGTTTAAGGACAGGTTCGTAAAGGGTGCATCTAACTTTATTCGCCCAGAGGTAGCAGAAGAGCTGTGGCACGACTTTGAGGCACACGCAGGGTACTCATTTAACAAGTCTCACGCTGTAGCATACTCAACACTATCATACTGGACTGCCTGGCTAAAGTATTACTACCCAATTGAGTTTATGTACTCTATTCTAAAGAATGAGGGCGACAAGGATGCTCGCACTGAGTATCTTATTGAAGCCAAGCGTATGAATATTCCTATTCGCTTGCCACACATCAATGACTCAGATGCTGACTTTAAGATTGAGGGCAAGGGTATTCGATTTGGTCTAAGCTCAATCAAGTACATTAGCGATAACATTGCTGGCAAGTACTTGGCGAGGAGACCATTCAAGTCCTACAAGGAGCTGGAAGAGTTTACGCTTCAAAAGAATAGCGGAGTAAACTCTCGTGCCCTACAGGCCCTCAGACTCACTGGTGCAGCAACCTTTGACGACAACCCTAGAAACGATGAGGATGTTCGACAGAACCTGTACGAGTACCTAAACTTGCCAGAGTTCAATGTATCTATTCCACCACACTACTACGCATTTATAAATGAGGTAGATGAGTTTGAGGAAAAAGGATCATTTGTTTTGCTGGGAATGGTTAAGAACATCAAGAGGGGCACTGGCTGGTCACGTGTAGAAATTCTAGACAAGACTGGTAGTGTTGGAATTTTTGACGATGAGCAGACTGCAATTGAGCCAGGAAAGACTTATCTTATTCTTGCAAGTGACAACAGAATTGTTTCGGCAATCCCGTCTGACGAGATCAAGAACTCGGACTCTGCATTGGTAAAGTTCCTGGGGTATCGTCAGCTACCATTTAAGGATGAAGAGATGTTTGTCGTAGCGTTTAAGCCACGAGTAACAAAGACTGGAAAGAAGATGGCGTATCTGACTCTTGCAGACACCAACAGAGAGCTTCACCCAGTCACAGTCTTTCCAACATCGTTTTCAAAGGCATACATGAAGATTGATGAGGGTAAAGCATATAAGTTTAGTTTTGGAAAAACTAAGGATGGAACGGTAATTATGGAGGATGTAGAAAATGTCTAACGAATCAGTATTGATTTATGTAAAGCCACAGTGTGTGCAGTGCGACCAGACAAAAAGACTTTTAGATAGAGAGGGCATTGAGTATTCAACTATTGACATTACTCAGGATGCCGAAGCTCTTGAAAAGGTCTTGGCCTTGGGATTCAAGTCAGCACCAGTAGTGGTAACAGAAGAAGAGTCTTGGGCTGGTTTTAACCCAGCAAAGATTAACAGTCTTGTAGAGAGGAGCAAACAATGACAACAATAGAAGAAGCACTAGCACTACTTGATCCAAAGATCAGAAAGCGTTTGGCAACAGGCGTAGGAATTAAAACAGAGTTTCAGCCTACCCCAAGTCCAGGTCTAAATCGTGCATTAGGCGGAGGATTCCCGTACGGAAGACAAGTCCTTTTGTGGGGAAGTAAGTCAAGTGCAAAGTCTTCGCTATGTTTGCAGACGATTGCCCTTGCTCAGAAAGAGGGCAAGCTATGTGCATGGATTGACGCAGAGATGTCATACGATGAGGAGTGGGCCACTAGCCTTGGCGTAGATACAAGCCAGCTAATCTACTCTGAAGCCAGGAGCATTAACGACATGGTTGATGTTGGCGTTGCACTGCTACACGCAGGTGTGGACGTAATCGTGATAGATAGCATTAGCTCGCTTCTGCCAGCGGTATACTTTGAGAAAGACTCTGACGACTTGAAGGCACTAGATCAGACTAAGCAGATTGGTGCAGAGTCTAAGGATTTAAAGCATGCATGGCTAATGCTTAACTATGCAAACAACCGTGAGAAGCCTGCACTTATCATTGCAATTTCTCAGGCACGTAATAACATTCAGGCTACGTACACTCAGTCAGCACCTACTGGAGGCTTGACAACTCAGTTTATGTCCTCTACAATTGTTAAGTTGTTCTCATCAAGCTCTGATTCACAAGCAATTAAGGGCAAGATAAAGGTTGGTGACAAGATCATTGAGCAGAAGGTTGGACGCAAGGTTCGTTGGGAAGTTCTAAACTCTAAGACATCCGCACCAGGAGACAGTGCTGAATACGACTTCTACTACAGGGGTGACTACATCGGCATTGATTCAGTTGGAGACCTGGTTGACACTGCAGAAATGCTAGGGCTGGTTTCTCGTACTGGTGCCTGGTATCAGCTAGAGGATGGCACCAAGCTGCAAGGAAGAGATGCATTTGTGTCAAAGGTGAGAGAAGATCTAGAGCTACAGGAATCAATTAGAAAGAAGTTGATGGATGTCTAAGTATACCGTTTACTCTGGAAAGTTTCCTTGCCACACTTGTAAAGAAGTTGTGCTATCTCTAAGGCTTTATAGTGCTGATAAAAATCTTACTTGGCTTTGTTCTCAGGGTCACATGAGCACGGTATCGCTTGTAACAAAGAAGAAGAAGGACTATGAGCGAGAGAAGTGAGTCTAAGAGAATTGGTGCCAAGCAGATAAAGAATAGCGGAAGAGGCACCAAGAAGGGCGATGCAACCTGGAACAACTTCACCGTTGATTTTAAGGAGTATCCAAAAGGCTTTACCATCAACCAGGATTCCTGGGCAAAAGCAGTAACAGATGCAATGAAAAACAAAAATGACCCAGCAATCATCGTGGTTCTGGGAGAAGGAAATATAAAGACTAGACTTGCAATAATAGAGCTATCTCTACTAGAGCAACTAATTGAGGAATAATTATGAAAATACTACTACTAGATATTGAAACAACTCCAATGCAGGTATATGCTTGGGGACTATGGGACCAGAACATTAGTATTGACCAGATCATTAAGAGTACTGAGATGCTTTGTTTTGGTGCACGATGGCTAGGGGAGAAGAAGGTTATCTTCAAGTCTGTCCACCACGATGGCAAGCAGGCCATGCTAGAAGAGCTACACAAGCTTATGAGCGAGGCAGATCTTCTTGTCGGATGGAACTCAGCAGCGTTTGACCACAAGCACATTAACCGTGAGTTCTTGGAGAATGGAATGACACCACCGTCACCAGTCAAGGACCTTGACCTTATGAGTGTTACAAAGGCAAACTTCCTGTTCCCATCGAACAAGCTTGACTATGTCGCCCAAAAGCTTGGTGTTGGTGCCAAGGTAAAGCACTCTGGATTCAGCCTTTGGATTAAGTGCATGGATGGCGACGAGAAGGCGTGGGCAGAGATGAAGAAGTATCAGATCCAGGACGTAAACCTTCTTGTTGATCTATACGAAAAGCTACTGCCTTGGTTTGTTGGTGCTGGACGAGCAACTGCAAAAGAAAAGCAGGCGATTTCTTCAACAGAGACTATCGTAGACACGGAAGCCGTGGTATAATTAAACGATGGAACAATCAACAAAAACAGATAAGACAACTATTGAAATGATTAATGGTCTAGCAGAGATTGCAGATTTTATGGAAGACGAAGAGCTTACTCAGGCACTAACCTTTATTGCCAAGCTAATCGTTAGACCAGACATTCCAATTAACGTTGCAACTGTGGAGATCGTTCGTCTACAGGCAATCGCAGCTAAGATGGCATTCAAGGCCACTTGGATGGTAAACGTTGAAAAAGGGAATCGGGAGAAGAAGAACATTTACTTCACTGCACATGAGGCTATTTCAGATCTTGTGTCAGCACTAAAGTACATCGTTCGATAAATATATTATGGCAAAAAACTTTTTAAAGCAAGTGATGGAAAAGGCAGAAAACAGCTATGCAGCAGTCAAGCCTTCTTTTATTGACCGTGACGCACTGATTCAGAAGATTAACTCTGGCTATACTGTTAATCGTGTGGACAAGTTTACTCAAAAGAAAACATTTGCTCCAAGTACAATTGCCTTCTCTCACGGAGAATGCCCCAGATACTGGTATCTAGCCTTTGAGGGTGCAACATTCTCTGACAACGCAGATGCTTATGGTGCTGCTAATATGACTGCTGGGACAAAGTCTCACGAGCGTATTCAGGAAGCCATGGGTAATGTTCCAGGATTCCTGGTTGACTCTGAGTTTAAGATTACATACAGCGATCCACCAATCTTTGGTTTCGGTGACGTAATGCTTAACTGGGACGACCAGGAACTCCTTGGAGAAATCAAGACCATGCCTCACGAGGCATTTGAATATCGTAAGATTTCAGGTAGGCCAAAGGCTGGGCACCTAGTCCAGATTTTGATTTACATGAAGATTCTAAACAAGGGCAAGTCAGTCCTTATTTATGAAAACAAGAACAACCATGAGCTCTTAATATTTCCAATTGAAATAAATGAGTACATGTATAAGTGGGTAGAGAACGCATTTGAGTGGATGAGACAGGTTCGGGCAGCTTGGGAGAACAAGACTTTGCCTACCAAGAACTATCGGTCTAACTCAAAGATTTGTAAGACGTGTCCGATTCGTGACGCTTGCGACAAAGCTGGATCTGGAGAGATAAAACTTAACTCTTTGGAGACACTAGATGAAAAACAAGCGATGTAATCACTGCGACGTAGTATTCCTGCCAGCAGTTTCCTACCAAGTTTACTGCTCACCAAATTGCCGTGAGCTGGCAACAAGGGAAAAAATTTCAGAGCGGTATCAGGTAACAAGGCGTAGTAAAAGAGCTGGCAAGGTTAGGAAGTGTAGATCTTGTCAGTCAAGTCTCTCCATATACAATGACGAAGTGCTTTGTCAGAACTGCATAGTTGATCCTAAAGAAGTTAAGCAAGCATTGAAAGAATTACGGGAGCTGTCAAATGACGAATAGCTTATTCCTAGTCAACCAACCCAAAAACATCCTAGCCATTGACGCCAGCACAAACAGCCTGGCTTTTGCCTTGTTTTCTGGAATTGAGCTAAAGACTTTTGGAAAGATAAAGTTTGAGGGTTCAACCGTTTACCAAAGGGTTGGGGATGCAGCAAGGAAGACCCTGCCATTCATGAAAAACTTTGATGTAGATGCCATTGTTATTGAGCACACTGTTTTTATAAATAGTCCAAAGACGGCGTCTGACCTAGCCTTGGTGCAGGGCGGACTACTGGGGGCAGCAGCATTAGCTGGAATCACAACTGCTGGATCAATTAATCCAATTACTTGGCAGAGCTTCATAAACAACAATAAGCTTACAACAAAGGAAAAGCAGGATCTGATGACTGACTTCCCAGGTAAGTCTAAGAATTGGTATCAGAATAAGTCTAGGGAAATTCGCAAGCAAAGAACTATTAAGTTTGTCAATGTATACTATGACAAAGAGGTTACGGATGATGACGTTGCAGACGCAATTGGCATTGGCCACTACGCAACCCACAACTGGCAGAAGATTGACAGATCAGGGGTATCATGGTAAAATTGTATACAAGTGAGCTATGGCTCAAGAAGCGTTACGTGTTTGACAAGAGAACTCCAGAGCAGATTGCTAAAGAGTGTGGAGTTAGCATAGAGACTATCTATGTCTATCTTGCTAAGTTCGGTCTAAGAAAGTCCAGGCGATGAGATATCTAAAACATTTTTATAAAAAGGGCATTGGCCTGATTAAGTCAGTGACCTGCAGGCATAATAAGACTAGAGAGTCCGCTTGCCCATACACAGGAATTACCTATACAATTTGCACAGAATGTAGTAAACTTATTTCAGGAAGAAACACGGAGAATAGCTAATGGCTCGTAAACCAAAGTATGTAATGTCAGAGATGGCAAAGAAGTTTTCAAGAGAACAGTCCGTTATGCTTGATGGATTCGAGATTAAGCAGGGAGACTACTTTAAGGTTCGTGGAGAACACGGTGGCAAGTTTAAGTTTCACTCATTCGTAACCAATACAGATACTGGTGCTCAGTGGGTGGACTGCTTTGAGGTTATGTCTGGTATGACATCTGTGTTCAGGTCATTCAAGACTGAAAGAATTAAGAGAATTCCTAACAAGGGCAGGAGAGCAAAACGTGTCATCGTTTGAGGACTTAACAGTAGATCACCTTGATGAAGTAAACAAGGTTGTAGAAAAGTATTTGGCAGGAAACGAGCCTACACAAATCTCTAAAGAGCTGGCTATGCCTCGTCAAAAGGTTATTGCATATATCAATGAGTGGCGAGTCATGGCTGCAGATAATGCTGCCATCCGTGCTCGTGCCAAGGAGGCTCTGGTTGGTGCAGACACTCACTACTCAAAGCTTATCCAAAAGGCATATGAGGTAATTGATGATGCAACCACCACAGCAAACCTAACTGCAAAGACTTCTGGGATTAAGCTAGTCATGGACCTTGAGTCCAAGCGTATTGATATGCTGCAGAAAGCAGGACTTCTTGAGAATAAGGAGCTTGCAGAAGAGATGGTTGAGATTGAGCGTAGGCAGGATATCCTGAAAGGTATTCTCCAGGACATTGCTGCAGAGCACCCAGAGATTAGAGACAAGATTATGAGAAGGCTCTCTGATGTCGCTAGAGGACAGGAAGTCCTGACAGTGGTGCACACAGATGTTTGATGATTTTTTAGAAGCACTTAAGTCCGACAATTTTGAAGAGCGTCCAGTAGACGCTAAGACATTTGTTGAGGGCGAAGACTTCTTAGGGCAGCCTCCGCTGTCCCAGGTCCAGTATGACATTGTAGAGGCTATGAGCCAGATCTACAAGCTAGAGGACCTAATTGAGCTAATGGGAGATGCAGATGGAAGAAAATACTACAAGAAGTACACAAAAAATGAAGTCATTCTTCAACTTGGTAAGGGATCTGGTAAAGATTTCACTTCAACTGTCGCCTGTGCGTATATTGTTTACAAGCTACTTTGTCTTAAGGATCCTGCACGATATTTTGGTAAACCTGCTGGTGATGCCATTGATATCATTAACGTTGCGATCAACGCACAACAGGCGAAGAACGTATTCTTTAAAGGCTTTAAGAACAAGATTGAGAGGTCGCCTTGGTTTGCTGGAAAGTTCAACCCCAAGGCAGAATCTGTTGAGTTTGATAAGTCTATTACTGTTTATTCGGGACACTCTGAAAGAGAGTCACATGAGGGACTTAACCTTATCCTTGCGGTTCTTGATGAGATCTCTGGATTTGCTAACGAAATTGGAACTGGTAATGATCAGGGAAAGACTGCTGACAACATCTACAAAGCCTTCCGAGCCTCAGTAGACTCACGTTTCCCAGACCTTGGCAAGGTAGCCTTGCTATCGTTCCCTCGTTATCCAGGAGACTTTATATCTTCTAGATACGATGCAGTCATTGCAGACAAAGAAGTAGTCACAAAGACTCACAGGTTTATTATGAATCCTGACCTACCAGAAGATCAAGAGGGCAACTATCTAGATATTGAATGGGATGAGGATACAGTTGTTAGCTACAAGTATCCAGGAATGTTTGCCCTAAAGCGTCCTACCTGGGTTGTCAATCCCACAAGAAGTATTGATGACTTCAAGCTAGCATTCTTTACTGACATGGGAGACGCCATGCAGCGATTTGCCTGCGTACCCACCTTCTCCTCTGACAGGTTCTTCAAGCAGCAGGATAAGGTAAGATCAGCCATGAGCTTGAGAAATCCTTTAGACACCACAAGAAGATTTGAGGAGTCATTCAAGCCAGACCCAGATAAGACCTATTTCATTCACGCCGACCTTGCACAGAAGCACGACAAGTGTGCTGTAGCCATAGCCCACGTTGATAAGTGGGTAAGCCTGCAGGTACTTAAAGACTATAACCAGGTAGCACCTATTGTAGTGGTCGATGCCGTAGCTTGGTGGGAGCCAAGGGTAGAGGGGCCAGTCAACCTTTCAGAAGTTAAGCAGTGGATTCAAAACCTACGCAGGCTTGGCTTCAATATAGGCATGGTCTCATTTGACCGCTGGCAATCATTTGATATTCAGAATGAGCTAAAGCAGGTGGGCATTAGAACTGAGACTGTCTCTGTTGCAAAGAAGCACTACGAAGATATGGCGATGTTGATTTATGAAGACCGCCTAGTCATGCCAGCCATTGAGCTTTTGTTTGAGGAGCTGACAGAGCTTAAGATTGTAAAGCAGAACAGAGTTGACCACCCACGAAAGTCATCTAAGGACTTAGCAGATGCTGTTTGTGGTGCAGTCTTTGGAGCTATCTCTCACACACCAAAAGACCAAAACCTTGAAGTTGAGGTTCACACTTTTAAGGATAGACCAAAGCAGCAGCTTGACAGCAACTCAAGCGGTGTGATACAATATAAGCCTATGCCAAAAGATGTCAAGGAATACTTGGCGAGATTTGATCTAATCTAGATTAAACGTTAAAACACTAAGGAGAAAACAATGAAGCTAAAGCAGCTTTCTATTGCCGTAATTGCGGCACTTACAATCGGTCTTGCAGGGACCGCAACCGTAGCAAATGCAAATACTCAGACTCTAACTGTCTCAGGAGTTTCTGCTACTGGTGGTACAACTTCTGCAACAGCAATTGCTCTGCCAGTACCAGGAGATAGCGTTGCTGCATCAAATGCACTAAGCGTCTCTGTTTCTGGAACTGCTGGTGCAACTGTATCTGCAACTGCAACTAATGCACTGTTGCTAACAACTCTGACTGGTGCTACCGCAGCATCTGGTTCTGCTACTGCAACTGTTAATGTAAGCACTAGCGGTACAGTAGAGCTATTTGTCTTTACAAAGACTACTGCTGTTGGGTCAGTCACTCTAACTGTTGGTAACACTACCACAACCTATTATGTCAAGGGAACCGCAGGGGATCTTGCTAAGGTTGCAGTAGAGGCTCCAGCTACAGGAGTTGCAGGAACTACTCAGTCTGTTCGTGTATCTGCTTTTGACAAGTATGACAACGCAAAGTCTGGCGGTACCGTTAGCCTAGTAATCAACACTAATGGTGTTATCACTACCGCAACTGTTACCACTAGCACATCTGGTTCTGTAAGTTACGTAGTAACCTTGCCAGCCACTGGTAACGTAGCTGTAACTGCTTACGCAGCCAGCTCTTCTGCTGTAGCTACTACTGCTGTCACTCAGCCACGCAATGTTGAGACAGAGCTTGCTACTGCTCTTGCTTCTGTGGCTAAGCTAACTGCAGACCTAGCAACTGCCAACGCATCGCTAACTACTGCAAATGCCACTAATGCTGACCTAGCCAAGGGTCTTCGTAAGGTAAAGTGGCAGTACAATACTCTTGTAAAGAAGTATAATGTTGGAAAGCCAAAGTCTGAGCGACTAGCCTTCCTAAAGTAACTGTAATCTAGGTGAAGGGGAAGAGGCTTAAATCTCTTCCCCTTTGCTGTCCCCCAGAGATTTTAAAAAGGAGCTACAATAGATGTCCATACAAATCATCTATTTCTCAAACTATTCAGGAAATACTGCTAGATTTGTAGATAAACTTAATCTAAGTGCTGTTCGCATCCCCATTCAGTGGGATCCAGCACATCCAGTTTATGCAGAGCAAGAGTACGTTTTGTTCGTACCAACTTATGGTGGTGGAGCAGAGAGTCCTGCTATCCCAAGGCAGGTCAAGAAGTTTTTAAACATTCCTGCCAACAGGGATCTTCTAAGAGGAGTTGTTGGTTTTGGTAATACAAATTTTGGAGAGCACTTCTGCAAAGCAGCAGATATGGTCTCAGAAAAAACAGGAGTTCCCATTGTGGGCAGGGTAGAAATATTCGGCACCAATGAGGATGTAATTAAAATAAAAGAGAGGTTGGAAATACTGTATGGATAACTACAGCTACCATGAGCTTAATGCTATGCTCAATCTATATGATGCAAATGGCAAGATTCAATTCGACAAGGACAAGGCAGCAGCGAGAGCATACTTCCTTGATCACGTCAACCAAAATACAGTGTTCTTTCACAGTCTTGAGGAAAAGCTAGAGTATCTAGTGGACAACGATTACTACGATAGAAGCATTCTAAATATGTATGACTTTGATTTTGTCAAAGATCTATTCAAGCATACTTATTCTTATAAGTTTAGGTTTCCCACTTTTGTTGGTGCTTATAAGTTCTATACCTCATACGCACTCAAGACCTTTGACGGTGAGCGATACCTAGAACGTTTTGAGGACCGTGTTGTAATGAATGCCCTAATGCTAGGTCGTGGAAACGAACAGCTAGCCAGGGATGTTGTGGATGAGATCATTTCTGGTCGCTTCCAACCTGCAACTCCAACCTTCCTAAATGCTGGAAAGGCCCAGCGTGGAGAGTTTGTCTCCTGCTTCCTTTTGCGTGTTGAAGACAATATGGAGTCAATTGCTCGTGCAGTTGCTTCGTCTCTTCAGCTTTCAAAGCGTGGTGGCGGAGTGGGCCTAAACCTAACTAACGTGCGTGAGCAGGGTGCACCTATCAAGAAGATTGCAAACCAGTCTTCTGGAATCATCCCAGTTATGAAGATGTTGGAAGATGCATTCTCATACGCCAACCAGCTAGGTGCACGTCAGGGTGCAGGTGCGGTTTACCTAAACGCTCATCACCCAGACATCATGCGTTTCCTAGACACCAAGCGTGAGAACGCTGACGAGAAGATTCGTATCAAGACTCTTTCTCTTGGCGTAGTTATTCCAGACATCACTCTTGAGCTTGCCAAGAATGGCGAAGACATGTACCTATTCTCCCCCTACGATGTTGAGAGGGTATATGGAATGCCAATGTCTGACCTCTCTGTCACTGAGAAGTATAAAGAGATGGTTGACGATTCCCGTATTCGTAAGACAAAGATTAAGGCACGTGAACTATTTGAAAGAATTGCAGAGCTTCAGTTTGAGTCAGGGTATCCTTACATTGTCTATGAAGATACTGTAAACAAGGCTAATCCAATTGATGGGCGTATCAACATGTCTAACCTTTGCTCAGAGATCCTCCAGGTAAATACACCAACTACCTATAACAACGACATGTCATACAAGGATATCGGTAAGGACATCTCATGCAACCTAGGATCACTAAACATTGCTAACGCCATGCAGTCACCAGACTTTGGAAAGTCTATTGAGGTAGCCATCAGATCGCTTACGGCAGTATCTGAACTATCCTACATTGACTCTGTAATGTCTGTGGCTGAGGGCAACCGCAAGTCACGTGCTATTGGTCTAGGTCAGATGAATCTACACGGATACTTTGGCAAGGAGCTAATGCACTATGGAGATGAAGAGTCAATTGACTTCACCAACATCTACTTCTACACAGTTCTATATCACGCATTGAGGGCAAGCAATAAGATTGCGATTGAGACCGCATCACCATTTGATGGTTTTGAAAAGTCTAAGTATGCATCTGGAGAGTTCTTTGTTAAGTACATTACTGGAGAGTGGAAGCCAAAAACTCTAAAAGTTGCGAAGCTATTTGCCGAAGCAGGCATTGCCATTCCTACCCAGGAAGACTGGCAGGAGCTTGCACAAAGCGTAATGACTCACGGTATCTACAACCAGAACCTTCAGGCTGTGCCACCAACTGGGTCTATTAGCTATATTAATAACAGTACTAGCTCCATTCATCCAATTGCTTCTCAGATTGAAATTCGCAAGGAAGGAAAGCTTGGTCGTGTTTACTACCCAGCCCCTTACCTGACTAACGATAATCGTGAGTACTTCCAGGATGCCTATGAGATTGGACCAGAGAAGGTCATTGATGTCTATGCAGCTGCAACACAGCACATTGACCAAGGTCTATCGTTGACTCTATTCTTCAAGGATACAGCCACGACTCGTGACGTAAACAAGGCACAGATTTACGCTTGGAAGAACGGTATTAAAACAATTTACTACATTCGTATTAGACAGAATGCACTAGAAGGAACAGAAATGGAGGGATGCGTATCATGTCAGCTATAACAAGGCCAGTCAACTGGAATAAAGTTGAGGACCCAATTGATCTAGAAGTATGGAACAGGCTAACTGCAAACTTTTGGTTGCCTGAGAAGGTGCCAATCTCAAACGACTTGCAGTCCTGGTCCACATTGCGTGACCACGAAAAGCTACTAACCGTTAGAGCATTCACTGGTCTTACTATGCTGGATACAATCCAGGGTACTGTGGGATCAATGAGCATTCTGCCAGACGCTAGAACACAGCACGAAGAGGCAGTGATTACAAACATTGCCTTTATGGAATCAGTACACGCTAAGTCATACTCTAGCGTATTCTCTACTCTAATCTCTACGCAGGAGATTGAGGAGGCGTTCCGTTGGTCAGAAGATAACCCTTACTTGCAGAAGAAGGCACAGATCATTCTTGACAGATACAAGGGCAACGATCCACTAAAGCGTAAGATTGCGTCTACACTGCTAGAGTCATTCCTATTCTACAGTGGCTTCTACCTGCCGATGTACTGGTCCTCCAGGGCAAAGCTAACCAACACCGCTGATCTAATTAGACTTATTATTAGAGACGAAGCGGTACACGGTTACTACATTGGCTATAAGTTCCAGCTTGCGTATAATGAGCTTGACTGGAATGAGCAGAATGAGATGAAGGACTTTGCATACAGCTTGCTAATGGAGCTGTACGAGAATGAGATCAAGTACACTGCTGATTTGTATGACGAGATTGGTCTAACAGAAGATGTCAAGAAGTTCTTGCACTACAATGCAAACAAGGCTCTGATGAACCTAGGTTTTGAGGCACTATTTCCAAAGGATGTTTGCGATGTAAATCCTGCAATCCTTAGTGCTCTATCTCCAAACTCAGATGAGAATCACGACTTCTTCTCTGGTTCAGGCTCTAGCTATGTAATTGCTAAGCACGAAGCAACAGAGGACGAAGACTGGGACTTCTAAACAAAGTACACTCCAGAGGGGCATGGCTACGGCTGTGCCCCTTTTGGCTTATATAGTATAGTATAATGATATAAGAATACATTCCATAGACCCCCCATAGGAGTGATAGTATTAATCTTAAAGTAGGAAGAGCCAGTGCTGCTCTTATTTTAGCGTTTTTGCCATTGTTCTGGGTTACCCCAGCTAGTGCTACTCAAATGACTTTGCAAGAGGCACAGGCAGCCTTGGTTGTGGCACAGCAAGAATTGTCCAGTGCATCTGCTGCATTGCAGTTAGCAAATAGTAGCGTTTCAGCTGCAACTGTTGCTAGAGATGAAGCCCAGGCGAACCTAAGCTCTGCATCTGCAGCTTGGGAGGCAACCAGGGTAACTGTTTCGGGAACCATTTCAAGCACTGCTCAGAACGTTGTGCTAAACGGAACATTTGATGACGCATCAAACTGGTCAAACATTGGTATGGGATCTCCTTCTACAGTTCTGAACTCAAGCATTCCTCGTGTCTACAATGGGGTGTTGGTTGGTTCTTACATTTATCACTTTGTATACCAAGCTGGTAACTTTACATCGCCAGTTAGACAGGTTACATTCTCGTATGATATGTCTAATAATAACACTAATGATGGTAACCGCCCACAAGCAGACGGCTATCGTGTAGAGTTCCGAACCTACAATGCTGCAGGGCAAGTCTTAAACTACTATGATACTCGTAACCGTGCAGACAGTTTTCCTTGGACACACTTCACTGCCACCTATAATCTAAGCGATGACGCTGTACGCTGGGATGTTGGATTCCGTACTGTTGACAATGGCTACTGGAATGGTAACTTCGCAGGAAGTATTGACAACGTATCTGTTGTAGCTCAGGTAGCAACAACCACACCAGACACATATACATATGGCGAAGCAGAAACTCAGGCAAAGAACACTGCTCAGCAAGCTTTGCAAACTGCACAGGCAGCTCTTGATTCTGCAATTACAGCACAAAGTGCAGCTACAGCAAGGGTAGACGCAGCAATTGACGAGGTAGTCAGACTTACCAATCTGGTTGAAGATCTAACACCAAGACTTTTTGCACCAACTAACCTAACCCTAAACACCACTGAGACAGGCATAGAGCTTTCCTGGACAGCACCTACACCAAATCTATCTGGAGTTACACCTGAACGGTATGCTGTATTTTGGTCTACAACAAACTTTACTCAGAACGGCTGGGGTATTGCAAGCACAACAACTTCAATAACAATACCATTCTCAACCCTGTACTCTACAGCACCACAGGGAAGCACATTCCAGTTTGCTATTAGATCTGATAATGATACCCTAAGATTATATTCAGGACAATCAAACATTGTTTCACTGGTTACAGTTGCCCCACCTTGGTGGATGATTCAGTTTGGTGAAGGAGAGCTTGTCTCTATCAGTGCTCCAGCAGGATATGTATTTGCAAATGCTACAGCTTGGTATGGATCTCCAGATGACGTGTCTTGTGGAGCTACCGTATCCGATGTTGTTAATCAAGTTCTTGCTGGTAGCTCAAGTGCATCATTCTATGCAGATAACGGAATGTTTGGAGATCCTTGTGGTGGTGTAGTTAAGGTTTTGAGAATGAAGACACCTATAACACCAATTGTTATTGTGCCACCAGTTGTTGTAGAACCTACACCAACACCTACCCCAACACCAGAGCCACAGCCTAGTCCTCAGCCAGAGCCTACCCCTGAACCAAGTCCTGAGCCAAGTCCTGAACCAGAGCCAACTGAAGAGCCTACTCCAGAACCTACAGAAGAACCTACACCAGAACCAGAGCCTACGGAGGAACCTACAGAGCCTGAGCCAGAGCCCACACCAGAGCCAACATCAGAGCCTGAGCCAGAGCCCACACCAGAGCCAACATCAGAGCCTGAGCCAGAAATAACAGAGGAACCAACCCCAGAAGTTTCAGAAACACCAGAACCTTCGCCTTCACCAGAACCTCCTATAGAAGAAAAACCTGAGACTAGTGTACCAGAAGAAGAGGTTGAAATAAAGGAAGAAATTTCTGCTGAGAATATTGAAAGCCTGGTAGAAGAACTTGCAGAGATACAGCCACAGCTATTGACTGAAGAACAACAGACGTTGATTGTTGCAGCAGCTATGGAAGTATTTGCTGAAGCAGAACAGGGATCTCCAGAATATGAGGCAGCTCTAGATGCATTGCTAGTTGTAGCTCAGGCAGACGACATTGTGTTAGATGAAGAATTAGCAGCAATTCCACTGATTGGAAATGTTGCTGGTGCAGCGGTAGAAGTATTCAATGCACTTGGAAATGCTGGAGCAGACATGTCTCCACAGGTCCGTGAACAATCAGAAAAGGTTGTTATTGCAGCCGTTATCGTTGGTCAAGTAGCGATGACTGCAACAGCAGCCGCAACTAGTGCAGCAGCAGCTGCAGGGAGGAAACCATAATGATTAAATTTATTAAGGCATTGTTTAAAGACATCATTGATCAGGCTTGGACCCTGCTCGGTATGTTTGTAGCTTGGGTAGTCCTAGAAGGCTCAGCCAAAGATGTGGTTGGAATGCTTATCTGGATTACTCTTGGCGTATGGGTATTAACATTCCCATTGCGTTATGAAAAAGAAGACGACGAGTAGTCGGAAGGTAGGTAAAAAATGGAAGACGAACTAGGCGTAACTGGCGGTTGGCACACCATCAAGAACATCTTGCTAAGAATTGTGGCGGTATTCGCAGCGTCAGGACTAACAGTCTTGGGTGCAGGAGCCGTTGTAGGAGTTGACCTATTGTCAGCTGTATTCATGGCTGGTATACTAGGTGTAGCAACTGTTGTAGAAAGACTAGCTAGATCTTTCCTAGACGACGGAAAGTTGACTATGGATGAGATTAACCAGGCTTTTGCTAAAGTAGACAAAAACGCTAAATAAATAGTTGACAACCCCTTTCTCATTGTGTATACTTTATACATAACAAGAAAGGGGTTTTCACATGGAAAGCACAACAGACAACGACAAAAGCATTTTTGAAGAGTATGAGTTTGCTGCTTGGATTAGATCTGGTATTCAGAAGGGTTGGATATCAGAGCCTTTTTGCAACACCCATGATGGCGACCCATATATGACTGAAGAAGAAGAAAAAGAGTGGGAAGATGGCGGAGACCCATGTTGTCACGTTATCAAGCTACTAAATTACTAATAGAAAGATTATAATGAGCATTAAAAAGCTAATCGCAGCAGCAGGAATTGTATCACTAGCATTCTTGGCAACACCAGCAGTTGCCCAACCAACTCAAAAATCAATTGCAATTATTGATGCAAACTTTGAAAGTTCACTAATTTCTGGTGACGTAGTAGATGTTTGCGTTATGGGTGATGTGCTATGTAGTGTAGTAACCAAGCCAAAGAATGCATCTCAGTATGAGGCATACAATCACGGCACCATTATGGCAGACATTGTTCGTGCCAACAACCCAACCGCAAAGATCATTCTGGTTAGAGCATCAACTAATACTGTTGGCTTTGTCAATGGTCACGGTCTAGATGCTGCCTTGAACTGGATTGTAGCCAATAGAGCTGCACACAACATTGTAAGCGTATCATTCTCCTACAACTCTGGTGACGGAAAGACGTGTCTGCCATCAACTCCAGGCAAGGATGCCAAGGCAGCTCACGCAGACATCGTTTCTGACATCAGTGGTCTATTGCAAAATGGTACCAAGTTCTTTGCAGCTGCAGGAAACAACGGTGCATCAAAGAATTACCTAGACTATCCAGCATGTATTAGCGAGACAGTCTCTGTAGGCTCTACTCTGTATCCAACAACACGAAAGCTCGCTGACGTGTTTGTATCAGGAAACACCTATACAAGCGAACGACTAACCTCACCTACTAAGACTGCGTCTGCAGCTGGAGTTATTGGTCTTGGATTGTTGGAAAAGGTTCGTGTCGGCAACACAACTTCGGTTGCAACTGCTATAATTGCAGCTAAGAATTAAATATGACATGACCTGGAGCGAGACGGTGATTCTAGATTGATCCGTTTCAGAACCAGTGAGGTAATTACTCTGACGAGGTAGGCGTTGTCTTTTCCTACCATAGTCCCCTTTAGCTCAACGGCAGAGCAGAGAGCTGTTAACTCTAAGGTTCCTGGTTCGAATCCAGGAGGGGGAGCTAATGGTGTGGTCCATACCACTCTCACGGGTATTGAGATAAAAATGGACACTAGCGGATATTGCATAATGGTAGTGCCTCATCCTTCCAAGTTGAAGGTGGGAGTTCGATTCTCCCTATCCGCTCGGAGGCACGAACGGCTGTTCCTATTGTAGGAAGTGGTCGTAACTCTCTAGAGAGTATCCTGGCATGACTCATAAGAACCATTCACTGGATACTCTCACCTGGCTCCGTAGCTCAGTAGGTTAGAGCACCACCCTGTCACGGTGGGGGTCGTGGGTTCAAGTCCCATCGGAGTCGCTCAGGTCCCATCGTCTAGAGGCCTAGGACACCGCCCTTTCACGGCGGTAACACGGGTTCGAACCCCGTTGGGACTGCTATAATTAAACATAGCCCATGGCTGCTGGGACAGAGACGGGACTGTAAATCCTGTGCCGTTGGCTAGCGAAGTTCGATTCTTCGACATGGGACAAAACATAAGGAGTGTTATGACTAACAAGATAAAGGTAGTAGAAAATCTCATCAGCGATGAGGATAGAAAATTAGCAATTGATTTGATTGACATGCTTGTTGACAACGGTGGGCAGAATTCTATCGTAGGCCAAAGCCAGGATCCAGCTGCTCAGATACAGCATGCCAGGCACGTCTTTACTGACCCAGAATATCCAGAGGTATCTTACATCGTGAAGAAGTATCATGCTAAGATCCAAGAGGTTGATGAAGCATACAGGGATACCTTCCCACACAGCGTCATTCTAGTCAGGTATGACATTGGTGGAGAGCTAGAGCTGCACAACGACTTTGAGAACTATGATCCATGCAGAGAATGCACCCACGCAAATGCAATGTATTTGAATGATGGCTATGAGGGTGGAGACATCTATTTCCCAGAAGTTGATGTGCAGATTCACCCATCTGCTGGCACACTAGTATACTTTCCTCAGACCAGCGTAAAGGAAGACCACTCTGATATGACACATGGAGTTACCCCAATTACCTCTGGTACAAAATATCTAATTAACTTTTGCATCACTACGAACAAAGATCTTGTAGTCCCAGCACTACGATAGTTTAAACTATTAACAAACAATTCCAGTCAATGATATAATGTAAGGATATGTCTTTATGACAGAAGAAGAAAGAAAAGATATGATTACTTATATTGGCCTAGACGGAGAAATGTCTGGGACAGAAATCAACGACGGTCACAAGCTTATTCAAATAGGCATGGCTAAGTTTGATGAAAATGGAATGACCTCAATTGGCACACTTTTAAATCCTGGAGCAATGGCTTGGTCTGAGCAGGCAGAAGAGGTGCACCAGTTTTCAAGAGATTACATTGAAAAGAATGGCGAGGACCCTGCCATGGTAGATCAAGCACTAGCTAACTGGGCAAACCCAACACCACATCGCAGAGACTTTGTAATGGTTGGATTTAACGTAGGCTCATTTGATAGAGCCTTTGTGGCACAATCTTTGCCAATTCTATTTAGCAAGTTCTCAAGAAGAAGCGTTGACCTAAACTCACTAATCTTTATGATGTCAGACACTAACTCACAGTTTGAAAGAATAAAGAAAGATGCCAAGGACTATGCCTTTACTATGATGGAAGGCATGTTTGATGGCTTTAAGAATAGGCAGCACGATGCAGAGTATGATGCGGTAATGTCGCTATACTGCTTTGAGTATCTACGTGGATTGCTTGACTCAAAAACAACAGTTTGATATAATAGATACACGCTCTCTTAGCTCAGTTGGCCAGAGCATCGCACTTGTAATGCGAGGGTCGTCAGTTCGAATCTGACAGGGAGCTCTATGATATAATTTAATAAAGATTAGGAGTCATTAATGAAAGCACAGTTTCCAATTGACGGAGTTCCAGGAAAAGCTTGGAAAGTCAAGAGCAAGATGGGTTGGAGAATCCACCCAGTAAAGAATGAAAAGAAGCACCACAACGGTACCGATATTATCCCTGGTAGCATTAAGGGCAAGGTATACATTGAGGCTGCATTTGATGGCAAGGTTATGTATGCTGGTCCATCTAAGGCAAAGAAAGCTAATGGAGAGCCAGACGGCTTTGGCTACTATGTAAAGATTGCATCTCAGATTAATGGTGAGTGGTACAGCCACCTATATGCTCACCTAGACAAGGGAAGCCTACAGGTAAAGACTGGACAGAAGGTGACTGCTGGAACCGTTCTTGGCGTTATGGGAACAACTGGTATGTCTACTGGAGTTCACCTACACTGGGAGATCTGGAAGGGCAAGGACCACGGCTGGTCTGCAGATGGCAAGGGATTCGTAGAGCCAATTGAGTTTACGAAGTCTGTAATCGCCGCACAGAAGGCCGCAGGGTATGCTAAAGAGGCTACTCCAGAAGATGCACCAGTTGCAGATGATGGAATTAAGCCAGCACCTAAGCCTGCAGTAAAGGCAGCCACAAAGCCTGTAGCCAAGCCAGCTGTAGCCAAGTCTACACCTAAGCCAGCCGCTAAGGCTGTAGCTAAGGCTAAGACTCACAAGGTTGTTTCTGGAGATACCCTAAGCAAGATTGCAGCCAAGCACGGAACAACCGTAGCTGCCCTGACAAAGCTAAACGGTATCAAGAACGCCAACTCCATCTCTGTAGGTCAAGTAATTAAGTTATCATAATGGCACTCTACGAATATAAATGTAAAGAATGCGAACGTACTGTAACCGTAGCTAGATCAATCTCTGAACCAGAGAACGTAATGTTTTGCGTAGGTTGCAAACTTCCACTTTCTAGGGTATACTCTTCTGTAGGAGTTACCTTTAATGGCAGTGGATTCTATTCCACAGATAAGTAGGATATTGTGAAACTAATAACCGATCAAGAGCAGTGGACCCTTACCAACATGGATAGGTGCGATGCAGAGTGTTCTGCACAGGCATTTGTGAAAGCTGTTGGGGTATCTGGAGAGCTGCTATTCTGTTCCCACCACTACAACAAGATTGTTGATAATGCAGTTGGCTGGGATAAGCTTGCTAAGTTTGCTTATCAAATTATTGATGAGCGTGAGCGTCTCATTGAAAACAGACTAATAGGAGAAAACTAATGTATGAATACTTTGTTAGAGAAGTAAAGAAAGTTGTTGATGGAGATACCATTGACGTTGTGATTGACCTAGGGTTCAGCATTCTGTTTGAGTCCAGGGTACGACTAGCTGGTATTGACACTCCAGAGTCTCGTACTGCAGACAAGATGGAGAAGGCATTGGGACTAGAGTCTAAGAAGTACCTTGAGTCTAGGATTAAGGCTGCAAAGAATGTTGTCATTAAGACTGAGAAGCTTGATAGTTCTGAGAAGTATGGTCGCATCCTTGGCTGGATCTATCTTGATGGAGAAGGTAACTCTCTCAATACTGAGATGATTGAAAAAGGTTATGCCTGGGGATACCTTGGAGATACCAAGGTCAAGAACTTTGAAGAGCTTGCTGCTAAGCGAGCACAAAGCTCAAATTAGTATATAATTGTATTAGGGGTAAATATGGAATATGCTATTGGTTCTGCTGTAACCATCTTAACCCTATTTATATTTTCTAAGTTAGTCAATCTTGGCTCACAGGAAATTAGACAGGTTAAGATCAGTCACACCCAGTCTACAGTGTTTGAGCTAATTAAGCCAGCATTGCCATACATTGAGGATCTTCCAGAACCCCTGGTCTCTCAGGCAGCCAACTACGAAAGAAGCACACACCTACGGGTAGTAATTTCTGATGGCGTCGCCTACTGGATTCATAAGAATGGACTTTATTACGGCACCTTTGTTGACGGAGAACTAGATAAAGAATCTGGAAAACTAGTTGACATGATGGCACTCAGTAAGGTAGAATTAAAGAAGATGTCTTTTATAGTTGACAGACTAAACCATGGAGGAGGAAACTTTGATTATCGCAGTACAGGGAACGAAGAGTTTTGAAGACTATTCAGTTTTTATGAATGCAATGGGCAGAGCCTTGTTTCAAATTAGTCCAGAAGACAAAGAGGTAAAGGTATTCTCTGCTGGCCCAGTGCGTGTAAACGCAATGGCTAAAGAGTTTGTCAATGTTTCTGAGCAGGGGTTTAGAGCCAGAGGTCGCAAGATCAAGCTGGTACTCGTTCCCCCAAGTTGGATCGATGACAACCTTCAGAGCATAGACTACTTTGCCTTCTTGTCTTTGCCAAAGGAGCCACTGTCTCCACAAGCTACGAGGGCTGATGCAAAGTCTGCCAACCTTGGAATTCATCGGTACTAAAACATAATATCCAGTTATAAAAATAAGCTAGGAGAGTGAAATGAAAATAACTTCACTTGAAAAGATGGAAGAGATTGTAGAAAACAATAGAGCTCTTTCNTGGGACGGNTGGACNGTNCTACANANNATGACCAACATTGACGGATACGCCTCCAGGGAGGGTATCTATTTCAAGGGTAGGTGGATTGTGCAGAAACGCTACAATCTAACTGCTACTGGCTGGGAGATTCCAAACAAGTTCGTGAGGTAGCTCATGGACAAGAATGCTTGGAAAAAGGGAGCAGACTGCCTTGGCATGGATGTTAACTCATTCTTTGATGACTATGAAGAAAGTCTAGACGTTAGAGAAGAAGTTGATGCTATCTGTGCTGCATGTCCTATAGCAAGGCATTGCTTTGCAGTTGGCGTGTCCCAAAAGGGGTGGGGAGTCTGGGGAGGTGTTTACCTTGAAAATGGTAAGATCTCTCGTGAATTCAGTAAACATAGAACAAAGGCCCAGTGGGCAAGCAAGTGGCAACAGCTTACAATGGACAAGGGGTAATCTTGTATACGGACGCAATGAAGAGAGCTTTTCATTCATTAACACCGCCAAAGAATTTCGGGGTATCCCTGGAAGACGCAGAACACTTTATCGTGGTTAGAGCCAAGGAAGACGTGTTCATGAGGCTGCTTGATGAAGATAAGAGAAGTGCTATAGAATATATGGCTCGTGTAAAGAAAGCCCTAGAGGACAACGGGGCGATAGTTTTGTTGGTTAGAGAAGGCGGAAAGGAATCAGTATGATTGAGTTTGCAATATTTGTTGCAAGCCTGGTAGCTATTCTTGGCCTAGTTTTCTATTCTGCAAAGCTAAGGTTAGAAAAGCGAAGAGCTTTCAATAGCATACTTCAGCTAGTTATGGACAAGGAAGCCTTGACCAACAAGCTGTCAGAGGCAAAGATAGAGATCCAAAGACTGTCATCTCCAGATGATGGATTCGTAAAGTTCCTGTCTGAGTCTCGTGTGTGGGCATATGAGTATATAGAGTCCGCTCAGAAAGAAATACAGGAAGTGGTCTCAGCAATTGATGCAGAAAAGACTCTGCTAGGTGAGACCAAGACTCTCCGAAAGGCAGAGCTTGAAGATGTTCTAGATAGAATCATTAAACATTCTGATAGACTAAAGACTATCCTTCCAGATAACAACTAATAAATAATAGGAGAAACAAATGAATGAACAGAACAAGGCAATTCTAGACTCATACCTAAGAAACCTCTTGGGTGTAGTCCTGGCACTTGTAACAACCACCATGGCATCTGCAGGGGTATCTTCACCACTAGACTTCGGTGCTGGAGAGTGGCTAACTGTAGCTAATGGTCTATGGGCAGCAGCTGTACCAACCCTACTACGATATGTCAACAAGAAGGATCCAGCATTCGGTCTTGTTGCAGCAGCAGTAGCTACTGGTGTTTCAGCTAAGCTAGACACCGCTACAAAGGCAGCAGCTAAGCCTGCTCCAAAGCCAGCAGCAAAGAAGCCAGCTGCTCCAAAGAAGTAATTCGGGTATAAAAGATAGCCAGGCATTTTGCCTGGCTTTTCTTTTACCTAGTGATGAGATAACGCATCATATTTTATGAAGATCTTATCATAGCCAGCATCCCTTAGATTCTGACATACAACAACCATTTCACAGTCAAACTCATTTGTCACATTATTTATCCAGCCATGTCTCACGCCCTCCTGAAATGGCTTTGCCTTGTATAGGCATATTCCATTAGACGTAGAGTAGTACTCTCCATAAGATAGGTTTTCCCATCCAGGCTCAAGATCACTTCCGTTTGGATTGTATTCTGCTGTTACCCTTGTAGCCCAGCAGTCGTAGTGCTTCTTATTCTTTCTAACAGACACGGATGATACCACGTCAAAGTCTGGCTCTAGCATATGAAAGTCAAGAAGCTTTCTAACGTCAGAAGCATCGTAACGATTATCTCCCTCTACCATTAGAATTAGGTCAACGTTTTCCAGAAAGCCACCAGCAGTGATAGCTTTGTTTCTGGCATTAGACAGGATCTCAACACGCAGTGCGTCCTTTACAGATCCAAAATACGGGGTATTTATGTTCTCGCTAACAATAGATACGCCACTAAAGAACGACCAGTCCTTTTGGAATATCTTTCTTTTGGTTCCGTCTGTAGAGTCATTCTCGTATAGAGAAAAATAAAACTCGTAGTCTGGACAAGCCTTGACAATTGACTTTACCTGATCGTAATATCTGTCAATGCTGTTTTCGTTGTTGCGAATGATCGAGTATAGCAACACCTTTTTTCGTACCTTTGGGATTACTATGGCTGATTCCTTTACAGGACTTAGCTTAATAATGTCGCCAACAAAGTTTTGGTAGTCTTTTTTTATAACTTCCCAGTCATACTTCTCAAATACTTTCTTTGATCCAGAGACAAGCTTAGACACTACGGTCTCGTTAGACAGGGATCTGATGGCCTCTACGTTGCTCTTGGTGTCATTTGCTATAATCATTGAAAGACTTATCTCGTCTTCCTCAAAACCTCTTGCACCAACAGTAGATGTGATAATTGGGATAGAGTACCCCAACGCCTTCATCATCTTCAGGTGAGTTCCAGAGCCAGTCTCCATAGGGTTTATAAAAGCCAAAGACTCCTTAAAATACTCGTCAAGCTCTTCGTCTGGAATTCTCCCCAGAATCTTAACGTTAGATGGTGCACCGTCCTTAGCTGCCCAGGCAGAGTCTCCACAAAGCAAGAACTCATAATCTGGAAGTTCGTTAGCAATTGGAATAATATTTTTTGCAGCTACTCCGTTTGGTGGGTGTCCGCTACCAACAAACATAATCTTATTAGACTTCATTCTGTTTGCAACTGGAACATCTTCGGATCTTGGTCCACCGTTTGGAACAAAGTGTGAGACAACCTTTGTGATGTCATAGAATCCTGCCATCTTTGTCATGTCATCTGGGGAGCAGTAGGTCATCGCCACAGAGCCAGAGATTGCATTGCCTTCCATGCGAACTGTCTTGGCAATATCCTCAGATCCTTTAGGGTAAAGCTGATGTGCCATATATGCCTCACAGTTGTGTGAGTTATAGATTACTGGGGTATCTCCCACATCAGCTATAAATGGGGAGGCTGATGCATGGTCAACAATTACTAGGTCAGAGGTCTCGGCAAGCTCCTTGACCTTGGCACGGTATTTCTTTAAATAGTTAAAGAATCTTTGTATTGCCAGGTCTTTGTTTCTACTGCTAGACTGATTCACATAAACTCTTTGATTCTTTAGTATAGAGTACTCTACGCCAACATGAACGTGACGAACATTTCCCAGCTCTGTTCTATCAAACTCTTCGCTGTCCCAGCCAAAAGACAAGACGGTTACGTTGTGATCGGTCAGTGCCTCAATTAGTGTAGTAGTCCTTTCAGCACCACCACTTTCTTTGTGCAGGGTCGCTTTGCCTAGGTTTGCGGTTAGTACAAGTATGTTTGCCATATATAAACTTTCAGTAGACTTATATTATACCATCTGCTATAATATATTTGCCTGCCATTTGGGGGCAATTAACTCGCTTAATAGGAGATGATATATATGGTTATTTTTAATGACCCATTTGTAAGCCTAGCTCAGGAATTTGAGAAGGTATTTACACAACCAACAAAATCAACATACCCACCATACAACATTATTAAGTATGGCGATGGCTCAGTAACAGATGAATACTTTTTAGAATTTGCTGTAGCTGGCTTTTCAAAAGATGACATTAGCATTAGTATTGACAATGGAGTTCTGTCCATCGTTGGTGACAAGCCTGAACGCAAGTTTATGGATGGAGAAGGGTACGTATACAAGGGAATTGCTGCTCGCAAGTTCTCAAGATCATTTACTCTTCCAGAACATTTTGAGGTAACTGATGCAAAGCTAGAAGACGGAATGTTGTATATCTATTTATGGAAGAACGTTCCAGAAGAAAAGAAGCCAAAGAAGATCACTATCAATTAGTGTATAATTAAAGAGTCCCTACACAGGGCAAGGCAACTTTTGTTATCTTAGGATGAGTAGTTACCATTTTATGCTGGGCAACGCCAAGGTTTCTGTGTGGGGATTTTTAATTTTCGTGGTATAATATCAGCATGACTACACACGCAATTATTACGCTGTCAAGTGCGACAGCTACCAGACTTACTCCAAACGGACTACACTCTGGAATGGACATTACAATTCAAAATGTTCACGAATCTGCTACCGTTTATGTTGGTGGAGAAGGCGTTACTTCTTCTAACTACGGATACCGCCTTCTTGCTGGCAACGCAGTCTCATTTGAGTTGCCAGGTAGAGATGCCCTATATGCAATCACATCTATCAACAACTCTCAGGTTGCTATTATAAAGACAGGTCTGGAGAGTGGCATCTAATGGCTAGATTTTCTAACAAGCCAGTCAATGAGTATGGAATGCAAATTCTTGATGCACACGAGACCTATGAAGACTTTATTGCCGAACACCCTACTGGTGAACCAGGTGACGCACACCTAGTTGGAACACACATCTACTCTTGGAATGATCACGAAAACGCATGGATTGATGGTGGTGTGATTGTAGGAGAAGACGGAACTGATGGTGTAGATGGTGTAACTCCATTTACCATTCTAGGAGATTACAATAACGGTGCAGACTATACCTACGGTGACGCAGTTTATTATAACGGCGGAACATATGTAAGAACTGGTAACCCAAATAATCCTGGATACCCTCCGACACCAGGAGAGATAAATGCATCATGGACCCCTATTGCTGATAAGGGAGACTCTGTAGACCTACAGAGCGTAGCAGAAAATATTTTACCATCTGTAAACAATACTTTTTATCTTGGATCCTCAACATATCGCTGGGCTGGTGTTTACGTTGGTCCTGGTACTATTCACATTACAGACACAGTTACTGGACAAGACGCTACCCTAAATGTTTCAAGTGGAGTTCTTACAATCAATGGTGCAAACCAACTTCAGGTGGGTCAGCTAAAGTTTGTTGATAACAAGATTCAATCAACAACTCCATCAATTAATATTGAAATTGGACAGACATCAGACACTGCAAGCCTAGTGCTAAACAGAAATATTACAGTTCCTACAGGTAAAAAGATTACATTTGGAACTGGTAGAAGGATTGATGTTGAGCCATCTCTTGCACCATATGGTAAGCAAACTGTTTGTGTAAAGACAACTGGTGGAAAGAGTGATATGTACTGGGGATCTTGTGCAAGCAACGGAATTACTGGCGGTACTGACTACTACATTCTTGCTACATTCACTACCACCTAGCAGATTAGTGATATAATATACTCATGCCATATCACGTTGGAGAAAAGGGGTCATACGGTTGCTCAGGCTACCCTGCCCTAAAAGATGACGGAACCGTAATGGGTTGCCACAAGACAGCTGAAGAAGCTGCTAATCAAATCTATGCTATTAACCAGTCTGAAGGTAACGTGGATAAGGTTGCCCCATGCTGGGATGGATATACTCAGCGAGGCATGAAGCCAGGAGAAGGTGGAAAGATGGTTCCAAATTGTATTCCAGTAAGTAAAGCGAATCGTGCAATTGTTGAAGGCGACTATGTAATGGGCGGTACCTCAGAAGGCATCGTAGTTGGACAGGTAGAGCACATTATGACTGAAGGTGGGACATATGGCACACCAGGAACAGAATACGCTATTGAGTCAACCCCAGAGAACCCAGCTATGGCTGTAAGAATGTTTGAGCAGGAAGAAGATGGCAAGTATTGCCCAACCGCATACTCAATCGGTATGCTATACAACAGTGCTACTCTCGTAGACATTGAAATTGAAGAAGAGGAAGATGATGAATATGAAGATGACATGGAAAAGGCTGAAGGCTATTCTCCTCCTGCTGGTGCCAGGTCTGCTGCTCGTCGTGCTATTAAGTTCAAGGAAGACGGGAAAGCAAACGGTGCAGGGACTGCTGTTGGATGGACTAGAGCTAGACAGTTGGCTAATGGAGAGACACTCTCGCTCAGCACGGTAAAGCGTATGTACTCTTACTTCTCTCGTCACGAGGTTGACAAGAAGGGTAAGGATTGGGCAAACCAGGCTAACCCATCTAACGGATATATCATGTGGCTTGCTTGGGGTGGAGATGCTGGCTTCAGCTGGTCTCGTGGAATTGTAAATAGAATGAAGGACAAGTCACTCTTTGCAGACTTTGGCAAGGACTACACTCGCTCTGAGAAGCTAGATCAGCCGTTTCTATAATTCGGGGGTAGTGATATATCCCTCTAATATTGATTTAAGCTCAGCTATGTATTTATCGTAGTCAATTGACTAGTCAATTGACAGAATCATGTTGTCATTATCAATATGAAGAACCTTTATTTCTTTGCCAAGATTAAATAAAACTTGCTCAATCTGTTCTTCAAGACTCATTTTCCTGTTCCCTCTGATAGCTTCTGATCTTGTGACAGTTTGCACACACTACTTCGCACTTTGCAACCTCTTTCCAAGCCATCTCTTCTCCATAGTTTCTTAGAACACGATAAACAACATCAATCTTTTGGAATCCAGGCATATGGTCAAACTCAAGAACATAGTGTGGGTAATGACTTCTACAGTCAGCACAGCCTTTTTTCTCTTTATAGAGGTGTAATTCCTCTAACACCGAAGCTACAGCTTTACGGTGCTTAGCCGTTTTTACCATATATTACAATTATATCACTCAATTAAAGGTTGACTTTGAGGCAGGTAGCTGGTATCATTGTCTTATTCTAAAGTAACAACTACATGAGTTAGGAACCCAAGTGATTAAACCGCTTGAAGACAAGGTAGTGGTACGTCCTATCAAAGAGGCAGAGACCACCACATCATCTGGATTTATCATTCAGAGAAGCACTGACGAGAAGCCGTCAGAAGGTATCGTAGAGGCAGTTGGCCCAGGTATCGTATTCCCAAATGGAACAAAGCTAGAGATTGATCTAAAGCCAGGACAAAAGGTAACGTACTCCAAGTACTCTGGTACTGAGTATGAAGACCTACTAATTCTGCCATATAAAGATATCTTCGCAGTAATTGAGGAGACCAATGACTGATCATCTTAGTGCATTTAAACAACTTGCCCTGCCACATTACGAAGGAGCACTAGATGTGCTTGTTAAAAAGCAGGCAGACTATGGTCCAAAGAACATTGCGTTGGCTCCAGGAGGCCCACTAAACGGACTTCGTGTTCGCATGCATGACAAGATGTCCCGTATCAATCACCTGATTGACAGCGGTGCTACACCAGAGAATGAAAGTCTAAGAGATAGCTTCTTGGATATGCTCAACTATAGCGTAATCGCAATGATGGTACTAGATGGAGATTGGCCAACAGAATGACAACTTATATTAGAACTACACCAGAGCCAGTAAACGTTCTTGATGAAGGATACGTTAGACTTGTAGATGTCTTGGGAGACGACCTATCGGTAGTAAATGCCGCCAGGGTATCCTATGACAAGGAGTCTACAGAGTTTACTGAGAAGGATGGTAAGCTAATTAACTTCCTATTGCGTGAGAAGCATACCAGTCCTTTTAGACATGCTGCACTCACCTTTGAAGTCTATGCTCCGCTTTTTGTGGCACGGCAGTGGTGGAAGTATGCAGTGGCATCAAGCCATATTGATGACCAGAATGGGTGGAACGAATCATCTCGCAGGTATATTACGGAAGAAGAGAAGTTCTATGTCCCATTGCCAAACGAATGGCGTTCAAAGCCAGAGAATAGCAAGCAGGGATCTGGGGAGCCAGTAGACGAGAAGATCGGTGAGAAGCACTTCAGCAGGCTTTGTGAGGCTGTTGTGCTAGGTGTAGACAACTATCACCAGGCACTTGAAGATGGTATTGCTCCAGAGATTGCTAGACTATTCCTGCCTGCATATGGTATGTATGTACGCTGGCGTTGGACGGTATCTCTACAGGGAGTTCTAACTTTCCTAGACCAGAGACTAGAACACGATGCCCAATACGAGATTCAAAAGTATGCGGAGGCAGTTCTTGAGCTAACCAAGGACGCATTCCCACAAACGATTGCTGCTCTTTACGAGTAGCAGTTGGGGGTGTTAGCTCAGCTGGTTAGAGCAGCGGACTCATAATCCGTCGGTCGTGGGTTCAAGTCCCACACACCCCACGTCGCCATAGGGTATAATTAGTATTATAGATAGGAGTAAGTTAGGTGAGTTATAAAGAAGATATTTTAAGACTGAGGCTAGAAGGAAAAACCTATAGCCAGATCAGTGAAGAGCTTGGTTGCTCAAAGGGAACAATCGCATACTATATGAAACAGCAAAATGAGGAAGAGGTTACTGTGTCAGACATCAACAATGAGTTCTACAGCAAGGTTATTGCATACGTTGATAACTTTAAGGAGAAGCGACCATGTAATGATTGTGGACAATACCTCCACAAGAGTCAGCTAGATGCACTATCGCCATCAGCTCTTCATGAGATTGCTAGTGCTGTTTTTGATAAGAAAACCTTTGAAGAGTCAAAGCGTAGGATTTCGCAGCTAAAGTTTGTTTGTGCTAACTGCAACAGGCTAAGAGAGTTTAAGGCTAACAATTAGTCAAAAGCCCTCGTAGCTCAGTGGATAGAGCAAGAGCCTTCTAATCTCTTGGTCGCAGGTTCGATTCCTGCCGAGGGCACTCGTATTTAGACGGCTCAGGAAACATCTCTAGTAAAATACCATTCTTTATGGTCTCAAATGACTGATCATCTGATGATATAAACACCAGGCTTTGGTCTTCCATTGACGGTGATCTTTTGCTTAGCCTGCTTCTTGGGTTGTACTTCTTTACATCTGCCATTGCCCTGCCACCAACACTAAATAGATTGCCATACATTGATCTGGGCAGGTATCCGTTTATCATTACGGAAAGCAGTTTCTTTTTGTTGAATTGCATGGGCACGTGAATGTCGTAATCTATTGGCCTATCTATGCCCTTGGATATAATCTTCATGTTTGTTTTAGACAGCAGGGATATATATGCATTTGATGAGCCAACCAGGCTCCTGTATTCGTCTATCTTGTCTGACAGATAGCCACCATGCATTTTTGGAATTCTTTTGAGTGGCTTTAGTAGAAAGAAGTCATCGTTCATAAACACAAAGTTTGACGATATGGCTGGGGTATTACAGGCATAAGCAAGACAATTAGATATGTTTAAAAACTTGTTACCAATATCCTCTACTGGAATAAAATCACCACAGTACCAGGATGGCTTATATCCAATCACAACAACGTTGTGCCCTGGCAAATTCTTTTCTATTGATCTAAGGGAATACTTTAACTCTTCGTTTTCACCCTTACGACATACGTATACTAAGTCCAAATTAATAACTTTCTGCTATGGTTTGCCAAAGCCAAGCTATAGTTTCTTCAGCAATGCTGTCGTTATCTTTTTGCTTTTGCATCATGATCTCTCTCATTGCTTCAAAGATCCTAAATCTTTCTAGCTGGCTGGACAAGTAGAATATCTGCTCTCCATCAGTGCCAATCCTATTAATGAGATTGTGAAGTTCTAGCAAGATTTCTTCCTTATCCATAAAGCAATTATACCAGGGTATGGTATAATTTATATATGAATAACTGTCCAGCTTGTGGGGATGCCCTAGTAAACATTATTTATGGAGTACCTGGTCAGCGTCTGATTGACATAGCTAAGACTGGTGACATAGTTCTGGGAGGAACCCCTTCTGGACCAAGAGCAGAGTATTTTTGCACATCATGCAATGAAGAATACAGCAAAACAGAAAGCCTATCTTAATGGATATTAACAATCTCGCAAACATGCGACTAACAGATTTTGAACAGCTTGGAAAAGCACAATATAACAGTGGCTTTGTGGCTGCTATGGATGCTATGATTAAGCTACTAGAGGGCCAGACAGAAGAGAACTGCATAGCAGGAGAGAGCTGTTCGGACCCAGGATACGACAAGATGCTAGAGATCATAGAGGGATTGAAGATAGCCAGANTAAATCTGGTATAAGTTCAACAAATAAATGATGGCTGTTCAATTGACACCATCAGCCTTTAGTGGTAAAATATAGTAATGCAATCAAAGTTCAAATTTCCAATATACGAAGACAGAGTTTATACTCTAAGGTATGACGGATTTGAGCTGGAGGTTACTGGTGAAGCCATCCTAGCACAGTTTCGTAGGCAAGCTTTTATGTTAGATTTTATTGAACAGTTAGACAAGGAAAAAGATGAGTAGCTTTCAGTCAGAGTCTACCAAATCTGGCAACAGTTTTGAGGACTTGGTGCTATCAGATCTTTCAAAGTACGGTGCAAAAGACATAACCAAGAACTTCGTACTTGATGACGTTGGTGTAGAGGCAGACTTTTACTTCCTAGACAGTGTTGGAAGAAAGTTTTATGTAGAGGCCAAGGGTGGCGAAGCTGGTCCAAATAAGCGTCCAGGAGCCAAGAGAACTGACAATGTAAAGAAGGCTGTGGCTAACGGGGCATTGATCAAGGCAGCACACCCAGAATCACAGTTTCTGATATACTTTTCTGAGTTACCAAAGTTTGGCAGCTCATCACACAAAATGATAAAGAACGCTGTTATGGCAGGGTACGTTGACGGAGTAAGGTATTTGATTAAGTATGAATAAAATTAACACAGACATTCAGAATGCAAAGTGGCACACCCTTTGGAAGAAGCGTATGGCACAGGGCAAGCCACGTGAGGGCGACTACAACTTTGTAGTATGGAAGAATGGTGGAGAGCTTGTGGTTGAGCCTTGGACTAGGTCTGAGCCACCGTCAGTATTCACAAATGGTGAATGGGTAGCCTTAGCAGGCGACTATAGAGAGGAAGACTAATGGCAGCAAAGACCAAGGGGAGTAGAAACTCCGAACGACAGAATGGCAAGGCAGCCAAGAAAAGCCCAAAGGTATTTGATCCACAGAAGAGACGCCTGGTAAAGAAGTAATGAGCCAGTTTGAATACTCAGTTGGCTTGGCAAGACCGAGAACTGATGAAGAATTTTATGCCTTGGTTGTAGAGTATCTTAAGAATAAAGCCTTGACACAAGAGGCTTCTGACGATACAATTGATGTATGATATTTGTACAAGCCAAGCGTGATACATACATTAACCTAATGAAGAACATGGATGCAGAGACTGCAATCCCAAAGGGTACTCGCATGTTCCTAATTACATCTGATAAGCAAACTAAATACCTAGAGCCTAGAGAGATCTGTGTCTATACACCAGAACTTGGGCTAAACTACACATACGAAGGAGACTGGGAAGATGCCAAAAGTTTTTAAAAGAAAGAAGCTAAACAACGCATACAATAACGGCTGGTTTGACGGCTATGCTGAGGGCGTTGGTACTGGAATGATTGAGGCCATCGGCATTCTAGAAACACAGCAGGAGAAGTTTGGCGGTATCGCTGCCATTGACGACCTAATTAAACTAATTAATAATAAGACAGCTATCACGGTCCAGAGCTACAGGGATGACACGTGAGAACACCAATCATGAGCAAGGTTCTTCGGTATGAAAAGAGTTCCTGGAATTTTGGAGGAGCTTTAGTATTCTTTGACAAGGCTTCGCTTTACCTAGGAAGAACCGATCACTGGGGCATTGGTGCAAACATTAACTTCTATGACAGATCATTCACATTTGAGATACTAAACCTTTATATGGGCATAGAGTTCTGGCATTCAGAGGGAGAAAACTAATGGCTAAGATGGCAAGCCTACACGCAGAAGGCTATACGGACAAAGAACTAGAAGAAATGACCGATGCTGAGCTCGTTGAAATTTTAGAAGACATTCTAATAGATTAAGTTCGGGCGTAAAATTCGGCGGTAAATAAGAGATGGTTACAAGCACAAGTGCTTGACATTCTCTAGTATCCCCTGTATACTTTCATTAAACAAACAATATCTTTCATTTAAGGAAACAATGAATAAGAAGAAGCTAAAGCAGCTGCAGATTGACCTACAAGAAAAGCATCATTTGATCTGGAACGATGGCTTTGATAGCGGTATCCAGGTAGGCCTGTTTGAGGCTGTAGGTATCCTACTATTCCAGAAAGAAAAGCACGGAAACCTAGCTGGTATTGATGATCTAATTAACCTAATTAAGAATGCAACTCCTGAACTAGTAGAAAGCTATAGAGACTAATGGATGTAATGAGAGAAACCCTAGGACCTGCCTGGGCATATTATGTAGCGTTTGGCATCCTATTTGTATGGTGGGTGTTGGTAAAGGTAAGTAAGTAATGGTAGATAAGGTACACTGCCCTACCTGCGGCTTTTTGATGATGTATACAATCGAAGAAGGCGAAACCAACTACATCTGTGCAAACACACACAACATTGTTGGAGAAGACCTAGGCCTTGGACCTAACCTGGATCTATTGCTGGAGTATCTCAAGAGACCATAATGCCTGGTAAACCTCACACAAGAGAGCACGGTACTATAAAAGGCTATCGCCAACACCAAAAGCCATATGCTGCTAATGAAGAAGTATGCCAACCATGCAAAGATGCTAGAGCTGAGCATATGCGTAAGTATCGCAAAGACAACCCTGAGATCATGAAGGAGTCTTATAAGCGTAAGTGGGCAAGAGCAGACAAAGAGCTAAACAGACAAAGGGGATACGAATACTATCAAAAGAATAGGCTTCGTATGGCAGAGAAGCAACGTGAATTAAGAAAAGATAATCCTAGATTTAGAGAGCTACACAATGCTACTTCTCGTAGACGTAGAGCTAGAATCAGAAACCAGGGATTTGAATTCTTTACTGAGACAGACATAATAAATAAGTATGGACCTGTCTGTCACCTATGTAATGGAGAGATAGACCTAAATGCTCCAAGACAAGCAAAGAAGAAGGGTCCTCTATCAGAAGGATGGGAGAAGGCATTACATATTGATCATGTAATCCCTATCGCTTTAGGTGGACCAGATACACTAGACAATGTGCGTCCAGCACATGCCTTTTGTAATCTATCCAAAGGTGCTAAAATTTCGGGGAATAAAAAGAACCCTTCATAATACCTATATAAACATCTATAGAAAGAATAACCCTATATGCAAGACATAATCCTTATGTTCCTGATATCCCTGATAGGAGCAGCTATTGCTTTATGGATCAGAGAGCATTAGAAGGCTTTGGAGATATCNNCCTATCCGACTTTCAAGNTTGAACTTATACCCTNGCAGAATGGCATACAGAGCTTCTGAGAGGTGTTTCTGATAGCNTATTTGATGAAATACATCTTACTGTGTCTATTTGTTTAGATAGTGAAGCAAGATGGAGAAGTAAGTATTGGGTAATTATGCCCATATATATAAGGCTTCGTAATCCATTCTACACCAAATACCCATATCTGTCAACCCTTTTTATCAAATTGTTATATCCCCAATGCCCAAATATCCCTGATTTTATGCCCTTATTTTGTTTAAAAACATACCAATTTTGGGGAAAAATATATGTCCTTCGTAATCTTTTTTGTCATTATATATACATAATTTGGGAGATTTTATATGTGTATCGTAATGTATATTATATAGGGGGATATCAGGTATGATCTACTGGATACCCTGGCCTTTGGCCACCCAGCTTTGCTGGGGGTATTGAATAAAGTATAAGAAATATCCCCTATATAAACATAAACACATGTATACATATATCCCTATATATCCTGATAACCATATAGCCTATTTCTGGGAAAAATATATTTGGGATCGTAATGTCTTTTTAATCAAATAGACATGTACATAAGTTTCAGGGATTTTTTAAAGTCCTTCGTAATGTCTTTTATGTATATATAGGGAGAAATATGTCATGATCGTAATACCCTGGCAAATCCTGGAAATGTAGATTTCGGGGAAAAATTATACACCATCGTAATGTCTTTTGTCAATACCATGCATGTAACGGTTTGGTAACATTTGGAGCCCCCAGGGGCCCCCAGACAATGGAAGGGGGTGCAGGCCGAAACCTACACCCCCACTCTGTGAGTCGTTTATTCCACTACAAAGTCAAGCAAATCATCCAAAGTTTCAAAGCCTGTGTCTTCTTTAATATTTAAACCAGCAAGCAAGACGTCGAATGCCTCCAGGACAAACCCCTCTGCGGTTTCGTTTGCCTTAACTAAACCATTAGAGATTAGGTAAGCTAGTGGCAGTCCAAGATCGTTATACTCCATGAAGTCTTTGAATTGCTCTTCCCCACGATAGTCCATCCATAAGTCTGCTAGGATACTTATCTTTGCTTCTTTAGTAGTCTCCATTACTATACCGCCTTTGGAATAGTTATTGTCATTGTTCGCAACGGAATCTCTGTGTCTGTGTCCACTAGGTCATAAACACTATCAAGACCACGCTCATCTGCAATCTGCTTGGCGTGTTCGTATGTCTTTCTCAGGTTCTCTGCACCCTTGTCTGTCAGGGTAGCGAATCCGAAATCAACTGCGAACGCCAGCGGTAGAGAAATGTTCTCTTGGTTTACCCACTCAATAACATTTGGGTTCTCATCGTGTTCTGTTCCAATGTATGATAGTGCTTTGATAATTTTTTCCATAGTATCCATTATACCCTTACCCTCCGACTTTTAGAACAGACTTGTCTGCTCGTATGCGTTTTCTTTTTCCCACTCTGCNGACTCAGTTACTACTAGCAATCTGTTGTAGTGGACATTCTGCATTCTTGCTATGTTTCTTCCTACTTCGTCAAGGTTGATAGTAATTGGTTCTAGCAACTGAACAATCTGCTCTGCTACTTTTTCTTCTCTGCTCTTTGGTAATCGTCTGCTTCTTGCCATTTGGTTGCTCTCCTTGTGTCCATTATCTCATAAGTTGTAGAGGGTGTCAAGGAAGAAAGTAGGAAATCCTTGACACCCCCTGTGTGATACGATGAGCGACCCCTCACCCATTTGCCGTATCACGTCCCACTGGAGTAATCTCGACAGTGGGAATCTTTGTTTAGTTATACACTAGCTGGCCTTTGACGTCTTCCTTGTACTTGGGAAAACTCTCAAGATATTCTTTGATTCGATCGGACATCACGTCCCAGTACTCCTGCAGTAGGTAGTCCATTGACATCCAGCCATCTAGACTCTCGTCAACATCATCTCTATCTAGGAAGTTCATTGCGAATGACTCTTCAGCTGTTAACAGATAGGGCACTGACACCTCCTCGTGAGCACCACCATTGTAGTCATATACGTGGAGGTACCACTGGTCCTGGTTCCAGTACGACTGTCCAGTATCTAGGTTGTACTCTTCACGCACGTATACGTTAACATCGTACTCAATAGGAGTCTTGCCTGCATTCTTATTACGCTTAGTCGACGTACTTAGTGACATACCCTGCTCCTTCACACTTATCACACTCTGGGTCTCCCCAGTTATCATTACGCTTTACTAGAACATCTTCTTCTTCGCTGTAGCACTCGCACTCTTCTTCCACGGAAAGAAGAACATAGTCGTCCTCGTCTTCCCAAGGAACCTCACAGACATAATAGCTAAGTCTGTTTACAAATGAGTAGCCTGCAACAATAAGTGTTGACAAGTCTGCGTCAACAAGTGTCCAGACATACCTCTGGTCTAGAGACCTGACATAGTCAACCTCTTCACCATAGGTTTCGAACTGTTGCTCGTCATGCTTCCTAAAATGATTAGTCTTAGGCTTGAACTTTGCTTCCCACTCATTCCAACCTTGATACTCTTTTCCCATTATTTCCTACTTTCTAAAAATGGAAGTCTACAAATACAAGATACCAGTTTTTGTTGCCAGTGTCAATACTTTCCAACATATATTTTGTGTTGGTAGTCTCGTGATACATGTCATAGAAGTAAGAGTTGAAATCCCACTTACCCTGCAACATGTCAATCATCTTGTGTAGGTCATACAGCTGGAACCCAAAGTCCATTTGTCCGTTATAGCTATCAAGAACACTGTTTATATCAACATTCTTATTGTTGAAAGTTTTGCGGTAGTTGTTGAATTCCACCATACGTTCTGCAATAGCTTCATTGACAGTATCAAGAAACTTCTTAGGCTCTTCATCATATGAGATAGTCATAGACTGGTCGTCATCATTGTATTGGCTACCCTCGTTAGGGTTCCACCTACCACCTCCAGTTACAAACCAGTCATACCAAGAGGATAGGTTATACTCGTCACCCATTTCATTCTCAAGGTAATCTTTGACTAAACGGAATGCGTGGTCTTTGTCTTCTGCTTGAACTGCTATACGTTGCAATACGTGCATGTGGTTACTTTCTACTAGGGTCTAGAATATATTATACGCTGAAAAGTCTGAATTGTCAACAGCAAATCTCTGTGCATTCATCCACGCTGCTTCGCCAAAGAAATACTTAGGCTTGCCAGAAACTGGGGAAACTTTATAGAAGTCATAATACTTATCTGCTTCGTATACGTCTACGCCTGCATTGTGGAAGATCCTGGTCCATGTGGTAGATCCAACGGATGGTTTCTTAGATACGTGTACCTGTGTCATGAAGTCCTACTTTCTTGATACTCTATTATCTCAGAAACTGGGGAAAAAGTCAAGAGGTTCTTAATAGGTATTTTATGACAGTCAGTACTGTTTGTCATGATTACCTGGATCTGGGGGCCCCCCGAAGGGGTACCTTAGTTAGATAAAATCGATGATGTCACCATCAAAACCACCCATATCCAAATCGAACATAAGGTCACGATAAGAAATTTCTCCATTAGCTGCCATCTCAAATAGTTCTACTACTTGCTCGTTATCCATTAGTTATCCTTGTCTTGTAGGGAAGCAATTAGTATACCAAGAACTTGTCTTGGTGTCAAGATGTCTAGTGCAGGATTATCAATAGCATTTCTAATCATTTTGATAGCATAGTTGATACCATCTTCCATACCTGCCTCATAGCCAATCTGTTCCATCTCTGATACAGCCATTAGCAATCTCCGTTCTGTGGGATTAGCTCTTCTGGGATACCCATCATTCTTAGGATAGTCTGGCTTCTGCTGATGATACCCTCCAGGTAGTCGTAGAAACCATCGTTGATGTCAACACTCTTCTGCTCTTCCATTAGCTCAGCAATGTCACCAATAAGATAAGTAACAATCTGTTCGTTAGTCTTAGCAATCTCAGTCAACAAGGGTTGCCTCCCATACTCCGTCAGGTAGATTGGCGTGATACTCTAGGGCAATGTCAATAGCCTCATCTTCGTCCAATGCTTCAACCTCATACTCACAAACATAGGTAACTAGATAACTCTTCATTACACATTCTCCAACATCTCTGCTAGTCGCTGCAGTTGTTCTGGGGTAAGGCTGTTTAGAACATCCTCGTTGATTAGATTACTGTTAGTCCAGTCACTCACTTATTCCTACTTTCTCTCTCAGTTCCTCGTCTGACAAGGATACTATTTTATCAAGACCCTCTGACATTATTACATCCAGTAGTTTGCGAAAGTTCTCAATCATCCCAGCCAGCCTCTTCTTCTAATGTATAAGGGTTTAGTTTGTGATTGAAATACATTTCTTGGCACGGCATACAGAAACCAAGTTCCTCGTGCCATACATCTTCTTCTACCTGTGTTCCGCAATAAGCAAATCTATTACAGGGCAGATAACCATTTGACTCATACTCTTGGTTACCCTCACAGATACGACAGAACGGGTTGCAGTCAAAACTACCATTGTGGTTGGGGCATACTTTCATCATAGTATCCACTATAGCAGGGGGGTATGACATTATAGTATCTCCACATTCACAGCGTCATATAGTTCGTTATATTTGACGAACGAATAGATATCATCCACATAAGCAGACTTGTAGTATTCGATCAGCTCTTCCTCAGTGAAATTGTTTTCAAGCATTAGCTCATCCTCATCTGGATAGTAATCAAAACTAATACTAACTCTGACAACCCTACTCATACATACCATCCTGAATCTATCTTTACAAAGTGTGTAAGCTTAACTACCTTATTAGCAATGTAGGTTCCATTGCGTCTTGCCTTAGCTCTGGATACTGTCATCGGTGTCTCCTACAAGTAGCTTCCTTGTGTCCCATTTTCTTGGCGGTAGATAGCCAAGACTTATAACAACCCATACATACATAAGAATCATACGGGTCACCCTTCTTCTTCATAAGATAGATAGTGCCGTCACCGTAAGTTGGTAGGTCATCCCTCCAAGACTTAGTCGTTGTCGTCATCACTGTCTCCATTGTCAAAGCCTATCTCACGAAAGAAAGAATCCCATACCCCACCTGGAGTTGGTTCCCAAGTATTACTCGTCATCTTCATCCTCTTCCTCGTCTAGTTCCTCAACATCAATAGAGTAAACGCCGTCATAAGAGATAGCGTCTCCTGTTGTGTCACCCCAAGATGTCCAAGCCAACTCCTCAGCGTGTTCCTTAGAGTCTGCCTCAATCTCTCCAGCAAAATCAACTTTCATTTGAACATAAAATCTAGCCATTAGATTTCCTTTCCTACTTGCTTACAAGTATAGGGGTAGGGTCTGACATTATCAAGAGATTCTGGGAAATATTTTGTAAGGTTCTTAAAGGTTTATTTGTGAGTAAAAGGTTTGATATACATTGATTGGTTCTGGGGGGCCCCCGATCGAACATACTAAAAGTGGAATGGGCAGTTTTACTACATACCCAGGTAGGAATACTTAGTTGGCCAAAACCAACTGAAGCAAGCGGTTTTTCTCTGCTGTGGTCACAGGGTCAAAACCAGATGCAGCAGCGAGAATACTCTCGTTAGTTCCACCTCGTGCCGAGCGATACCAATCCAAGCGTTCGGTTAGAGCGTTGAAAGCACCCCACTTGGTTCCAGCAATGGTGTTGTTGAAGTCACCAACATAGATACCGTTGATTAGGTCAATCTTGTCNTTGTGCTTNTTGAATGAACCCTTNGCGTCTTTCTCTGGTGCAGGGTAAGCAAGAGCAACAATCTTGTCGAACTGTGCCTTGGTGATTTCGGTTTCAATCATTGCTTTCGCCATTTCATCGAACTTGTCCATATAAGCATTTGCCAAGCCTAATGCCTCACGTGCCTGCTGAACCTTGCCAGAAGCGGTAGCAGTGTGGCGAATCTTGAAGGTCTGCTTGATACCCTTGTTGCCCTTGCCAAGTGCTAGGTTTAGAGTGTTTGCACAGACAACACGCACAGGTGTAATGCTTGCCTGAATTGCCACTGAACCATCGTGAGAGGTGTTGATTAGAAGATAAGTGTTTACCTTATCAGACACGCCATTAGGGTCAAGGACGGTTTCACGCTCAAGAGCAAGAGAACCAAAAACCTGTCGTCCTCCCTTGATAGAACCAGCGGTCTCCCAGCGACCTCCGCCGTCTAGCATTAGGTCTCCAAAGTCAAATAGGTCTTCGTTCTGCAATGGAACATAACGCTCACCAACTACGCCAAGAACATCGTTCTTAGTGTTGTCGAATGGGTTAGTGCGAGTGACAAAAGAGTAAGACTTGTCAGAGGTGAAGGTGTCTGGAATTGCTACGTCCTCTAGGCGAACATTCCACTTGTCAAGGTGTGCCAGCTTTAGCATTTCTGCGGTGGTAACTTCCTCAGTGAAGACAGTGCCAAGTCCGTGCCAAGCAGGTTCACGCAAAGAAGCAAAAGAGGTCTGTCCGTTTACGGTTTCTAGTTCGTGTGCCATATGATTTCTTTCTGTTGGGGATTACTGATAAGACAATTATACAGTGTAGGTCTGACATTGTAAAGAATCTGGGGAAAAATAATTAGACATCTTAAATAACGTTTTGGTTACGATCATTGATCTGGTGGCTGGGGGGCCCCACAACTACCCCCAGACTGTCAAGTCCAGGGGTAGCGTGTTGGTTACCTAACTAATTGAGAATCCTTACAGCTCACAAGGTAGTCATCTACACTCATCTCACGAATGCTCTCAAAAGCCAAGACCAGAGAGATGTCCCAAGAACCCTTATACTTNCTAAACTGGGTGTGGAAAAGTTCTCTGTCCAAGTCTACGGTGTAGATACCCTCGCAGAACAACTCGTCATTCTCAAACTCCAAGTCCCTGACAATAGGGATAGGTGAGTCGTCCCAGTCAGCGATTACCCTGAAAATCTCTCCACCAGTATTTCTGGTTAGAGTTGGATACTTCTCGGCAAACTTATCACCAGACTCAAAGGTCATCATACCTGCCGAAGAACCATC
>Ga0063231_10000005_pt1 | contig 55580 bp, 52 predicted proteins | sample LauGreSu1BDMLBSD_2_FD_56231 | JGI IMG/M metagenome (GOLD analysis project Ga0063231, IMG submission 56231) | Freshwater lake microbial communities from Lake Michigan, USA - Su13.BD.MLB.SD v2 (version 2) | ecosystem: Environmental > Aquatic > Freshwater > Lake | place: Lake Michigan, USA...
TGGAAATCTAAAACAGATCTACTCCCTAGTTATCTTGCAGGTCATAGCCTGGGTGAATATACCGCTCTTGTTGCTTCAAATGCGATGGAATTTAAAGACGCGTTAAAGCTTGTCAAATATAGAGCTGAAGTCATGCAAAAAGCTGTGCCTGAAGGTGTAGGTGCTATGGCTGCTATTCTTGGTATGTCTGACTCAGATGTCATGAATGCATGCAAAGAAGCTCAAGGAAATGAGGTTGTAGAAGCAGTCAACTTTAACTCACCAGGGCAAGTTGTGATTGCTGGAAATGTTTTAGCAGTAGAACGAGCTATTGAAATAGCAAAATCAAAAGGCGCTAAGCGAGCGATTCTGCTTCCCGTTAGCGTTCCTTCACATTGCTCTCTTATGCAAAAAGCATCTGAAGAATTAAAAGAATATTTAACCAATATTACAATTAAAAAACCAAATATTCCTGTTATCCATAATGTGGATGTTTTGGAACATAATGATGCAAATGAAATTAAAGATGCACTTTCAAAACAACTCTGTCATCCAGTAAGATGGGTTGATACCATTGAAAAGATAGCATTTAATAAAATTAGTGATATTGCAGAATGCGGCCCAGGCAAAGTTCTTACAGGCCTAACCAAGAGAATCTCTCCTGAATTAAAAGGTGTTTCTCTTGTTAATGAAAGTGCAATAGATGAATTTAAAGCACTTATACAATAAAACTATCTAGGGAAAATTATGTTTATTAATCTTGAAAATCAAGTTGCACTTGTCACTGGCGCTAGCCGAGGTATTGGACAATCAATTGCTTTAAGTTTAGGAAAACAAAATGCTTTTGTCATTGGCACCGCAACAACGGAAGATGGCGCTCAAAAAATTTCAACATTTCTCAAAGAGCAAAATGTTTTAGGTAAAGGTATTAAATTAGATGTGAATGATAATGAAGCTATCTTAAAAACTGTTGATGGCATCATTAAGGAGCATGGTGATATATCAATCCTTGTAAATAACGCCGGGATTACTAAAGATATGTTACTCATGCGCATGAAAGAAGAAGAGTGGGATGATGTTATGTCAACCAATTTAAAATCTATTTTTCGCATGAGCCAGGCCCTTATTCGCAGCATGATGAAAAGTCGCTACGGTAGAATTATTAATATCACTTCTGTAGTTGGTCATATGGGTAATGCAGGTCAAACAAATTACGCTGCCGCAAAAGCTGGCGTAACTGGATTCACAAAATCATTAGCTAAAGAAATTGGTAGTCGAGGCATCACTGTCAATTGTGTTGCGCCTGGCTTTATTGATACGGATATGACAAAAGGATTGTCAGATGAACATAAAAAGCAGCTTCTCGATCATGTGCCATTAGGACGACTAGGAAGTCCTGAGGATATTGGTGCTGCAGTAAGCTTTTTAGCTTCAAAAGAAGCTTCTTATATCACAGGTGAGACACTTCATGTCAATGGCGGAATGCTAATGATTTAGTTATTTTTTTAACTTTATTACAAAATTCTTAACAAGATTTGTTAAAATAACGCATGGCCTGAGGGTCATTTCTTAAATAAAGGGGTATTTTAGATGTCTGACATCGAACAACGTGTAAAAAAAATTGTTGCAGAACAACTTGGCACTAAAGAAGCTGATGTAAAAAATACATCATCATTTGTAGATGATTTAGGTGCTGATTCACTTGATACAGTTGAACTCGTAATGGCTTTAGAAGAAGAGTTTGATTGTGAAATTCCTGACGAAGAAGCTGAAAAGATCACCACAGTTCAGCAAGCTGTTGATTACATCAACAAAAATCTAAAATAATTCATATGTTATTTAACCTTTTCTAAATATTGAAAGGGTTGGGTTTATTCCATGACGAAGAGAAGAGTTGTAGTCACCGGTTTAGGTTTGATTACTCCTGTTGGTATAGGGGTAGCAGAATCATGGGCTAATATCATCAATGGTCAATCAGGTATAGGTAAAATTACCAAATTTGACTGCTCAGCATTTCCTTCACAAGTTGCAGGTGAGGTCAAAAATTTCGACCCGCTTGCGTACATTCCTCCCAAAGATGCAAGACGCATGGATACCTTTATTCAATTTGGTATCGCAGCAGGCATAGAAGCATTTAAAGATTCCGGTATTGAAGTAAATGACAGCAATAGTGAGCGCATTGGCGTATCGGTTGGGTCTGGCATTGGTGGCATTAATTTGATTGAATCTACAGGTGAAGTATTTGATGAAGGTGGTGTTCGGAAGGTATCGCCATTTTTTATTCCTGGCACGATTATCAATATGATTTCCGGCAATCTTTCTATTATGCTTAATTTAAAAGGCCCTAATGTTTCTATTGTTACTGCATGTACAACAGGAACTCATTCAATAGGTGATGCGGCACGTATGATCGAATATGGCGATGCAGATGTGATGTTAGCTGGGGGTTCGGAAGCTGCTATTACTGAATTATCAGTCGCTGGATTTTCTTCAGCCAAAGCACTTTCATCACGCAATGATGATCCAAAAACAGCAAGTCGCCCATGGGACAGAGACCGCGACGGTTTTGTTATTGGCGAAGGTGCTGGAGTAATGGTGCTTGAGGAGTATGAACATGCAAAACAAAGAGGCGCTAAAATTTATGCAGAACTATCAGGCTACGGAATGAGTGCTGATGCATATCATATTACCGCGCCCAATATGGACGGTCCAAGACGCTCAATTGTCAATGCATTGAAAAATGCGCATGTGAATACAGATAATGTGCAATATATTAATGCGCATGGAACATCTACACCTCTTGGCGACCTTAATGAAACTAATGCGATTAAAGCCTCATTTGGAAACTACGCAAAAAANCTTGTTGTAAATTCTACAAAATCAATGACAGGGCATTTATTAGGCGGGGCAGGCGGCATTGAGTCCGTATTCACTGTGCTNGCTATTCATAACCAGATTTCTCCGCCCACTATTAATATTTTCAACCAAGATCCTGAATGTGATCTTGATTATTGTGCCAATGAAGCAAGGCCAATGAAAATTGAGGTTGCACTTAAAAATAACTTTGGCTTTGGTGGCACTAACGGAAGCCTTGTATTTAAAAGGCTATAGATTTTTATAAATGGGTTTAATCCAAAATGAACTCATTGATTAATTCACAACTGGCCGTTTAACTTGTCAAAACAATTCCTCATTAACGGTAAATTTCAGCATATCAGTCCATTTGACCGTGCATTCCAATATGGCGATGGTATTTTTAGAACTTTTGTAGTGGAAAATAAAAAGCCTCGCCATTGGAAATATCACTATAAAAAAATAGCTCAAGATTGTCTTGCGATTAAAATCAAGCCTCCCAAAGAAAAAGAATTGCTTTCTGATATTGCTTCTTTGTTTAGAAGTAATAAAAAAGCAGTAGGAAAGTTTATTATTTCGAGAGGCCTTAGTGAGCGAGGTTATAAATTCAATAAGGACATCGTTCACAATCGTTTTTTAATTAAAACTAAAATGCCAAGCTACCCAAAGGCGATCTTTAGGTCAGGCGTCAATCTTTATGTATGCAAGCACAAACTTAATCCTACTGTTCTTTCAGGAGTTAAACATCTAAATAGACTAGAGAATATTATGGCAAGACAGGAGTGGAAAAGTGATCAGTATGCCGATGGTATTCTTCTTGATAGTGATGGTAATGTCATCGAATGTATTTCAAGCAACATATTTATGCGTATCGGTAAAGTTATTTACACTCCAAAAATAAGCAACATTGGCATTAAAGGAGTCACAAGAGAATTAATCATTAAAATATCAAGTCAGTTAGGCTTTAAAGTGAAAGAAGCTATATTTAGTTTAAATAAACTTTTAGAGGCTGATGAGGTCCTAATAACAAACAGTTTGTTTGGTGTCTTGCAGGTTAANAAAATTAAAAATATATCTTGGAAACATCAAGATTCAGCATCACTATTTAACCAGTCACTCGAGAGTTTAAATACATGAAAAAATGGTTAATTCGATTAATGATTATTTTCATACCTTTATTGGTTTGGATCATTCACTTCTTGGTAACACCGCTTAATATCAATAAAGCAGATTTAGCCATTGAAATTGAACCTGGCAGCAGTCTTAAAGCGATAGCCTTTCAACTTGTTGATGAAAAAATACTTAATGAACCATGGCGATTTATTATNCTCNCTAAAGCNTTAGACCAATCTAAAAAGCTAAGACCAGGCAATTACAACCTTAATCCAAATATTACGCCTTATCAGTTATTAAANTCATTCGTAGAGGGAAGGGCAACCGAAGGATCAATAACTTTTATAGAAGGACAAGACTTTCAATCAATGTTGGAAAAAATAAAAGCTAACGATAGTATTAAAAAAACAATGAAGCCTTATGATACTAAAGCTATTGCAGCAGCAGTCGGTATTCCATACGAATCAGTTGAAGGACAATTTTTCCCTGATACTTATTATTTCAGTAGAAATACTTCAGACATTGAAATTTTAAAAAGAGCTTATAAGGCCATGCAAAAAAAATTAAATTATGAGTGGGCCCGCCGAGCAGAAGAGGTCCCCTATAAGAATAGTTATGAGGCGCTGACGATGGCATCCATTATTGAAAAAGAAACAGGAAAATCCATAGAGGCTAATCTTATTTCAGGCGTATTTATACATCGATTAAATATTAAGATGAAACTTCAAAGCGACCCTACAGTCATTTATGGGCTTGGTAAAAAATTTACGGGTGATATTACAAAAAAAGACTTGCTTACAGACACCCCTTATAATACTTATACAAGAGAAGGATTGCCCCCAGCCCCTATTACTATGCCAGGTTTAATTTCTATTCGGGCCGCACTTCACCCTACAAAAACTGATGCACTTTATTTTGTGGGAAAAGGTGATGGGACCCATTATTTCTCTGCAAATTTAAATGAACATAATAGCGCTGTTAGAAAGTATCAGATCAAATGACAATTAAAGGTAAATTTATTACGTTTGAAGGTGTCGATGGCGCAGGTAAAAGTACACATATAGATGAAGTTATTTCATTCTTTGAGTCACAAAAAATTGCAGTGAAAAGAACAAGGGAGCCTGGTGGAACAAAACTTGGAGAAAAATTAAGAGAATTGCTTCTTTATGATGATATGGATCCAGAAACAGAAACGCTTCTTATGTTTGCCGCTAGAAGGCAACACATAGCAGAAATAATTAAGCCAGCCCTAGATGCAGGAATTTTTGTACTGTCTGATCGNTTTACTGATGCAACTTATGCATATCAGTATGGTGGTAAACAAGTGGCCTACTCTAAAATACAAACACTAGAAGCATGGGTTCACCCTGACCTTAAGGCTGACCTTACATTGCTATTCGATTTACCTGTTGAGATAAGTATTGATCGGTTAAAGAGGAATAGAACACCTGATAAATTTGAAAAAGAAAGTGAAGCTTTTTTTAACCGGTTGAGAAATGTCTACCTAGATCTTGCAAGGCAAAATCCTAGTCGCTATAAAATCATTAATGCAAATCAACCCATTGAAGCTGTGTCTCAGGATGTTATTGAGGCTATTAAAACTATCTTATGATCGATTCCATTTACCCTTGGTTTCAAGATACTTGGACTGCCATTTATAAAAATGAAAAATTACCGCATGCATTAATTTTTAAAGGCAAAGAGGGAATTGGAAAATACGATTTTGCAATCACATTTGCAAAGTCTTATTTATGTCAAACTCCTCTTTCTAATCATTTGCCTTGTGAGACATGTTCAAGTTGTGAGTGGTTTCCAGATTCGCATCCAGACTTTAAACATATTGCACCTATTGAAAGCGACGATGATACNTCTTCAAAAAGAAAAACTATNCGTAAAAAGAGTATTGTTATTGATCAAATTCGTGAGCTTTCAGAATATTTAGAACTTTCAGCTCATCAAGAAAAAGGTAGGCGTATTATTTTAATTGAACCAGCAGATTCACTTAACCAGTCTGCGTCGAATGCGCTCCTGAAAATTTTGGAAGAACCACCAGAAAATACTCTATTTATTCTGATAACCAGCCAAGCACAAAAATTAATTGCTACTATTCGTAGTCGCTGCCAATTGCTAGATCTTCGAGGTCCATCATTAGATGAGGCGAGACTATTTTTGGATGGAAAAAAAATAGCGCATGAGGAAAGTTTGCTTTCATTTACTGGTGGCTCGCCATTCAACGCTATTAAAGAGTTAGAAAATCAATCGGAGAGAACTGTTATTACACAACTATTNTCTCAGGGACATAAGATTGATNTTACTAAAATCAATTATACGATTCTNACTCAAGGATTAGATTGGACAGTAAATATGATTCAAAAATGGGCTTTTGATTTATTGCTTANTTTCCATACACAGCAAAGTTATTATTTTAAAAACGAAGAAGCACGAATCCATTCACAAGCTAAGCAGGTTAACTTNGGTGCATTACTTATATTTGCAAATGAATTGAATGAATTAAAAAAAATTGCATCTCACCCCATTAATCAAGAACTTCAATTGCAAAATATTTTTATTAAATATAAACAGATTTTCGAGCCGTCATGACTAGTTTTGTTGATTCTCATTGCCATATTAATTTCCCAGAGCTTTACGCAAACATAGATACTATTTTTTCTAAAATGGTGTCTAATAAAGTCACACATGCCTTATGTGTGAGCGTAACCTTAGATAAGTTTCCTGATATTTTTAAAATAGCGAATACCTACCCACATATTTTTGCTTCCGTAGGTGTCCATCCTGATTATGAGGACATTGTGGAGCCTACCGTTGAAGAGTTATGCCGATACGCTAAAGAGAAAAAGGTGGTAGCTATTGGCGAAACTGGACTTGATTACTTCAGAGTACAGGGTGATCTTACATGGCAAAGAGATCGTTTCAAAACGCACATTCAAGCTGCTATTCAATCAAATTTACCCCTTATTATTCATACACGAAATGCTGCAGAAGACACTTTAAAAATTATGAGAGAAGAGGGCGCTGATAAAGTAGGTGGCGTGATGCACTGTTTTACAGAGTCGCTTGATGTAGCGTTAGAAGCTATTAAGCTTAATTTTTATATTTCATTTTCAGGCATTGTGACCTTTAAGAATGCCACTGAACTGAAGGAGGTTGCAAAATCTATTCCTCTTGATCGCATCCTTATCGAAACTGATTCACCTTATTTAGCGCCTGTGCCTTATCGAGGAAAAATAAATGATCCATCAAATGTAATTCATGTGGCAGAAGAAATAGCGAGACTAAAAAATATTTCAGTGGAAGAAGTGGGTCAAGCTACAACCAATAATTTCTTTAAGCTTTTTTCGAAATGCAGCCAATCGAATTAACAATACTCGGCGCTGGCTCAAGTGCGGGCACACCGGTAGTCGGATGTCATTGTCAGACTTGCATATCAACTAACCCCAAAAATAAACGTACCCGCTGCTCTTCGCTTATTAAATTGGGAACAGGAGAGCATATTCTTATTGATACGAGCCCAGACTTACGTTTTCAATCCTTGCGAGAGTCCATCCCTAAAGTTGATGCAGTCCTTTATACCCATACCCATGCTGATCATCTTCATGGCATTGATGATTTAAGGGCTTTTTGTCAAATACACAAAATGCAAATACCTATTTACGGAAAGAAAGATGCGCTTGATCATATTGCTTTAAAATTTGGCTATGCTTTGGGAGAGCCTAAGGGTTTTTGGGAAATGCCCGTTTTAAAAGCTATGCCTATCCAATCGCCATTTCATCTCTTTAGTGAGATTGTTACCCCCATACCCGTCATGCATGGAAAATCAGAAATTTATGGTTATCGCATCGGAAACTTTGCTTATTTGACTGATGTATCTCATATCCCTGAAGATTCATTGAAACTTTTAGAGGGGCTAGATATCCTATTATTAGACTGTTTGCGCATAAAGGAACATCACACACACATCAATCTTGAACAAAGCTTGATGTTTGCAAATCAAATAAAAGCAAAGAAAACATACTTGATTCATATGACACATGATTTAGAATATGAGTCACTAAAAAAAGAATTACCTGATCATATCGATGTGGGGTACGACGGGCTTAAAATCACCATTAATTAAAGGTCAATATGTCAAAATTATTTAAAAAATTATTATTTATATTCATAGCTTTAGGATTATCTTTTCAAGTATTAGCTGAAGGAAAGAAACTCTATACTGAAAATGAATTTCTCGATGCATTTGGAGCTAAATCTAAAGAAAAAGTGTTGCAAATTCTAGGTGAGCCAGCCAGAAAAGAAATGTCTGTTAAGCCTACAAATGCTAGCTCTGTTATTGGAAGACCTACAGAGAATCGAGTGGGCTCTAGCAAACGTGTCAATATTGAGATGTGGTATTACAACAATCTTGTGAAATCTGACGATAAAAATGTCTGGAAACAAACCGAGCTTACGATTATGGATGGTAAAGTAAATAANATTGGCTTCTTTAATATTCGTTAATAGTNATGCGTNGCTCCGANGATAAAGAGCTCCTTAACCAAGCAATTGTTTTCGCAATCAACGATTCATGGGATGCCTCCCACCAAATTGTTCAGGACCTTCACTCCTCAAAAGCTTACTGGATTCATGCAGTACTTCATAAAATTGAGGGTGATGAATTTAATAGTCGTTATTGGTATGAAAGGGCACAACAATCTTACGATGCTTATAATGACCCAAAGCAAGAACTTACCTTCATACAAAACAACTTATAGGAAGGCTTTATGGACAATCAAGACGCTGTTGACGTTACCTGCACAGATAATGGTAAGAAGGTCACTGGATATATCCTAAATTACAGAGCAAAGGACCAATTAGAAATTTCCTTAAATACAGTTAAGATTCGAATGCAATATAAATCAGGTATTTTTGTAGGCTCTATGGCAGGAATGGAATTTGTGGTGCAAGAAGAGGCTTTACCAAGGCAATTTAAAGACTTTCATCGATAGATTTAAANNTACATTACTTCGTATAATGTATATTATGTAAAATAGAATATACAGTCTTACTTAAAGAGTCTTAAAAAGCGTTTTTAAGTCCTCTGCTCCAATATCGTTAGCAATCTTATTTGCTTCATCTAACTTAGACTTACTAAGATCCATATTTGATTTCTTTTTGTAATAATTACTTTGGGTGAACAATACTTTAGCAAGATAATACATTCCCCCGTTCTCTCGAGAAAACTTCTCAAATTTTAAAAGTGTTCTTTCAGCTGAGGCTTGATCATTAGCCTCTGAATAATACAAAGCGAGATTGATACCAGACTCTACATATTCTCCTAACAAACCCGTACGATCGAAAGCCATATTAGCCTTTAATTCGTACTCAACAGCTTTTGTGTAATTTTTAAGTAACGCATATGAAAAGGCAGTTCGATCTAAATTAGAGGCACGTTCTTCATCATTGGCAGCAAATGCGTAAGCCTCAAGGAATGTATTTACTGCTTCATCATATTTACTAAGGAGCAATAAAGTCTCAGCAATTTCAACTAAATAAAGGCGCTTAAAGGTTTTATTAGCTTTAATGAATGAATAAGAATTATTAAAATGTATAAGAGCATCATCTAATCTTTTAGCTTCTTTTAATGCCATGCCTACAAGTAAATCAGCCATAAAATGATCAGTATCACTTTTGGATAACTTACCCGCTAACTTAAAGTTTTTTATAGCTTCATCGAAATTTTTAAGCCTTAAATTAACTTGTCCGTGACAAAAGGTCGACTTAAATTCACCTTTTTTTGTTTTTAAAGCTTCTTCATATTGGTTATCACTTAATAACTCATCGCAAGTTTTGATCGCCTCTTTAGAATAAATATTTGTTGAAATAAATAGACTAAGTAGCATCAATAAAAATTGTGTTGTAAATTTCATAGTTTTTAAATTATAAGTTTTAAAAGTTCTTGTTGCGAAATAATTTTAAGACCAAGCTCTTGTGCTGTGGTTAATTTACTACCAGCATCTGATCCAGCAACAACATAATCAGTCTTCTTAGAAACGCTTCCTACAACCTTTCCACCGTTCATTTCAATGATAGATTTTGCTTCTTCACGCGACATGGAAGGCAGGGTGCCAGTTAGTACAAAAGTTTTGGTTGCAAAAATTCCTGAAGAAGATTTTTTAATATCGTACTTGGGCCAATGAACGCCTAATCCTATCAAGGAATTAATAACTTCCCTGCTCTTGGTTTGTCTAAAAAAATCACTGATTGATTTTGCAACTGTAGGGCCAATATCTGGAACAATCTGTAAACTTTCCTCCGTTTGTTTCATAATTTCATCCAGATCACCATAAAAGCCAGCAAGATCTTTAGCTGTAGACTCGCCTACATTACGGATACCAAGCGCATAGATAAATCGAGGTAGTGATGTTGATTTGCTTTTTTCAATAGCGTCTAATAAGTTTCGGCTCGACTTTTCTGCCATACGATCAAGGTTAATTAATTGTTCAAGTTTTAACTTAAAAATATCAGGTAGCTCATGAATCAAACCTACAGTAACTAATTGCTCAACAGATTTATCTCCCAGTCCTTCTATATCCATAGCTTTTCGAGATGCAAAATGAATAATAGATTGTTTTTGTTGTGCAGGACAGACTAGCCCTCCAGAGCAACGAATGATGGCTTCATCATCAATTCTGACAAGAGCCGAACCACATTCAGGACATTCTGTTGGCATTCTAAATTTCTTAATTGTCTTGGGCCTTTTATTAATAAGCACCCTTACAATTTCAGGGATCACATCCCCTGCTCTTCGAACGCTTACTATATCTCCAATATGAACATCTTTGCGAGTCATCTCATCTTCATTATGAAGGGTTGCATTCGTGACAGTCACTCCACCTACAAAAACTGGTTTCAACCTTGCTACAGGTGTTATAGCACCTGTACGACCAACTTGAACATTGATGTCTAAAATTTCAGTTAAGGCTTCTTCTGCAGGAAATTTATGCGCTATAGCCCATCGAGGAGCGCGAGATAAAAAACCCAGCTCATTTTGATAGTTAAACGAATTAACTTTGTATACAACACCATCAATATCATAGGCTAATGCGTTCCTTAACTTTGATACTTTGTCATAAAAACTTTGCAACCCTTTTACACCTTTAACACTTGTAGACAAATCAGAAATAGGCAAATTAAATTGCTTTAAAAGCTGAATTGTTTGTGTATGAGTTTTTAAATTTAAATTGGGTTCGCATACACCGAGACCATAAGAAAAAAATGTAAGTGGTCTTGTTGCAGTTATCCTTGGGTCAAGCTGCCTTAAACTTCCTGCTGCAGCATTTCTCGGATTTGCAAATTGTTTTTCGCCCAAAGACTCCTGTTTTTGATTTAGCAATTCAAAATCTTTCTTAAGCATTAAGACCTCACCCCTTACCTCTAGGAGCTTAGGTGGATGAATGTAATTTAGTTTGGTTGGTATGGAGCGAATAGTTTTTAAATTATGTGTGACATTTTCCCCTGTATAGCCATCACCACGGGTTGCTCCTTGCACAAAAATACCATTCTCGTAAGTAAGTGTGATTGCAAGTCCGTCGAATTTTGGTTCAACCGCATACTCAACTTCGTCGATGCCAATATCATCTTTTATGCGCTTATCAAAAGCTATAAGCTCATCCTCATCGAAAGCATTATTTAAAGANAGCATTGCTTGACGGTGAATGACGCTTTCAAAAGCATCTAGTGCCTTACCCCCTACCCTTTGAGAAGGAGAATCAGGCCGAATGAGTTCTGGATTCTCATTCTCTAAATCAACAAGTGACCTAAAAATTTTATCGTATTCAAAATCTGAGATAGAAGGATTATCTAAAACGTAATATTGATAATCGAATGTGCTTATCTTTTCGATTAGCTCTTGAATTTTATCCTTAATATTTTCTTTATTTGCTTTCATTTAAGAAAATAATCTTCGAGCGCATGAGCTTCCAGGGGGAATATTTTTAGCTACCATTTGATTTTCAATTTTTTCAACTTGATATCTAATGCGCTCAATATGGTTAATATTTAGTTCTTTTTTGTTGGAATCAACTAGCATACATTCAAGTTCTTTTTGAAAATTAGTAATAGATTCCAACATTGCATCAAATGAATCTTTACAACTTAAAGTAAGTGGCAGATCCATTTGAAAAAGAATACCTTGAATGTATGGATCAAGATTAAAGCTTAAGGGCTGTTGATTCAAAGAAGTCACTCGAAATAAAGGGTGCTTATCGCGACCCTTGAAAACATGATAGCCATCTTTATCTACTTTAAAACCATCTACTTTTAATGTTTCAATAAGTTTTTCGTTATCGAACATGCCATTATTTTTTGGGATGAGAGTTAAGGTCATCATATGATCAACAAGAGCACAAAATTGATTTAGCTCATTTGCATCTTCTTCAATATTTGCGTGAGAAAGCCAAATCAGACTACCGTCTAAATCATTCTTGGTTTTCTCTGATAGCATTCTAAATGTTTGTGTGTGTGCTTGTGAAATTGGGCCTTGGCGATCAACCAGCTGAATAGCTAGAAGTATTTGGTCGAATGAAGCTGAGCCACTTAAGTCACCTGTAGACTGCCATACATCTTCATTTCTACGAATGAAACTATGAGCATTTGGAAGCTCAACAAAGTCTCTTAGGCTTAATTTAGAAATAGCATGACTTGGTTTGTTAAGTTTTATAAAAGCAATAGCATCGATATCACGATAGATATCTTGAGGTAAATTTGAAAGTAAATATTTTTCTGAGATGCTTAAATCTTGAACGTAAGGATTTTTTTCTTCTGGGCTTAAATCATTTTCATCTCTATATAAAAAAGAATTTTCTGCATGGTTTTTTTTACGGTACTGGATAAGACGAATCCAGTTAAAAATGATCATAATAAGGATAATTATTACAGCTAGAATCGTCAGGGCAAACTGAATGTCAGACATGCTTGTAATAAGTCCTGTTAACTTAATTTGCGAGCTCCATCTTCTCGACTTCCTCCAATGACACCTCAACAATTCTTGATACACCAGATTCTTGCATCGTAACACCAATGAGTTGCTGGGCCATTTCCATCGCTATTTTATTATGTGACACGTAAAGAAATTGTGTATTTTTAGACATCTCTGTAACCATATTTGCAAAGCGAAGTGTATTACTATCATCAAGTGGTGCATCAACCTCATCCATAAGACAGAATGGCGCTGGGTTTAGTTTAAATAAGGCAAATACAAGGGCTGTAGCAGTTAATGCTTTTTCTCCACCGGACAATTGACTGATGGTTGTATTCTTCTTGCCTGGGGGCTGGGCTGTAACTTGAATACCTGTATCTAAAATCTCTTCGCCTAATAGTTCAAGTTTTGCTTGGCCTCCATTAAAGAGCACTTTAAAAAACTCTGTAAAGTTCTTATTTACTTCATTAAAAGTTGCGATTAATCTATCCCGCGTTTCTTTATCAATACGTTTTATAGCGTCTTCTAAGGTGTTGCTTGCTGAAGTTAGATCCTCCACTTGACTATCAAGATAACCTTTTCTTTCTTTTTCAGAGGTAAGTTCATGAATAGCAGCGAGATTGACAGGGCCTAATAAATTAATTTCTTCTTGAAGTTTGTTACAAAACTCTTGCACTTCTTTAACGGTTGTTTTGTCTGTGATTGATTCCGANAGTATCACCTCATCTAATTGCGACTCATTGATCTCATTTTGAAATTGTTCAAATAATAATTTTGATTCTTGCTCATTCAAGCGAGATTGTTCGAGTTTGTCGCGAATTGGGTGAACTGCTTGTTCAGTTTGTAAGCGCTTTTGTTCACTTTCACGTAGATCAGTTTCTTTTTGAGCAAGATTATCGCGGGATGCAATAAGGACTTTTTCCCGCTCATCTTTCACTGTAAGTTTTTCTCTTAAACTAGCTTGCAGTGTATCAATTTGTTCAGTGTTGATTGAGGCTTTAGCAAGATTTTTTTTATTATTAAGGGAATTATTATCTTCAGATAACAGGGTTACTCTATTATTTAATTCGCCAATTTTATTATCAATAATTTTTAAATTGAAATGGCTTTCCTGAAGTTGAATTTCTGCTTCGTTGACTTGCTTTCTAGCGCTTTCGTATTCAAATTCATGGTTCTTTTTAATCTCTTCAGCAGCAGTTCTTTTCTCCAAAAATCTAAGTAAATCACCTTCTAAATTTTGAATAANGCTCGATTTAGATGTCTTATCTATCTCAATTTGAGTCAGTTTCNCCTGCAGTTCATTTTGCTCGCGCGTAATATTGCTATGCTTTTCATTAGCATAAGCAATGCTTTGTTGAATTTTTTCTACTTCAATCTCTCTTTGATGAAGCTCATTTAAAGCATCTTTCAATTCTTCACTGTACGAGTCTGCCTGCTCTTCATAGTCACTTAATTGGATTTCGGCTTCATTGAGCTTATTTAATACATCTTTATAATTATTTTCTATAGACGGGAATTTAACCTGAAGCGCTTTGAGTCTCTCTTGGCGGATAAGAATCCCATTGAGGGATGCATCTTTGCCGTAGAAAGAAACGCTATTTTTAGTAAAAATATCACCTTGTTGGTTAACTAAGAATTCACCCTGCTCTAAATTACCAATGAAATTTTTATAACTTTCTCCCTTTGGAATAAGATAACAATCCGATAGCCATTCTGATAAAAGATTCATCAAAAGTGGATCGCTAATTTCAATAACATCTAAAGCGGAATTTAATTTATTATTTTTTGGCTTGTAAGCATGAGTAGTATTTAAATTAGCAAGTACCATAGACGCAGGTGGTCTATGAGCTATTGATTCATATTGAGCTAAGATCGCATTCAATTTTCCGCCCAGTGCAGATTCGATAGCTGTTACCCAGTCTGTTTTAATCTTGAGCTTTTCCCACAAGCGATTTGAAGTATTTATATTATGCTGAGAAGTCCAACTTTTAAGGCTTTCATTTCCTTGGGTATCATCCTGAATTTGAGCAAGCGTTTTGATCTCACCCTCAATTTGACTTAATTCCTTTTGTATTTCAATTTGATGCTGTCTTAAAGTATCAATTTCTTCTTCAAGATCGGATGAGAGTGATTTGTTTTCACTTATCTTGTCTTCAATTTTTTCTGCATCTGACCGCTTGTCATTTAAATCAGTTTCTTTATCTTCAAGTTGAGATTTACCAGACAAATCAATATTGATAATCTCATTATTTAGAAANGAGATACGTGCATTTGTTTCTTCTTCAGTTTTATGAATAAAGTCTATCGTTGCCTTCTCAAGATTTATTTTNTCTTGCGTTGACTGGAATTGATTTACAGTTTGATTAAATTGTTCTGANGATGAAAGNTATTGTGCTTCTACTGATTGAATNGATGACTTAAGAGTATTAAAGCTCTCTTCTTTCGTCTTAAAGAGTTCGCTTAATNCATCTTTCTCAATAACTGCTTCTTCAATTTCTTTTGTAAATTTAAGCTGGTCTTCCGAATTCTTAGCAAGATTAGCTTCAATTTCAACCAANTCTTTTTTACTTCGCTCTAAAAGCTCATTTTGATTTCTAATGTTATTTTCAATATTAGAAACTTCAGAATTGATTTCATAAAAGCTTGCTTGGTTCTTATTGATTTCATCAGAAGCATTAATATGAGCTTGTCTTAAATTTTCGACCTCAGCTTCTATCTTTCTTAAAGCTGCGGTTTGCTGTTCTAACTCATTTACAAGCTTTTCAACTTGAGACTGATGTTTTTTCCAAACGATACTAGCATCACGTTTTTTTAAAACCCAAACTTGTGCTTGATGAAATTTATGTTTCTCGGTTAATTCGTTATACTTTGTTGCAATAACTGCTTGAGATTCAAGCTTTGCAATNTGCTGAATAATTTCATTTACAACGTCCTGAATGCGGCTTAAATTTTCTCGCGTGTCTCTGAGTCTGAATTCTGTTTCACGACGACGCTCTTTGTATTTACTAACGCCCGCAGCTTCCTCAAGATAATTTCTTAATTCCTCAGGTTTGGCTTCAATAATTTGTGAGATGGTATTTTGGCCGATGATGGCGTACCCTCTTCCACCTAAGCCTGTTCCTAGAAAAAGATCAGCAATGTCTTTACGTCTTACAGCTAAATTATTGATGTAATAGGTNGAACCCTTTTCTCTTTCGATAACTCGCTTTACAGATATTTCTGCATACTGNGCCCATTCNGTAGGGGCTTTNCCCAAAGAGTTATCAAAAATAAGCTCTACGCTTGCACGAGAAATCGGCTTACGATTTTCTGACCCATTAAAAATAACGGAATCCATATTTTCACTTCGCATCTCCTTAGCTGAAGACTCACCGAGAACCCATTTGACAGATTCCATGATGTTGGATTTCCCACACCCATTAGGGCCTACAATGCCGACTCTTTGACCTTGAAGTTGAATAGTGGTGGGATCTACGAAAGATTTAAAACCGGCTAATTTAAGTTGTATAAGTCGCACAATATTCTTTTATTGAAGTGAAGTAGGTGTTATCTAATAACAGTATAATAACTTTTTTTACTTTCTTATTTTAATCTATGAACGCACTTTCTTTGGGAAAAAAACCAAGCGCAAAACCTACTAAAAAGCTTGAAACTTTCGTTAATCCATGCCCTTCTCGTGACTTCCATATTCATATGCAAATCCCTGAATTTACNTGTTTATGCCCTAAGACNGGGCAGCCAGACTTTGCGACTTTATATCTTGATTACATTCCNAATAAAAAATGTGTTGAGTTAAAAAGTCTTAAGCTTTATATCTGGTCTTTTAGAGATGAAGGCTGCTTCCATGAGGCCGTTACTAATCGAATTTTAGATGATTTAGTAAAGGCAACAGAGCCTCGATTTATGCGTCTTCGAGCTGAATTCTTTGTACGTGGCGGTGTCTTTACGAACGTTGTAGCTGAACACAAGAAAAAAGGTTGGAAGCCTGAGCCTACAATTGACTTAACGCAATTTTCAAAACAATCTAACACCCGATCCTAAAAGGATTGACGCGCCTATCNCTAGAACCTAAGATGGCGTCTTTGATAAATTACCTGGGGGTATAGCTCAGCTGGGAGAGCGCTTGCATGGCATGCAAGAGGTCAGCGGTTCGATCCCGCTTATCTCCACCAAATACCTTATATCAAACGCTGTTCTATAGTAGAATAGCACCTTCTTTTCTTAGGTCCCCATCGTCTAGAGGCCTAGGACACCTCCCTTTCACGGAGGGAACAGGGGTTCGACTCCCCTTGGGGACGCCAATTACCAAGCTAGCTCATCAATTCAGAGATAGCTTCAAACATGCTAGAATCACTTTTTTTAAATTTTCCCATAAAAACTTATGAGCTTAGATAACGTCCTTCCTGGTAAAGATGTTCCAACACATTTCAACGTCATTATTGAAATACCCATGAATGCTGATCCAATCAAATATGAAGTCGATAAAGAGTCCGGTGCGATCTTTGTAGATCGATTTATGGGTACTGCAATGCACTATCCTACTAACTATGGCTACGTTCCAAAAACAATTGCAGGTGATGGTGACCCTGTGGATGTGCTTGTTGTTACACCATTACCTTTAATTCCAGGTGTGGTTGTGAGTTGTCGCGCTGTTGGCATATTAGATATGGAAGATGAACAGGGTCAGGATGCAAAAATTTTAGCAGTTCCTGAAGATAGAATTCTTTCAATCTATTCTCACTGGCAAAAACCTGAAGACATGAATCCTTTGCGCCTCAATCAAATTCAACACTTTTTTGAGCACTATAAGGATTTGGAAAAAGGTAAATGGGTTAAAGTTAAAGGATGGAAAGGCCCTCAAGATGCGCACAAGGAAATTCTCGAAGGCATTGAAAGATACAAAAAGAGTTAGTTATTAAAATCCATGGCGACCCACAATCTCAGACGGGTCTTCATCTTTAAGAAATACGTATTCGCCTGTGACATCAATTTCTACCCAGTCACATACCAAAGACAAAGTTTCGAAGTTTTCATCAATNACGCAGCAATCCAGCCACTTTTTTTCGCCATTNATTAAAATAGCTTGAAAGCCAATTTCTCTCCAAGCATTCACTAAATTTTCCATATCAATAGGATTCATAGCNCCATCNCGAAAGAGGTGTTCATCGTACCAAACTCTAGTGCCTAGCGAAGAAGCATGGTCAATCAAGCACTGATCCCATCCGCCAGGATATTTATCTTCTATGGTTGATCTTCGAACAATAAAATTAAAATGCTCTAATGCAATAGCCATTTAAAAATTTTCTTTCTCTTCTAAAAATCTCCACATACCTGTGGGCAGATCACCAAGTAAAACACTACCAATTCTTACCCTTTTTAATCCAGTCACACGAAGCCCAACAAGCTCGCACATTCTTCTAATTTGTCTATTTCGTCCCTCAGTTAAAACAAAACGNAATTGATCGTCATTTTGCCATTCAACTTCCGCATGCTTTAGCTTGTAGCCATCGAGAGAAAGTCCATGTCTTAATAACTCCAAACCTTGATTTACTAACTTTCCTTCAACTCGAACTAAGTATTCTTTTTCGATAGCACTCTGCTCACCAATAATTGTTTTAGCAATTCTTCCGTCCTGCGTAAGCACCAACAATCCGGAAGAATCAATATCAAGTCTTCCAGCTGGAGCCAATCCATCGGTATTAAATCTTGGATTTCGAGACGAGTGCTGTTTAGAAACCTGAAAATTATCTTGGGTCACGAGACTGGCGGCAGGCGTAAAAGCTTTATCGTCATCAAGATGTGAAATATAACCCACGGGTTTATTTAAGATAACGGTAGCTTTGGAAGACTGCTGAATAGCTGCTTGCTTTTTTAATTCAACTTTTTGTGATCGGNAAGCGCGTGTACCTAATTCAGTGACAACCTTTCCATCAAGCATGACAAGGCCTTGTTCAATATAAGTATCAGCTTCTCTTCTCGAACAAAGGCCAAGCTCAGATAGTATTTTTGAAATACGAACAGCTTCTTCCATTTATATAAGCTTTATGATTATTTAAGTTTGTAAACCAAGATGTTGTCACCCTCTTTAAAACCAAAGATAGAATTACCACCTGCAGCAACAGCAATATATTGCGTACCATCAATCTCATAACTAATAGGTGGTGCATTAACACCTGCATCAACTTTATTTGTCCAAAGTAACTTTCCAGTTTTAGCATTGTAAGCATTAAAATTCCCATTACCCTCACCCATGAAAACAAGATTACCTTCAGTCGCTAATAAGCCTCCTGTTAATGGTTGATCTGTCTTAACTTGCCATTTAATTTTTTTACTATTTAGATCTATAGCAGAAAGTAGTCCCCATCTCTCATCTTGCGTAGGTTCGGAAGAAGCATATCTAATCGCAGGTAAATCATCACGCGCAGGCTCATCAACTAATGTGTATTTAATAGGTGCATGAATAGCTGAAACAAATGCAATTTGATTTTTTTCATCTAGGGAAGTTGGGCCCCAATTAGCACCACCTAAAATACCCGGGTATAAAACTGTACCCTCAGCTGAGGCTTTTGCAAAAAGATTTTTTTGTGGCACAAAGGGTTCTGTTTTTGCCAAAAGATCACCCGTGACACGATTGTGAATGTAATACCAGCCGGTCTTACTGGCCTGACCTACCGCAGGAATCGTTTTACCATCTTTCTTATATTCAAATAATACTGGAGGGCTAGCAACATCATATCCCCATACATCATGAGGAACTTGCTGATAAAACCATTTTAATTTACCTGAGGTTGCATCAAGCGCTACAAGGGAAACAGTATATAAATTGTCTCCGGGTCTTGAAATATCATTCATCTGTGGAGAAGGATTACCTGTACCAAAATATAAAGTATTTGCTTCTTCATCAATAGCTGGGGTGCTCCATGCTGAGCCTCCTCCATACTTCCAAGCCTCTTTATTATTTTTAAGACTTTCTTTTTCTTGAGCAATATTACGGTTTAAAGAAATATTACCTTCAATTGTTTCTCTAAATTTACCCTCCCATCCTTCTGATGGAATCGTATCGAACTGCCAGACACGCTTACCTGTTTGAATGTTATATGCTGCCAAAAATCCTGGACGTCCAAAACGACCATCCACCCCAATCACAGCGCCCATTGGTGCATCTGGTCTGGGTGTATCGACATGTAATCCATATCCCACCCCTGTAATGCCCACAATTACTAAATCTTTGTAAGTTACTGGTGCCATAGCAATGCCTACACCAGTTTGACCATAAACATCCTTTTGACTCTTGCTGTCGGACTGACTTAGTGAGTTACTACTTTCAAATTTATTATCATTATCAGCAACATCAATATCCCAGATTTTTTTACCTGTTTTCGCATCTAAAGCAACCAGTCTTGCATCAACGGTACCTATAAAAATTTTATTACTTGAATATGCCAATCCTCGATTTGCAGGACCGCAGCACATTCTCCAGCTATCTCTTTTTTTATGGTTATAACGCCATAACTCTTTACCTGTCTTTGCGTCTAATGCGACTACATGGTTATGCGGAAGACTGATGAACATTACATTATTAATAACCAATGGGGATGCTTGAAATGTCGCTGCAACACCCGATTTAAATTTCCAAGCGAGTTCAAGATTTTTGACATTATCTTGATTGATTTGAGTTAAGGTCGAAAAGCGTTGATTGGTAAGATTCTTACCATATGAAGGCCATTGCTCGTCTGAGCCAAATTTGAATGACGGAAGCTTGGGTAGAGAAATCTTATCTAAAGACAATGCATCCAGGGAAATAGAATCCATAGAAGCGCAACCTGTGAATATAAGAAAAAAGAAGCTTAATAGAGCCGCTCGGATAGATTTCAACGTATACCCTTTCAAAACGATCGTATGAGATTACTAGATTAAAAAAGCACTTTATGGTTAATGCCTAATACTGATATCTTATCGCAAGCAATCTTTTTTTAATACCAGATATAGACTGACAACCTTACATGCAAAAAAATATAGCAATCATTGGAGCAGGCATTACAGGCTGTTCATTGGCACATTTTTTAGCAAATACCGGATGGGATGTCACATTAGTAGAGAGCCAAGATGATATAGCTTCCGGGGGCTCGGGAAATCCAGTGGCAGCAATTTATCCCAAATTTATGCTTAACGATAAGGCATACAATGATTTCATGCTAAAAAGTTTTATGTTTACGACAGCATGGATAGATAAATCAGGTCTAAATAAAGATGATTATCGATTTAATGGTGCGATTGAAATTTTAGAGGGCGCATATGCTCATAAATTAGAAATTAATTTATTAGGGAAAATGTTAGAAAAAGAAAAATTTTTAAGCTTAATAGATAAGTCTATGCATAAAAAATATCTAATAAAGAAAGATTCAAGTGGTCTTTTTTTTCACCAAGGGGGTTGGGTAAATCCAATTGCTCTATGTCGCCATTTAACAAATCATTCGAATATTAAAGTAATCACAAATCAGGAAATAGTATCAATTGAAAAATTAAATGATCAATGGACGCTTAAAACTAAAGATCAAAAAAATTTCAATGCTTATCATGTTGCTATTTGCAATGCAGCGAATCTACATCAATTCGATTTAACACAACATCTCTATACAGATGCGTTCCGAGGACAAATCAATTGGGTGAATTCAACTTCATTCCAAATGCCGTCAGTCGTGATTTGTGATGAAGGATACCTATCTCCCCTCATTAGAGATAAACATATTTTTGGTGCAACCTACGCCATGAATGACTTTAATAAAGATNTAAGAATAAGCGATACAAAAAAGAATATAGCGTCCATTAAAGAAATACATCAAGGGTTTCATAAACATTGTCTAGCGCAAAAAANAATTGCTGGTAGAGTGGCTTGGCGAGCATCTCCAAAAGATAGAAAACCCTATGTAGGTCGTGTGTTTAATAATCAAATATTTGAAAAAATGCGCATAAGAGAGCTAGCCCAAGCAGATCATCTTCCATGGTTAGAAAATTTATATATTGCAAGTGGATTTGGTTCCCGAGGGTTCACATTTGCCCCCTACTGCAGTTCTGTGCTCGCAAATTTAATTAATGATAATTTATCACTAGAAGATAAAAAAACATTAAATTATACAAATCCAGAAAGATACCGACTTAAAAAAATGAGTTTAAAAAAAGTGGCGAGCCAAATTTTTAAGGTATAAATTTATATTATGTCGAAAATATTGATTCAAGAAGCAAAAAAATACGAAAGTGAAGGGAATGTTTCTCAAGCTATTATTTCATTTAAGAAAGCCCTGCAATTAGAGCCTGAAAATTACATCATTCAATTGGAATTAGGAAATCTTTGTGCTTCTAACAAACAATTTGAAGAGGCTGCCGGCTATTTTAGAAGATGTCTATATCAGTTCAAAGATAATATAGAAATTAAAAATGCACTTTGTTTTTCTCTTACTTCATTCGGTAACGAGTATTATTTAGAATCAAATTTTCAATTATCAGAAGCTTGCTTTGAAGAAGTTTTAGAATACGAAAAAAATAATTGGGTTTACTACTACAATCTTGCAAATACACAAGATAAGCTTAATAAAATTTCTAAAGCTTATGAGAATTATCAAAAAGCTATCCAACTAAATCCGAATGATGCTGATCTTTGGAATAACAATGGCAATTCAGAACGCAAACTGGGNTATTTGGATAAAGCATTAATATCCTACGAGAATGCCTTGAAGATCAAGCCTTCTCTTTTTCATGCACTAGCCCACCTTACTCATCAAAAACAACATATGTGTAACTGGCATGATATTGACAAATATTTCCAAAAAATATGTTCTGTTGTAAACACAAATGCAGAAGCACTAATTTCACCTTTTGCTTTCGTTGCAAATCCCCTATCGTCTTCTCAAGATCAGCTAATATGTGCAAACCAATGGACACAAAATCATTTTAAAGACCGACCTTTTAAGAAAGAAAAATGGAAACAAAAAAATAAAGTACGTATCGGATATTTATCTTCAGACTTTAAACTTCACCCGCTATATTTTTTAATTCGCGATGTTATCAGATATCACAATCGGGATATTTTTGATATTTATGCATATGATGCAAGCCCACATGAAAATACCAATGAGCGAAATACACTTATTAGCTTATTTGATTTTTATAGGGATATCTCAAGCCTCAATGATGAAAAGGCTATAAGCCTTATTAATAACGATGAAATTGATATTTTTATTGATTTAACAGGCTATACCAATAATAGTCGTGCATTTATTGCACCGCAACTTAAAAATACAACGACTATAAATTGGCTAGGCTATCCAGGCTCGATGGGATTAACCCAAGAAAAACCACTTTATGATTTTATCCTGGCTGATGACTTCATTATTCCTGAAAATGATGAAAAATATTATGCAGAATCTATTTTAAGACTACCCTTTGCCTATCAGCCGAATATAGAAAATCGTTACCAATTGAATCATAAAAATCGCCAAGATTACGGCATACCCTCAGATGCATTTGTATATTGTGCATTTAATCAATCATTCAAAATTACTGAATTCATATTCAAAGCCTGGCTTACTCTTTTAGAAAAATATCCGAAAAGCATTCTTTGGCTGACAGAATCTAATAGCTGGGCAACAAATAATTTAAAAAACTACGCAGAGAGGCACGGCATTAACTCTGAGAGAATTATTTTTGCCAAACGGGTTCCCAATGAAGAGCATATTGCTCGTCACGCCTTGGCAGATATTTATTTAGATACCTTACCTTATAACGCACATACCTCAGCAAGTGATGCATTAGCTATGAATATACCTATCGTCACACTTAAGGGCAAAACATTCCCTTCGAGAGTGGCGGGAAGTTTGCTTCATAGCTTAAATTTAGATGACCTTATTACGGAAGACATTGAAAGTTATATTAAATGCGCTTCTAAGCTGACTGAAGATTCAACATATAGACAAGATATTACTCGNAGACTAACAGAGGCCAAANCAACTTCGCCGAACTTCAAGCCGCAGTTATTTGTAAAAACTTTGGAGAATATCTATCAAAAACTCATTTAATTTTTCGAAGCAAGAATAACACCAGCGATAATTAAAATTCCACCTAGCCACTCTTGAAGCGCAATAATTTCACCTACAAGAAAATAAGATGAAATTGCAGCGACCACAATTTCAAATAGAAAAAAACTAGAAGCCTCTACTGCTTTAATTTGTGTAACGCCAAATTGTACAAGTAATGTTGAAAAAAAAAGGCTTAATGCAATCACCATCATAATCATGGCATCCGCCGGTGTAAAGAAATCCAATGTTGGCATAGTGTTTCTATCAAACATAATACATATAGTAGCTACTAAGATTACACCAAGCCATATTGCGAGTGCTTTTTGGTCGATCGTCATATGTTCATGCTTCCGTGTCATAACATTTGTTATGGCAAAGCCTATACCTGAGCTAAGAGCTAACCAATCACTTTTTGAATCTAAATGAATCAGATAGCCAGGCTCCCAAAGCATAATGAAAGCACCAATAAGAGAGATAAAAATAGCAATGTAGTGCCGTTTTTGTGTATCTTCATTCAACATAAAATGCGCTAAAAAAATAGTCCAAACAGGAGAGAGGTAAAATAAAAGCATGACACGCACTACCTCTCCGTCAATAACAGCAAGCACATAACTAATATTTGTATAACCTGCGACGAGAGAGAGAAGCCAAAAATCTCTTGACCATATAGGAATCTTTTTCTTAGCAATAAAAAAATAAGGCAGCGCTATTGCAAGTGTCAAAGTAAAAACATAAAGACTGGAATAAATACCTGAAACCCCTACTTTTGCCATCAAGCGATAGGGATACCAAATAATTCCCCAGACAAGAGCACCAAAAAGTAGGGCAAAAATTGGAGGGTAAAGTTTTGTGTTCATGAGAGTCTTGCCCTAACGAAAGCTATCGCTTCATTACATATGTCGTCATTGGAAGCATCAAATAAATTAAGATTTTCCATACTCCTCATCCAAGTCATTTGTCTTTTGGCTAGCTGGCGAGTTGCAAAGACAATCTTATCGATACATTCTTTTTCTTCAATGNCNCCATTAAAGTACTCAAGAGTTTGACGATATCCCACTGATCTCATGGATGGCATATGACTCTGAAGTGTAGGATATTTTTGAAGTAAAGATCTCACCTCTTCAAATAAGCCGGCCTCTATCATTTCATGAACTCTAAACTCAATTCGCTGATGAAGAATTTTTCTATTGCTTGGCATGAGTCCTAATTTACAAACTGAAAACGGGAACACATCTTTATTTTTTGATTGATGATAAGAAGATAGAGGTTTTCCTGATGAGTAAAAAACTTCTAAAGCACGACTGATGCGCTGGGCATCATTAGGATTTAACTTTGCTGCCGTTTCTTTATCAACGGATTTAAGCTTTTCATAAAGCTTAGGCCAGCCGACTTGGCGCGCTTCTTCTTCTATAACTTTTCTAAACTGATCATCAGTCGCTGGCATTTGATTAATTCCTTTTTCAAGGGCATTAAAATACATCATAGTGCCTCCAACAAGGAGCGGAATACGCTTTCGCAATAAAATTTCATCAATACGCTGTAGAGCATCTTGTGTAAATTGCGCTACGGAGTACGATTCATTTGGCTTCATGATATTAATAAGGTGATGAGGTGCCTTTTCTAGAATGTCTTGATTTGGTTTAGCTACACCAATATCCATGTCTTGATATATTTGTGCTGAATCAACGCTAATAATTTCGAAAGGAAAGGTTTTAACAAGCTCAACAGCAAGACTTGTTTTGCCTGAAGCTGTAGGACCAATCAAAAAAAATATAGTTGGCTTGTCTATAGCCATAGTTTAAAAATTCTTAGCGATATTAGGATTGGAAGCTAAATATTTTTTTATACCAATTAAAATATTTTTAGCTAGAAGTTCTTGGTGCTCTTCATTATTTAAAATCTGCTCTTCCTTTGGGTTGCTTATAAAAGCTGTTTCCACAAGAATAGATGGAATATCAGGCGATTTAAGAACTGCAAATCCGGCCTGTTCTACATTTGACTTATGTAGATCATTAATGTCGCCCAATTGCTCCAGCACAAAATTTCCAAGTTTTACACTGTCATTGATCGTTGCTGACTGAGATAAATCGAGCAATGTCTTAGCAAGCATCGGATCTTTATCATCCAAACTTACGCCACCAATTAAATCAGACTCATTTTCTTTATTCGCTAAATATTTAGCGGAAGCTGATGTAGCTCCTCTTTCTGACAATGCAAATACAGAAGAACCTTTAGCCTCTGGATTTGTAAAAGCATCTGCATGAATAGAAACAAAGAGGTCTGCTTTTAATTTTCTTGCCTTAACAACACGTCCATGAAGAGGTACAAAATAATCATCATCCCTTGTAAGCACAGCTCTTAATTGCTCATCATCATCAATAATTTTTTTAAGTTTCCTTGCAATAGATAAGGTAATATTTTTTTCTAAGCTGCCGGCTGCCCCTCTAGCTCCAGAATCTTCACCACCATGTCCAGCATCCAAGGCAATCACGATTTTTTTGTTTAAATTTTTATTTACTTGAGTTGGTAATAGGGCCTCTTGAGATGTTTTTTCTTTTTTAATTTCTGGAGCTGTTAAGACAATCTCTTTTTTTGACGGCGTGAGATCTTTTTTTTCTTTATCTTGAACGAACGCCATTAATTCATCAACTCTTGGATACACATCTATGACCAAACGATGTTTGTATCCACCTGCAGGCTTTAGAGAAAAAATATTAATTTTAGACTCTGTTCTTAATTCAATCACGACTCGAGAAACCTGGTTATTAAACTTCGCAACACGAATTTGTTTAATATTAGGATCGCTTGATAATATTTTAGTGCTTAAATTTTTTAAATCGTCATTAAGGTCAATATCATGAAGATCAATGACCAGGCGATCTGGATTTTTTAATATCATTTGATCATTACTAATAGCTTTNATGGACTCAAGAGTTACACGCGTATACTCTCTTGCGGGCCATACACGTGCTGATTCAATCGAATTTTTTGCCCAGACGTGATTGGAAAATATCCCCAACGTGAGGATAAAAATAATTTTTAGATAATAGTTTTTAAGCATTCACTTCCTATAGTAGTGCAGCCAATCAGATGAAGATGACGGCCAAATGACTCATGGCTTAGCTCAATCGAAATATCAGGCTCCGGAAGAAAATGCCCCGCTTTTTCTGGCCACTCGATTAAACAAATAGACTTTTCATTAAAGTATTCTCTAAATCCAGAATCATCCCACTCATGCTCGCCTTTGAAGCGATAAAGATCAAAGTGATAAATCATAAATTTTTCAAAGTGATAAGGCTCGACTAATGTATAGGTTGGGCTTTTCACTTTATCCTGATAACCAAGCCCGCGAAGGAGACCTCTCACAAATGTCGTTTTTCCTACACCTAATTCGCCTTTTAAATATAAATTCATACCGGGATGTAAATGGTTCGCCATGCTTTCTGCGAAACGAAGTGTTTCACTTTCATCTTTTAAGTCATAATTAGAATCAAACATCATAGACACTACTTATATAAAAAATAATTAAAACATGGCAGACATTTGGGATCAATTAGCATTGCAAATTAAAGACTGGGGCCGAGAAATTGGTTTTAATCAAATTGGCATTGCTGATATAGACCTCAATCATACAAAAGATCATTATCTAGAATGGATTAAACAAGGGTTCCATGGTGAGATGCATTATATGGTAAAACATGGTTCTCGGCGATATCAGCCAGNTGAGTTGGTGCCAAATACCATCCGAATTATTACGGCCAGACTCAATTATCTCCCCCACTCTCACAATTCAGAAACTATTTTAGAGGATGGTCAAAAAGCTTTCATTTCTCGATATGCTTTAGGCCGTGATTACCATAAAGTGATGCGTACTAAATTAAAAAAACTTTCAGAAAAAATTCAAAAAGAAGCANATAAAACATTAGATCGATCATTTGAATTTAGATTGTTTACAGATAGCGCTCCTGTCATGGAGGTTGAGCTTGCTGANAAATCTGGACTTGGTTGGAGAGGAAAACATACCTTACTCATCAATAAAGAGCATGGCTCCTGGTTTTTCCTAGGTGAGATTTATATCAATTTACCCCTACCCGTTGATAAAAAAGTAGAAAATCATTGTGGNACATGCACAAGTTGTATCGATGTATGTCCCACCAAAGCTATCGTAGGGCCTTATATGCTTGACGCAAGAAAGTGCATTTCATACCTCACTATTGAACATAAATCCTCTATACCTTTGGAATTTAGAAAACAAATTGGCAATCGTGTTTATGGTTGTGATGANTGCCAATTGTTTTGTCCTTGGAATAAATTTGGCCAAATAACTAAAGAGGAAGATTTTAAAGTNAGGCACGGTTTAGATGATATTGAGCTTGTGGAATGCTTCTTATGGACTGAAGCAGAGTTCATCAAATACATGGAAGGTAGCGCAATCCTTCGTATTGGTTATGACCAGTGGTTGAGAAATATTGCGATAGGACTTGGNAACGCTAAAACATCTGAAACTATCGTGAATGCTCTTAAAGGAAGATTAAATGAAGCCTCTCCGCTTGTGAAAGAACATATATCCTGGGCACTTGCGCAACATAATTTTCATATGAATTAAGTATGTCTTTGCTATAATGAGCGGCTATATTGAAATTTTCATCATTAAATCCTTGAGTTGAACGTTATACATGTCGCAAATTAATCAGTCGCCTATCTGGCAAGCGCTAAATCAACATAAAAAAGATATCGAACCCATTTCACTCCGCGAGATGTTCAAATCAGACGCTACTCGGTTTGATCAATTTCATATTCAGTTTAATGATTTACTTCTAGATTATTCAAAACATCTGATTTCAAAAGAGACGATCAACCTCTTAGTTAAGCTTGCAAAAGAAGCTGATATAGAAGGTTGGCGAGATCGTATGTTTAAAGGCGAAAAAATAAACTCCACTGAACATCGTGCAGTGCTTCATACAGCACTTCGTAATCAAAATGAAACGCCTATTATGTCCGATGGCGAAGACGTCATGCCTAAAGTTAAAAATGTACTCAAAAAAATGAGACGTTTTAGCGAAGATGTAAGATCAGGTCAATGGAAAGGCTTCACTGGTAAAGCAATTACGAGTGTTATTAATATCGGCATAGGCGGTTCTGATTTAGGTCCTGCTATGGTATGCCAAGCCTTGAAACCTTACGGCTCAAAAACTATTACACCCTATTTCGTTTCTAACGTAGATGGTGCTGATCTTTCCCAGGCATTAGAAAAATGTGATCCAGAAACAACACTTTTTATTATTGCCTCTAAAACATTTACAACGCAAGAAACAATGACCAATGCATATTCAGCAAGGGATTGGCTTCTCAAGGCTGCAAAAGATAACCAACATATTAAAAAGCACTTTGTTGCATTATCTACAAATCAACATGTCGTATCGCAATTCGGTATCGACACAGAAAATATGTTTGAGTTTTGGGATTGGGTAGGCGGTCGTTACTCTCTTTGGTCTGCGATCGGGCTTTCTATCGCGCTATATATTGGTATGGATAGCTTTGAAGAGTTACTTAAGGGTGGATTTGAAATGGACGAGCATTTTAAAACAGCGCCCATACAACAGAACATTCCAATGATGATGGGATTGCTAGGTATTTGGAATATTAATTTCTTCAACTTTTCAACCCATGCGATCTTAGCTTACGATCAAGGATTGTCAAAACTCGCACCTTATCTTCAACAAGCAGATATGGAAAGTAATGGTAAATTTATCAATCGCGATGGCGAGCACATCGACTTTCATACAGGCCCTGTGCTCTGGGGTGAGGTCGGCACCAATGGCCAGCATGCTTTCTATCAACTCCTGCATCAAGGTACTGAAATCGCCCCTGCTGATTTCATCATGCCTATAGAATCCCATTATAAGATAGGTAAAGACGGTGATGAGCATCACAAAATCTTGCTTTCAAACTTTATTGCGCAAACACAATCCCTCATGCTAGGGAAAACATATGATGAAGCGCGAACTGAGATTGAAAAACAAGGCTTCGAAGGGGAGGATATTGAAAGCTTTATCCCCCAAAAAACATTTGAAGGTAATCGGCCCACTTCATCCATACTTTTTCAAAAACTAACCCCAAAGACTTTGGGTCAACTTATTGCGATGTATGAACACAAGATCTTCACCCAGGGCATCATATGGAATATCAATTCATTTGATCAATGGGGTGTGGAATATGGCAAGCAAATTGCAAAACAAGTTTTACCTAAACTGTCTGAAAAAACACCTACACATGACTTTGACAGCTCTACAAATGGATTAATTAATTACATTAAAAAATATCTATAACCTATTGATATTATTTAATAATCAATTTTTGATTTAATATAGCTGTTCGTAAAGATTCATTCATAGAAGAGCCTAAGCTTGCACCAAATTTACGTGCAAAACGATCAGCAAAACCTTCGTAAGTCGTGAAATCAACTACCTCTTCAACTTTAATAATTTCACGCGCAACATAATCGTAATTACCAAAACTGTCAGCTAACCCTAATTTTATTGCAGCCTCACCATTCCAAAAAAGACCACTAAATGTGTCTGGGGAGTCTTTGAGTCTATTACCACGGCCATCTTTTACCACTTGGATAAATTGTTGGTGCACCTGATTTAGCATTTCTTGAACAAAAGCTTGTTGCTTTGAATTAACTGGAGAGAAAGGGTCAAGCATGGCTTTGTTTGAGCCTGCTGTCATAAGTCGTCGTTCAACCCCTACTTTCTTCATGGTATCTGTAAAACCAAAGCCATCCATAAGGACGCCAATAGAACCTACGATACTCGCTTTATCCACAAAAATTTCGTCGGCAGCCACAGCAATATAATAACCACCTGAAGCACAGATATCTTCTACTACAGCATAAACAGGAATATGGGGATGTAATTTTTTTTGTCGTTTAATTTCATCATTAATCATTCCTGCTTGAACTGGACTTCCGCCTGGGCTATTAATTTTTAAAATAATGCCTTTTGTGCCGCGACTGTCATAAGCCCTTTGTATGCTCTCGAAAAAGTCTTTTGCATTAACCTCATCCTTTTCACCTATCACGCCATTTATTTCAATCAATGCAGCGTGGCTGCTAGAGCCGCCTTTGGTATGCGTAGCGCCAAATGCAAAAAACAAAAGCACAAAAAGATATAAAAATGTAATGGATTTGAAAAAAATACCCCAGCGCCTTGCAATTTTTTGCTCACCTAAAGCTGAAAGCGCAATTTTTTCTAAAGCCTCTCTTTCCCAATGCGTATTTGTTTTGCTTGTCGTTTTTTTTCTCACTGCCATTTGCTATGCTCCATAAATGCTTTAAATAATTTCAACACATAATACATTGTTTGATTCTGTTACATTTAATTTTTGTAAAGCTTCACCGCGACAAGGACCTGAAATACATTCTCCAGAAGCAGGATGGTATATGGCGCCATGCGTAGAACATACAATCCATTCTTTTTGGTCATCCATAAACTCATTGGGCTTGTAATCAAGCTCAATTGGCATATGCCGGCATTGATTAAGATAGGCATGGTACTTGCCTTCAAAAAGAACTACAAAACCTGATTGCGTTGCAGAGGCTATTTGATATTCAAATTTAACGGTTGAGCCTTCACCCTGAAAATCTTTTTTATCTATTTCAATTTTTACGTTTGCACTCATGACAACAAGAAATCTACAACTTCATTAAAAGAGTCAAAACAAGCCAAAGGCTCATAACTCAACAACACGTCTTTAGGCTGAGCTCCGTAAGTCACTGCTATAGTTTGAATATGTGCATTCTTTCCCATTTCAAGATCGTAGTGAGTATCACCTACAATCACTGCGCGGTTAGCTGGAATCTGAGTTTCTTCTAAAATAGCTTCTACCATATGAGGATGGGGTTTAGAAAAGCACTCATCGACAGTTTTAGTTGATAAAAAATATCTATTTAATTCAGTATCTTGCAACGCAAACTTCAACCCTTTTCTGCTTTTACCTGTAGCAACAGCGAGCTTACATTTATTCTGATAAAGTCGCTCAATACCTTCTTTTACCCCATCGAAAAGATATGAATTACCTTCATTTGCATGATAATGCGAGCGGTAACCTTCAGCCACTTTCTCTAATAATTCAGAGGATAAATGAGGAAACAATTTAAGTAATAATTGGTTTAAGCCTAGACCCAAAGTTTTTAAAATTAAAGCTCTGGGGGGTGCTATAACACCAGCGCCTTCGGCTGCTGAAATAACGGCATCCACAATGATGCCTGTCGAATCTGCTACAGTGCCATCCCAGTCTAGAATTACTAAATCAAAACGTGGTGATTTCATATAGCTTGCTGACTTAAAAATGCATCAAGTTCCCGTGGCAAAGGGGCTTTTAACTCCAAAGGCTCCTCAGTTAAGGGGTGTTTCATTTTCATAGAGAATGCATGAAGAAACATCCGTTTTAAGCCCTTTTTTTGGAGCACCTTGTTTAAGGAAAAATCTCCATATTTATCATCTCCTAAAATAGGAAAGCCTAGATGCGCAAGTTGAACCCTTAGTTGATGGGTTCTGCCAGTGATAAGCTTAGCTTCAAGGAGGGTGTAAGGCCCTAAAGATTTTTTTAAATAGAAGATGGTTTTGCTCATTTGATTTTGGCTATCATCTTCATCCTCAGTCACATTGACACGCCTCTCGCCCCCTTGGGTGAATGTTTTTTTGAGCAAAAGTTCGACTGTTTTTTTGGGGTCAGTCCACTCTCCCTCAACCATCATGGTATATTTTTTTTCAATGCGATTATGTCGCATCATGTCGTGCATATTCACGAGCGCCGACCGCTTTTTAGCAATCAATAAAATGCCGGAAGTTTCTCGATCAATACGATGAACGAGCTCTAAAAACTTAGCCTTAGGTCTTGCATGACGAATCAGTTCTATAACACCAAAGTTGAGGCCACTGCCACCGTGGACAGCATAGCCACTTGGCTTATTAATTGCCAATAACGCGTCATCTTCGAAAATAACATTTGTGTCTAACCAAGCCGTTTGTTGTTGTTTGGGCTCAATAACNTGTGGCGCTCTTTCTCCTTCAACAGCGATAGGAGGNATTCTTACTTCATCATCTATTTGAAGACGATAAGTGGTATCGACTCGCTTTTTATTCACTCTCACCTCGCCGCTTCTAAGGATTTTATAAATATGGCTTTTAGGCACATTTTTTAAAATTTTTAAGAGAAAGTTATCGATTTTTTGTGTTTCACTTGCTTCGTCCACAATAACAAATGTGGCTTTTTCATGAGAAAAAATATTTTTAGTGTTTGTGTTTTGCGTCATATTTTGTTTAATTGGGTTTATACCCTATACTAGATGTGTTCAGTCTCTCTTAATCAATTGAATTGAAGAGATAATTTAAGCTGAATTATACCGTGACAACAAATTACTAAGGCTTTTTCCGCTCGCCTTATTTTAAGTAGCGGCCTTGAAACAAGGTTTAAAAATTTAAAGAATATTTTAGTTTTATTGCACATGTACATAACAAAGATTCATAAATATTTTGCTCAACAATCTTACAAATAAGATCTGTGACTAAGTAAATAATTTAAAAAAACTTTTTGAATAGAAAAAGTTTTAATTTAAGAAATACTAACCTTCCTTAAGGTTAGATGTGCACCTGAATAGCTGAAATACATTCTTTATCTTAAAACCTACTTGTAGGAGTTTTAGATAATGAAACGTATGCTTTTTAATGCAACCCAATCAGAAGAATTGCGTGTTGCCATTGTAGATGGTCAAAAATTAATCGATCTTGATATTGAACGTGGAAGTCGCGCTTTAAAGAAAAGTAACATCTATAAAGGCATTGTGACTCGTGTAGAACCTTCACTTGAAGCTGCTTTTGTAAACTATGGTACAGAGCGACATGGCTTTCTTCCCTTCAAAGAAATTTCTCCGCAATATTTTAAAGATGCAACTCAAAATCGCCCTCGCATTCAAGACGTTATTGAAGAAGGTCAAGAAATTATCGTTCAGGTCACAAAAGAAGAACGAGGCAATAAAGGGGCTGCACTTTCAAGCTACCTTTCTCTTGCAGGACGATACATTGTATTAATGCCAAACAATCCTGATGGCGGAGGCGTTTCAAGACGTGTTGAAGGCGAAGAACGTAATGAATTCCGCGATCATATTTCAAACTTAGATATTCCAGAAGGCATGAGTGTCATTGGTCGAACAGCAGGCGTGGGTTCGTCTCTTGAAGAACTGCAATGGGATTTAAATTATTTAAAGCAATTGTGGACAGCAATTGCTGAAGCATCCCAAGGTCAATCAGGCGCATTCCTGATCTATCAAGAAGGCAATCTTGTGATTCGCGCCATCAGAGACTATTTCCATCCTGAGATAGGTGAAATTCTTATCGATACGCAAGAGATCTATGATCAAGCCACACAATTTATGAATCATGTGATGCCAAATTATGTAGACCGCGTAAAACTCTACGAAGATGAGGTTTCTTTATTTTCCCGCTTCCAAATTGAACATCAAATTGAATCTGCTTTTTCAAGAGAAGTTAGATTACCTTCCGGTGGCGCTATTGTGATTGATCATACAGAGGCTCTTGTTTCTATTGATGTGAACTCATCAAGAGCTACTAAAGGAAGTGATATTGAACACACCGCATTTAATACCAATATTGAGGCTGCTGAAGAAGTGGCTAAACAATTAAGGCTTCGCGACTTGGGCGGTCTAGTTGTAATTGACTTTATTGATATGGAAAGCCAAAAAAATCAACGTGAAGTAGAAAATCGATTTAGAGATGCGCTTCATCACGATCGCGCAAGAGTCCAAACAGGCAAAATTTCGCGTTTTGGATTGCTCGAGCTTTCGCGTCAACGACTTCGTCCAAGTATTGGCGAGTCAAGTAATAGTATATGCACTAAATGTAATGGCACGGGCTCAATTAGAGATATTCAATCTTCAGCATTACATATTCTTCGTATGATTCAAGAAGAAGCAATGAAAGAACATAATGCAACTATCTCAGCTCAATTACCAATTGAAGTTGCTACATTCCTTTTAAATGAAAAACGTTCAGATATCTTTAGTCTTGAACAACGCTTAAAAGTTGAAATTATATTAATCCCTAATAAACATCTTGAGTCTCCAAATTATTCTATCTCAAGCGCCAAGCAAGAGGATCTTGCAAATCAATCTAAGCCAAGCTATCAAATGATGGAGTCACTTAACGAGGGCAATCAAGTCTTAAATTATAAACAGGCATCTAATGAACCAAAACAAGAGCCTTTAGTAAAAGGTATCATTCCTGACACCCCTGCTCCGTCAGGATCAGGCAAGCCAAATAAAACATTATTTGGCTTCTTTAAAAATCTGATTGCTGGTGATGATGAAAGCACTGGAAATTCTAGTGAAGAAAAAACGGAAGTTTCTGAAGCAACAGAAAACAATCGTCCAAGACCGCAGCATAATAATCGAGGACGTAATAATCGTAATCAGAAATTTAAACAGCACAATAAAAAGCAACCTCAAGGAGAGATTCAGCCTTCTGAAACGGATGNAAGTTCAGCTTCAGAAAAAGTAACTCCTCCAGTTTCAAGACCGAATCAAGATAATAATAAACGAGGAAGAAACAATAATCGCGGACGATTTAATAAAGATCGTGGTGCGAGATCTAATCAGGGTCCAAATGATTTTGAGAAAAAAGCTTTAGCATCTCAAGAGGCACCCATTTTGAATAAATCTGCTGCTGAAGCAAGACCTAGTCAAGTAACAAAAACAGAGTCTAAGCCAATTGAAGCATCGAAAAAACCTGCTCCTCCNAAGCCTAGAAAAAAAGTAGAAGAAAAGCCAGTTGACCTAAAGGCAATCGGTCTTGAGCTTGTAGAAACAAAAGCTAAATCAAAACCTAAGGNTGCAAAAGAAGTAGAAGAAAAGCCGAAAAAAGTAGCGCCAAAGAAAACAGCTGCTTGGCAAAAGAAAGAAAAAGCTAAAGATGAGCCTATCGTAATGGTTGAAACAAAAGCTGCAAAGAAAAAATCTACTAAATAGATTGTTTAATGAAGCTTACTGATAACCAACCAAGGTAAGCNATTAATACTGACCCAACGACATGAAGNGCAATAAGAGTGAGTGAGGCGACAAGCTCATTCTTTTGCAGTAACTGAAAAATCTCAGCAGTAAATGCAGAGAATGTAGTAAGTCCCCCTAAAAAACCTATATTAATAATAAGTTTCAAATCTGGACTTAAGTCACTAAATAGTTCAAAAGCCCCCATCGATATNCCCATTAAGTATGCGCCTGCAAGATTAACTGTTAATGTGCCCATCGGATATATCGGATGAAGGGTATTTAATAAAATACCTATGCCCCAACGACTCCATGCGCCCATAGCTGCAGCAAAACCTATATATANAAAATTTTTCAAGATAATTTTAAGAAATGCTCTCGATAATATTTTAATTCGTCGATCGAATCATATATATCCGATAAGGCTTCATGTTTGCTTGTTTTTTTAAAGCCTTGATAGAGCGTGGGTCTCCATCGACGTGAAAGCTCTTTAAAAACACTGACGTCTAGATTTCTATAATGAAAATAACTTTCCAAATTGGGCATATGCTTTGCCATAAAACGTCGATCTTGACAGATTGAATTGCCGCACATCGGAGATTTATTGGGTGCAATATGTTTTTTTAAGAATTCAATGGTTGCTTCTGAAGCGTAATTTTCATCAAAAGACGACTTTTTAACTCTTTCAATCAACCCTGATTTTGAGTGGGTAGATTGATTCCATGTATCCATACCATTCAATATCTCATCTGTTTGATGAATAACAATGACTGGGCCTTCTGCAATAATATTTAAATGGGGATCAGTCACCACAGTTGCTATTTCAAGTACTTTGTCGGTCTCGGTATTAAGGCCGCTCATTTCCATATCAAGCCATATTAAATTATCGTCCGAAGAGCTCATCATGATTTCCATTAAAATAATACTAATTGAGTGAAACAATCTACAACGCAAGATTGTTTTCATACAGAATACTAGAATATTAACTTAATTCAGAGACATTATGGACGAAATACTACGCAACACCTTTATTGCTGTTCTTACTTTAAGCACAGGCATTCATCTATGGCTTGCGCGAAGACATATTAACTTTGTATCCAATCATAAGAACAAAGTCCCTGATGCGTTTAAAAAAAATATCACCCTTAAAGATCATCAAAAAGCTGCAAATTATGCAATCGCAAAAAGTGAATTAGGTTCAAAAGATACAATCATCCAAGCTTCATTGCTTCTTCTTCTTACTCTAGGAGGATTGATTAGTGCGATCTCACATCTTTTTGATTCAATTTCATCGCCCCTCTTAAAAGATATTGCACTAATCTTGAGTGTCATGCTTGTTACCAGTCTGATTGATCTACCTTTCAATTACTACAAAACATTTAAGATTGATGAAGCATTTGGTTTTAATCGTATGACAAAGAAACTATTTTTTTCAGATCTTTATAAGCAGATGATTTTAGGGTTATGTCTTGGTCTGCCTATTTTATTTGTTGCATTATGGATGCTGCAAAATGCTGGGGTCTATTGGTGGTTTTATCTATGGGCAGTTTGGAGTTTATTTAATCTTTTAATTCTTGCAATCTACCCTACTTGGATCGCTCCTTTTTTCAATAAGTTCTTACCTCTCAAAGATAAGACCTTAAAAACTAAAATTATTGCGCTATTAAAAAAATGTGGTTTTAAGTCTCAAGGATTATTTGTCATGGATGGTTCTGCAAGAAGTAACCATGGGAATGCTTATTTCACAGGCTTTGGCAAAAATAAACGTATCGTATTTTTCGATACGCTTTTAGAACGTCTTAATCACAATGAAATTGAAGCTGTCCTGGCTCATGAGCTTGGGCATTTTCATCACAATCATGTTAAAAAAAGAATTGTAATGATGTTCCTTGTAAGTTTTATTGGCCTTGCAATTTTGGGCTATCTAAAAGATCAAACATGGTTTTATCATGCGCTGGGTATTAGCGAGCCAACAAATGGTAGCGCCTTACTTCTTTTTATGTTGGTTGGCCCCACTTTCATTTTTTTTATAAGGCCTATCATGGCATTCTATTCAAGGCAAAATGAATTTGAAGCTGATCGCTACGCTAAAACTCACTCGAGCGCAAAATATCTTAAAGAGTCATTAGTTAAACTTTACCGAGATAATGCATCAACTTTAACGCCNGATCCATTATATTCGGCATTTTATGACTCTCACCCCCCTGCATTACAGCGTATTGCAAGACTGTAACATTTCAAGGAAGCTTTTTTAACAGCACCAATGGTAAAATGTCGTATACCTTTATGGCACAGCGCTTATAAAAATGGATATTACAACACGCCTAGAATTTGATGCGGGGCATCGCATACCCAATCACAAAAGTAACTGTAAAAATCTACATGGTCATCGTTACGCAATTGAGGTCACGGTTACGGGCCCTATTCATGACGACAGAAAAAGTTCAGACTTTGGTATGGTGATTGATTTCTCTGANGTAAAGCAAATCATTAAGGATTTNGTAGTTGAGCCTTGGGATCATGCGTTCATTGTTTATCAAGACGATAAAGAGATTGTGAATTTTTTAAAAACACTACCAGATCATAAAACCGTTATATTTCCAGTNGTACCAACAGCAGAAAATATGGCATCAGAAGCTCACCGAATTTTAAATAGTGAATTTAATAAACGCTTTGATGGCCAACTTAAAATAAAACAAATTCGTATGTATGAAACGCCCAACAGCTGGGCTGATGCTATATAACTCAGATTACCAAATAAGCTTTTTTTCGCCTTTCATTTTATTCAAATAAGCTTCGTGACTTTTAAGCTCTTCGTCACTTGCTTTAAGAACAAAAAGATTGGCGGGGCGATGAGTATTTTTTTCTCCTGCAATATCTGTTCCGCTATATTGAAAATCAATCATTAGATCTTCTTGTCCGCGAGTCATAGCAAGGTAAACTTCAGCTAAAAGTTGTGCATCCAGTAAGGCACCGTGGAGACTTCTTTGCGAATTATCTATATTATAAAAACGGCATAAAGCATCTAAACTATTTCGCTGGCCTGGCCTCATATCCTTTGCCATTTTTAACGTATCAATAATATTAGCGACCACGTTTTCAATAGGCTGTCTTTCGATTAGTCCAAGTTCCATATTAATAAAACCCACATCAAATGGCGCATTATGAATAATCAGCGTTGTATCTTTTATGAATTCAATAAAATCAGAAGCTATTTCCGTAAATTTTGGTTTGTCTTGCAAGAAGTCTAGAGTAATACCGTGAACTTCTTGAGCTGCAGGATCTATTTCCCTGTCTGGATTCAAATAAAAATGAAAAGAATTATTTGTGGGTCGGCGATTTACGATTTCAACCGCTGCGATCTCAATAATTCGATGGCCCTGATTTGCATATAAGCCAGTTGTTTCTGTATCTAAGAAAATATGTCTCACTATAACCCTTTCAATAAGTTATCAACGCCCTGATTTGCTAGTTGATCAGCTTTCTCATTTCCATCATGACCTGCGTGCCCTTTAACCCAAAGCCACTCAATAACGTGCCCGGAAGCCAATTCATCAAGTCTTTGCCATAAATCTATATTTTTGATAATTTTCTTACTGCTATTTTTCCAGTGATTACGTTTCCATGTATGGATCCACTCCGTAATTCCTTTTTGCACGTAAGTAGAATCCGTGTATATTTTAATCTCTGAAGTCTGCTTAATGATTTCAAGGGCTTTAATTACAGCTAATAGCTCCATACGATTATTTGTAGTATCTTTTTCACCGCCACATATAGATTTCTCATTAGCTCCAGAGATTAATAATGCACCCCATCCGCCGTCTCCAGGATTACCTCTGCAAGCACCGTCTGTATATATGGTAATTGCAGGCTTCATCATTTGACTTTGAAAGTTCTGGATTTTTGTGCTGAATACACCGGCGCTTTAATCAATTTCTTTTTCCATGAAGGTTTAATAGTCGTCATACCATGCACTCTCTTTTGTATAACAAGAAAATAAAAACCTCCCAACATAGGCCACCATCGATCTCCTAGTTTCTCTATAGCATGTATTTTTTTTAACCATGATACTTGCTGAATAGGGGGAACATAACATCCCATTTTCCCTTCAGCCATTTCTAATCCCACAATAGGAAGCCATTCTTTAATNTTACTAAGTGATATAAATTTTGTATTCCAAGGGTAATCAATATCAAAACTTAAAAGTCTTTTTAAACCCCATAAGCTCGCTGGGTTAAATCCAGTAATGATGAGACGCCCTTCCGGCATAAGAACTCGATGGATCTCTTTAAGCAACTCATAAGGCTCGACCATTTGCTCAAGTATATGGGGTGCGATAAGTAAATCTACCGATGCTTCATCAAAAGGTAATGCATCGTTCGACGTCATTAAATCAGCGTGATTTGAGTTTAATGAAAACTTATTTTGNATGCGTGATTGATCTAGAAAGTCAATATCGAAATTACCCATTTGAATCGCATAAAATCCAAACGTATCCATGACNACAGGATTTATATAATCATATTCTAACGTAAGTAAATATTGGCCTAAGGGGCTTTTAAACCATTCTTGTGGTGAAATTTTAGGCATAAATGTATCTTATAATGATCGAAATACTTTACTATGAATACAAATGACAGGCTACAAAGAAAATCAATTAATTCATATAGATCCCATTGAAGCCTTTCAAGATAATTATATTTGGTTAATTCATAACGATCAAAATAGTATTATNGTTGACCCAGGTGATGCTAAGCCCGTCATAAGCGCCTTGGAGAGAAAAAAACTAAATCTAGTCGCTATTTTAATCACCCATCATCATGCCGATCACATTGGCGGTGTTATCGCTCTTCAAGAGAAATATCCACATATAAAGATCTTTGCGCCACAAAAAGATAAATATGACTTTGTCAATATAAGCCTTAAAAATGGGGACGAAATTAATATTCCGGAGCTTCAAATAAACTATAAAATAATTGAAATTCCTGGGCATACCCAAGGTCATATCGCGTATTACGATATGAAAAACCTTTTCTGCGGCGATACACTTTTTGCCTGTGGTTGTGGAAGAATATTTGATGGAACCCATGAGCAAATGTATAACTCGTTAAAAAAAATTAGCGCACTACCCAAAAGCACAAAAATTTATTGTGCGCACGAATACACTAAAAAAAATATTGCATTTGCCTTGTCACTTAATCCAAATGATGTAAATCTCAAATCAAGAGAAAAACTTCTATCTAATGTAAAAAATACCATTCCATCCTCTCTTGAGGAGGAGTTAAAAACAAACCCTTTTTTAAAATGCACTTCTTTTGAAGCATTTAAGAAGCTTAGAGATCTCAAAGATCAATATTAATATGTCATCGCTATTTAAATATGCCTTATTTTTTATTTGCATCTCAGTATCGATGGCACCCATTGCTTTTGCCGAAAAAAATACCCTAGGAGAAGAAATTAGTATTCTAGATGTCGATGTACTTGATCAAGAAATCAATAAGCTAAATTCATTAAACCTAAACTCAGCAGCCTCCCCTAAGTAAAACACAAAATTACCAAGCCAATAAAGCCGAAATAAATCTATGGCAACGTATTTATTCCAGATTTGAAATTAAGAATGAAAATAATTCAAGATCTAAGAAATATGAAGATTGGTATTCTGCGAGGCCTGAATATGTAGAAAGAATGATGGATCGCAGCCAAAAATATTTATTTTATGTTGTAGGTGAAGTTGAAAAAAGGGGTATGCCATCAGAAATAGCCCTTCTTCCCATGATAGAAAGCGCTTATAACCCTATTGCAAATTCAAGGAGCAAAGCTGTAGGAATATGGCAGTTTATTCCGTCTACAGGGCGAGTCTATGGTTTAAAACAAGATTGGTGGCATGATAAAAGACGTAATGTTGTGGAAGCAACAAATGCTGCTCTTGATTACCTTCAAAAGCTTCATGCATTGTTTGGCTCATGGGACCTTGCTTTGGCTGCTTACAATGCTGGCGAAGGTACTGTAGGTCGGGCCATAGCTAAAAATAAAGCGAAAGGGCTCCCCACTGACTATGCGTCTCTTAAGCTTCCAGGCGAAACGAAAGATTACGTTCCGAAGCTGCAAGCTATTAAAAATATTGTTTCAAACCCAACTCAATACGGACTTTATATAGATCCCATACCTAATAAACCTTACTTTACATCTGTGGAAGCACCTGCCGTTATTGATGCTGATCTTGCTGCAAATCTTGCTGAAATTTCTTATGATGAATTTTTACTTTTAAATGCTGAACATAGAAGACCTCTTATTAGAACAAACGATAAATCACAACGACTTATTTTGCCTATCAATGCTGCAGATACGTTTGTAAAAAATCTTAGTCAAAATGAAAAACCTTTGGTGTCATGGAATATATACCAACCAAAACATAACGAGAAAATAAAAGCGATAGCAAATAAATTTGACATGCAAGAAAGCGATCTCATCAAAGCAAATGATTTGAATCCGCAAAGAACAATCAAGACCTCAACGATGATATTGGTATCTAAAAAAGAAGGTGTGGGATCTAATGCGATCCAAGAGATTGATGAGTTAAAAATTCAAAGTAATAAAAAAACTGAAAGCTCAGTTAAGCCAAACAGGCATAAAGTAAAATCAGGAGATACACTTAATAAAATTGCAAAAAGATATGATATGCATATTGATGAATTAAAAGATATCAATCAAATGACTTCCTCAGATATTCAAATTGGGTCTATCCTTCAACTTCAAAGAAGTAATTAATTGACTACACATATGTATTTCAAATATATATTCCTCTTATTCGTTTTGGCTAATATAACATCGTGCAGCGATAAAAAAGAAATCGCATACAACTATGAAGGCACATTCCAAAGTGAAAGAGGCGGAATGCTTATCGATGCCATGTCTGGTGAGCCAAGCAATCTCATTTCCATGATTGCGGGAGACTCAGCATCATCAGCTATCTCAGGAAATATTTTTAATAAACTTATTAAATACGACAAAAATTTAGAGCTTGCTCCTGAAATAGCAGAAAAATGGACGATTTCAAGCGACCAAAAAACAATAACCTTTTATTTAAAAAAGAATCTTAAGTGGTCTGATGGTCATGATTTAACCAGTGAAGATGTTCTTTTTACATGGAAACTTGTTACCGATGACAAAACAAGAACTCCTTATGGCTCCGATTACAAGCTAGTGGATAAGGCAGAAGTTCCAGATCTTCATACGTTCAGAGTTGTATATAAAAAAGCTTATGCGCCTGCCTTAGATAGCTGGGCAACACTTCAAATTCTTCCGAAACATATTCTGAAGGATGAGGATATTAATCGCACTTTTTTCTCAAGAAAACCTGTTGGCTCTAGTTACTATAAATTAGCAAATTGGGTAAATGGTGAGAAATTAACTCTGGAGGCTAGCTCCTCTTCTGTGATGGGTGAGCCTAATATAAGTAAACTCACTTCCCGCTTCATACCTGATACATCGTCTCAATTTTTAGAATTGATCGCTGATAATATCGACCTTATGAATATTAATCCTATTCAATTTGCTCGCGTTATTCCTTCTAGACCAGACCTCAAGAATAAATTAGCACTTTATAAAGAGCTTGGAAATAGCTATACCTACCTTGGCTTTAATTCAAAACGTTCTCCATTTAATGATATTAGAGTCAGGCAAGCGATTAATTATGCGCTTGATAAACAGGAAGTTATAGATGGCGTTCTCTTAGGCCTGGGAGAGCCTGTCGCATCACCCTATAAACCTGGGACTCGATGGAGCGATCGAGCACTTCACCCCTACCCCTACGATAAAAATATGGCACTTAAGTTACTCCATGAAGCAGGCTTTAATGACACTAATCATGATGGTATTTTAGAAAAAGATGGCAAACCTTTCGCATTTGAAATTCTCACCAATCAAAATAAACAAAGAGAGATGACTGCAGTTCTTATTCAAAGAAGACTTAAAGATGTGGGTATTGATGTGAAGATTCGTGTGATTGAATGGGCAAGTTTTGTAAACCAATTTATTAAAACGAGTGATTTTGATGCTGTTATTCTTGGCTGGAGCTTATCGCTCGATCCTGATCAATATAATATTTGGCATTCATCTCAACAAAAACCTGGCCAATTTAATTTTATTGGATACAGNAATAAAGAAGTTGATCAATTACTTGAAGAAGGTCGAACTGAATTAAATCCTGATAAACGAGAAAAAATTTATCATGCTTTTTCAAAAATCTTACTCAGAGAAAGCCCTATAGTTTATCTGTANGCTGGATATGGNCTAACTGCTATGAGTAAACGTATCAAAGGTATTGAGTCACCTACNCCACCTGCCGGAATTGCGTATAATTCTTACGAATGGTTTATTCCTTCCACCCTTAGAAGAAATGAAATAACGCCATAAAATGCTTAACTATCTAATTAAACGTTTGTTATGGATGATTCCAATGTTAATTGGTATCAGTCTTATTTCTTTTTTTATTATGCATCTAGCTCCAGGGGACATCACCGCATCAGAATCAGCCTTTAATCCAAAAGCATCTGAGGAATCTCGTCAAAAACTAAGAGCACTTTACAATTTAGATAAGCCCTTGATGACGCAATACAGTTTATGGTTAAAAAGAATTGTGAAATTAGATTTTGGGAATTCTTTTGCTTCGCATCAGCGTCCTGTTTTATGGGAAACGAAAGATGAAAAAGGCAATATCACCAAAGGCATGATTCAAGATGCCTTACCTATAACGCTTATGATTAATCTGATAGGGCTACTTATTATTTTTGTGCTTTCGATATTTTTAGGCGTTGTTTCAGCAGTAAATCAAAATAAATGGCCGGACCGACTCATAACTATTATTGTATTCGTAGGCTTTGCTGTCCCTGGTTTTTGGTTAGCACTTTTACTGATGTATTGGACTGGGGTGACACATTCTTGGCTCCCCATTTCAGGTCTCCATAGCGCAGGGTATGAAAATATGGATTTAATTTCACAATATCTAGATTTATTTAAACATCTGATACTACCGGTCTTTGTTTCAAGTTTAGGCGGCCTTGCAAGCATTTCTCTGTATGTGAGAAATGGAATGTTAGATGTGCTGCAACAAGAGTTCATAACNACTGCACGCGCTAAAGGACTCACGGAAAATAAAGTGATTTATGGTCATGCATTAAGAAATACATTATTACCGCTTATCACTATTGTAGGCCTATCAATTCCTGGCTTGATTGGTGGCTCTGTAATTGGGGAATCTATTTTTGCAATTTCTGGTATGGGTAAATTATTTTTTGACGCTGTATTAATGAGAGACTTTCCTGTGGTCATGGGAATCCTTACAATNGGATCCGTCTTAACGCTATTTGGAAATCTAATCGCAGATATTGGTTATGCTTGGGCCGATCCGCGAATTAGACGAGGTATTTCAAATTGAAAATCCTCACGCAAAACCCATTAACTTTAAGTGGAATTATAATTATTTCCCTCGTTTTATTTATTGCGGTATTTGCACCATGGCTATCGCCTTACGATCCAAATTACATTGATATTCATTCAATACTTTTGCCACCTTCCGTCTCGCATTTTATGGGAACTGACGGACTAGGAAGAGATGTTTTTTCACGCATGCTTTATGGNTCTAGAATTTCACTTTTAGTAGGNATTGTAGCTGTAGGTATTGCTACAGTAATTGGCACTTTTTTAGGTGCCATTGCTGGATTTTATCGTGGATATATCGATTCTATAATCATGCGCTTTGTAGATATTATGTTATCCATTCCTACTTTTTTTCTGATACTTGCGGTCATTGCTTTTTTAACACCGTCAATTTGGAACATTATGATTGTGATTGGACTGACTTCCTGGATGGGTGTTACTCGCCTTGTTCGGGCAGAGTTTTTAAGTCTCAGAAATCGAGAATATATATTAGCAGCTGAAGCTATGGGCGCTTCAGATTACAGGCTTATTTCAAAGCACCTACTCCCTAATAGCCTAACGCCCATCATCGTAACTTCTGTTTTAGGAATTGCAAGTGCAGTATTAACCGAATCTGGATTGAGTTTTCTTGGGCTTGGGGTTCAAGCGCCACAGTCCTCATGGGGTAATATTTTGACCGATGGCAAAGAGTACATTCANTTTGCATGGTGGCTATCATTATTTCCAGGACTGGCCATTTTGATTACAGTCCTAGGTTATAATTTACTCGGTGAAGGGTTAAGAGATCTGCTTGATCCGAAAAATAAGAATCAAAGAAAATAAAGGAATACATGATGGGGTTTTTAACTGGTAAACGGGTTTTAATTCTCGGTCTTTTGAGTGATCGATCTATTGCTTATGGNATTGCTTCCGCAATGAAACGCGAAGGAGCTGAATTAGCCTTTACTTATCAAATGGAAAAACACGATGAACGAGTAAAAAAACTTGCTCAAGATTTTAATTCAAATATCGTGCTACCTTGCGACGTTTCAAGTGACGAGCAAATCGATAATCTATTTCCTTTGTTAAAGAAACACTGGGATAAATTAGATGTTATTGTTCATTCGCTAGCCTTTGTTACTAAGGAAGCTTTAAAGGGAGATTTCGTTGAGGCAACAACGCGTGAAAACTTCAGAGTAGCTCATGATATAAGCTCTTACAGTTTTACAGCATTAGCTAAAGCAGCACTGCCGATGCTGAGCGAGCATGCGAGTTTACTTACATTGAGTTATCTTGGCGCGGAAAGAACAATGCCAAACTATAATGTGATGGGACTTGCCAAAGCAAGTTTGGAGGCTAATGTAAGATACATGGCTCAAAGCTTGGGGCCAAAAGGTATTCGAGTTAATGCAGTTTCAGCAGGACCAATAAAAACCCTTGCTGCATCAGGAATTGCTGACTTTGATCGCATGATAGGCTTTAATGAGAAACATGCTGCATTAAGACGAAATGTTACGATTGAAGAAGTTGGAAATGCTGCTGCATTTCTATGTAGCGATCTTGCATCAGGTATTACAGGCGAAATTACTTATGTAGATGGCGGCATGAATATTACTGCCGCAGGTTCAATCGATTAATTCTTTTGTGTTGCTTCAAAGAATTTTTGATTAACTGATACACTCGACTTCGCTTTTAATCCTTTCAGATAAGCACTCAGGTATTCACTTGATAATGCCTCTGTATAACTAGACGCAAATTCTTTTTTATTTTCTTCGTTGTCATCGTTCGGAAATGCTACTTTACTTACTTTAACAATCACATAACCGTTATTACCATCTACAAAACCACTATAGCTCGGAAGCTTGTCTGTAGGCATCTTATAAGCGTGATTAGTGACAGCCTGACTCAAGCCTTTTGTGTTTTTGCGGTCGACTAAAACTGTAGCCTGCCAATCAATTTTACGAGAAGCATCAGCAACAGACTTTAATGCTGCCTCACCTTCAGTAGCTACTAATTTTTTTGCAGCTTCAAATTTTAAATAATCTTCAATGCTCTTTTTAACCTCAGCAAATGGTTTTGTTGATTGCGCTTTGTAATCAACTACACGGGCGGAAATTAAGTTATTAGGAGTGACTTCAATCGCTTCAGTATTCCTTCGATCCTTAATTGATTCTTTTGAATATAAAGCATTCATCAGTGCTTCATTTTTAAAAAATTTATCTGATTCGTTNCGGCTAATCCAATCAGTTTTTTGAATAGGCAGATTAAATTTCTTCGAAACCACATCAAGACTTGATGACTGCTCGTAAACTTTATTACTAAAATCTTCCGCAAGGGCTGCATATTTATCTTGAGCTTTTTGGTAGATTAATTCGGCTTTAATTTGTGGCTTTATGGCATCGAAACCACCCCCCTCACCTATGACTTTTGTTAGCTTAATAATGTGGTAACCAAAGTCAGACTCAACAATACCGCTAATCTCGTTAACTTTCATTGAGAAAACAGCATCATCAAAAGGCTTAACCATCATGCCACGGCCAAACGCACCCAAGTCACCGCCTTTTTTAGCGGATTCAGGATCTTGTGAGTATTTTGTTGCTAGCTCCTCAAATTGCTTAGGATTCTTTTTAATCTGACCTAAGACATCTTCAGCTTTTGCCTTAGCCTTAGCTTTTTCTGCAGGTGCGGCATTCTTAGATGCAGCTATTAAAATATGACTTGCTTCTCTTTGCTGCTGATTTTGATATTTATCTGCATTTGTNTTATAAAAAGCCTTCACTTCATCTTCAGATACAGTAATGCTCGGAAGAATGCTTGTTAATGAAAATACAACAAATTCGGCTTTCACCTGTTCAGGTGCTAAGAACTTTGATTTATTTTGATCATAGAAAGCCTGCATGTCTTTTTCGGAAATATTTGCCTTAGCCATATATTCTTTTGTTTTGAATTCAGCAACAGTCACTTCCCTTTGTTGAGATGTTGCTTTTAATGTTTCTGTTAAATTATTTGGTGGAATAAATGTAAGTTTTTGAAGCCCATCTCGCACTTGCTGAATNAGTAAATCGTTTCTGATGCTTTCTTCAAATTTCTTAGGGTTAAGCTGATTATTTTGTAGAACTTTATCGTAAAGTTCCTGTGAAAACTTTCCATCTTTTTGAAAATCAGGCATACCAATAATATATTGGCTTAATTGTTGGTCTGTGATTTTAAATTGAGATTTTTTAATATCATTGTTGATTAATTGTTTTGTGATAAGTCCATCAACCACTGACTCTTTGAATTCAAATGAATCAAACATTGCTGGGTCTANTTTCTTGCCTTCACTCATCATCCGATTACGGACATTTTCAATGGCACGGTTATATTCTGGAAGTGCAATTTTATAACCATCAACTTTAGCAATGCTTAAATTATTGCCAGCTTGGTTGAGATATGAATCAATGCCAAATAATGCGAAAGGAATAAGAACGAGCGCTAAAATAACTTGGGCAGCCTTAGTTTGAGCGTAACTTCTAAATTTGTCTAACATTGGATTTATCCTATTATCTTTATAAGCTTTATGATAAAAAAAGTTACCAAAAAGTTCTCACTGAATGAACAAAAAGGCGAATCTTAAGATTCGCCTTAATGATTTGGCGGAGTGGACGGGACTCGAACCCGCGACCCCCGGCGTGACAGGCCGGTATTCTAACCAACTGAACTACCACTCCAAAACTTGTTACTAAAATTGGTGGGTGCTGACGGGGTCGAACCGCCGACATTCGCCTTGTAAGGGCGACGCTCTACCAACTGAGCTAAGCACCCATGCACACTCGTTAGTAAGGCGGCTATTTTACAACATAGTCCTTACCAACGCTAGGTTTACGCTAATGTGTAATGGATTTTGTGATAGTGCTGGCGTTTTTATGGGGTACAGGAACGGCTTTTTGGTCCTTTGTGGCAATATTTTTTGGCATTTTAGTCAAAGCAAGCTCTAAAACTTCGTCTATCCAGCGCACAGGATGAATTTCTAAGGCATTTTTAACTTCATCAGAAATTTCAGTTAAATCTTTGACATTTTGCTCTGGAATAAGCACGGTTTTGATGCCGCCTCTATGCGCTGCAAGCAGCTTCTCTTTTAGGCCGCCAATTGGTAAAACTTCACCTCTTAATGTTATTTCCCCTGTCATAGCGACATCAGCTCGGACTGAAATATTAGTTAAGGCCGATACAATCGCTAAAGTAATGCCAATACCGGCACTTGGGCCATCCTTAGGNGTTGCTCCTTCGGGTAAATGAATATGAATATCATTTTTTTCGTAAAAATTTTCGGCTATTCCTAGTTTGTTGGCGCGACTTCTCACAACGCTCATCGCAGCATGAATAGACTCTTGCATGACTTCGCCTAACTTACCTGTAATAATTGTTTTTCCTTTGCCTTGTAAAACGACAGCCTCAATCGTCAATAATTCTCCTCCGACCTGAGTCCAAGCGAGCCCCGTAACCTGGCCTATTTGATTTTTCTTTGAAGCAAGTCCAATGTCGTAGACTTTAACGCCTAAATAAGCCTCCAAATTCTTACTATTCACAATGACTTTTTTGAGCGATTTTTTGCTCAATAACTCCTTAACTGCCTTTCGACATATTTTAGAGATTTCTTGTTCTAATTTTCTAACGCCCGCTTCTCTCGAATAATACTGAATAATTTCTCTTACAACTTTAGAGGTAATGCTAATTTCAGATTTTTTTAAACCATGCATTTTAAGTTGCTTGGGTAATAAGTATTGCATTGCAATATTAAGCTTTTCCGCCTCTGTATAACCCGATAGACGAATAATCTCCATTCGATCCAAAAGTGGTTCAGGAATATTCATTGAGTTAGCTGTTGCGACAAACATCACATCAGATAAATCATATTCGACTTCTACATAATGATCTGTAAAAGTATGATTTTGTTCTGGGTCTAAAACCTCTAAGAGCGCTGAGGCTGGATCTCCCCGATAATCTTGACCCATTTTGTCCACTTCATCTAGCAAGAATAATGGGTTAGTGACTCCAGCTTTAGTCATGCTTTGTAAAACTTTACCGGGCATAGAGCCAATATAAGTTCTTCTATGACCGCGAATCTCTGATTCGTCTCGCACCCCGCCTAAAGCCATACGAATAAACTTACGATTTACTGCTTTGGCAATACTTTGTCCTAAGGATGTTTTCCCGACCCCCGGAGGGCCTACCAAACATAAAATAGGCGCTTTCAGTTTATCAACTCGTTGTTGGACTGCAAGATACTCAATAATACGTTCTTTGACTTTCTCGAGACCGTAGTGATCCTCATCCAAGATCTTTTCTGCAAGCGCTAACTCACGACTAATTTTAGTTTTTTTCTGCCAAGGCAATCCTATTAATGTATCAATATAATTTCTTACTACTGATGCTTCAGCCGACATTGGCGACATCATTTTTAATTTTTTGAATTCAGACGTAGCTTTATCGAGAGCCTCTTTTGACATGCCAGATTCTTGAATACGTTTTTCAAGCTCATCTAAATCTGCTCCTTCATCTTGCTCACCCAATTCCTTTTGAATGGCTTTGACTTGTTCATTAAGATAGTATTCCCTTTGGCTTTTTTCCATTTGACGCTTAACGCGGCCACGAATTCTTTTTTCAACTTGAAGAATATCGATTTCAGATTCCATGATCTTCAGAAGATGATCCAAACGATTTTTAATTTTTAATGTTTCTAAAATTGTTTGCTTCTCTTCTAACTTTAACGTGAGATGCGCTGCGATCATATCTGCCAGCCTGCCAGGGTCTGTAATAGCAGCAAGAGATGTTAAGATTTCAGGAGGAATTTTTTTATTTAATTTAACGTATTGATCAAACTGTGAGAATACTGTCCTCATCAATGCTAATGATTCTTTATCTTTAGGTTCAGGGATATTGATTTCATCGAATCGAGCGACGAAACAAGCCTCTTGGTCAAGTACTTCTTTAATTTTTACGCGGCTTAAACCTTCAACTAAAACCTTGACTGTGCCGTCAGGTAATTTAAGCATCTGAAGAATAGATGCAACGGTGCCGTATTCGTAAAGATCTTTGGCATCAGGCTCATCTTTACTTGCAGATTTTTGAGCTACTAAAATTATCTTTTTATCTTTATCAGATGCAATTTCTAAAGCTTTTACAGATTTTGTTCGTCCAACAAAAAGTGGAATCACAAGATGCGGATAAACAACTACATCCCTTAAAGGTAAGAGGGGCATGAAATCTTGCTGGGGATCTTTAATTTTAATTTCTTGAGCCATTAGGAGCTTTCATAAGCGTTAATTAATCTTGAACATTGGGTCAGTTTATAATATTTCAAGGCCTTACTGACCAACTGCGAAGCTTATTTTTTTCCTGAAACTTGTTTCTTTTCTGAGAATAAAAGTATAGGTTTGCTTGATTGTTCGATCACACCATCATCAATGACAACCTTTTCAAGATTCTTAATTGAGGGTAATTCATACATCGTATCTAATAAAACATGCTCCATAATTGAGCGAAGACCGCGCGCTCCCGTCTTTCGTTCTAGCGCTTTTTTTGCAATTAGCCTGAGTGCTGAAGTTCTAAATTCTAGCGATACATGTTCCATCGCGAAAAGTTTAATATATTGTTTGGTTAACGCATTTTTAGGCTCGGTAAGAATCTGAACTAGAGCATCTTCACTTAAGGACTCAAGAGTTGCAACAACAGGAAGTCTTCCAATAAATTCAGGAATTAAACCAAATTTAATTAGATCTTCCGGCTCAACATCTTTAATGACATCACCGATTACTTTAGCATCTGCCTTACTATTTACTTGAGCTCCAAAACCAATGCCACCTTTTTCTGATCTTTGTTTAATAATTTTTTCTAGCCCATCAAAAGCACCACCACAAATAAACAATATATTTGTAGTGTCGAGCTGAACAAATTCTTGATTTGGATGTTTGCGACCACCCTGAGGCGGAACTGAAGCGACAGTGCCCTCAATAAGTTTTAAAAGAGCTTGCTGAACACCCTCTCCTGATACATCTCTTGTAATTGAAGGATTTTCAGATTTTCTTGAAATTTTATCGACTTCATCGATATAAACAATCCCTCTTTGGGCCTTTTCAATATCGTAATCACATTTTTGTAATAATTTTTGCATGATGTTTTCAACATCTTCACCAACATAACCAGCTTCAGTAAGTGTTGTTGCATCTGCCATTACAAAAGGAACATCAAGTAATTTTGCTAGCGTTTGTGCTAAAAGTGTTTTTCCGGAACCTGTGGGACCAATAAGAAGAATATTACTTTTAGAAATTTCAACATCTTTGTGTTCAATATCTATCTCAGAATTACTATCTCTAAGTCTTTTGTAATGATTGTAAACAGCCACAGCTAAAGTTTTTTTAGCGCTTGTTTGTCCAATGACATGCTCATCAAGTTGATCACAAATTTCTTTTGGTGTGGGAAGCTGATCGTGATCTTTAGCTTCTTTTGAAGGGCTTTTAACTTCTTCTTTAATAATGTCATTACATAAATCAACGCACTCATCACAGATGAAGACAGAAGGACCTGCAATTAGTTTTTTTACCTCATGCTGACTTTTGCCACAGAATGAGCAATAGAGTAATTTTTCGTTATCGCTTTTAGTAGCCATAAATAGATAACATCAAATGACTTGGGATCTCTTTGAAATAACTTGGTCTACCATACCATAATCTACAGATTGCTCAGCACTTAAGAAGTTATCTCTATCTGTATCTGCAGCAATTTTTTTAAGTGTTTGCCCAGTATGGGTTGCTAAGATTTGATTTAACTTTTCTTTTAAAAATAAAATTTCTTTTGCGTGTATTTCTATGTCTGATGCTTGCCCTTGGAATCCACCTAAAGGCTGATGAATCATTACGCGAGAATTAGGTAAACAGAACCGTTTTCCTTTTTGCCCTGCAGCAAGTAATAAAGCACCCATGCTGGCCGCTTGTCCAATACATAAAGTACTTACATCAGGTTTAATAAATTGCATTGTGTCGTAAATAGCCATTCCTGCCGTGACAGAACCGCCTGGGGAATTGATATACAAAGAGATGTCTTTATCGGGATTGTCTGCTTCTAGAAAGAGTAACTGGGCAACAATAACATTCGCTGTCATGTCATCTACGGGACCTACTAAAAAAATGACACGCTCTCTTAAGAGTCGCGAATATATATCGTAAGCTCGCTCACCTCGACCGCTTTGCTCAATCACCATAGGCACATAGCCTAAATTATTTGGGGTTGTATAAGCCATAATTATGCTTTAGCTGGTCCAGACATAAGCTCATCAAATGTTGTTTTTTTATTTTGCACTTTACACTGCGTCATAAACCACTCAACTACATTTACNTCAGTTGCAAGAGCTGTTGGCTCTTCAAGTCTTGAAGGTTCGGCATAAAACCATTGAACAGCTTCTTCTGTGTCATCAAAATTAAGTGCAAACTCATTCACCATCGCTTTAATTTGATCTGCAGTAGCGCGCAAATTATTTTTTTCTACAATTTCAGCGAGAATCAGTCTGAGCTTGCATGTTTTCTTCGCTTGATCTTCAAACATTGAGGGTTCTAATTTGAATTGTTTTAAATCAGCTCCACGCTGTTTTAAATTAGCGTAGGTCGATTGAGCCATGCGATTGATTTCAACATTAATTAATGTTTTAGGTAAATCTGCCTTACAAATATCTAATAACTGAGTAAAGACCTGCTCTTTTAATTTAATTTTTACTCTTTTGTCTAATTCTTGCTCTAGACTTTGTTTAATTTCTTCACGCATTTGATCAACATTACCATCAACAACGCCTAGCGATTGCGCAAACTGCGCATTAACTTCTGGAAGCTTAGGTTTTGCAATTAAAATAAAATTCACATTATATTGAACTGTTTTTCCTGCTAATTCTTTGGGGTTATGTGTTTCTGGATAATTCACTTCAAATGTTTTGGACTCACCTGCTTTTCCACCAACAAGATGATCATCAAAAATTGCGAAACGAGAATCGTCACCAAGGATAATCTGAATAGGTTTATCGCCTGTCGTTTCAACTTGTTTGTCATTAATAAAGGAAGTTAAAGTTAAAGTAAGTCGATCGCCTTTAGCGGAAGCTTCTTTAGACTCAATAAATTGGGCTCTTTGTTTAAGAAGGACATCGATGGTTTTATTCACATCTTTATCGGTAATTTGAGCGTCAGGCTTATCAATTGAAGCAGCTTTAAAGTCGCCTAAAGTGACTTCAGGGAATACTTCGAATGTCGCTGTATATTCAAAATCTTCATTTACTTGATTAAGGGGCTTATGCTGAATATTAGGCATGCCAACAACACGCAGTTTATTTTCTTGAATAGCTTGGCCAAATGAAGTCTCAATAGCTTCAGAGAAAACTTCTTCTTTTACTTGAGGACCATATTGTTGCTCAATCATCTTTAGAGGCGCTTTACCGGGTCTAAAACCAGGAACTTTTGCTGTTCGAGTTAGACGTTGAAAACGACTCGACATCTCTTTTTGAAGAGGTTCGACAGGCACTTTAACGGTTATGCGTCTTTCTAAATTACTTAATGTTTCAACTGCTGTAGCCATACTTAAAATTCCCTAAAATTCATATCTGTGGTGCGAAAGGAGAGACTCGAACTCTCACGCCTTGCGGCGCTGGAACCTAAATCCAGTGCGTCTACCAATTCCGCCACTCTCGCGATGATTAAAAAAGTTATATATAACAAAAATTTAGCTCTATTTTATAACAAGTTAGTCTTTATCTAAAAGGAATAATTCAATGAATCAATGAAATACGTAGATATTTTGATTTAAGATGTCATAAATTATTAGAAACTATAAAGTCACAAACCCAAAAGATTCAAATTGAAAACACGAGCCCTTAAATTGCAATTTCTCCCGTCCCTATTTTTCGTATGTCTTATNGCNTTCTATCTATCGGGCTGCAATTTTATCAGTTATGAGACCAAACCTATTGCGAATCAACAGGTTATTGAAANAATCACCGCCAAAGATCCAGAAGATCCGAGATTTAAAGAATTTTTAAAAATTCAGGGATTTAAGGAGGATAGCCTTCCAATTAAAGAATGGGGGCTTAATG
>Ga0063231_10000011_pt1 | contig 42752 bp, 42 predicted proteins | sample LauGreSu1BDMLBSD_2_FD_56231 | JGI IMG/M metagenome (GOLD analysis project Ga0063231, IMG submission 56231) | Freshwater lake microbial communities from Lake Michigan, USA - Su13.BD.MLB.SD v2 (version 2) | ecosystem: Environmental > Aquatic > Freshwater > Lake | place: Lake Michigan, USA...
ATGCCGTTCCATGTAGTTGCAGCATCATTCCATGTGTCACTAAGATTATAAATAAAGGCCATTTAGGTCACTCGTAGAAGATCGTCACATTCGGATTTGTGCCGCCTAAGACAACATAAAGACCCTTGCTTAACGTGACACCTTCAGGCGCAAACAGATAATTGTTTGGAACTGCGCTCGTAAAAGTGGATACAACAACAGGATCTGAGGTCGAAGCCGTAGCCGAGTCATAGATTGCAATGGTCGGTGTTGTGCCGCTAGAGACGAAAACGCCTTTAACCTTGGCAAGCCCTATTTTAACTTGCGAAGTGGCCGTAAGATTTAGAGCATATGCCATGATTTCCTCACGCTAGGAATTTCAATTTATACAGTGTTGATAGGTATAAGTCCACGATACCGTCGATAATGTTCTGAATCGCCGTATCGTCTTTGTCACAGACCTTATACCGCATATCTTCAACGTCTTTCAGCGAATCTTCAAGAAACTCAATAACATTGTTGGTTTTCTTGGCTGAATGGAGCGTAATCGGCCCAATTAGGCCGTGTCTGCCTTGATAGGCTTCGGCTAAATCGTCGGCTAAACCGATGATATTTTCATAAAATTTACCCAGAGCCTTATGTTTTGCATATGATCGCGTGTTTAAATGCACGCTATGCGTCACATCGCGGGCTAAAAACAGATGTCCTATTAGATCCGCGCAGCTCATTATTCTAATCCTGGTAATTGAGGTTGCATAGGCGACGATCTAGGCACAATGTCACCTGTGTCCATTGCCGCCGCGACCGTTCCCATTACAATGTCTTGGATCTGTTCAGGTGTCATGTTGGCCGAAGTCGCCTGTATCCGCTTCGTTTCCGCATCATACGCCTTGATCTGCGTGTTCTGCTCGTCAATCGCCAGTTTCTGCATATCATATGACTGTTGCAGTTGCTGAACCAGAGCCGCAGTCTGCTCCATCTGGTTCGCCATGTCATTCATTTGCATACGCATCATCTGCGCTTCTGGCGACTCATCAGTATTGTCCAGAACCTTCGGATCGAGCGTTTTAGCAAACCTAGCCGCCATCTCCTGCGCCCCAGGCCAGTCCATGTTTTTGATGAACAGATCGCCTGCCACAGCCCAGAGCTGCGGGTTGGTCTGCAAGATCATCTGCATCGCTTCCATCGCCTCTTGGCGCTTGGTCGCGTAGCTTGGGCCAGTGGTAACAACCACGTCGTAAATACCAATCGACGGGTTGTAGATCTTCTCAATGTCCAGACCTGTGATCGGATCCTTGATGACGCGAACTGGTTCCGGCTGGTTTGGATTGATCTTTACCATATCCACTTCGCCGTCTAGCCCGACGATACGTGCCACGCGCTCCGTATCATAGATCTTAGGGATCAGATCGACTAGCTGTCTTGTCGTATATCGAACCGCTCGCGCGAGATTGTCCACGTAGTGATATGTGGATGTATCGCCTTGGTTTTGCCGAGCCAGAATCGCACGACCCGTCCGTTCGTTACTGGTCGCACCAATTGAACTGTCGTATTGACCCGTGGTGGCTTTGATATCTTCCCCAGCGCCCACTTTGGCCTGGATAAGGCCGGTTTGCGCCATAGGTGGCTGCGCGCGTTCAGGTAATGGCAGAGGAGATCCTGCACCATCGGTGACATCGGGGTTGACTTCGAGGTAAGGCCAGTTGTTCGTATTGGCGGTTTTCCAGTTTGTTTCGTATCCTTCAAACTGTCCCCCATATCCGATAAACGGAGCCTTCGGAGCCAGCGCCAGCATTTCTGCTTCCTGGCTGACCCAGTAGTTATACATGCGCTGCGCGTCTTTCGCGTTACGCACTAGCCCGCTGATGTAGAGCTGACCGTCTACTTCAAACTCGTTGCCCACCACGCGGATGACCGGTATGTAATTACCCGCCCAATCGCGTTCCTCTAACACTTCAAAGCCGTTTGTCTTCAGCCACTTGACCTGACGGTGCTCGCTCGTGCGAGACTTCAAAGGCTTGCCGAACATAGCTTTGAGCTGCTTGTCCTGCGGCGATCCGTTAAACGCTGTGATATTGTCAGGGTAAAGATTCAGCGTTTTCTTCTGATGGTCTATGTAAAAATACTCAGCAATACGGACGGTTTCCTGGCTCATCCACATGCTAAGTGACTGATCGCCAACGCCTTGTGACATCATTACAGAAATCGGCAGCGCGTCTGGATACAGGCGCTCATATTCTTCTTTAGGAATGTCTTCGGTTATGAAACACCATTCGGCGTCTGATCCGCATGGATCGTGGATCATTGGATCCATATAAACGCTGAAGCTGTTACGGACGCGACCGATCTTCAAGTCTTGGTCAAACGAATCTTCGCGGCAATATTCCGTAAGGATTCGGATATAACCTTCTCCGTAGGTAACTTGATTGTCGCAGGCTGTATCATATGCAACGTCCGCGTCGGATAGGTATTCGATGTGTCTAACGATACCTTGAAAGATCTCTGCGACCGCAACGTCGGCTTTATCGTCCGCTGGGATGACCTTGCCGGAGGGTCTGTTCTGTCGTTGTTCATTAGTTACTAACCTGACATGCTGTGGCAGCTTGTTAATCGTCAGGCAGGGACGTGCGTTGATCGTCTGACCCTGCACCGCGCCTCTGGTCGCCAACACGTCCGCAGGCCACTGCCACGCGTTGTCAGGACTACCTGCCATGAAGCGCAAGTCGTCCAGCTCATCTTCACGGGAGTCAGAATATGCTGCGCTCGCCACCGTAAAACGGTGACGCATCGTCGCCAGACGATCGCCCTCATCTGCGTCGGATACTTTGCCTGCGCCTTCTACATCACTTGCAGCCACTTTTGCCACCTTTTTTAGCAGCCGTGCGCTTTGTATCATAAGCAATTGCGAGGGCTTGCTTCATAGGCTTGCCAGCTTTGACTTCAGCTTTAAGGTTCTTCCGAAAGGCGTTCTTAGATGATGACTTAACTAGAGGCATTATTTCTTCCTCGTCTTAGCGGACTCTTTGAACGCCTTGGCCGTAGGTGCGCCTTTAGACCCAACTTTACGCATTTTCTCGCCCGATCCGGCTGCAATGCGCGCCTTTTTGGCGTGTATGTTGGCGTATAGCCCAGGCTTACTTGCCACAGTTCCACCTCTTCATAGATGCTTTAGCGCGGTCTGCGTTCTTAGACTTAGCGACTACGCCGCCCATTCTCGCACAGAAGCTCGCTTTACGGCCTTTGTCAGCGTCTGTCTTAGGGTTTGGCGCAGGTGCCTTTAACTTGCTGCCAGTCGCCTTGTTGTATTTGGCGCGGCCTTTGGCTGTTAGTCCAGCGCCCGCTTTCGTCGATAGCTTCTCGCCACGACCAACAGATAATGATACCATTAACTCGCCATCCATCCTGAAGAGGCTGCGTTGCCACCATACGCGACGCGCCGTGTGTTGTCTACACGCTGTTCACGTCTGGCGACAGGAAATGCGAAGGTTACTGCGATGGCGTCCGCTGCGTCAGGTGACGCTAAACCCCTACTCTTCATATCCTTCTTGCTCTCTAAGAATATCGTTCCCTTCGAGTCCGGCTTCATCATCGGCCCGATCAGGTCTGACTTCAGATACCTGTCTTTCGGTATGCTTGCGTCCTTCAGCCAGTCCTTCATCGCGCCCCACATCTCAGCGCGTTTGTTGCCATACATCATAGGCTTGGTGGACTTATTACCGAAGTTCACACCGCGCACCTTGTAGCGCTGCTCCTTCAGCCGATCTACGACGCCTGCGCCGAGTCCGCCCTCGTCAATCACGACCAGCGCGGGTTTGTATTCCTCTATTGTATCTATCACTCGTCCGACGACTTCCATCGTGTCGTCGCCACGGTGCCTGCGTATGCTCAGTATGTCGCGGCCCTGCCTTATGGCGATGACGGTAGCGTCGGCACCAAAGCGTGCTGGATCCACTCCGACCACGATGGGCGCGGACTGGTCGGATATAGCGGGACGTTCCATTGCCTCGTCAACCAGCGCGTTTCCGATGAACTGGTCGTCGCTGGCGTTGGGGAACTGACCGTAGACCTCGACGTGCGCGGCGCTGGAGTCGGGGCCATACTCGTCAATGATCTGTTGATAGACGGCCTTATCCGTGCCTTCGACGGAGCGGGCATCGACAATTTTATTTCGCCAAAAGTCTCGCTTGGAGTTAAAACACTCATAAAAGTAACCAGAGTTACGACGGGGGTTGCTGAAGCACAACCAAAAGCGATTAGGGGTATTTTCCGTAAAAAAGCCCGCTGCAACTGACCAGATACTATCATCAATTCCGCTTGCCTCATCGAATACCAGCATGACACCCGCGAAGTTATGCACGCCAGCATATGCGTCAGGATTCTCTGCACTCCACAACCGCCCTTCTACGCCCCAATAGCGCGTTCCCATTTTCAGATCTCGTTCGACCAGCTCCGCAATCCACTTCGCCGGTAGCACTCTGGTTGCGCTGACCTCGAACCAGTGACTGTGTATGGACATACTCAACCACTTGGTGATCTCAGCCCAGGTGACGCTACGGAGCTGCGCTTCCGAGTTAGCGGATACGATGGTCGTTGAGCCGATCCGCGTGGTCAGCATCCAGATTGTCAGCCATGACACTAAGGCAGACTTACCGATTCCGCGCCCTGAACTGACTGCCAGTCTCAGCGTCTCGAAGTCTATCTTGCCGTTGTTAGCCTTGATGTGCTCGCGTAATTCTGTCAGAATTTCCCGTTGCCATTTACGCGGGCCCTCGAAGTGCTCAAGTGGCGTATTCGGTTTTTTCCACGGGAACGCTAATCTGACGAAGGCCAGTGGATCGTTCTTCAGCGTCGGATTCCACAGCGTCGCCATCAAGCGCTGTTCTTCCTCCGGGCTGTATATAGTCGTTTGCATCTATGATCTGCCCTTCAATCACGCGCTGTTGCGCTTCTTGTAGCGCCGCCGTGATGCTGATCGTCTGGTTAACCTCTACGCTGACAGCCTGTTTGGCTACCCAGCCATGTGCGTGCTTCAGCATCTCAAGCGCGGCTTTGCTATCGCCCGCCAACGCCGCTGTGCGGAGAACTGCGGCCATCTCTGCCTCACCTTCAGCGCGGCCCTTATACTCAGCATACTCCGCAATCGGATCAAGCTGCACCAAGCGCCGATACTCTTGCGGCGTCATGCCAGCCGCATAGGCCAGAGCATCACCCTTCAAGCCTTTGCGCGCGGCGTCGTAAATCAGTTCTAGATTCTTTTCTGTGGCCTCTATGCGGCGAGGCTCGTATGGCAGAGACTGGAATGTCATAAGGTTCTTTACCATGAGGTGAAAAAAAATAAAAATAAAAAAAGTTTGCTCAATCCCTGTATAGATATTCCCAGACTGCTCAAGGCCCAGTCCCCCCGTCTTTCGAGCTAGGGCGCAGTTGATTGTAAACTTGTTTACATAAACACGGAGCTGAATGTAAACTTAATGTTTACGTAAACATGTTTATGTAAACAGGAGGTTGAATGTAAACTGTATCATTATGGCACAGTTTACAATCATGCAGCTTTGTTTACGTAAACGTGTTTATGTAAACAAATGTGTGGCAGTTAATGTGCGCGCTTTGTTCTGTTGGCGCGAGCGCGCGCTTGTTTGCTGTAAACATGTTTATGTAAACAAAGCGGTGCGCACTTACTGAATGTAAACTAAAGATCGCTTGGCGGCGCGCACTGCGCGCTCATCATGTAGCTACCAGGCGAGCGACTGCCAGCGCGGGCGCGTCGTGATCGTAAACTTAGTTTACGTAAACTTGACGGCGCGCGCGCTTTATGTTACTGCGTCTTTATTGACGCAGCGAGGAAATCCCTGGCTGCGTTTTTGCGTAAGAGAGGGGGCGAAGCCTGGTTTTTGGCTTTCAACGCACCTCACATCACTTTCAACGTCCGTGTCGCGCCTTACCAAACATTACCAAAAGTTAATGAGTTTGGCGAGTTGGGTAGTTTGGGTAGTGCCCAAAAAGTTGCTGGTAGGTTTTGCGCTGCACTGCACAATAGTATAACAATATTTTTAAATTGATTTTTAATCATATATATACCCAACTCGACAAACGGGTTCATTAACAGACAGTTGCCCCAACCCAACCACCGCCAAACCACTACCCAACACCGCATTTTCACTACCCAACACCGCATTTTTACTACTCAACACCGCTCACACCGTAAAAAAATATCTTATTTTGTGTAAAATAACTATTGACACTAATTGTGCACATGTGTATAACTCTACAATCAAACGTAAAGGAGACTTACACATGTTTAAGAACGCCCAAGACGCCCACAAATACATCTTCGCTGGCAACGCCACGATCACGCTGCAATCCAACAAGACCGGCACGCACTTCACTTACCGCATCCGCAAGAGCGACAAAGGCGACGTGTTTTTCGTGCAGTTGCTGACGGGGCCAGATAACTATTCTTATCTCGCGTGCATCTTCGCGGATAAGCCTTACCATCTGCACTACAGCCGCAAGAGCTGCGCTGGCGCGGACGCGCCATCGTTCCGCGCGATGTCATACGCGCTCAAGCACATTTACGACAACAAGATCCCAGATGCGCTAGAGATTCGCCACGAAGGCTCATGCGGTCGTTGCGGTCGCCCGCTTACAGTGCCGTCATCCATAGATCGCGGCATTGGCCCTGACTGTGCAGCTCTCATGTGTGTGGCCGCTTAGGCCACACGCAACTTTTTTGTAAAAAAGTATTTGACAAGTGATTTGCACATGTGTATAACTCACATCATCAAACGTAAAGGACACGCACATGTATAACTGTTACGCCTGGGCCACCACCAAAACTCCTGCCGGATATGTTTGGTATGTGAGCGGCTTTAACCGCGAGACGCCACGCGAGACGATTGTGTTACGCGAAGGTGTTTGTCTCACCCGTGCAATGGCAACGCGCATCGCTAAAAAACATGTTCTTTTTTACCGCCGTAGTGTAAAAAAGTATTTGACATAACTTTTAAACATGTGTATAACTACAAACATCAAAAGGAGAGTCAAATGAACGGCAAGATCCAAAACCTCAAGAACGCCTACGCTTCCGGCAACCACGATAAGACCTTCCGCGCTGCCTGCGCGCTGGTCAACTACGACAAGAAGCATCCATTCGCGGTGCTCTCATATCCAGGCGCAGAAGCAATCGTTGCGCTCGCGCACAAGATCCAAGCAGCCGGTCTGGGGTTCTACAAATGAACCCCATCGCCACTTTACTCAACCTAGCGACCGCGTTAATCGCGGTCGTTATCTTCACCAACCTCATACCAGGGATGGTTCAGTGATCACTTACATATTTGAAGGCGGGTCGTGCGACGCGATACCAGACGACGAGAAGGGTTTTGAGTTCACGCGAATCACAGCCAACAACGTGAACCTCGATAACGGCCAACTACCCTACAAACTGATGGAACGCATATTGCGCGGCAAGCGCCACGCGACCCGCATCCTTGCCCTTATCGAGGCCGACCGCAAATGAAACACGCGCTCTATGTCATTGGCCTAGCCGCCAGCGTAAGCGTGTTGATTCCGTCTATCTTCATCCTTTTACTGTGGATATTGCAATGAGCGATTATGACTACCTCTGTCTGTTGTATCGGTTGTCAACAGAGTCCCTTGAACTCATGCTCAAGCATGAGGACGACCGCATCAAACGCGAGATGATCGCGGGCGAGATCGAGGCGCGGCGGTGAGAGCGCCGTGGTGGGACACAAGCAATGAAAGGGAAGGCGACGTGTTCGTGCGTGAAATAATAGCCGAAGTGGCTGATGAGTTCTTGATATTCCCGTCAGACATTGTGGGATACAAACGCGTATCAAAGATCGTGCAAGCTCGTCACAAGGCCATGTATCGCGCTAGATATGAAACCCACTCTAGCTATTTAAAACTTGCGCGTATATTCAAGCGCGACCATTCTACGGTGATCTATGGCGTCAAATGCTGGGAAGCTAAACTGAAAGGGACTAAGTATGATCGTGCTCGTTGACCCTATCTACCTATACGACGGTCTAGGAATCTGCTACTGATTGGGGACGTGTTGACCTCCCCTTGACTTGGCCCCGTGTCTACCGACGCGGGGTTATTTTTGCGAACTCGTTAGCGGGCAGGATGTCCTCGCCAAAGGTCTTGCGCGGCTCCTGCATCTGATAGAACCCGTAGTTCAGCAAGTAAGGCAGGACGTGCGGCATCAGCCAGTCCCGCATAGCGTTTGTAGACGCGGCCACGGGATGCGGCTGGTAAGGCGCTGTCTGGCTGTATAATGCGGCGTCATGTGGTAAGGTAGCCTGGAACGCCTTGACCCTATCCCAGATCGACGCTGTGCGGTCAGGATTAGCGCTTAAGAACTCAGAGATACTATCAGCCATGACCGATTCCGAATACGAGCGGCGCTTAAAGGCGCTACAGCAAGAAGTTTCTGCGGCCTATCTTAAAGGATATGAAGAGGCGCGGCAACGGTCACAATGGACGATCAGCGCTGCCGTCGATGAAAGCGCGCGGCTGCGCTTGGCACTTGAAGAAGCATTGGCGCAAGTGGACGATGAGACAAAGGCCCATATTCTATCAGCAATGCACAGACGCAAATAAGATAATCAATCATAGTCAGACCCTCCAAAGGGTCAGACCATGATCACGGCAATCTGTCAGAATGTCAACGACACAACCCTTCCTTACAGGTGTGATAAACGATCTTCGTTAATTCACAGCCGGATAAGAGAAGCGCGCTACTTAGTATTACGAAAAGGCGATACATTTCCTTCGACCTTTACTGGTTCGATTGCCCGTCTTAGATCTGATTTAGACTCATGTTGGCGGTCAGGCCGCACATAGATGTGACGCTTGGTCGGCAGCTCCTCCGCCGCACACATCCCCATATCAACCCAGCCAGCCTCCGCGAGCGCGTGCAGTAGCGCGGGCTGCGGGATCTTGAGGCCAGAGGGTGCGATACCTGGCCCCATAAGCATCTCACAGTGCCGATACCAAGGGCCAGCGATAACGCCCGACTCGAACGGCGCGGCGCGCATCTCGATCTGATGCAGGATGAAAGCCTCTGCCGTGGACAGACCGCCGACGATCATGGTGCGCTTGTAGTCTGTCTCCATAGGCGCGGCGGATGGGTTGAACTTCGACACATCACGCGTGTGCAGCCAAGACCCAATCGCCTCAAAGCCGCCGTTGTTATACCAGCCCCACATTTCCTGCGCGGCTGCGGGCGTCAGGCGGTCGCAGTTCGACCATATACAAAACCAACGACGATCCTGCGTAGGAAGAGAAATCGGGATCTCGTCATTAGAGAACGCTAGGACGAAAAGTCGATTGAGCATGTCGTAAGGGTGCAGATTTTTACGATTGATCGTAATCACGTCCGGCGGCGCGGCGATGATAGGCTTCAGCTTGTTCGCCAGCGCGCGACGTTGCGCGGCGTCTGGTTCCTTCAGCTCGTTAAGAACTAGGATCTCGCTTTCCAGCGCGTAGCCCCACTGCGACGACAGCCCGTCATTGTCGATCAAACCGTAGTTCTTTTTATTCGGGCCACACACAGCCCAGATAAACGGAGCCCACATCGTATCTTTGCCGCGACCCTCCTTGCCACCGTGTAGCACAGCATGATTGATTTTGACGTTAGGGTGTTGAATTTTGCAAGCCATCATATCGAAAACGTGATTGCGCTCACGCTCGTCTGGGATCAGCGTCTCGCAATGTTTCAGCCAAAGGCTTACGTCGCCCTCTTTGCCCTTCACGTCGGGCCGCGCGTTGCGCCAGCGATTGCCATAGACAAGACCGTCCTTGTGAACCAGATCGGACTCACCTGCCGCGTAAGTAATACCCTTCAGCGTATATTCGCACGTACTCTCGCGGTGCTCATCGTAATACACTGACGCCTCGATGCGGCGCGGCTTTAGCCCGTTAACAGACACACACGAAACGCCGCGAAAGATCGCGTTAAACGTGCCGCGCGAATATTCGATGCAAGACTCTTTATCAAAATAAGAATCATCATCCATCACATAGAAGAAACGCTTGAACCAACTCTCTTGCTCAACACGTCCGGCTTGAAAGCGTTTAACATCCGCAATACGTTTGTCTGCGCTGTCTTTAAACGCGGTGTTCTCCGGCAGCGCCTTTGCCAGTCGTTGCATGTTCTCGTTTATCAGATCTTCGCGCAGCCCTGGCATTGCCTTTGGGCCACCTTGTTCTGCAATCCAATTACAAAAGAACTTGCTGTCTATCTTCTCGCGGCAATGACCGTGAAAACACGTAAACGCGCGCATTGACGGGTTATAATAGCCGACGTTGCTGCCGTCGCTGTGTTCTTCTGCGTTAGGACAAATAACGGGAGCCCACCCATCATGGTTAGGCTCGCCGTGAGCGTGGCCGTTCGCGTTTAACCATTGGAAAACTGCATCTGTGCCTGTATCTTTTACGCGAATAGAAACATGATCACCCGTTGCAACGTCAACCGGCGTTACATCAAGCGCAACGCAGATCTCTTCAAGCGTGTATTCAAGATCTAAATTAGATTCGACAAGACGCGCTTTAAAATTACCGCGCCCCTTCTTAAGATTAACTGAGCCAGGTAGGCGACAGTTACGCACCGCGTTTGATGCGCCAGGGTCGGTATATTCCGCTGCGATAATAGCTTTGATCGCAGCGTTAAATTCTTCTTTCGTTGGTTGTGTGCTAAATATGTAGCCATATTGAAAAGATCCTTCCGACGTTTCCATAATCCACGACGGCTTTATCGGCGGCGTCTTAACAACAAATTGTTTGCCGTTGTAAGTTTTTGTTGAACCAATGTCGTCCAACATCATAAACGCAACATAGTCAATGCAGCGTTTGCTTGCGGATGGTTTGCCTTTAATAAAACGATCTTTGATATAAACGCCTGTATTAATATACCACGACTCGCCATCCTTTATCTTCGCGCGGTGCGGTAGATATGCAGGATAAGAAGAGTTAGGCGCACCGTCGTTGAAATATTCTATCTCGCCATCCTCGCCACGGATCACGACTTGCTTAATTAAAAGCATCGTTTCCGATTCATCTTCGGCAAGACTCATAATCTTATTGAGAAAATTATTTTCCATAGCGCGACCCCATTATTTTAACTTCCGCTTCAAGCGGCAGACCTTCGGCCCATGACGGGGGCGTGGTCATTATATTATGTAATTTTATTTTATCTTCTTCAGGCGACGATGACTCCAACACAATTTCATCGTGCACATGCAAAACAACATTAAGATTCTCACGCTCACAACGGCGCAAAGCGTCACGCAAAAGATCATGGGCGGTCGCCTGTGTAACATTCTCACACGCGAGGCCATGCCATAGCTTACCTCTGGGCCATTCTTCGGCGTCCGCCGCTGGCTTCCAAGATGCCTTTGCATAAGTTAAGTTGCCGTTTTCCTCGAAGCGCGCGAATGGGTAACAAAGCACACGCCCAGAAGGCAGAGAATACCAAAGGTGTAAGCCGTCGAACAAGTAATTTATTTTACCCGCCGTCGAAACTTCTCCTTTCTTTCTCATCGCAGTCATGTATGCGACTTCTAATTCTTGCCAGAAGATAACCGCCCATTGATTAGCCCCACGCCATGCGTTCACCATTTGTCTTGCTTTAGGTGCGGCTAATTTTAATCCGTAGATCTTACCCATCGCGGCAAACGCGCCAAGGCCACCACCGAACCCACACGCCAGCTCTTGCACTTTACCAACCTGGCGTTGGTCTTTTGATACCTCGTCGTAAGAAACTTTATACGTTGCCGCCGCATTAGTCTTGTAAACATCTTGACCGTTAATGAACACGTTTAGCTTATCTTGGCCTTTATCGGACAACCACGGATTAACGCGGCCTTCGATAGCCGACCAATCGGCAGCAATTAATGCTTTGCCTTTCGCCGCGCAAAGAGACGGGCGCAACATGCCGCGTAAGACATCATTTACGCGTCGTCCAAACTTAGGCACTAGATCGCGCGAGAACGCCATTGCCTGCGCCACTGCGTCAGGATCTTTTACACACTCACGCGGAAAGTTGTGAACCTGTGCGCCATAAGACGACGCGCGGCCTGTGGCGCTACCGCCAGCAAACACAAACGCGCCACGGACGCGGCGATCATCTCCCGCTAAATCGTAAAGCCGATTAAACTTAGCAACCGATGATGACCATCCGCCGTCAACCAGTTCGATAGCTTCTAACACGTCAGGCTCGACAAGATCCGGCCCCAGCTCCATCAACATTTCGCGTGTGCGCTTATCAATCGTCGCCTTACCGTCGCGCATGACGACATCATAGGCTTCGTTTGTTACGTTAGCCAAAACCCAATCGCGCATTTTAGTTCCGCGCGCTGCGGTGACTTCGCCTTTCGTCAAGACATCTATGCGGTTTTGAATCGCCAGCGTTTCCTCGCGGCTATACATGCCCGCCGCGCCGCATGTTATAGTATCAACCAACACGCCATGATCATTGATGCGCTCGTTGACGTAGTAATCTGCTAACTCTTCGTCGGTCAGTTCGCGCATCATCTTACTAATGACGCGCATCGCGCGCACGTCTTGCTCACAATAGGCGATCATCTTGTCTAGCAAGTATGGGCTCTCTTTAAACGTGCCGTCCTTCTGTGGTATGGACAGCTTGCGAATAAGCGCAGCGCCTTTGTGATCTTTTTTCATCGACGCGCCGTAGAATCTGCCAACGTCTTCCAGTGACCCAGGCGCGCAATTAGCGCGCGCCTGCGCCGCCGTGCAGTAGAACTGTTCTAATGGTATGTCTAAGCCTAACACATGCTTTATGATCAGCCGCTCAAATGCCGCGTTATGCGCGCGTATCTGTTGCGGTTTCTCTGACAAGATGTGCCGCATCTCCGACATGTTTGTTGTCGTCGATACGTTCTCATCGTCGTGTGCAAAGGACATACACAACACTTGTGTTGTCTTGTCTTGCGCGTAGATATAGACGCCATGCGCTCTTAGATCGCAATGACTGCGCGTTTCAAAGTCAAGCCAGATCATTGAACAGTAGTCTTTAATTTTGCCAAGAATTTAGGATCTTCAGTCAAATATCTTAAATTCTCTATAATACCGTCTCTTGTATCCTTATCAATTTCGGTTAGATATGCGGCTAACATAACACCTAACAAATTCACATTACTGACTAAGCCTTGCGCGGGGTCAAGATCCACTTCGCTATTTAAGATTTTAGCTATCTTATCAAAAGAGTCGAAGTTTATCTTAGTTATATCAATCATTGTTATACCCTCCATCAACGCGGCTTCCTAACAGCTCGCCATTAGGCCCGTTATAGACTGTGTAGTTTCCGATCTTCGGCGCGGAGATCACATCATTGCCAAGATAATAAAAGTTCTCAGTCGGGTAACTTAGCTCCGTTGCCACTGGGCCGTTCGGGCCGTTGAACACGCTGATCTGCTGCGCTTTCAAAGGCGTGGCGATAAGCAGCGACGATGCGATCAAGAACGAATAGTATTTCATCTGGCCTCTCATGTTTGTCTGAATATTCTTTAATGGTGAACAGTAAGTCGCCCATCAGTTGCTTTAGTCGTGCTTCTTTATCCATCACAATTCTCTTTAGATTAGTTAATCAGATCTACTATAATCTTTCTTAATTTCTCATTTTCTCTTCGCAGAATTTTTATCTGCAAACTACTATCAGTTGTATCTACGCCAAACACTAATTCTTGCGGCGTAATCCCTACATGCGGCGCAATCTTAATCGCCCATTCCGGCGTCATTTTTCGCCCGCCTGCGTCAGGCCATGCTGCAAGCCGCCAAATTTCTACAGCTTGACATCCAATCTTCTTCGCAAGTTCTTGATTAGTTAGCCCTGCATCGCGTATGATATGCTTTAGCCTACTTTTGTTATCTTCGCGTCCCATACGACTGACTCCTCTATCTTCGTTGGGTCTTTCGCGTCTTGCGTTAAGAACTGCGTCTTGATCGGCCCAACTCCAAGCGCCATCCAGTAACGCGCGCCAGTCGCGGGCTTGCCGTTCCAATTCTGTAGATAAGTGAACTGGATCACGTCTTGATAATAAACGCCAAGCACGTTGATCTGTGAGATGTGTTCTTCAAAATGCACGATCTGCACACCATTGCTTGCGGCGGGCGGCCAGCATTTAAAGAAATCAAACTTAGGATAGTCAATATAATCAGATCCAACTTCCTGAAACTCGCCCCAGCCTATCGGCGGGTTGAGCACTACCTTCTTATTGTTCGGATAGTCGTCGCGCCATTCCGCAACGCCAAAGCCAGGGTTGTAACGATAATACCATTTGTTCAACCATGTGCCTGCGCTGTCATAGTTATTGTAGAGCATACTGTCGCTGCCCTTGTCATAACTAAACACAGAGATAAACGACGGCGTATCCGGCGCGGTGTAATCAAAGCGGCGAAGTTCGCCTGACTTAAAGAACGGCCAATAGGCCGGTATGAATAGTTTATCCGCCACAGCGCACCTTATCCTTTGCTAGAGCTAATCTTGTCCGCGCTGCGCTTGGCGTAATGCTCAAGATCACAGCAATATCTTTACACTTAAAGCCCTTACGAAACAGATCATAAACCTGTTGTTCTTTGGGCGTTAGACGTGTTGCGTCGTTCCAAACTTTACGTTCGGTCATCTTCTTATCTTTCTGTTTGGAAGTTAACGGGGCGGCCCGATGTCACGCGAATACCGCCCCGTCTTATTAGCCTCGACGGCGGCGGGTCGTGTTTGCCGATTCCGTAGGTGGAGCTACGTCTTCAGCGCCTTCGCCATCAATGCTAATCCATTCGACCACATCAAACACAGGCGTATAGATCTTGCCATACGTCTTGTGTGGGTAATGATCGCTTAACAGTTTTACAACTGCAACCAGTTTAGATGGATCTTTGTCAGCTTGATCCGCAACCTTGATCGCCAGCGCGTGCATCGAACGCTTGCCGCCAACTGACGTTGTAGCAAAGCGAACTTCCAAGCCTTTATCTTCGCCCGTTAAACACTTGAGCGAAACGCCGACTTGTGGTTGCCAACCAGCCTGCGCGCCTGCGGGTGGCGGATCAAGTTCAGGAAGCGGATCCGCGATGTTAACCATCTTCTCCGCAAGAACTTCACCCGTTCCCCAAGCGATATAACCATGAACGAACGAATAAGGATTGATCGCCCATAGTGTATCCTTCTCAACCTCCGTTTGATCCGCGCCATACACCCAATGACCCGTGCGATCCATTTTGAGGATTACGGAACCAACAGGCCCGACATCCGCTTCAATAGCGCGCAATGCAGTGGACAATGACTGCGGTGAAGGAAGATTTGCACCACCAAACTTTACTATATTTGACATTACTTTACCTCAAGTTTAGAGAACGCGGCCCGCAACTGCGAACCGACTTGCACCACTGACGGGCGCGGATCTGACTCCGGCGCGATAGTGTTGCCCGATGAGATAGCCGCGACATGATCTTTAGGTAACGCCAACTTATGCTTTTTAAGCGCCTTTTCGGCTTTCGCTGGCGAGATCAACGCCGTCTCTATCAATTCCGAATCATCAAGTCCCATTTTTCTAAGAGCTTCCAATGCGCCTTCTTCATCGACCCATTGTCTGATGGCGCGCTTTGGCACAAGTTTAAATCCTGGGATTGTGATGTTGTTTTCAAGCGCCTGTTGCGCCATCTCTCGAACGGCTTTGATCCAATCTTCAAGACGGTCTGCCATAATGAGCGCATTGCTGTAGCCTTCAGGCGTTATGTTGTTAAGTTGTGTTTTCAAGGCGCGCTCCACTTCGCCAGAGAGTAATGGACACATAGCTTTTGCCGCACACCAACGGCACCAATCGCCCGCGTTAAGCGGCGCGTTAGGCATGAACGCAAGCTGCACGGCGTCGTAAAGATCGCGCTCAAACTGTTGGATGCGCTCTTTAGTCGTCGTCCAAACGCGAACGCTTGGCGGCTGGACTATGTAAAGTTTTACCTCATCCGTTCCTTCAAACGCCCATTTCGTCTCTGGCGTTCGCATGGCTGCGGCTGCGTAAAAAAGAAGCTGATCATTTTCTTCGGGAAAGACTTGAACCCAATCACCAAACTTCCAATCAACCAGAATTGTAGTAGACCGTAAACGACCAAGAAGGTCACAGGAGCCAAAGACGTTTGCAAGAAAATCCCCAAAATGCACCCGACATTCCGTTTGAAATTCGAGTTGGTTATCTGGATCAATTTCGCCTAATGCTTCAATGGCAAAATCAAGTTTAGCGCGACCCTCAACACTAAGAGGAAGATCATCTGCATTAGCATCGAAGGAAAGAACTTGGTGAACCGCGTCATGTAGTTTCGTTCCATCGTCAGCGTATTTAGATGAGGGTTTAGGAGGTGCGTTCTGGCATAGCTTCACGCTGCCAGGACACTGAAGGACGCGCTTCGCAGTTGAACCGCCGACTATATTACTGTGCATATGAATCTACCTTTCGTGATTCGGAGACTAGACTGTAAAAGAATTTTATGCAACAAGTTTTTCATGGTTGATTTGGAAAAAGATGTGGAACGCTACTTTGTCAAGACAGTTCAATCACTTGGCGGCGTCGCGTTCAAATTTAACAGTCTCTCAAACCGTGGCGTTTCTGACAGAATTGTCTGTTTACCAAACGGTGAGACGTGGTTTGTAGAACTGAAAAAGGACGGCGGCAAGCTATCCGCGTTGCAAAAGTTGTTTGCCGACGACATGCGTAAATTGAATCAGCGTTATGCGTGCCTTTGGAACCGCGAACAAGTGGACAGGTGGGCTTGTGAAATTACGACCGTATCAAGATGAAGCCGCAGACTTTTTATTTGCGCGCGACCGCGCAATGATTCTTGCGCCAGTCGGCGCGGGAAAGACCGCGATCACACTGACGGCAATGACTGAACTGCTTGCGCGTGGTCTTGTTGATCGTTGGCTAGTGCTTGCACCAAAACGCGTTTGCACTGATGTCTGGCCTGTTGAAGGCAAGAAATGGTGTCCAGAGTTTGAAATCGCCGTTGCCGTCGGAACGCCAGCGCAACGCAAAGCCGCCTTTGATTCAGACGCAGACATCGTGGTCACAAACTATGACAATATTACTTCACTCGATCTTAGTAATTTTACTGGCTTTGCTGGCGTTGTATTCGACGAACTTACGAAGTTAAAAAACCCAAGCGGCAAAAGGTTTAAACACCTATGGGGCTTGATTGATAAGTTTAACGTGCGTTGGGGTTTGACAGGATCATTCACGTCGAACGGCCTCGAAGACGTGTTCGGCCAATGCAAGATCATAGATCAAAAATTATTAGGCCGTAGCAAAGGCGCGTTCCTGCAACAATACTTTCACATCATAAACCGCGAGTTCAATCAATGGTCGCCAAACAAAGGCGCGCTTGAATATGTGATGGCCGCGATCAAGCCCGCAACATATGTGCTTGAGCCTGGGGAATACAAAGACAAGTTGCCACCGCTCAACATTGTGAAGATGCGCTGTAGCATGGACGATTATGACGTTTATCTTGCCATGAAAAAGAAATTTGTCTTGGAGTTACGCGAACAAGTGATCTCCGCGCCGACAGCGGCGGTAATGACTCAGAAACTGCAACAGCTCGCGGGTGGGTTCGTTTATGGCCCAGAAGGCCCGACGCGGATTTCAGACCACAAGTTCGACATGCTAGAAGATATTCTTGACGAAAACCAACACGACAACACAATCATTGTCTACAATTACCAAGAAGAACTTGCCGAACTCAAACGACGTTATCCACAACTCTCTACAATGGACGACAAAAACGTCGTTGACAAGTGGAACAAAGGTGAACTCGAACTATTAGCCCTGCATCCAAAGAGCGCAGGTCATGGGCTGAACCTGCAACACGGCGGCAATAAAATGATCTGGCTGTCATTGCCGTGGTCGCTAGAACTTTATGAACAGACAATCGGGCGCATACATCGCGGCGGACAGACGAAAGATGTTTGGTGTTACCTCATCATGTGTAATGATACTATTGACAGTGGGATTTTAGAGGCGCTGCATAACAAGCGCAAAATAGCGGAGTTAGCCTTAGATGAATTGGCGTGAACTAAACGAAGTTATCAACGGCTTTACAGAACAAGAGGTATGGAACCTTTTGGCGGACGAGCGCCGAAACGCTCGCAGGTCAACGGTGCTCATCAGACTACATCAGCGATTTACAACGCTGCGTATGATGCGCGAACGGGCCGAATTGATAGGGGAAATAGATGAATCCGCACGATCTACTACAACAAGCCAGCGAAATCATAAGCGAGCGCGGTGAGAACTACGGTGGAATTGAGGATAATTTTCAGCTTGTTGCTGATCTGGCAAGCCTGCGTCTGGGCCGCGATATTCATCCCTTTGAGGTAGCGACCATCATGGTCTGCGTTAAGAACGCTAGAGCGTTCAGCGATCCGACGCACATCGACAGCCGCCTTGACGCGATGAATTATGAAGCGTTTGCGGCGATGTTCGCTAATGATTACGTGAGCCAGAAGGCCGCGACTGGCGCTAACATCGGTTATAAGAAGCGCGCCAATCTAACGCCCGCGAAGAAAGAAGAGTTAAAGCCTGCACGCCGCGCGGAGCTTGCCGTAATCGACGATAAACTGAGCCGTTTCGGATCCACGGAGCCGCCTAAGTTCGCTGGCAACGGCGCGCTGTTGAGCGACTGAGTATTGAGCGAGTGGCGGACACGATCCGCCGCTCGTTGACTGGCAACTAGAAAGTGCCGTTGTCGAGATCAATAGCAGTATCGTCCACGGTTTTAGGGGCCATAACGACATTAGTCTGTTGCGCTTTCAGTTTGGCTTGAAGATCCATACGACGTGTGACTTCCTCACGCCGCCCACGATCATAAGCGTCAGCGATTAATATTTTAACGCCGCCGTAGAGCACCGTTAAAAATAAGCCAATTAAGATAGCAGTTGTCATGCGCCCGTGACGTTAAAATCTTTAGCGCCGAGAAGACCAATAGCAATCAACGCAGCTTGCAAAGAAGGCCAGTCGAGCGTCTTGGTCTGCCAAGCGTTGAAGAGGACACCAACGAGAGTGAGAATGCCCGGGATGGTGGTTTTCCAATTCTTAATCATTCGAGTGCTCCTCTAAAATAAATGCCAAGCATAAATGCTAGTTTCGCAACATATGACGCCGTAAGAGCGACAATGATTCTATTTAACAAGCGCTATAATCTGCGCTTTAACGTCTGCAATACGCGCAGCCCAGCCTTTGCCAAACGTAGACCAGATCGACAAGGATTGCATAAACGCCAGACGCTTGTTCGTGACGGCCATAGCGACGTAGGTCTTGGTGGCTTGGATGGTTGCAGGGCCGATCTGACCGTCCTGCGTAACGCCGACAACAGCTTGAAGATATTTGGCGGCTCTTGATACGCCGCTGTTTACTGCAAAATCGAACACAGCAAAATCAACGCCGTCGGGCAAATTATCTCCAGAAACACGATCCCAATAGAGGTTCTTGTAAATCGCCGCAACTTCCGAATCAGCAATAGCGCGCACGCTCTGCGTTGGGAGATTCTGTGATTTACGCCAACTGTCATAGACCGCTTGCGTAACGCCCTTATTCGTCGGGCCGCCTGGATCTTTTGGGTGGTCAACGTAGCCGCCCTCATATTTGAGAACCTGCTTTAGCGCCTGTGGATAGTTCTCTTTCATCGCCGGTCTGCTTTCTGGCTTACAAGATCTCGAATGGTGTCAAGTTTTGCAAACACTTGATTGAGCACGGTATTAAATTCTTCGCGTGTGATGTAACGACCAGCAACAAGCACCTCGATCTCACCAACCTTTTCGGCTAATTCTTTATCGGCAACTTGCAGATCTTTGACAGCGCCCCAGACGGTATTCAATACCCATCCGCCCAGGACGCCGATAACGCCTACGGCGACATCAAAGAAGACTTGGATTTCGCTGTTCATTGGGGAGCCATCGCGTTTACGCCTTGCGCCATTGCAGGCAAGCCAAAGTTAGCAGGTGCTAATGGTGCAGCAAGTGCGCCACCGCGCGTTGACGCAGCTAGATTTCTCATAGCCATGTTAGCCAATATATTGCGACCGCCCCGCGCTAATAAACCACCCGCAGCAAGGCCACCCACAGCCGCCGGGATAATAGGCATACCGGCCGTCGCGCCAGCATAACCGATACCGCCTTGAATACCGCCTTTAAGAAGACCAGGCACGCTGAAGGACGGCGCGAACTTACTAAGACCGCTGACAACACCGGGGGCAAATTCGCCCGCCGCGATTGACGAGATAGCCTGTTGTTGTTCAGGCGTGAATCGCCGCAACCGTGCAGGCTTTTCGGCTATGCGCTGCATTTGTGTCTGAACGGCTGAACCAAAATCAGATTTTGTAGCCGCGCGTTTAATCGCTTGTTCGACTTCCGTGCTTTGGCTCATTTGCCGGTATTTACTTATCGCGTCTTGAAAAGTTTGCGTTACCGCAGGCGCGTTCATAGCTGTCTTACTAACAGTAGATACGTTGTTTAGATCCGTAATAAAATCATCTAAAGCGTCAGTCATTTCGCCGCCCATGCGACGAATATTACGATCTGGGTTTATGCGAAGCCGATTGCCGATAAATTTACGGACGCTATGAAGATCTGAAAGTGACGTTTTGCCTTTTTCAGCTTTTTCATTTAATTTTTTAAACGCTGCATTTACCGCCGTGTCCATATCAGAATCATAATCTTCAAGAGTATTCTGAAGATTAGACGTAAATTTTTCTAATGCTGATTTATCGTAATTTAATCCGGCATTTTTGGAAGCATTAAACGCTGCGTCAGCTTCCTTACCAAGTTGCTGTGTAGATGGGACGCCAATATTTTGAAGAGTGGCCGACGCTGATCTTCCGATTTTATTTAACGCGCTAACTGATTTACCAGCGGCAGCGCCGCCAAGAATAGCCGCGCCAAATTGCGTGTAAGGATCAGCGCCCGCTTGTTGCGCGGCTTCAGCCGCAACCGGCGCTGCAATGCCCGCTGCCGTTTGCGCGACTGGTTGCGCGGCTAATACGTTAAGCGCTGCCGGAGCTGCGCGCCCTGCCGTTGACATCGCGTTAATGGCTGATCGTGCAGCGCCTGCGCCGGTCGCCGCGCCAAGACCACCTTCAACGCCAGCGGCTAACATGCGCTCTTGCGGCGTCTGTGGCTGAAACTCTTGCGGAAGCGCGCCGCGAATATACTCAAACGGTGTCTTGACAGGCTTGTAGCCAGTCGCGCTTCGCGCAACATTATAAAGATTGCCAACAAGTTCAGCGCCGCCAAGCAACGCCGCGCCGCCTAATGCCGCCGGAATCGCTGCGCCGCCACCTAATGCCGCTGCGCCCATGCCGCCTAACGCGCCTACGACTGTCGGCGCTGCCGCACCCATAGCGACAGGAACTGCGCGTTCGGCAGTTAAACTTTTCTCAGGTGCGGTGCCGCCGTGTTTGGCTATTAAAGCTGCATAGTCTACCGCGCTTGGTTCTGGCGCGGTGCCACCGTGTTTAGCAATGAGCGCGGCATAATCGACCATCTTTAGAGGCCCGCCTCTTTTCTAAATGCGTCTGCCGCTTCTTGGCTAGGGAATGGAACTGCGCCCATGCCAGGAACATTCACCGTGAAAGTCTTCGCTGCGCCTTCAGCTTTAAGTGTGCCAGTGCCAAAGCGTTTATCAAGGTCAACTACAATCTTACGAAGAGCATCAATCGTCAGATCACTTCCGCCAAGAATTTTCTTCTTGGCCTCAAGTTCAGCAATTGTATTGCCTTCGCCGCCGGTCATTGTGCCAGTGTCACGCAACATATTGATATACTGATCTATCTTGTTGATCGTAACATCGCGCAGTTCTTGACCCGCTGGATCTATTGTGCGCGCAACGGCTGGCGGTATATTCGCCATTGCAATTTTTTTAGCGCGAGAAATGCCGCCTTCCTCTTTAGTCGGAAGAAGACCGGCACGCTGTTGATCTTCATAAGAGGTAAGAAGGTCTTTAAAGAACTCTGTGTTCTTTTTCTTTAACGGCTGTTTTGCGAACTCCGCAAGTGTCATTGGTGGTGCCGCTGGAGCGGCCATCGCGTTCTGAATCGGCATAGCGCCGCCCGCCATCATGTTGATAGGCGGCACAATCTGCGGAGACATACCAAGAGCCGCAGGGGGCGGAGCGGCGGCAAATGATGGAACCGCAGCCGTTCCAGGCATTTCGCTACCGCGAATCGTCGCGGCTTCGCTCATGCGGCGTCCGCGATTAACTCCTTTGTTATCGTCGGCTAATGCTTCGACTGCGTTAGCTATTGCGTTAACATTGCCTGTCTTAACAGCGGCAACGACTTTGTTCGGAAGGCTACCATAGTTATAAGTAACCGATGTCAGCGCGCCCGCGACGTTCTCCGGCAGACGATCCCAATTCTCTTGGCCGACTTGTGCCGCCGCTTTAGGAATAAACTCAGTTTCAATCCGGCGTTTTAAATCGCGTTCCGCGTCTTTCTGAGTTGTCGTCGTGCTCTTAGTAACAGGAACAACTTTGCCTTCTGGCGTTGTTACCGTGTCGCTGCCGTAACCGACGCGCTGTGCGTTAACGTCAAAATATGGCTTCTCTCTAAACCTTTCAAACTTGCGGGTAAGATCCATACCGACTGCCGCGCCACGCGGCCCTGGCATACCATCAACAGGCGCAGCAACAGTAGGTGCAGCTTGGCCTGGTAGGGTCAACTCTTGAATCTGCGTGCTACCCTTTTCGCGGACGCCGATAATATTTCCGTCTTTGTCTTTTACTTCGACAAGATCTTTAGCCCCTGGCTGAAATGATCCGCTGACCATGCGCTCCGTTTGAGAGTATGGGTCGAAGATAAACGTAGCCTTGCCGACTTTACCATCCACCATTGTGTCGCGCTCTTTAGGCGCGGTCACTTTCATAAAGTCATCGTGAGAAGTAACAATACTGCGCTGCGTGTCAGCATTGAAAACGCTTGGAAGGCCGCCTAAAAGTGACGGCGCTTTAGGCTGAAATTCTTTTAGTAGCGCATCATAACGCGCTTGTGCGTCAGGTGCAGTCGGCGGAATCTGCATAACGCGGTCTTTAAAGATATTTGCGTTCTTAACAGCAAAATCTAATTCGTCTGCCTGTTTCTTAAGTCGAGCGTTTTCGGCGTCTTGCTCTGCTTTAGCCGCCGCAATATCGGTAGCTTGCGCGAGCTTTTCTTGCTGTAATTGCTGATTTTGTAGCGCCGCACCTTGGGCGTAAGCACCCAACAAATTAAAATTAGGCACCTGAAATTCAGGAAATGGCTGATACTGAATTGGCATCATAGTCCTCAATTAGTAAATGCTGCCAGTTCTTGCATAGCGGCCGCCAAGTGCCGCCGCGCCCGCTTGTGCGGCAGATCCAAGTGCAGCCGAAAGAGCATTTGTCGGGGCCATCGCGCTCTGAGCGTAAATCGAACCGATGTTAGCCGCGCCTTGAGCAAGACCTTGGCCCAAACCGCCATAGACGCCAGCTAACTGATTGCCCGCACCCGTATAAGTGCTCGCTAAATTAGCGGCTGTATTGCCATATACGTTAGCAAGATCACCAGCGGTGCCACGATAGACGTTAGCGACGTTAGCGCCAGTTGTGCCCGCCAAACCAGAGGCGATATTAGCTGCGCCTGCGCCCTGACCGCTAAGATTTTGAAGCCCTTGCGTCGCGGCGAGGCGATTAGCCATGAAGCGATTGTAAGCATTGCTATATTCTTGGCTACCGGCCTCTTGACCGTAGCGCGTAGCGGCTTTCAACGCGCCGCCCGAACCAGCTAAACCGCCAGCTCTTGCAGCGTTCATCATCGCTTGTTGGCCTTGCTGAAGCCGGAAGGCATAGCTTGGATCCATCTGAAGCTGTTCAAGCGTAGGCTGTTGTGTGTACGCGCCGCCAGGGCCAAAGAGCTGCGCAAGCTGATTTGTTGCCTGCGTTCCTGCCTGCATATACGGTTGTTGATAGCCTACGCCTTCTTGATAGTATTGCGGAAGCGCTTGCAGCGCGCCAGTCTGACCAGCCTGAAGCGCGCCCGCGCCTTGAGTCTGACCTTGCCTGAGAGCATCCGCTGCTTGTTGTCGCGCTTGTTCAAGAGCTTGCTGTTGCTGTTGAGCCGCAGCCGCTTGGAACATCATGCCCTGTTGGGTGCCTTGCGCTTGAGCATTAGCGGCTGATTGAAAACCCATATTAGTTCTCTCTTGCTACGGTTCCATCTGCCTGTGGCTTGAAACCTAGTCTTTCCAATATGTTATACATAAAATCATGGCCTTTAGCGACTTTTGTAAATTGCATATCCGCCAAGATTTCTTTTAACAATCCTTTAGTCAGCCAGCGCCTGCGCCATTCAGGTAATATTGATACATGAGTTTCGCCGTTTTTGGAATAGATAGCTCCTATCGGCGTGTTATCTCTTAGTATCAACTTCAAATCCCAATCTGCCGCAATAGCCTCGTAGTCCTCGTAACTTATATAGTCTTCCCAATCAGTCGCGGCATAGCCTATCTTTAAGGCTATAGCGCGATCATTAGGTCTTGATGATGTATAGCACGGCATAGTTCTTAGGCCGAGTTTCGACGTTGCCGGTTATCGAGTTTTGAATGACGGCGTATCCAGTTCCTGTCGCTGTGCCTGCCGTGCTTGAGGCGACATAACTTGTGCCGACGCCTGTAGGGCCGTTTTGGTTAGCATTAGGTGTTGTATAAGTATGCGTATGTCCACTATCTGAATGATTATGATTAAGATACGCATCTGCCTGCGCGCTGGCGAATGTGCGGCCTACCGTCAATGTCGTGCCAAAACTAAGCGTTACTGTTGCCGTGGCTGTAGCAGCCGATGATATTGTAATCGTTGTAGAACTAGTAACGCTCACAATATAAGCGCCGGTAGGTATGCCAGACCCCGATACGGCTTGCCCAGCAAACAAATTAGACGTGCTACTAACCGTAACAGTCGTGCTTGCGTTTGTTGTGCTACTGGACGCTAAAGATGTTGAAGACGCAGTAGCCGCTGCCGATATGACAATTGAGTTAGTGGATACGGACGATATGGTCGCACCTGAAGGAATACCAGTCCCACTAATTTTCATTCCGGCGTAAAGATATGTTGTTGAATTTATACCACTAACTGTCGTGCTAGTGTTAGTGGTTATACCGCTTATAGTTGTCGTGTCTTTGCTTGTAGCGGGCGCGCGATCATCATACCCACGCATAAACTGACCGCGAAGATCCGGCACGTTAAATGTCGTTGAGCCATCGCCTGTCCCCCATGTCGTGCCAATAGCTGCATAAAGATCGGCGTATGTCGTGCGGGAATACGCCGTCCCATCGCACCATAACCAACCCGTAGGCGCAGTCGAGGCCGCATAAGCCATAAGACTGCCTGGGGGAATTACTTGATCGACATAAGATTTAGTAGCGGCTTGCAGCGCTGTTGTCGGTATAGCCGGAAGAACAATTGGCACTGTTGACGTGGCGTCCGTAGCGTTGATCGTTAGCCGCGTGACTGAGTTTGTTTTAATTGTAAAATTGCGTGTGTCACTGGCAGCAAAAATAGAATCCGTGGAGTCAGCCGATATGATTGTCCGCGCAGTTCCTGCAACAGACGAAAGCTGAATTGCACCGTCCGCTATATCAATTGATTGAGCTGGTGTCGCCGTGCCAATGCCGACAGCGCCAATAGTCGTAATAATAAAAGGTGTTACGTCAGGGTCAGTAGAATCCTGAACTTTAAGCGCTGCGCCAGAGCCGGTCTGCGTAATCGTAAGCGCGGTGCCGGAGTTATCGGTCGATATGGTGACGTTACCCGCCAAGACCGGCGACACCGACGTGGACGGCGCGACGACGTTATCAACTGTCCAAATCTCTGTATTGTTAGAATCTGCAAGTTTAAATTTATACGTTGCCGAGCCAAGCCAGATATTAGCTTCGCCCCGCGCGTCTAACACAATCGGATTGCTGTTAGCCGTCGCGCCGGTCGAATCTGTATAGGTCGCTTGCGGCGTGGTCGTGCCAGCGGCGTAAGTATAAAGAAACCCGCCAGCAAGCGGGACACCAGCCGCGTCTATAAATTGAGCTTTGGCTGTGGGCGATACAACGGTCATTTAGACACCTACACAACTTGTAACGGTCAGGATGACCGAAGGGATAGCGGGAACTGGGCTAGACGCAGCCACATACGGAATTGAGACATTTAAACTGCTAGAGGAATAAACCAGCTCAAAATAATCGCCTGTCTGAAGGTTTAGCACGAAATTCCATGCGGCGACAATCGCGTCGTTAGATCCGCCGGTTAATGTCACTTCTGTCGCCGAATCATCTACATCAATACCGTTTATTCGAGGCCACATATAAACGCGCTTAGTGCCGCCTGCCGTATTATGTATTTGCGCGGAAAACTGAAAATTATATGTGGCTGTGTTGTCTACATAGACTTGCGAAGTAACCGAACCAAGATAAACGCCATAGGTCAAATCAGACCCATCCGCGCGAGTATATGTATTATTGAATGTTATGGCGTATGCCGTGTTAATTGCGGCAGGCGTAAAAGTCGTTGTGCTATAAAACGACCCATACCGCCGCCCAGCTTCTAACGCTATGTAGGTATTAAAGAACCAACGATACCAAGGCCGATTAACAAACCCCGTAGAATCGTCATTCATCTTGACGCGCGCGGCGGGGATCTGTGTGTTATTATCAGCCAGATTAGGCATTGGTCGGACTCGCGTGCAACTCAGCCCCCATAATGGCGATCTTTACGGGGTCGGTGCCGGAGATCTCGTAGACTCTATCGCGGAGTTTCATCGTCATGCCAAGTCGTCGCCAGATCGTGCGGTAGCCAGTCTGACCAATCTGACCCATAGACTTCCAGTGTTCATTCGACCATGTGTGACCGCCATCATCTGACCAACGAAGCATAACTTGTGGGTTAGCGCCGACCGTAATGATATATTGCGCGTAGTCGCGGATTTTTAAAGCAGACCCAGCGCGGTCAAGAATATAATCATGCGCGCGATCATAAATATAAATAATGTCATTGACTTCCTCTTGGCTGTAGCCAGACAAGCCAACGCCCGTTTCACAGTCAAGCTGAAGACTATGTTGCGCCGTGCGGTTCAGATCATTCTGGCCAGTAGGTAATGCGCGCCACGACCGTAACCATTTTTGGCGGGAGCCTGCTTCTGTATAAATATTCAAGTCATACGCAAAAAGTTCGCCTGTGCGATAATCGCCTATAACAATTTCATTGCTATAGTTCATTTGACAACAACCGCGTGTGCGGGTGTATGTGTCGTTTTCCCAACCCCCGCGCTCATGCCATGCGCCAGTCGCCACGTCGTAAACCCATGTCGTATTAGCGGTTGGAAAGTTAAGAACGTAAAAACTATGCCCGTCTTGTTGGTATGTGTAGCCAACGGCGTCAGACAAATTAGCGTATTGCTGGATCTGCCATTCGACCGCATGGGTCGATACACGCTCGCCTGAATAACCTTTAGAACGATAGACGATACCATTACCGCGTTGGTCAGTGCCTAACCAAAACAGTCCGTTGTCAAGTTTGGCGACTGAGTAAGCAGCAAGACAGCCTATTTCGTTAAACGCGCCTTGAATACGCGCTAACGGAAAATCGGGCAGACCGGCGTCATACCAGACTTCGACTGAGTTGGTGCCGAACAACCAGATTTCGCGGTGGTCAACAATTAACGTAACAAGATTGTCGGGTGAGCCTTCCGCGCTGGCAAAATAGAGTGGGTCAATTGTTGTGCCGGTTGAATCCATAACCCAAAAGATTTGACTGTTGGGCTGGTTGAATACAAACCAACCGTCCAGAAATCCGCAACCGACAGCGCCCGCAAAAGGCGTCGTAAGTTCAGTTAAAAAAGGCGTAAAGGTTAGCGTAGTGCCCGTATTAGTCGCCGTAGCCGCTGCCGATAGGATAAAGAAAGGTGAAAATGTTAGCGTGACACCTGTATTAGTAGCGGTCGCAGCGGCAGACAGAACAAATGTCGTTGTATTCGTAATGCTGGCGACTCGCGCGCCTGCCGGAATACCTGTGCCGGACACAGGCTGACCAACATTAATATTAGTCGTGCTACCCCCCGATACAGTCGTGCTTGCGTTAGTTGTATTAAACGTAGTTGTCGTCGTATCGTAGACTACGCTAGAGACTGTTGCGCCTGTAGGGATACCTGTGCCAGACACAGGCTGACCTGGGTAAACATAAGTTACATCGCCATTCCATACAGTCGTAACGCCGTTTGTCGTATTAAATGCGAGTTCTTGATAGGTGCTATTGTAAATGTATCCATGATTACCGGCGGCAATGAACATCTGCCGACCATTATCTGTCATGTTGACTTGGCTATAGCCCGAAGTAATAGTTATTGTGCCTATTACCGTAGAAACCCAATTAGAATCAATACGGTATAATTTATCGCCCGATACGGCGTAGCCGTAATTAGTCTTTGCAGGATCTTCAGGCGCAGGATCTATTGTATCGCTACTGAACGTCCATAAGCCGCGCACAGGGCCAATACCTAGCGTCGCTAGATAGCGCAGCCCAGGCGCGCGTTGTAGCCAAGCGGCTTCTTTGCCGCCTTCTGGTATGACCTCTGGAAAGAGATTGACCATGCGGTTATCAGCCGCGTTCGGGCTTCTAGTTACATATGAGCTGCCAAGTATCGGCGTCTTCATCAGTAGTTGCCCGCATAGATGTTATAGCGTTGGCGTGTGCCGACGATGCTGTAAGGCAGAGCCATGATGTCGTCAGGGTTATTGATGCGCTTCAGATCGCGCTTGCTATACATAGCGATGCGGCTGACCGTAGGCGATGGCTCGATACCAAATTCAGGGGCCAACTCGCAGGCCAGATTGTAGCGGAAAGCGCGCAGGTATCCTGGCGGGAAAAGGATCGCCGTCGCCAGCGTCGCTGGCTGCGTCAGCCGTTCTACGGAAATGAAATGCCATTCTAACAGTCTTAAAGGGACTGGATAAATGACCATTTCAATATTCGGATAGGTCATGTTTGTAAACATGACTTGTGGATAAGTTGACGTTACGGTCTTAACCGCAATGCCGTCATACTGTTGCTGATTGATAAATTTAATGCCGTAAGACACGTTGGTCTGCGGATCGCGGAAATAAGTCGCGTCATCCAGCAATACAGGACGTAAACCCACAAAGTCGCCAGTCGGCCCTAGCGTGCGGTTTTCCTCACCTGCGGGCCAGTTAAATACTTGATCCTGCGTTGAGAACACCGACAGTCGTTCGGTATTCCAACTGTCGATCATTTGATTCAGAGCAAATAGCGCGTCATTCGCTGTCTCTGACGAGGGCGTTTCGCCTTCGGCTAACACTCCGAGGAGCCTCAACGCCCCCACTATCTGATCGTAGCAACTGTATGTCGTCATTTGGGTCGAACCTCTCCCAGCCGTTCTCAATATCGGCTTCGGCCTCTAGGTCGAGACACGCCACTTTAACCCCATGTTCGGGGTGTTTCAAATAAATAACAGCCATTGGTTACTTTCTAAAGAAATACAGCGGCCCGTAGGCCGCTGGATTTATTAAGACGCAACAAGCGGTATAGAATACCAAGTTGTTGAATCATACGCCACAAGCATACAAGAGGTGACGGTAGCCATTGTAAAGTTTGAATCTACGGTGATAGCGTTAATGCCATCGCCAGATGCGGGCCAAACTTTAAGGGTCGAACCAGCGTTATTTTTAAGGATAACGGTGCGGCCAGCAACAGCCGCAGGAAGAACAACGCCCTTCGTGCCGTCCGCCGCCGTTACAAGCGTAAAGCCGTCAGATACTGCCGCAGCATTAGCCTGCGTAGATCCAGCCGCCGCAACCGTAGCTGTCTTAATATAAAGACCGCCGGTCGTGGTAATATCGCTTGCACTGACTGAAGTGGCGCTAACTGATGTAGCGCTAGAGATAGTGCCTCCGCTGATCGTCGCGCCCGTAATGGTTGTGCCACTTACGAGTTCGGGATCAGAGAAGGCAACACCGACAGGTTTAGTGTTAGGCATTGCCCTCTCCTATGGTTACGCGATGCGGTAGATCGAGTATGCAGCCGTGCCGGTTTTACGAAAACGGAAGATAGCCGATGAGGCATTTGTCGTTGTAGCGTTGTCGATAAGAACCGCGCTACCTACGATGCTGTTGCCCGTGCCAGCGCCAAACGTCACGTCGTTAGCAGCATTGTCGCCAATGTTGATAAAGCTAACATCAAAGCTAGTGTTGACAGCGACGCTTGGGAAAGCGGCGTCGATCAACGCGCCTGTTGGGAACGTGTATGCGCCAGCGTCTGTTCCGCCGGAATCAATCGTCACAATACCAGCGGAAAGATTAGCCGCCGTAATCGTAACAGTTGCGCCGGTCAGATCAGCCGAAGCTGCCTGCGCGCGGAGCAATGGTTCGCCGCGATCACCTGCCGAAAATTGATAGCCGCCTGTGCCTTGCGGAATAGCGCCGTAAGGGCCAAACGTCTCAAGCGGATAAGCCGCGTTCTGAGTAGTTGTCATGGGTTAAACTCCAAGAAAGAAGGAAACAAGGGGGCTTTAGCCCCCTTTTAGCTTTAGCCCCAAAGGCGAACGGCCATCTGCGGACGAATCACGCTGTAGCCATAAAGCACGTCAATACGGCAAGGCAGACGGTCGTTGTTGATGTCATACTGACGAACAACGCGTAAGCTGATGCCATTGTGAACCTGACGGCTAGCCATATCGACACCCTGCGGAAGCAGAAGGTCGGCGGTGGCGAAGCTGATCGCGTCACGATGATAGATCAAGTTCTGTGGATACTGCGTAGAAGCAGCGCCAAGGAACGTGACAGCCGCGCCGGAAGCAGGCAGAGCGTCAACTGTAGCGAGAGCCTGAGTAGCCGAATACATCGCAGGAACAGTGACCGTAGCGGTCGTTGACGCCGTAACGTCAGCAAGAGCCACGAACTGATAGAGCGAGCCGGTTGACTCACGGGTCTGTGGGTTGACAGCGAAGACGCTACCGATGGTGAACACGTCGCCAGCTTTGATGATCGTCGAGCCAAGACCCGTCAGAACGATGCTGGTTGAGCCTTCAGCGGTAACGGTCGTGCTAACCGTAACGGTGCCAGCGCGCGAGCCAGTCGTGAACTGCTTGATTGACTGAGACATATTCAGCTCGTCGTAGCCGAGGATGCCTTCACCAAACATGCCGTTCTTGAACTGCTTCGAGATAGCTGAAACAGGGTTGAACAAACCTTTCATGCCTTCGATCAACGCAGCGTTAGCGGCTGGGTTAACAGTGGCATAACGAGGCTGCATAACTGCGGCGTTCTCGTTGAGCTTCTGTTGAGCTTGCAACAGGACGAGCGACGTAGCAGGCGTGGTGCCTGGCGTGCCGACTGAGTTGCCGATGTATTTGAAGCTGTTTGCAACGTCTGCGTCGATAGAAGACGCGAGCTGCGAAATACGAGGCTTCAGAACACGTTCAGCGAAGTCGTCCAACTGCATCGTGAGTTCGGCGGTCGTGAAGTTCACGCCGATGTGCTTCTGGCTGGAGACAGTAAGCGTGGTGTATTGCTCGTTGTCGTCCTGAACCTGAAGGGCAGCGCCATCCGTGACCAAAGCGCGGTCAGGAAGACGGATGCGGAGGGTCGAGCCGATCTTAGCGCCTTCTACAGCGAAAGAGTCGTCATACTGACGGTTTACAGTGCGGGTGAGCACAAGGGAGTTCTCAAGGATCTCGAGCGCCTTCCTTGTGATCATGTCAATTGTTAAAATTGAGTTTGACATAACCTAATTACCTACGGTTTTGCGCTTCCCACTTCTTGATCTGTCGCAACCGTTCGGCTTCAATCCATTCTGACGTTGACATCGACTTTGTAGCCCGTGGGTCAGTCGTATCATATCTAGGGCCGGAGCTTGACCGAGTAGCCGTGACAGGAGCAAGAGGAGCTGGCGCAGTTGAAGTGCGTTTTGTCGGCGGATCTGCGACCAGTTTGGCCTCAAGTCTACCGATCTCCTTTGCCTGCAAAATCGGCGGCAAATTGGCAATCCGTTGGGCCTCTTTTGGATTGGAACCTAAGTGATAGATCACTTCGGGGCCAATGTCTGAAGCCTGGATGGCTTGAGCCATATAGTCCGTTACGGGGAGGTTCGGATTATACGCGACTTGTTCAAAGTCATCGTATCTATCGCGGGCTTCCTCTTCACGGTCTTTATACGAGTCAAGCAGAGCTGCCTGTTGTTTTGCGGCCTCTCGTCGTGCCAGCATCTCTTGAGCTTTTTGCTCGGCCAGTGCTTCCGCATAGGCTTGCGCGTTCTCAAAATCATCTGGCGCGGGTGGAGGTGCGACGGGCTGTCTAGCCTGTTGCTCCGCAAGCCGTTGGGCTTGATCTCTTTCCCATTTGCGCTGTTCTCTTGCGAGGCGTTTGCCTACAATCGCGTCCAACTCTTCTTGAGAGAACGATTTTGTAGACTGTTGTTCCTCCGGCGTCGTCTCAACAGATTCAGGTGCCGCCGTGGCTTCCTGTTCCGGCGCGGGGCTGATCTCCGCTACAGCCTGTTCTTCGTCGCTCAAGGCAACTTCCTTTCTGACCTAGCTATCCGGCTAGTCGGTTACGTATATATTTACTCGTTTACAGAAACATCGTCAACAGTTGGTGAGTTAGGATCACGCGGCCACTGAACGCTCGTTACTGACGCGATGAACGCATCAATATCTGTGGTTGCTTCCAGATCTGTGATCGCTAACTGGCATGTTGTCCGCACAGCTTCACGATAAGATGTCCAGTCAGCCGGAACGGCGGTGCCGTCTTCAGACTTACGAACGATCATCCAGTCAGACGGGAAGAGAAGCGTGTAAGATGTCTGCTTGAACTGAGCCGTCCAAGTAGTTTTAAGAGTCGCTAGATCTTTAGGTATGGCGATGTAGTCGCCATCATCGTTAGGCCCGCTGACCCAATAGAAGCGGTCGTCAGGCCGTGGCTGTTCGACAACCTCTGTAATGCCAATCGCCGCGCGGGCTTCTGGACTTGCCAGCCGCAGCCAGTTCGCAGGGTATTGAGTGCCATTAGCCTCAAATGGCACGTCAAGTTGGAGTGTGCGTCCGTCAAGTAAAAACATTATCGTGCCCTACTGATTTTAAAGGGGTTTTCCGCGAATGCGGCGTATATGTAAGTGTTTCCGCTTACGTTGTTGGGCCACGAATTTGCACTATTTGCGCGCCATTTAAACCCATTGGACAAAAAGTCGCATTGGTCATATATAGAACTTTCTGCGCCAGATGTGTTTGGGAATAGTGACGCAGCAACTACGTTATTTGTTGCGCGCGAACTGTCGCCAATCCACCACGCACCAGCACTTGTAGTGTCCTTAATCATAAGAAATCTTGGCCTAAATCCTAAATACACAAATGGCCCATCAGCCGAATTATTTCCCGTATAGCTACCAAAGGCGCTGTAGCCAGCAACGGGGGCAAAACAGTAGGCTACTAATGTTGCGCCGCTTTGATTGCTTTCTGTATCATTGCCGACGTTGAATATGGTGGAATTTGGCGATGAACTAGCCCACAAATTAGGTTGTGAATTTGCACCATTAGTAAGATTAAGAAAACAACCCTGAGCATTGCCAAGTGACGTATGATAAACGGGCCAGTTTCCTGTTGTGCTTCTACGCTTTACAATAATCATACTTGGCGCAACACCAAGTCCGTGTCCTACAGTCGCATTAGCGCCAGTGCCAGTATAAGTCACAACACTAAAACCAGCCGTTGTGTTGGCGCTAACAGAACTTGCTATTGATGGCGTAGAGCCGTAAGCATTTACCGCAATGGTTGAAGCTGTGCCGCCAGCTTTCCATTGCCAAGCGATAAATGTTGAACCATTTACGTTAGTAGATACCGTTGCACCATTTGTCCCTAAAGAAAATCCAGTAGGGTCAAAAGAAGTCATTGAAGTTCCGGCAGTCTCTAAAACTGCGGCGGCTGTTGCGTTTGACTGAAGGACATCTCTAGCCCCTCGTATAACATCAAATAAAGCGTGATTGTAAGCTACCGATCTTCCTTTAATCCAAACAAAATCCGGCTGAAATGTTGTTCCAATAGTATTATTCGCTGAGTTAGAAACAGAAAAAGGAGAACCTGTTCCCGTATATGTCGTTGCAGCCATATTCTGCGCGCCGTTGGTGATCGTCGGTGTGGTCAGATTCTGGGTGCATAATGGGGAATAGCCGGATGGCGCAGCATTAGCTAAAGGTCGCTGACCAAAATTTATAGCCATCTGACCAAATGACGAGGAATACGACCCATACACAAACATTAAGTCTGCGCCAGATGTAGTTCCAATAGTCCCTGTTGCTACCGATGACCCATTCTTATAAATTGCATAGGTATTGGCGTCTCTGTCTACAGCGACCAACACTTCATTATTAACACTGAAACTGCTACCTGAATTGCTGCCTGTAGCGCTAAAATTATACACCCATCCAGTATCGCCGACCCATAAACCTAAAGCGCTATTGTATGCTGCCGTTTTAGATACAGTTGGTGGTGCTACACCAAGATAAGCGTATTCGCCGCCACTTGTATTACCAGAAGCCGATCCCGTAAGCGTCGCGGCTACAAACCATTTTCCTGTAGATGGAATTAATATGGTAGATGGAACGCACGACCAATTAGTAGGCCCAACAAATTGTAAGTTAGCCGCTGAAAATGTCCCGCTGTTCCCGTTAATGGGGTTTAATACAGCATAATTCCCAATGTCGCCAGCCGCATTAGTCGGCGAGTCCAGCATCGAGTCGTATGTTGTGCCGGAGGATGTGTAGTTAATATTGTTTGACGTCCAGCCATTGTTATTGCCACTAGCGTCAGACGTTATGTTTGCAACAAACGGTGTAGCGGAAGCTGTTGCAACGGTTCCTGTATTTGTGAGCGTAAAGGCGTTTGAACTATTATCAACAATCGTAGCATCTTGTAATGTTAATAGCTGCGTATTTGTAATTGCCGTTAATGCGCTAGTAGGCGGTGTAAATGGCGCTGTATAAACCGCCGTTCCCTTTACCACCCTGACGTTAGATATTGACCCGCTAAAATAAGTCCCGGCAGGTGTCGTTCCACCTGTTAGATTTGCACCAATTCTAAATTGATTAGATGTTAGGTTAGCTGTGTTTGTGGTTTGACACAAGACCACGCCGTCTAAATACAATTTTACGTTATTGCTTCCGCTGCCGCTTCTGACAAGCGCAAAATGATGCCATTGCGCTGTTTGTGCGTTTGTATATGAGCCAGACACAAAAGAACTATTATTAATATAAAATCCAAATACGTTTGAGGCCCCTTCATTAAATCTTATATCGACGCCAGTAGCGTAGTCTTGGCAAACTAGACCACTATTATTTAGCGTTGTTTGATTAAACCATCCCTCAATAGTAAAGTCGCCAGTGCCAAATGCAAGATTTGAGCTTGTTGGCGTCGTAAGATATTTACTTGTTCCGTTAAAACTACCGGCGTATGTCGATGTGCTATTCAACGTAAACGGCAGATAAAAACCATTCGTGCCGTAAGTGCCTGTATAGGCTGCGGGTTGCCAGACGCCGTTCGTATCGTATGCGCCAAATGCGGTAGGTAATTGTTGACCGGGGACATTATAAAATTCAGCTATGTAGCCATCATAATAATTATTAGTGGCTGCTATATTGCGGCCTATATTCTGTGCGACGTTATTATTCCAATCACTGCTAAATGTCGCCGTAGGATTTGTTTGCGTGGAAAACGCGGTAATTTGAGCGCCATTTATGTATATTTTAACTGAATTTGTATACGTTGTAGTTGCACCGTCTACAGCCACAACACAATGATACCACGCGCTGGGATCTCTAAAAACGGCGTTTGTAACATATTGATATATATACGCGCTCCCAGAAAATTCCCAAACACGCAATGTATCCGCTGCGGCAGCGCCACTTGTTGCAAATTGTATTGCAAAACCGTTACCATTTGTTGAGCAAAAATTCATTATGCTATTTAGCGACCCGCGCTTAAACCAAAAACTTATTGTATATTGTTGTCTATTTGCGGCGCTTGCCGGTGTCCTATTCAGATACGCCGTTGCAGACGAGCGAAACCGCAAACTCTTACTGACGGTATATCCGCCAGCCGCAGGTGTGAAGAAAAGATCTTTAGATGAAAACATTACGGTGTGAAGTTTTGGACAGCCGAGCCATACCAGTTCGTGCCGTCTGAGAAGAACGAGATAATATCAGCGCGGCTAAGTGTAGCCGTGATCGTCGGAGCGGTGCTTGCAGGCCATTTGACGCTGGTAAATGTCACAGTCGTAGCCGTGCCAGAGGCAGGCTGACGAACAATCAGAATAAAGGATTTACCTGCGGTGGCTGTCGGCATTGTTACCGTTAGAGCCGTAGCCGATGTCAGTGTCAAGTTCTGGAACGTGCCATTGGCAAGATCAAGCGTTACCGTAGAGGTAACAGTGCCAATGTTGTAATACGTTTCAACGTAATTGGTAACGGTTGGGTTGCTCAGTGTTGGCGCTGTGCCAAACACCAAAGAACCTGAACCTGTCTCGTCAGTAACAGCCGCAGCAAGATTGGCCGATGATGGCGTTCCTAACCAAGTCGCTACGCCAGTGCCGAAAGATGTAATACCTGTGCCACCGTTTGCTACAGCCAAAGTGCCTGTAGCTTGGTTAACAGGGATGTTGGTGCAATTTGATAGATTGCCTGACGTTGGCGTGCCAAGAATGGGCGTGGTAAGCGTCGGTGATGTAGCAAATACAAGCGATCCGCTACCTGTTTCGTCGCTGATAACGCCCGCAAGTTGCGCTGATGTCGTTGAGGAAAACTGAGCCAGCGTGCCGCCTGTGTAGGCTATTGTGCCGCCGGTGCCAAAATTGACTGTGCTACTATCAGTGCCAACAAAGGTAACGCTGTTGTCCGTGGCTAACGTCTTACCGTCAGCAATCGTCAGCGTAGATCCTGTCGCCGGAGCGGTGAGCGTGACCTTGTTGATCGTAGTAGCTGACGCAACGCCGAGCGATGGTGTGGTCAGAGAAGGCGAGGTGGCTAGGACAACATTGCCTGTGCCTGTGGTCGCAAGTTCGCCAAGAACGCCAGCATTATCGTAAAGAATACGACCAGAAGTGCCGCCAGTGATCGCTGTTGTGCCAACCGCTAGATTAGCGGAGATAGTCGTCCAACTTGTATTGCCGGAGCCATCAGTCGTCAGAGCTTGGCCGCTTGTGCCGTCATCTACCGGCAGCGTCATCGTCCAAGCGGCGCTATTATTGCCTGAAGCAATAGATACGGAGTTAGCGCTGGCTGAATTATAGAGCTTTAGCGAACCGCTGGTTGTAGACGCAACACCCAACGAAACAGTCGCGGTGCCATCGAACGTAAAACCAGGCATACCGCCAAACGCGCCAGCGTTATTATACTGAACCTGCGTGGTAGATCCGCCAGGTGACCCACCACCACCACCGCCGCCTGCCGCCCATGACAGGACGCCGTTCGTGTCAGTCTGAAGGTAGTAGCCATTGACAGGCGCAGCCGCTGGGAAGGTTAGCGTGTAATTAGCCGCTGTCGTGTCTGATGATTGCAACGTGACCGTATTAGCGCTTGTGTTGGCTAATACGAGCGTGCCGCGTGTCGAACTAGCCGTGCCAAACGTAACTTGAGAGGTGAAAGTTGGGCTGGTCGCAAATACTAGAGGCCCAGATCCCGTCTCATCAGTAACAGCCGATGCAAGATTTGCACTGGATGGTGTGCCAAGCCATGTGGCAACGCCTGTGCCGAGCGATGTTAAACCCGTGCCACCGTTAGCCGCAGCTAACGTGCCTGCCATTGTAATAGTGCCAGACGTAGTAATCGGGCCGCCTGAGAACGACAAACCTGTCGAGCCGCCGCTGACATCTACGCTGGTCACAGTGCCAAGCGGGTTGGTTGCCCATGACGTGTTCGAGCCGTCAGTCGTTAAATATTTACCGCTGTTACCGCCTTGACTTGGCGCAAGCGCATTAAACGCGGCGTTGGCTGTCGTTTGACCCGTGCCGCCGTTGGCTATCGGCAGTGTGCCAGTGACGCCGGTAGTTAGTGGCAGTCCTGTCGCATTCGCTAGTGTTATCGTCGGGCCAGAGGCTAATACGATAGCGCCAGAGCCTGTCGTTGAGTTACCAAGCGCCGTGACCGTGCCGCTGGTTGGGAACGTCAGCGTGGTCGTGCCGGAGAAGGTGAAGGTGCTAGAATAAGCCCCTGACGTTACAAAAGTAGAGCCATCCGCCAGCGTCAGCGTTGCGCCGGTCGCTGGAGCCGTCATTGTAATCTTATTGACGCTGCCGTTTAGGACTAAATTACCGCTCTTATCAACGACAAAAGAGGCCGTAGACGCCCCTGTAACGGTCAGATTCAGCAGATTAGACGACGCTGACGAACCAGAGTTAGTAACGGCTAGTTTTATGCCGTTCCATGTAGTTGCAGCATCATTCCATGTGTCACTAAGATTATAAATAAAGGCCATTTAGGTCACTCGTAGAAGATCGTCACATTCGGATTTGTGCCGCCTAAGACAACATAAAGACCCTTGCTTAACGTGACACCTTCAGGCGCAAACAGATAATTGTTTGGAACTGCGCTCGTAAAAGTGGATACAACAACAGGATCTGAGGTCGAAGCCGTAGCCGAGTCATAGATTGCAATGGTCGGTGTTGTGCCGCTAGAGACGAAAACGCCTTTAACCTTGGCAAGCCCTATTTTAACTTGCGAAGTGGCCGTAAGATTTAGAGCATATGCCATGATTTCCTCACGCTAGGAATTTCAATTTATACAGTGTTGATAGGTATAAGTCCACGATACCGTCGATAATGTTCTGAATCGCCGTATCGTCTTTGTCACAGACCTTATACCGCATATCTTCAACGTCTTTCAGCGAATCTTCAAGAAACTCAATAACATTGTTGGTTTTCTTGGCTGAATGGAGCGTAATCGGCCCAATTAGGCCGTGTCTGCCTTGATAGGCTTCGGCTAAATCGTCGGCTAAACCGATGATATTTTCATAAAATTTACCCAGAGCCTTATGTTTTGCATATGATCGCGTGTTTAAATGCACGCTATGCGTCACATCGCGGGCTAAAAACAGATGTCCTATTAGATCCGCGCAGCTCATTATTCTAATCCTGGTAATTGAGGTTGCATAGGCGACGATCTAGGCACAATGTCACCTGTGTCCATTGCCGCCGCGACCGTTCCCATTACAATGTCTTGGATCTGTTCAGGTGTCATGTTGGCCGAAGTCGCCTGTATCCGCTTCGTTTCCGCATCATACGCCTTGATCTGCGTGTTCTGCTCGTCAATCGCCAGTTTCTGCATATCATATGACTGTTGCAGTTGCTGAACCAGAGCCGCAGTCTGCTCCATCTGGTTCGCCATGTCATTCATTTGCATACGCATCATCTGCGCTTCTGGCGACTCATCAGTATTGTCCAGAACCTTCGGATCGAGCGTTTTAGCAAACCTAGCCGCCATCTCCTGCGCCCCAGGCCAGTCCATGTTTTTGATGAACAGATCGCCTGCCACAGCCCAGAGCTGCGGGTTGGTCTGCAAGATCATCTGCATCGCTTCCATCGCCTCTTGGCGCTTGGTCGCGTAGCTTGGGCCAGTGGTAACAACCACGTCGTAAATACCAATCGACGGGTTGTAGATCTTCTCAATGTCCAGACCTGTGATCGGATCCTTGATGACGCGAACTGGTTCCGGCTGGTTTGGATTGATCTTTACCATATCCACTTCGCCGTCTAGCCCGACGATACGTGCCACGCGCTCCGTATCATAGATCTTAGGGATCAGATCGACTAGCTGTCTTGTCGTATATCGAACCGCTCGCGCGAGATTGTCCACGTAGTGATATGTGGATGTATCGCCTTGGTTTTGCCGAGCCAGAATCGCACGACCCGTCCGTTCGTTACTGGTCGCACCAATTGAACTGTCGTATTGACCCGTGGTGGCTTTGATATCTTCCCCAGCGCCCACTTTGGCCTGGATAAGGCCGGTTTGCGCCATAGGTGGCTGCGCGCGTTCAGGTAATGGCAGAGGAGATCCTGCACCATCGGTGACATCGGGGTTGACTTCGAGGTAAGGCCAGTTGTTCGTATTGGCGGTTTTCCAGTTTGTTTCGTATCCTTCAAACTGTCCCCCATATCCGATAAACGGAGCCTTCGGAGCCAGCGCCAGCATTTCTGCTTCCTGGCTGACCCAGTAGTTATACATGCGCTGCGCGTCTTTCGCGTTACGCACTAGCCCGCTGATGTAGAGCTGACCGTCTACTTCAAACTCGTTGCCCACCACGCGGATGACCGGTATGTAATTACCCGCCCAATCGCGTTCCTCTAACACTTCAAAGCCGTTTGTCTTCAGCCACTTGACCTGACGGTGCTCGCTCGTGCGAGACTTCAAAGGCTTGCCGAACATAGCTTTGAGCTGCTTGTCCTGCGGCGATCCGTTAAACGCTGTGATATTGTCAGGGTAAAGATTCAGCGTTTTCTTCTGATGGTCTATGTAAAAATACTCAGCAATACGGACGGTTTCCTGGCTCATCCACATGCTAAGTGACTGATCGCCAACGCCTTGTGACATCATTACAGAAATCGGCAGCGCGTCTGGATACAGGCGCTCATATTCTTCTTTAGGAATGTCTTCGGTTATGAAACACCATTCGGCGTCTGATCCGCATGGATCGTGGATCATTGGATCCATATAAACGCTGAAGCTGTTACGGACGCGACCGATCTTCAAGTCTTGGTCAAACGAATCTTCGCGGCAATATTCCGTAAGGATTCGGATATAACCTTCTCCGTAGGTAACTTGATTGTCGCAGGCTGTATCATATGCAACGTCCGCGTCGGATAGGTATTCGATGTGTCTAACGATACCTTGAAAGATCTCTGCGACCGCAACGTCGGCTTTATCGTCCGCTGGGATGACCTTGCCGGAGGGTCTGTTCTGTCGTTGTTCATTAGTTACTAACCTGACATGCTGTGGCAGCTTGTTAATCGTCAGGCAGGGACGTGCGTTGATCGTCTGACCCTGCACCGCGCCTCTGGTCGCCAACACGTCCGCAGGCCACTGCCACGCGTTGTCAGGACTACCTGCCATGAAGCGCAAGTCGTCCAGCTCATCTTCACGGGAGTCAGAATATGCTGCGCTCGCCACCGTAAAACGGTGACGCATCGTCGCCAGACGATCGCCCTCATCTGCGTCGGATACTTTGCCTGCGCCTTCTACATCACTTGCAGCCACTTTTGCCACCTTTTTTAGCAGCCGTGCGCTTTGTATCATAAGCAATTGCGAGGGCTTGCTTCATAGGCTTGCCAGCTTTGACTTCAGCTTTAAGGTTCTTCCGAAAGGCGTTCTTAGATGATGACTTAACTAGAGGCATTATTTCTTCCTCGTCTTAGCGGACTCTTTGAACGCCTTGGCCGTAGGTGCGCCTTTAGACCCAACTTTACGCATTTTCTCGCCCGATCCGGCTGCAATGCGCGCCTTTTTGGCGTGTATGTTGGCGTATAGCCCAGGCTTACTTGCCACAGTTCCACCTCTTCATAGATGCTTTAGCGCGGTCTGCGTTCTTAGACTTAGCGACTACGCCGCCCATTCTCGCACAGAAGCTCGCTTTACGGCCTTTGTCAGCGTCTGTCTTAGGGTTTGGCGCAGGTGCCTTTAACTTGCTGCCAGTCGCCTTGTTGTATTTGGCGCGGCCTTTGGCTGTTAGTCCAGCGCCCGCTTTCGTCGATAGCTTCTCGCCACGACCAACAGATAATGATACCATTAACTCGCCATCCATCCTGAAGAGGCTGCGTTGCCACCATACGCGACGCGCCGTGTGTTGTCTACACGCTGTTCACGTCTGGCGACAGGAAATGCGAAGGTTACTGCGATGGCGTCCGCTGCGTCAGGTGACGCTAAACCCCTACTCTTCATATCCTTCTTGCTCTCTAAGAATATCGTTCCCTTCGAGTCCGGCTTCATCATCGGCCCGATCAGGTCTGACTTCAGATACCTGTCTTTCGGTATGCTTGCGTCCTTCAGCCAGTCCTTCATCGCGCCCCACATCTCAGCGCGTTTGTTGCCATACATCATAGGCTTGGTGGACTTATTACCGAAGTTCACACCGCGCACCTTGTAGCGCTGCTCCTTCAGCCGATCTACGACGCCTGCGCCGAGTCCGCCCTCGTCAATCACGACCAGCGCGGGTTTGTATTCCTCTATTGTATCTATCACTCGTCCGACGACTTCCATCGTGTCGTCGCCACGGTGCCTGCGTATGCTCAGTATGTCGCGGCCCTGCCTTATGGCGATGACGGTAGCGTCGGCACCAAAGCGTGCTGGATCCACTCCGACCACGATGGGCGCGGACTGGTCGGATATAGCGGGACGTTCCATTGCCTCGTCAACCAGCGCGTTTCCGATGAACTGGTCGTCGCTGGCGTTGGGGAACTGACCGTAGACCTCGACGTGCGCGGCGCTGGAGTCGGGGCCATACTCGTCAATGATCTGTTGATAGACGGCCTTATCCGTGCCTTCGACGGAGCGGGCATCGACAATTTTATTTCGCCAAAAGTCTCGCTTGGAGTTAAAACACTCATAAAAGTAACCAGAGTTACGACGGGGGTTGCTGAAGCACAACCAAAAGCGATTAGGGGTATTTTCCGTAAAAAAGCCCGCTGCAACTGACCAGATACTATCATCAATTCCGCT
>Ga0063231_10000012_pt1 | contig 42728 bp, 38 predicted proteins | sample LauGreSu1BDMLBSD_2_FD_56231 | JGI IMG/M metagenome (GOLD analysis project Ga0063231, IMG submission 56231) | Freshwater lake microbial communities from Lake Michigan, USA - Su13.BD.MLB.SD v2 (version 2) | ecosystem: Environmental > Aquatic > Freshwater > Lake | place: Lake Michigan, USA...
CTTCCTTTATGGAAATGCCCAATACCGTNCCTAATGCACTTAGTCAAGAATTACTGGAGGAGAAATTTCAGCTGGCTTCCAAAAAATCTTTGGCNAACTACTCTTTTTTTATGGGGGCATCCAATCATAATTTGGANGAGATCAAAAAAACAGATCCAAAAAAAGTTTGTGGAACCAAAATTTTCATGGGTTCTTCTACCGGAAATATGTTGGTAGACCAGGAACGAGCTCTGGAAGATATATTTCGGAATGCACCCACGCTCATTGCCACCCATTGTGAAGATGAAGCGACCATCCGCCATAACCTGGAGCTGGCCAAAGCAAAATACGGAAATGATATTCCGGTAGAGCAACATCCCCTGATCAGGAGTGCTGAAGCATGCTTCTTGAGTTCATCTAAAGCGGTAAAACTGGCCCAAGAGACCGGTGCTCGTCTCCATATTCTTCATATTTCTACCGCTAAAGAACTGGAACTTTTCCGAAACGATATTCCTCTTGTAGAGAAAAAAATCACTGCTGAAGCCTGCATCCACCACCTTTGGTTTTCGGATGCCGATTATGCGAAAAAAGGCAATCTCATTAAATGGAATCCGGCCATTAAAACCGCTACCGATCGTGATGCCATTTTTCAGGCCGTTTTAGATAACCGCATTGATGTGATCGCCACCGATCATGCGCCCCATACCTTAGAAGAAAAATCACAGCACTATTTACAAGCTCCTTCGGGTGGACCTTTGGTGCAACACAGTCTTATCGCCATGCTCGATTTTTACCATCAAGGCAAAATCAGCTTAGAAAAAATTGCTGAAAAAATGGCGCACCATGTTGCCATCTTGTTTCAAGTAGAACAACGTGGATTCATCCGCGAAGGCTATTGGGCCGACTTGGTTTTGACTGATTTAAACAAACCCTATTCAGTTGGCAAAAACAATATTCTGGCAAAATGCGGCTGGAGCCCATTTGAAGGCCATACCTTCCGTTCTTCCATTACGCATACCATCGTGTCGGGTAAATTAGTTTATGAACATGGACGTCTGGTGGAAGCCGGACCCGGGCAAAGACTTCAGTTTGACAGATAATCAAAAAACTATTGACTCCCGACTGACAAGTCCAAAGCCCCTACCCTGCGTAGAATCAATCTAAATAATTACCTTTGTCGTCGATTTAAAAATCACAATGGCCAAAGTTTCTATCAATTTAGCTACCGGCTCTCTGCAAAAAGAAGAGTTGATTGTGGGCATCGATCTAGGTACCACCAATAGCCTGGTGGCCTTCATCAATCCTGATGGAAACCCTCAAGTGATCAACGATACAGGCAAAGGCCTACTGGTACCTTCCATCATCCATTTCCAGGCTGATGGCAGCATCGTGGTTGGCAACGAGGCTAAGGAATTTTTAACCAGCGATCCTGAAAACACTATTTTCTCCGTAAAAAGATTACTGGGCCGGTCTTATCAGGATATTGCCCGCTACCGCGATTTCTTTTCCTATAAAGTGATTGATGACAACAGCGAAAGCTTGGTAAAAATCAAAGTAGCTGAAAAATTCTATACGCCTATTGAGCTTTCCAGCCTGATTTTAAAAGAATTGAAGGAACGGGCAGAACATGCCCTCAAAATACCAGTGAACCGGGCGGTCATCACCGTACCGGCTTACTTTAACGACAGTCAACGCCAAGCCACACGTGATGCCGGCAAATTAGCGGGTTTAGATGTTTTGCGCATTGTGAACGAACCAACTGCTGCATCTTTAGCCTATGGTATCGGTTTAAACCCGGATGAAGAAAAAACCATTGCAGTTTATGACCTCGGTGGAGGCACTTTCGATGTATCCATCCTGCAAATTCAGAATGGCATATTTGAGGTATTGTCTACCAACGGCGATACTTTTTTAGGCGGCGACGATTTTGATCGAGCGATTTTGAATTATTGGATTACCGAAAATAATTTGAATCCGGAAGTATTGGCGAACGACCAATCACTGAACCAAGGCCTTCGTTTAAAAGCCGAAGAGGCCAAAAAGGCCCTCAGTACACAAAATTTATACAATGATTCTCTTAACGGAATTCCATTAGCAATCAGCAAACAGAAGTTTGAAGAACTGATTGCGCCAAAAGTACAGGAAACACTCGACTGCTGTAAAAAAGCGCTGGAGGATGCCGGTATAAAGGCGGAAGAAATACAAGAAGTGATCATGGTGGGTGGTTCAACCAGAACACCGCTGGTTAAAGAACGTGTTGCTGCATTTTTTGGCAAAGCAGTTCATGATCAAATTAATCCAGACCAGGTAGTTGCCTTGGGTGCAGCGATCCAATCGGATATTTTAGCCGGAAACCGTAGTGATATTCTCTTGCTGGATGTTACTCCGCTTTCGCTCGGTATCGAAACCATGGGCGGGCTGATGGATGTGATCATCCCACGTAATTCTAAAGTGCCTACCAAAGCCGGACGCCAATATACCACCTCGGTAGACGGACAGGTAAACATGAAAATCTCTGTTTTCCAAGGCGAACGCGATTTGGTGAGCGAAAATCGTAAACTGGCCGAATTTGATCTCAAAGGCATACCGGCCATGCCGGCTGGACTACCGAAAGTAGACATCAATTTCCTGCTCAATGCCGATGGCATACTTACCGTACAGGCCATGGAACTCCGCTCAGGTATCAAACAAGAAGTGGAAGTTAAGCCTACTTACGGACTGAGCGATAACGAAGTGGAAAAAATGCTGCTGGATAGTATCCAGCATGCCCAGGAAGATGTACAGCAGCGGATGCTGATTGAATCGCGGACCGAAGGTGAGCAAATGCTGTATACCGCCGAACGTTTCCTTGATAAAAACGCCCAATACCTTAACGAGAACGAGATTACGCAAACTCGTCAACACATAGAAGCACTCAAAGCCAGTTTAAATGCCGGCGATAAAGATCTCATCCATGCTAAAATAGATGAGTTAAATGAATACACTCGTCCTTTTGCAGAACGTGTAATGGATATGGCCATCTCCCAAGCCATGAAGGGCAAGCAGATCGAATAAGCTTCCTGAATTCATTTTGCAATCAATTATTCATTTTACTTACCTATTTTCCTTAACCTAATAAATTGGTATTTAGAGAGTTAAATAAAATGATCATTAGAATAAAATAGTATCTTTATCTAAACCAATAAAATTAGAAGCTGTCCGCTTGGCTTCCTTCACCATTGATAAAGATCATGCAAGCAGCCTCCCCCTCTCTGATTGATAAATTATATCAGCTATTCTTATCCGAAAAAACAAAAGCAAAAAGTGAGCATATCATCACGCTGATTGCCATCGGTAGTTTTTTATTGCACCTTTTGATCATTTTTCTTTGTAGAATCGAAGTCCTTGATCTGCAAAATTACTCTGCATTATTGGGTAACCCTATCGGCGCCATTTATACCCCATTTTCCTTCATTTTGGTGTATGAAGTTTATTTACTGATCTACAATTTACCTCGTTCCATCACCACCTATATTGGCAAACAGTATGAGATCATGACTTTAATTGTGATTAGGCGGGTATTTAAAGACCTTTCTCACCTGGAACTGAGTTCAAATTGGTTTGGTATCAAGAACGATTTGCAATTCACCTTCGATATTATCGCTTCCCTTATACTTTTCTGCCTGATTTTCATTTTCATGAGATTAAGTAAGAAAAATCAACAAAAAATCTATGCTGAGCAACCAACACCTGCCCTCAGTCGTTTTTTACGATTCAAAAAAATAGTAGCACTGAGTTTGGTCCCCCTTCTAGTGATAGTAGGCTCCTATAGCTTTGTAAACTGGACCATGGAGAACTTTTTTACCGTTCAAGCTGCAGGAGTTCCCTTAACAAACATCAACAACATCTTTTTTGATACCTTTTTCACCATACTTATCCTGGTTGATGTGCTTTTACTGCTCTTTTCTTTACGGCATACCGATCAGTTTCACAAGGTGTTCAGGAACTCAGGCTTTATCATTTCTACCATCCTGATCCGGCTTTCGTTTGGAGTGGAAGGATTAATTAATACACTGTTAATTATCTCGTCTGTTTTGTTTGGCGTGTTGATTTTGGCCATTTACAATTTATACGAACAGCAGCAGCATCAAAAACTTGCTGAAAACAATCGAAATGGTTCTTGATAAAAAATTAGCTGGACTAATTTCTTGAAACGATTTAAGAGTGCTGCATCAACCTTGCCACATACTTCCCAATAATATCGAACTCTAAGTTCACCACATCGCCGGCTTTCACTTGTTTTAAATTAGTATGCTCGTAGGTGTAAGGAATAATGGCCACTGAGAAGCCATCCATTTTTGAGTCAAACACGGTCAGCGAAATCCCATTTACACAAATGGAACCCTTTTCAACAGTGATGTTTCCAACAGCTGCATCGTATTGAAAGGAATAAATCCAACTACCGTTTTGTTCTTTTACCGCAATGCAGGTCGCAGTTTGGTCAACGTGTCCTTGAACAATGTGGCCATCCAGGCGGCCGTTCATGGGCATGCAGCGTTCCAGATTGATGAGATCACCTACTTTCAGATGACCCAGATTGGTTTTATTGAGCGTTTCAGTAATTGCTGTTACAGTATGGCAGCCTGGCTTTAGCTCCACCACTGTGAGACAAACCCCGTTATGAGCCACGCTTTGATCTATTTTGAGTTCCTCAGAAATGGGCGATCGGATGGTTAAATGTAAATTACCAGCTTCGCTTTGGAGCGATTCTACTTGGCCTAAGGTTTCTATAATTCCTGTAAACATCAGAATTGGGTTCTGTTTTTCTTCCAGGCAGTAGCGATTACTCCACTTGCCTGATGGGTGATGGTGCTTGGTTTTTGCTGGATTAATTGTGCAGCTACCAGCGCAGCAATCATAGCTTCCGACTCATTTTCTTGCTGCAAATTTTCTGGATGGAAATATTTTTTTACAAAATGGGTATCGAACTTACCGGAAGTAAAAGCCTCATGCTGCATTACAAATTTTCCGAAAGGTAAGGTGGTTTCAATACCCGTAATTTGGTATTCATCAATAGCTCGAACCATCCGTTCAATGGCTTCTTCCCTATTTTTACCATAGGTGATGAGCTTCGCGATCATCGGATCGTAATAGATCGGAATCTCCATGCCTTCCTCAAAACCATCATCTACCCGTACCCCCGGTCCTTGCGGCAAACGATAGGTTTGCAGTGTACCGATATCAGGCAAAAAGTTATTCGCCGGATCTTCGGCATACACCCTTAACTCTACAGCGTGGCCTTTTATTTCCAAATCTTCTTGTTTGAAGCTCAACTTTTCTCCACGGGCAATTTTGATTTGTTCTTTAACTAAATCAAGTCCGGTGATCATTTCCGTAACCGGATGTTCCACCTGCAAGCGGGTATTCATCTCCAGAAAATAAAAATTGAGCTTTTCATCGAGGATGAATTCAACCGTACCCGCACCCACATAATTGCAAGAACGGGCAACATCTACCGCACATTTACCCATTGCTGCTCTGATCTCGGGAGTCAAAACTGCCGAAGGTGCTTCCTCTACCACTTTTTGATGACGACGCTGTACCGAACATTCGCGTTCAAACAGGTGTACAATATTACCATGTGTATCTCCCAGTACCTGGATCTCAATATGTCTGGGTGATGAAACATAGCGCTCAATAAATACCGAACCATCGCCAAAAGCCGAGGTAGCTTCGGAAACCGCCAACTTCATTTGTTCTTCAAAATCATTCACACTTTCCACGATACGCATCCCCTTTCCACCACCGCCGGCGGCAGCTTTGATCAAAATGGGAAAGCCAACTTCTTCTGCTCTATTTTTGGCCTCCTGAACATCAGTAATGGCTTCTTCGGTACCGGGAACCATTGGGATGTTATATTTTAGTGCAGCTGCTTTGGCCGACAATTTATTCCCCATGATTTCCATCGCTTCGGGCGAAGGGCCGATCAAAATCAGTCCTGCTTTTTTTACCTCTCGGGCAAAAGCAGCATTTTCTGATAAAAATCCGTAACCGGGATGAATGGCCTCCGCTCCGGTCTGTTTACAAGCACCAATAATATTGTCAAAAACCAGATAAGATTGATTAGAGGGTGCCGGACCGATACAAACCGCTTCATCCGCATAGCGAACATGCAAAGCATTTCGATCGGCTTCAGAATATACAGCCACCGTCTTGATACCCATTTCACGAGCAGAGCGCATGATGCGCAAGGCAATTTCACCACGATTGGCAATCAGGATTTTTTTCATCGATGCAAAGTTAATCGTTTAGCTCATTTTTTGGAGCGTTTGAATTGTATGAGCCACCATGTCTGTTGATACGTCTAAATGAGTCACAAAACGAACCATCTGATGACCAAAAGTGCTGCATTTAACTCCATTAGCAGCCATATTAGCTACAAACTCATCTGCAGGAACTTTCAAATCCAGTTCAAAGATCACGATATTGGTATCTACCGGCATCACTGATAAAACATAATTCTGTTTTTCCAGAGCTTCACCTAATAAACGGGCATGTTCGTGATCAGTTTGAAGTCTTTCTACCTGATGATCGAGTGCATAGATGCCCGCAGCGGCTAAATAGCCTGCCTGACGCATGCCCCCTCCAAAAACTTTACGAACCCTGCGAGCCTGTTTAATGGTTTCCTTGCTGCCCAATAGCACAGAACCCACCGGAGCTCCTAAACCTTTAGACAAGCAAATGGAAATACCATCAAATAAGCGGCCATAATCTTTCGGCTGCTCTCCGGTTGCCACGAGGGCATTAAACAATCGGGCCCCATCCAGATGTAATTTTAAACCATGTTTTTTGCAAAGTTGTTGGATGGGCTCAATCTGAGCAACGGTATAACAACTTCCGCCACCACGATTAACAGTATTTTCCAAAACCACCAAACTGGTACGTGGGTAATGAATATTATCGGGATTGATATGAGGTTCAATGTCCTTAGCCGTCAATCTACCTCGATCTCCATTCAATAAACGAACCGAAGCCGCAGAATTAAAAGCAATACCACCACCCTCATATCTGTAAACGTGTGCGGTTTCATCGGCTATCACCTCATCCATGGGTTGCGTAAAACATTTAATAGCAATCTGGTTGGTCATGGTACCCGAAGGACAAAATAAGCCGGCTTCCATGCCAAACATGCTGGCAAGTTTGCTTTCCAATGCATTCACCGTTTCATCTTCACCATAAACATCATCCCCCACCGTTGCGCTCCACATGGCTTCCAACATGCCAGGTGTTGGTTTTGTTAGCGTATCACTTCTTAAATCAACTATCATAAGTATTTTTTAATCCTTCTAATTTATTGTTTTTTCAGACTCATTGTTGAGCAATTTGAACTTAAAAAATAGAACCGAAATTTGTCTTTATGGCAATTTAGGTCAACAAATAAATCACAAAGTGTACGATATACACAGAAATTTCTATTTTTGAATAATTATTTCTAACTAACCTTATGATCATTATTGCCGACGGGGGGTCGACCAAAACAAACTGGTGTTTGTTGAACGAAGACCAAAAACGCATTTACTTCAATACTGAAGGTTATAATCCTTATTTCTCAAGTACCGACTACATCGTCAACTCTTTGAGAAATAACCTTCCTGCTGATCTTAATATTGCTGGTATTACCGAGCTTTATTACTATGGTGCAGGTTGCTCTACACCTGAGAAAGTAGGCATTGTGGTGGATGCCATGAAAACAGTTTTTACTGCAGCTAAAGTATCGGTGGGCCACGATTTATTGGCAGCTGCTCGGGCTTTATTAGGAGTTGAGGCTGGTTTTGCGGCTATTTTGGGTACCGGAACCAATACTTGTTTGTACGATGGTCAGGATATTACCCTAAACATCGATTCTTTAGGTTATTTCCTGGGGGATGAAGGAAGTGGATCATTCATCGGGAAAAGGCTACTTCGCGACTACATGCGTGGATTTATGCCAGGCAATTTACAAGAGGTTTTTTATGAAACATATAAATTAAGTGACGAGGATATCTTGGATAATTTATATAACAAACCGCTACCTAATCGTTTTTGTGCAAGTTTCTCTAAATTCATTTACGATAACAACAATTACGTTGAATACACCCGCGATGTAGTGGGTGAAGCTTTTAGGGCTTTCTTCAAGAATTTAGTTTCACGTTATCCTGATTATCAAAAACACAGCCTCAATTGTGTAGGTTCAGTAGGCTATAACTTTCGTGATATTTTGGCTGAGGTAGCCAATGAATACGGCATGAAAGTGGGAAAAATTATCCGCTCTCCTATTGATGATCTGGTGCACTACCACCTCGAACTAGCCCCTTCCAGTAATTAATTAGATAATTCCGTGCAAGGAAGCGCCTGGTTTTGCCAATCGCTCAATTTGTTTTTCAACCGCTGGATCTTTTTCCAAAACCGGTGCATGGTGTGGTTTAATCCGGGCATCGATGATCAGTGAACTACAAGCCCAATGCTTGTGCTCAAAATAAGCATTTACCCCATGGATATCGTGTGATGGATTGCTGCGGGTAAAAGTGACCCACACAAAATTATGGATGCTTTCTGCAGTAAATCCAGCATCGTCACATAAAACTAACATCGGTAATCCATTCAGGTTTTGTGATTTTAGGTGCTGATTAATAATCTCTACTTGATCTCGGGTAATATTTTCATCCTGATACTTCGGCGCTTCTACAGCCAATACGCCGGGCATTACTAATTTGTAATTATCAAAACCACGCGGCAGGTTAAAATCTGCAGGTAATTCAGACCATAATTCTCGTTTTTGATCGCCGGCAACGGCAAAAACTACTTTTGAACCGCTGTTTAAATCCGAACCACTGTAATCGAGGGTATCTATCGTGGTTTTGGTATGGAAATGTACATCACGGCTCAAGTCTAAACGCTCCAGCATGTGCTGTAAAAAGCCTTTTACATCATGAATATCCAAATCAGGACGATCTTCTTTGGCACAAATGAACAGGTACTTGGCCAAACTCAATTGATTTTTACCCAAGATATGGTTGGCGATGGTGAGGATTTCCTGAGGCTTCCGCTCTTTTAAGTAAGGCGTATAACGTTCACTGCCAATAGCAAACAAAAGTGGATGTACACCGGCGGCATCTACCGCGTTTACGGCATGCAAACCAGGGATTTCCTGCGGAATGGCTGCACCCGTGATATCATGAATTAGATCACCAAAACTAGTGTCTTCCTGAGGCGGACGACCTACCACTGTGAAAGACCAGATCGGATCTTTTCGATGGTATACCTTGCGTACCTTCATCAGCGGGAAAGGATGTTTGAGGCTGTAATAACCTAAATGATCGCCAAAGGGACCTTCGGGTTTGTTCTGATGGGGTTCCACCGTTCCGGTGATCACAAAATCAGCATCGGCCGAAATGCAGAAACCTTCTTCATCGTAAAAATAACGGAAACGGCGATTGCCCAATGCACCCGCAAAAGTCATCTCTGATAAGCCTTCGGGCAGGGGCATTACAGCTGCCAGCGGATGTGCCGGCGGACCACCCACAAAAATACTCACCTTGAGCGGCTGGCCGGCGGCATTGGCTTTGGTCTGATGAACACCAATACCCCGATGCAATTGATAATGCAAACCTATTTCTTCATCCTGCAGGTACTCGTTCCCTCCCAATTGGATCCGGTACATCCCTAAGTTGGCATTCATAATGCCAGGACGATCAATATCTTCGGTATACACCTGTGGCATGGTGACGAAAGGACCGCCGTCCATGGACCAGTTCACGATTTGCGGAATATCCGAAATCTTACACTGGCCGAATTTTATCGGCGCATTCCAGCCCGATCGCATCGGCAACGCCGAGAAGGCAGTGAGGCCGGAAGAAAGGTATTGTAAAGGATTTTTGAGGGCTTTCATCGGATCACCTTTTAGCTCCACCAAAGTTTTGATCTGCGCTAATGTGTCTCTGAAAAGAAACCTGGAACGGTCTAAAGTACCAAACAAGTTGGATACGGCTGGAAACTTAGAGCCTTTGACATTTTCAAAAAGAATAGCCGGACCCTGATTTTCGTATACCCGTAAATGAATTGCCGCCATCTCCAAATAGGGGTCCACCTCTTCTTTCACCCGGACCAAATGGCCGTGTCTCTCTAAATCATTTACTGCTGCTGCTAAACTTGGGTATCCCATGGCACATCGAAATTGCTCATTTTCTTTCAAATACAGATGAATAGAAAGACAAATTGATTACAAAATTGCAATCAAATGGAAATTAGCTCAACCGCATGATTATTGGCTGCAGCAACCAACAAAATAAAACGATCAATAGGATGCAGATCAAGTTGAGTACGAAACCTGCTTTCATCATATCTTTTATCCGGATATGGCCGCTGGCAAACACGATGGCATTGGGCGGCGTACCCATGGGCAGCATACTGGCACAACTAGCTCCCAAGGTCATGGGGATGCCCAATAATAATGGATCGAGGCCCAAGGAAATTGCCAAAGAGGAAATAACCGGTGCCATCACAATTACCTGAGCCACATTGCTCATTACCTCACTTAAAAATACCGAGGCGGTGGTCACCACTAGAATCATGATAAAAATATGTTGAGTGGAATAAGTAGCCAGGTAGGCTCCCATCTGATCCATTAATTGTGCATCTTCCAATGATTTAGCGAGTGCNAAACCACCGCCAAACAATAGTAAAATTCCCCAGGCCATCTTCTGTGTATCTTCCCAAACCAATAAGCTTTCCTGCCGGTCTTCCAAATTACCTGCCGGAATCATAAATAAACTGATGGCACCGGCCATAGCAATAATAGTATCATCCAGTACTAATAATTGCTGATAATAATTGATCAGATCTTTGGTGATCCAAAGAAGTACGGTAAACAAAAACACCAATAAAACTCGCTTCTCTGGAATAGTCAATTTGCCAAGTTGCTTCAATTCTGATTCGATGTAGGCTTTACCCGCAGCACTGTCGGTGATCCGGTTGGGGTACATCCATTTCACCATTACCCAATACAACATGAATAGGAGAAGTATTGTGAGCGGCGTAAAAACCAGCATCCAGTCTAAAAAACCGATAGTATAATTGAATTTATTGCTAATGTAATTGACATACGCCACATTTGGGGGAGTACCAATGATAGTTCCCAAGGCAAAATTAGAGGCATAGGCAATGGAGAGCATTAAAACCAATGAAAAATTTCGCATGCCCTTACCATCCGGGTTGTGAGCAGCAATCACGCTGATGACCGACATGGCAATGGGGAACATCATCATGGTGGTAGCGGTATTGCTGAGCCACATGCTCAAAAATCCGGTTGCCAAAATAAAACCCAGAATAATTCGGTTGCCATTTGTTCCGGTAAAATTGATGATTCCCAGGGCTATCCGCTTATGTAGATTCCATTTTTCGATGGCAATGGCAATAAAAAATCCACCCATGAATAGGAAAATGATGCTGTCTGCATAGAACTTGGTCACTTCCTGTACCTTCATTAGTCCAAAAATTGGAAACAATACAATCGGAACCAGCGCTACCACGGCCAAAGGCAAAGCCTCCGTAATCCACCAAGTAATCATTAATAAAGCTAAAGAGAGTACCAGCCTTGCTTCAGCAGCCAGGCCAAAAGGGTTGACGAGGTACATCAGCCCACAGACGAGCAAGCCGGCAAGTAATGCCCATTTTTTACTCAAACTTATTTTAGAAAAGTCCATATCTGAAGATCAAATGGTAAAGCTTAATCCATTTATCGGGCCTTACTGATACGAATATATAAAAATCAAGGATGCTGCTGCTTACATAACGCACTGAATACAAGCGTTCGCTAGTTCAGTAAACAGTTGAAATATTATTCGATTACAAATCTTCGGGCATACATCACATGGTTTATTCCAAATTGACCTTTGGAATAAAGCAAATAACCTTCTGTATGAGAAGCATTGGTGTAGAAAATATTAGGATGCCAGGTATAACTATTGCCAGTGCCAATGGGTATGGCAAAATCTGTTATAATACGATATTGATTTTCCATGTCCCAATTAATACCATCCGCAGAAGTGACCACATAGGTTCCAGAGTCTTTTAAATTGCCTGTTGAAAATTCTTGGTAAGCATTCAATGTATAAACCATCAAGTATTTATTCAAAGCCTTGTTAAAAGTTACCTGAGGAAAGATCGCATCCGCTCCATTACCATAAACAATGTGCTTGCTCCTGATTAGCTGATTCACAAACTCGTTGCTATAGTTGATTAAATAGCATTTTGTGAAATCTGGTTCTCCGTTGATGACATCAAAACTGGCCATTGAAATATTTACACCTAATCCGGTTCGATTGTGATCTACAAAATATGCATAGACCTTGGTGCTATCTTTATTGTATAACATGGTAGGCTCACCCAAGCCTCCATCTGCAGCACCATTATTATAATTTTTATCATAATAAGAAGGTATTACTGCAGCATTAGATGGAATAAAAGTATTACCATTATCCGTTGATTTCGCTAGACCAATGGAAGCATAAAAACCGGGTATACCGCCGGCAAGTACACTACCATCGTGCCACTCTGCATGGTAAAGTCCATAGATCGTTCCAGACCTGCCCCGGATAGTGGAGGATACTCCGATATAATTGGCATCTATAAAATTTCCTCCTCTGGGATTAAGGACCGTTCGGGCACGTGTCATGTTTTTAATATCGGTACCCTCCAAGATGATTGTACTTACTCCGGCAGCAGTGATCAGTTTGAGCGAAGTATTGGTCTGCTCGATTACACCAACGGCTAGATCATTAAAATACATCAAATTAAGCGATTCGGCGACTTTGAATTCCTGATCTTTTAATACGATTTTTTTGTCTTTAGTACTTGGCGACGTATTACCATTAGTTACATCATTTGATTGCTTTTTACATGAAAAAGTGAACAAAGCAATGAAGGATGCGAAAAGAAAAAAATACCTCATTATGTAAATGCTTATTAAAACTTAATTCAAGTATTCGAAATGAGATGAAAAAGAATTTGTGATCAATCAGGAATACCTTGTTGTTTCTATCCCGAACTTATTCAAAAAATCTACGCCTTCATCGCTGGGCAAGCCCTTGTATTCAGCATAAGAATTTTTGTAATACACTTTTTTGATGCCCGATGAAAAAATTAAACGGGCGCACGAAATGCAGGGCGAAAGCGTAAGATAAAGCGTAGCGCCCTCTAAGCTCGAACCATTTTTAGTAGCATAAAGAATCGCATTTTCTTCGGCATGTAAAGCCAAAGAGCAAGAATTCTTCGAATCACGTGGGCAACCTGTTTCCGGCCATTCTTCATCGCAATTGTGCGTACCTGCCGGCGGACCGTTATAACCGATGGAAATGATACGGGTATCTTTCGTAAGAACAGCTCCAACCTGGGCCTTCACACAATGAGAGCGAAGGGCCAGGTCGGTGGCTAAATTCATGAAGATAGATTCGAAACTCGGTCTGCTCAAAGCTTTAAATGTTAATGTCCAGCATTTAATTCGGCTTGTTCCACATCAATTCCCTGCTGCTTCAGTTCCCCTTTTACTTTCCAGGCAAAGAAAGCCAGATAAGCGAAACAGATCACGGCAATGATGTAAGAAAAATGAATATTGGTTGCATCGGCCAGTAAGCCCTGCAAAGGCGGAATAATAGCTCCACCCAAAATCATCATGATCAAAAACGCCGAACCCTGACCGGTATATTTCCCCAATCCGGTAATGGAAAGCGCAAAAATACATGGCCACATAATGGAGCAGCATAAACCACCACTAATGAAGGCAAATAGGGCTACCTGTCCGGTGGTCAATAAACCTATCAGCATGGCTAAAGCACCTAAAATTCCGAACACCATCAGTGTTTTGGCTGGTTTTTCTTGCCCGAAGAAGAATCCCATCACCAATATGGCAATACAAACCGCATAAACATATAAATTGTTTACTTCATTACCCCGCCAATAATTTACGAGCATAATCAAAGCAAAAGCAATAAATGGCACCAAAACCGTCATCACATTTTTTGCCGATTTAGATAATTTAAATGCACTGATGGCACCTGTCCATCTGCCTATCATCAAACTACCCCAATACAAGGAAATGAATTGAGAAATATGAGCTTCATCATATGCCCCGAACTCAGGCAATTGCAATAAAGCGCCCATATTACTTTGAATAGTTACTTCCACACCTACATAAACAAAAATGGCCAGCATTCCCCAGGTGAGCTGCGGAAATTTTAGGGCACCCAGTCCGGGTTCAAAGGCCTCGTCAGATGTTACCTTAGGTAGTTTAGAAATCGCAAAAAATATTGCTACAGCAATGAAAATCCCGGCCAGAATTAAATAAAGGTTATTGATAGATTCGATAGATGCCTCTTGCTGGCCACTCAATGATCCAAAGAGCACCACACTCACAATCAGCGGCCCTAATAAAGTACCGAAAGAGTTCACTCCGCCAGCTAAGTTCAGTCGGTGCGCACCACCAGCCGGATCGCCTAAAGCCACTACAAATGGCTGTGCAGCAGTTTGCTGAAGAGAGAAACCCAACGCAATTACGAAGAAACTAGTCAGAATAAAAGCAAAAGAACCCGACTGTACCGCAGGAATGATAGATAAGGCGCCTACCACCGAAATGAGTAATCCGTAAATGATCCCTTTTTTGTACCCAATCTTATTCAGAATATCTACTCTGGTAGCCTGCGAGGCAAAATATAAAATCAACGAACCAATGAAATAGCCCCCATAAAAGGTAAAGTCAATCAGTTGTGATTCAAATTGACTCAAATTGAAATGCGTTTTACAAAATGGAATAAAAATTCCGTTCGAGGCAGCTACAAAGCCCCAGAAAAAAAATACCGTGATCAGCGTATACAATGCTGTACCATAGTTCTTGTTGGTTTCAGTTTGCATGTAAGGTTTCGTTTGGTTAATGAAGTCCTAACATAGCCTTTTTTTGTAAATTCGACAATACCATTTACCATTGTCAGCAAATAGCAAAATCTTTGGTAATAAAATCAGATATTAGTAGTCAAGGAAAATTTTGATGGAGATCATTATTTCGGGTATTGGCATGGGTATCGTGCTGTCGTTTCTGACAGGGCCGGTATTTTTTGCACTGCTAAAAACCAGTATCGAAAAAGGATTTTATGCCGGAATGATGCTTGCGGCCGGGGTGGTAATTGCCGATGCCGGCTATGTAGCATTGAGCTTGTATGGCTCGAGCTACCTCACTCCCAACGGACCCTATTTAAATTATATCGGCTATGCCGGAGCTGCCATTTTATTTGGCATCGGCATCTATTATCTTTTCAAAAAAGTAAGCATCAATTACGATCCCAGTAGCTCAAGAACAAAGAAATTGGGGTACTTTTTGAAAGGATTTGCGATGTGCGTATTCAACCCATCGCTTTTGCTCTACTGGATCAGTGTGACCAGCGGGGTTATTTCTGTAACTGGCGGATTCAACCCGAAGGTAGTCCTGCCCTTCTTTGCATCCATTCTCATCACTCAGTTTAGCCTAGATACGCTAAAAGCCTATTTTGCTAATAAATTGCGAAAAAAGATCACCGAAAAAACACTGATCAAGTTGAACCGCATAGCTGGCGGACTCATCATCATTTTTGCTTTACACCTGATCTATACACTGGTGTTTACGCATTCGCTGGTTTAATAAGCACGCTGATTTTTACCCTCCACCCAGTTCATAAAGGCCTGGTTCACTACCTTGTTTCCGCCCGGTGTTGGATAATCTCCCGAGAAATACCAGTCGCCCAAATGATTCGGACAGGACTTATGTAGATTATCTAAAGTTTGATAGATCAGCTGTACCTCAGGTTGGATACCTTCTGGGGTCACAATTTTCGCAATACGGTCTGAAATCTCCTCATCGCTGAAAGGCGCATAAATGGCTTTCACCAAGTTCTCTCCTTTCAGGGTGCCGCTAGCCTTGCGCTTCAAACATTCCTCGTAAACTTGCTGAATCAGGCTTTCTTGTCCCCGCTCCTTCAGCAAAGAAATTGCAGCTTCAAAAGCCACAAACTCCCCCATCCGCGACATATCGATCCCATAGCAATCCGGATAACGGATCTGCGGTGCCGACGAAACTACGATGATTTTTTCAGGCTGCAAACGGTCCAGCATACGCAAAATGCTTTGCTTCAGCGTGGTACCCCGAACAATCGAATCATCCAGTACCACCAGCGTATCGCCCGGTTTTACCACGCCATAAGTAGTATCGTAAATATGTGCCACCATATCCTGACGGTCGGCATCTTGTGTAATGAATGTTCGCAGTTTGGCATCCTTTAGGGCAATCTTTTCTACCCTCGGGGCAATATTGAGCATGCGCTCCAGTTCCGCATCACTAATTTTATCGGCACGATTCAATAAAATCTCTTTTTGTTTGGTGTGGATGTAAGCATGTACTCCTTCCACCATCCCATAGAAAGCCACCTCGGCTGTATTCGGAATAAAAGAAAATACTGTGCATTCTAAATCGTGGTTCACCGCATCTAAAATTTGCGGACAAAGTTTTCTACCCAACTGCTTACGCTCCTGATAGATATCGGCATCACTGCCGCGGGAGAAATAAATCCGCTCAAATGAGCAAGATTTTTGCACTTCCGGCTCCCGGAATAATTCTTCCGAAATACGTCCATTTTTCTTTGCAATCAGCGCATGACCAGGCTTGATCTCTTTCACTGCATCCAGAGGCACATTGAAAGCCGTTTGTAAAGCCGGCCGCTCCGAGGCTACTACTAGCACTTCCTCATCCACATAATAAAAAGCCGGGCGGATACCTGCCGGATCACGCATTACAAAAGCGTCGCCATGACCAAAAATTCCTTGGATGGTATACCCTCCATCCCAGGTCTTCGCCGAGCGACGTAAAATATTTACTACATCCAGCTCTTCTGCAATGCGGTGAGTAATTTCCACATTGCTCAAGCCCTTGGGCTTCAAATCATCAAAAATCTGCTGGTTCTCCTCATCCAAAAAATGACCAATCTTCTCCAGTACCGTCACGGTATCTGCCTGCTCTTTGGGGTGCTGCCCCAGCTCATACAGCTGCTCCAGCAACTCATCCACATTTGTCATGTTAAAATTGCCCGAAATCACCAAGTTGCGGGTCATCCAATTATTCTGACGCAAAAACGGATGGCAGGCCTCAATGCTGTTTTTTCCATGTGTTCCATAACGCAAATGGCCCATGAGTACTTCGCCGGTAAAACTGACGTTCTGCTTGAGCCATTCTGCATCATTCATTTTCTCAGGATCTTGCTGCTGGATATCGACAAACTTTCGCTGTACATATTCAAAAATTTCCGACACCGCCTTCGAACCCATCGCCCTATACCGGCTAATGTAGCGGTTACCGGGCTTCATATCCAGTTTAATGGTTGCAATACCGGCACCATCCTGGCCCCGGTTATGCTGCTTCTCCATTAGCAAATACAGCTTGTTCAGGCCGTACAAAGACGTGCCATACTTTTCCTGGTAATAAGATAAGGGCTTTAACAAACGAATGAGGGCGATACCGCACTCATGTTTAATCTGATCGCTCATGAGAGATGAATGAGCTAACAAATTTAAAATTTTATTGCGGAATGTAAGTATGAATAATACAAGTTATTATCTTGAACTAGGCTTGCGTTTCGGATTGAGAAATGGAGATAAACTAAGACCAGATATTTTTCAGTTTAAGATGAATCTTCTCCCCAAAGAAAAGCTTTGTACTCTTCTCAAAAGATGGCGTATAGTCGGAAACATAGAACTGATGGCGTTTGGTTTCGCCGCTATGAAGCAAATCGAGTTCTTTTAAGCGTTTTTTCACATACTGCGCCACAATATCTGCGGTATTGATAATCTCCACCTGATTTTTGTAATAAGCTTCAATCTCAGGCTTAATAAGTGGATAGTGGGTACAAGCCAAAATCAAACTATCGATATTTTTCAGTTTTGGGGAGGATAAATAAGAATTGATGACCGTTTTACTAATGGTATTACTGAAGAAGCCCTCCTCAATCATCGGGGCCAGCAAAGGCGTAGGCAAAGATTTCACTTCTAAATCAGGCTGTATTGCTTTGATCTTCTTAGCGTAGACATCGGTTTTAATGGTGGCCTTGGTACCAATTACACCTATTTTGCGGTGCTGGCCATGGTTAACCATGTAATCCACTACCGGGTCGATCACATTGACCACCGGAATACGGTCGCCGAGAAAATCAACTAAATCCTGATAAGCCAAAGAAGAGGCTGTATTACAAGCAATTACGATGAGTTTACACTGCTTGTCGAGCAAAAACTTACCGATTTTCAGACTGAAGTATTTGATAGCCTCCGGCGATTTATCGCCGTAAGGCAAATGGGCGGTATCGCCAAAATAGATAAGTTCCTCTTTGGGCAATAGATGGTGAATGGCACTGGCCACGGTTAAACCGCCGATGCCCGAATCAAAAATCCCGATAGGTAAAGCTGAACTCATGCAAATAAAAATGCGAAGTCAAATATGGTAAATTGACTTCGCATTAAAAATTATTTAAGCCTGGCTTATTTTTTCTTTACAGGTGCAGCAGCCGGTTTAGCTGGTGCTGGAGCAGGAGCTGCGCTAGTAGGCGCCGAAGCAGGAGCCGCCGTAGCTGCCAATTTGGCTTTTACAGCTTCGATGATGTCTTCACCACCTTCAAAATACACCACACCTGGTTGAGACACATCAAATACATAAGCAAAACCTTTTTCTTTGGCTACTTGCTTTACCGCTTTCTCGGCTCTTTCAAACACCGGTTGGTACAATTCAGAACGCTTGGTGTTTAATTCTTCCTGCGACTTTTGTTCAGTTTCAGTGATACGTTTCTCCATATCCTGGATTTCTTTACCCAAAGTCTCCAATTCTTTACCTAAAGTTTCTTTATTGGCCTCACTCAGGTTTTTATATTTATCCTGATAAACAGCGATTTTTTTCTGACGCTCTCCATCCATTTGCTCCAAAGCAGTTTGTTTAGCCTTGGCAAAGGTCTGAAAACTTGCATCGGCTGTTTTCATCTCAGGCATGGATTGCAACAATTCGCTAGAGTTGATGTGTGCGAATTTTTGCTGAGCATTGGCATAATTGCCGGCAACACAAAGAGCAATTGCCAGGATGGCCGCTTTAATTGAATTTTTCATTTTTTATTAAGATTATTTTATTGGTTTACGATGATAGTAAAGATTTTGTTATTTAGCAAATGTGCCTGGTTTATAACCCATGCGGGTTAGCACATCGTTGCTTTTGTCGAAACGCGGATTGGCGTACAACATCATGATCTCGCTGCTCTTATCGAATACGATATCCAGCTGCTGTACTTCGGCTAAGGCCTGTATGGCTTGAGCCACTTTCTCTTGTATAGGTTTGATTAAGCGGGCACGCTGCTGAAAAAGCTCGCCCTCAAAACCAAAAATTTTGCGTTGGAACTCTTTGGCTTCTTTTTCTTTATTGACGATTTCGTTCTCGCGACGCTTGCGCATGTCATCCGTTAGCAATACCTGATCAGCCTGATAAGCCTTGTACAATTTCTCAATTTCAGTAAAACGGGTATCTACCTCTTTTTGCCATTGTTCAGACAGGGCATCCAATTGTTTTTGAGCAGAATTATACTCCGGAATGTGCTTCAAGATGTATTCGCTGTCTACATAAACAAAGCGCTGTGCCGAAGCAGTAAAAGCAAAGGCAATAAAGAGCAAGAATGTGATCGATAATTTTTTCATGGTATCCTTTAAATTAAAAACCACCACCCATTTGCTGAGCAATACTGAAATGGAATTGTCCTTTGTTGGCATCTTTGAGTCCCGGTATTTGGTCAAAACCATATCCATAATCAAGACCCAATAAACCAAAAATAGGTAAGAAGATACGTGCACCAAAGCCTACAGAACGTCTTACGTTAAAAGGCGCAAATTCTTTGAAGCTGTTCCAGGTATTACCTCCCTCGGCGAATGCCAAAAGGAAAACGGTGGCTTGTTGACTGGTAGTAATTGGGTGACGTAATTCGAGGATATACTTATTAAATATTGGACTACCCGAGCCCTGTGCAATTTGGGGATTGGAACCAACCGGGATGACTGCATTATTTTGATATCCACGCATACCAATGATCTCGGATCCCTGCAAAAAGTTGAAACCTTGCATCCCATCTCCACCCAATTTAAACCGCTCAAATGGCGATTGACCCACGGCTTTGTTATAAGAACCCAAGAATCCAAACTGAGCCTGTGCCTTTAATACAAATTTCCCATAGATACGCTGGTACCATTGTGCTTCAAATTTCCACTTATGATACTCTGTAAATTTATAACGCTCCTCATCTGTTGCCGTAGCATAATTGGTGTTATTAAACAATGAGTAAGGAGGGGTTAATTGGACCGTCAAACGGATATTTGAACCAGTAGTAGGATAAATTGGCGCATCTACTGAGTTCCTTGAAATCTCTTGAGTGATGTTAAAATTGTAAGACTTACCATTAGAGAACAAAAATCCTTGAGCATAATTATTCAGGATGTATTGCTGCATGTTGATGGCATGACTCATGGTAAAGTAGTTATCGGGCCAGTTTAAACGTTGCCCTAAACTGAAAGTAATACCATTCATTCTGATCTTTTGGAGATTAGGGTTGGAACGGTTTAATCCATTAGACTGCAAGGAAGTAAAGGCACTGATCCCAAAATTAATGGGTTTTTTACCACCTAACCATGGCTCTGAAAACGAGAAACTGTAAGATTGAAAAAACTTCCCGTTCGTTTGCCCCCTGATACTTAGTTTCTGACCATCGCCTTTAGGCAAGGGCTTCCAAGCTTCCTTTTTAAATAAGTTTCGGGCAGAGAAATTGTTGAATGTTAGACCTAAAGTACCAATAATACGACCTCCACCAAATCCACCAGAAAGTTCAATTTGATCTGACGGTTTTTCGGCAACAGTATATTCAATGTCAACCGTTCCGTCTGCCGGATTAGGAACAGGCTTTACATCCGTTTTTTGCTCATCAAAATTCCCCAACTGGGCAATCTCACGAGTGGTACGAATGATGTCCTGTTTAGAAAATTTCTGTCCAGGTTTGGTTCTGATCTCTCTTAAAATCACCCTGTCGTTGGTGATCTCATTCCCCTTAACTGTTACTTTACTGATGGTATACTGAGGACCTTCGTATACACGTAATTCTAAATCGATGGTATCTTTTCTAACCCTGGTTTGTACGGGATCAACGTTGAAAGTGAGGTAACCATTATCCAAGTACAATGACGAAACATCGTCGCCATTGGCACTACCAGATAATTTCTTGTTCAGCTTCTCTTCACTAAAAACCTCTCCTTTTTTGATCGTGAGTATTTTATTTAATACATCTGAGGCATACTGGGCATTACCAGACCAGTTGATATCTCCGAAGTAGTATTTGGGGCCCTCATAGAGCTTTATATTGACATTTACAGTTTGCGCATCGTGCTTGTAGACACTATCAGAGAGAATATTGGCATCTCTGTAACCCTTTTCCTGCAACTTGGCAACTAGCTTTTCTTTGGCCTCATCGTATTTCTCAGTAAAGAATTTTCCGGATCCAAATACCCGATAAATAGCTTTTTGCTTTACTTTTTTCAGGTATTTTTTTAATTGATAATCGCTGAAAACCTGATTGCCTTCTATATCAATTTGGTTAACCTTGAACTTATTGTTTTTATTGACCGCAATCTGCAAAATCACATTATTAGCTTCTGATGTATCCTTCTTTTGCTTAAACTTTACATCAGGATAGAGGTAACCCTTTTCATTAAAATGTTTGGTAATGAGAGAACTAATGGTGTTGAAAAGGTTGTCATTGACAATTTTGCCATTCTTGTCTTTAATTTTTTCCAGAATATCGTCTGTCTCCCCTTTTTTGAGTCCAGTGATATTAAAACGGCTCACTCTGGGGCGTTCAACAATTTCAATTTCAAAAAATATGGTATCAGATTTAATGTCGGCCACATTCAATTGCACATCATCCATTAAACCTTGTTCCCACAAGTTTTTGATGGCATTGGCCGTTGCATCGCCAGGTACCACAATTCGTTCTCCCACGGTGAGTTTAGAAATGGTTACCAACACACCTGGATCGAGGTATTGGGCACCTTTAACGGTGGTTCCTCCAATAATGTATTCCTTGGGGTTCAAATAACTGACATCATTAGCCGTACTACTGCGGGTAATGGATGGCTGCCTGCCACGTCCGAACTGTGCAAAAGTCACAGTGCTATAAAGAAAAAAAATAAGGATTAATAGTAGGCGGTTCATCTCAGAATATTATCGTGCTAAAATAGCTTAAAGCTTTGTTAAAATTTGTTAAAAATGAAATTTAGTTGACTTGTTCGCTGGTCATACCGAAACGGCGCTCTCTTTTTTGATAATCTATAACGGCATCAAACAAATCAGTTCTTCTAAAATCGGGCCATAATTTTGGAGTGAAGAAGAGTTCGGTATAGGCTAGCTGCCAAAGCAGAAAATTGCTGATTCTGAGCTCTCCGCTGGTGCGGATCATCAACTCAGGATCTGGCAAACCGGCAGTATTCAATCGATCGGCAAAAAGGCCTTCGTTTATTTCTTCAGGATCAAGATCACCAGTTTTTATACTTTGAGCGATACTTTTTACGGCTTCTGTAATTTCCCATCGGGAGCTGTAGCTTAAGGCCAGTGTGAGGGTGCAACGCTTATTGTCTTTGGTTTTTTCCATCGCCTCCTTCAATTGGCGGTCGCAAGATTTAGGAAGTGAGTTCAAATCGCCGATGGTATTTAAACGCACACCATTGTCCATTAAGGTTTTGGTTTCCTTGGTAATGGTGGAAACCAACAATTCCATCAGGGCATTTACTTCGTGTTTTGGGCGGTTCCAGTTTTCGGTAGAAAAAGCATATAGGGTGAGATAAGGGATGCCTAACTCAACGGCTCCCTCCACGGTGTCGCGAACAGCCAAAACCCCATTTTGATGACCAAAAACCCTCAATTTGCCTTTTTCTTTGGCCCATCGCCCATTACCATCCATGATAATGGCTACGTGTTGTGGTAAATTATTTAAATCTATGCTTGCTGGAATACCCATCTATCTTCTTCTCCGCTTTTGAGTCACGTCTAACGGACATTTCTGACTTACAAAGGTATGAGTTAAGCTTAAGCCTGCAAACTTATAATTGGGTGTACCTGTGTTGAACACCTTTCCGGTAGCTAAATGGTAGTCAATCATGATATTCCAATTCCCTTTCACATTGTATTTAACCCCGGCACCTACCAAAGTGTTGATGGAATTGGGGGTTTGAGGGTTTGCTGAAAAGCCGGCTGTTAAAAAAGGACTGAATCGATACTTTTCAGAGGAAGTCTGATATTTGAAAAAATTAAATTCAAGCTCTGTATTTATTTGAGTTTGATTAGACGCAGAGCCAACAAAATTTCCTTGTTGTACCCCCACCTTTGCCGACCAGTAGTAATCAAAATTTCTTTTTACTTGTGCTTGGAAGAGCTGCCCATTGAATTTTAAAAGATCATTTGGGAAAGCGGTATAAATTTGATCGGAGAGGGCAACACCCAAACCTACTTCCCAGGTTTGTGCCTTGGCGAAGAATGGCAAATAACTCAAGATTAGGGCAACAAGAAATCTTTTGTAGTTCATATTAATAATTCCGTGTATCAATACCCCAGAGTAGTTTATTTCTTAAAGTGGATAGGTAATTTTCGTTGTTTAATCGAACCAGATTGATCTGAAAATCAGCTTTACGGATAACCGTTTTTACAGAAGTATCTACCACTTCCGTACGCGAATCGCAGGATAAACGGTATTTAGAGCTTCTTCCCTCTATTTCAAAAGATAATTCGTTGTGGTCTGATAACACTATTGGACGAACATTTAAATTATGGGGTGCAATGGGTGTGACCACGATGTTGCCCGAATTCGGGAATACGATGGGTCCGCCACAGCTGAGTGAATAAGCCGTTGAACCGGTTGGAGTAGCCACAATCAATCCATCGGCCCAATAAGAGTTCAAAAATTCATTATTGAGATAAGCATGAATAATGATCATGGCAGAGGTATCTCTTTTATGAAAAGTGATATCGTTCAAAGCGAAATTATCGGTACCAAATGGATTAAATGCCGACTCAATATTCAATAAAGACCTTTTATCAAGTGTGTAGTTTTTTTGGATGAGGCTGTCAATGGCAGATTCAATATCATCTTTATTGATACTGGCCAAAAATCCCAGTCGGCCAAAATTGATACCCAATACCGGAATGTTTGAATCTCTGATAAGAGTAACCGTATCCAGCATGGTGCCATCGCCGCCGAGGCTGAATAGCATATCCACCTGCCCTTTCAAATCATCGGCAGAAGAAAAAGTATCAGGAGTAGTATTCAGCTTAATTTTATCGGCAATAAACTGATTAAATTTATCATAGATGACAGTCTCGATCTGTCTGGCAGCCAAACAATCGAAAATGTGTTGTAAAAACGGAACAACCGAACTATTAAACTGTCTGCCGTATATTGCAATTTTCATAAATGCCAATTATATATTCAGATAATTCATCAGCTGGTCGTACCTGTCTGAATAATTATTTTTGTGATTAAAATCGTTGAATACAGCCAATACTTTATAATTATAACGCTCGAAAGATGCTACGATCCCGGTTACATCGGTGCGACTAATTTTGATGGTGATCTCTAGTCGGTTTGAATCCTCAAAACTGCAAACTCCCGAACTCAGAATTGCAGCATGGTCAGACTCCACAATCTGCGACAAGTGCGCCAATGAAAAGTCGTGAGCAGGTAATTCCAAAATCACAATACTGCCCGGCACTGTCAATGCATTTAATTTAGCCAATCCGGCAAGCAGCCCTTCCGCTACAATTAAACCCTCGTAATTTTTATTTGGATGCAGTACCGGCACACAGTCAATTTTTTGTTCGACCATCAACTGGTGAACTTCTTGAACATGTTGAACATCGTACACAAAATGAGGAATCAAGTTCAGCTGAGCGTCTTTCAGTTGCGCTTGCTCATCGGACCAGTCGAGCAAAGCTTCTTCCGGCACCATGCCCAGAAAATAATTGCTATCCGTAAGTGGTAAATGCTTTAGGTGAAATTCGGACATACGCTGCTTGGCTTTCAGCACAGTGTCTGATAGTTTTAGCGGCAAAATGGCCGGATTTATTAATTCACCTGCAAGCATGCATTAGTATTTTAAACGGTCTAAAAACTGATGAAGATGTTGGTTAAATTCTTGGGGTCTTTCCATCATTGGTGCATGACCACATTGGGCAATCCAATTCAGTTCTGCATCAGGTAACAATTTTTTAAATTCCAGTGCGACATCAGGTGGAGTTACCACATCATTTTTACCCCAAATGAGGCATACAGGTATCTTGATGTCCTTTAATTCTTTTGCCATATTATGCCTGATCGCTGATTTTGCCATAGCCAAAATGCGAATCACTTTATGACGGTCGTTTACTGTCGCGTATACTTCATCTACCAGCTCTTTGGTTGCAGTGGCCGGATCAAAAAAAGTAAACTCCACTTTCTCTTTAATGAACTCGTAATTTTCTCTTTTGGGGAATGACCCGCCGAAAGCATTTTCGTACAATCCGGAACTGCCGGCCAGCACCAATGCCTTTACTTTATCCTGATGACTCAGGGTATATACCAAACCTACATGACCACCCAAAGAATTCCCCAACAAAACAAAATGGTCTAATTGTTTAAACTTTACAAACTTTGCAAGGTACTTCGATAAAGTCTTTACACCGGTAGTCAAAAGAGGCAAATCATAAATGGGCAACATGGGAATAATTACTCGGTAACGGCCCTTAAATTCATTGATTACCGCCTCCCAATTGCTCAATGCACCCATCAATCCGTGGAGCAAAATAAGTGCCTCACCCTCCCCTTCTTCTACATATTTAAAACCTTTTTCTTCCTTAATAACAAACTCCATAGTTGATAACGCTAATAATTGAGTGCAATTGTCTGGTTTTCATTTTAATTCCACTCAATTATACTAAAGTTTAAGTATATGATTGAGAGTTATTTTTCAAGAATTAATTCTTTCACCAACTCCGCAACGGTTTTTCCATCTGCTTTGCCCGCCAGTGATTTATTAGCCATTCCCATCAATTTGCCCATGTCTTTCATCCCATCAATGGCATGTTCTGCAATTAGGTCTTTAATGATCTGGCGTATACTTTCTGGATCGAGCTGCTGGGGAAGATAGGTTTCAATCACAGCAATTTCTTCAGCTTCAATTTGATAGAGGTCATTTCTATTTTGAGTTTGATAGATTTCTGCTGATTCTTTTCGCTGCTTCACTAATTTTTGTAAAACTTTAATTTCTGCCTCTTCACTCAGCGTGTCGGATGCACCTTTTTCGGTTTTCGCCAAAATTAAAGCTGCTTTTATGGCTCTCAATCCACGTAAGCGAGCCTCTTCTTTTGCCAGCATGGCTGCCTTGATATCCTGATCTATTTGTGCTTGTAATGACATGACTTTTGAATTATTTTCTCAATAAATGACTGGTATTGGCCTGTGCGCTAGGCATGATCACTAAATCATTCACATTCACATGTGCCGGACGACTCACCGCATACCAAACGGCATCTGCAATATCTGCAGCCAATAGTGGTTCAAAACCCTGATAAACGGCTTTTGCCCGTTCTTTATCTCCTTTAAAACGGACTTCCGAAAACTCGGTTTCTACCGCTCCAGGATGAATACCGCTCACCTTGATCCCGTGAGGCAATAAATCAATTCGCATGGCTTTATTCAATGAATCTACCGCATGTTTACTGGCGCAATACACATTTCCGTTGGCATAGGTTTCTTTACCGGCAATGGAGCCGATATTTACAATGTGTCCGCTTTGCTGTTGAACCATCCATGGGCTGATGAGTCGGGTTACGTAAAGCAGGCCCTTGATGTTGGTATCAATCATCGTATCCCAATCATTCAAATTTCCCTCATGAATAGGATCTAAACCCTGGCTCAAACCAGCATTGTTCACCAATACATCTATTTTTTTCCAGTTATCGGGCAGGGCGTTCAATTTAGCAGCCACTGCCTTGGCATCTCTAACATCTAATTCAACATTCAAAACCTGCACACCAAAACGAGCTTTCAAATCGGCAGCCAAAGCCTCGAGTTTCTCTTTTCTGCGAGCTACAAGAACGAGATCGTAATGATTGGAAGCAAAAATTTCGGCACAGGCAGCACCAATTCCGGAACTTGCACCGGTTATGAGCACTATTTTTGACATATTGTGTGGATTATGACTCGAAAATACAGTTTTAAACTCAATCCGCTTTACTCGAAATATAAACTGAATTGCAAGTGGCGAAGGAAAACTTTATCGGCAAAAGTCTGATCTGCACGTACATCATGCAGCGTATTGGCTAATTTTATTTCTGGCGACAGTTTAAAATAATCGAAATAAAGATCAAAGCCCACACCGGTTTCGTACCACCAGGTGTTTCGCTTAAACTTAGCAGGATTGTCATTATAGGTTTTATTACTGACGATGTCTCTGGCATATTTGATTCCGCCAATTACATAGGCCCTGAAATTCTTTCTTCTGTCCGACTTAAATTTAAAACCAAGAGGTGCTTCAATGGCATTCGATTCTACATTGCCCAGTGCATGTAAGGCTCTATCGACAAACACAATGCTGGGTGTAAAACGAATATTTCCGTGATTACCTACCCGCCAGTCTGAAACAAAACCCAATCCAAACCCTGGTGAGCTGGGATTGTTGATGTCGGGTTTAACCCTGGAAGAAACATATTGGAAGCTGAACCCAAAGTGAAGGTATTGTTCATCGACCCCTCCACCCCAATTTTGCTGTGCGCTCAGTGGCAAATAGCAGAAAATGCCGATTATTAAGATAAAAATTCTTTTCAGGATCATTTTACACCGGTATAAATGGAACAAATGCCAAAGGCTAATGGGCGACACTTTGGTTGCTTAAAACCAACTTGCTGCATTAATTTGGTAAATTTTTCACCATCTGGGAAAGCAGCTACTGATTCAGGTAGATAGGCATAGGCGCTGTTATCTTTAGAAAACAATTTACCTATAGACGGGGTAATGTAGTTGAAATAAAAATTATACAACTGCTTGATCGGGAAACGCTTGGGTTGTGAAAATTCAAGGATGACGGCTTTGGCACCTGGTTTCAGTACCCTGTAAATATCAGACAAGCCTTTTTCTAAATTCTCAAAATTCCGAACGCCATAAGCCACGGTTACGGCATCAAAAGTATTATCTTCAAAAAGCAAACGCTCCGAATCACCTAAACGTACTTCAAAGATATGGCTCAAACCCCGTTTATTAATTTTCTGCTCGGCCACATCCAACATGCCTCTAGAGATATCTACCCCAATGATATTATCCGGTTTCAAGATGCTAATGGCTTCAAAAGCAAAATCGCCAGTACCAGTTGCCACATCCAAAATCAGCTTTGGCCGGTCGGCGAGTAGTTCTTTGATCGCTTTTTTGCGCCAAATAATATCAATACCTAAGGATAAAAAATGATTCAGGAAATCGTAAGTGCCCGAAATGTTGTTGAACATTTTAGCTACCTGCTCTTTTTTGCTACTCTTAGAATCTTTGTAGGGAATAACCGTTTTGGCCATGCTGCAAAGATAAGTTGCAACAAGCACATAAAACGTGAATTACAGAAGAAAATTAAGCTCAGACCCAAAATTCCTTTCTTGAAAAGGATTAACTTTGAGCCATGATCAAAACTGCCGCTTTTGTTTGCAGCAATACCCGAACCGATAAATTGCCCCCTCCGGTACGTCCCGAATATGCGTTTATTGGTCGCTCCAATGTGGGCAAATCATCGCTCATCAATATGTTGCTCAACCACAAGGGCTTGGCAAAGACTTCACAAAAACCAGGAAAAACACAATTGATCAATCATTTCATTGTGAATGATGATTGGTATTTAGTTGACCTACCGGGATATGGTTATGCCCGTACTTCAAAAAGCAATCGCACCGAGTGGGAACGATTCATCCGATATTATTTAAAGAATCGAGAAAGCTTACAATGCGTTTTTGTTTTGATAGACAGCAGATTGGAACCACAAAAAGTGGATATCGAGTTTTGTAACTGGTTGGGAGAAGAAGGGATCCCCTTCTTGTTAATCTTTACAAAAGCGGATAAACAGTCTGCAGTAAAAACTGACCAAAACGTCGCAAAATTCAAAAAAGAACTCTTAAAATCTTTTGAAGAAGTTCCTCAAATATTTATTACCTCTGCCGAAAATAAATTAGGAAGAGATGCTGTTTTAAGATTGATCGACGAACTGAACAGCCAATTTAGCATATGAGAAAATACGCTTCACTCGTACTTTTTGTACACAGCATCTTTGCTATGCCTTTTGCCTTTATTGGCTTTTTCCTGGCATTGAATACTACTCCGAATGCTTTTGAATGGACCAAGCTGATCTTGATGGTGTTGTGTATGGTTTTTGCACGAAACTCGGCCATGGCGTTTAACCGTTACCTCGACCGCGAATTCGATGCTAAAAATCCCCGCACTCAGGTTCGTGACATCCCCGCAGGTAAAATTACTGCCCATGAAGCTTTAATTTTCACGCTCATCAATGCGGGTTTATTTTTGGTCACCACCTTTTTTATCAATAAATTATGCTTTTTTCTTTCGCCAGTAGCATTGGCGGTGGTGTTAGGATACAGCTATACCAAACGATTCACGCCTCTTTGCCATTTGGTTTTGGGATTAGGCTTGGCCCTGGCCCCCATCGGCGCTTATCTGGCAGTTACAGCAGCGTTCGCACTTACACCCATATTTTTCTCTTTGGCCGTATTGTGCTGGGTAAGTGGTTTTGATATCATCTACGCTTTGCAAGATGAGGAGTTCGATAAACAGGAAAAATTATTTTCCATTCCGGCCTGGCTGGGTGCAAAAAAAGCCCTGAAAGTAAGTGCATTTTTGCATGTTTTGAGTGTAATTTTCATCTCAATGCCACTATTTTTCAGCACCTTAAGCTGGTTTTACATTTGTGGCGTCTTATTTTTTGCTGCCCTGCTCGTTTACCAGCACAGTTTAGTAAAACCCAACGATTTGAGTAAAGTTGATAGGGCCTTCCAGACTACCAATGGTTATGCATCCGTTGTATTTGCAGTATTTTATTTATTAGATGTTTATTTGAGAAGCCCCTATTGATCCAAATGGAAGATTTAAGCATTAAAAAGAAAAAACGGAATTATCTCTCTGCAAATTTTGAAATAACATGGAAGCGCATTGAGCCCGTTTTTCAAGAATTACAACATAGAAATATTCATTCGGCTTCCGAGCTGGAACAGTGGTTGAAAGATCGTAGTGAATTGGAAGCTGCTTTGGAAGAGGATTTTGCCTGGCGATACATCCGCATGACTTGCGATACCAGCAGCGAGCAACTACTGGCCGATTTCCAATATTTTGCTACCGAAATTGAACCAAAAGTAGCCCCACTAAATAACGAGCTCAATAAAAAATTCATCGCCAGCCCATATCTCGATCAGTTAGATCAGCAAAAATATTTTGTCCTGATCAGAAGTACACGCAAGGCATTGGAACTGTTCAGAGAAGAAAACGTGGCCCTACAAACCGAAATTCAGCTGGAACAGCCAAAATACCAGAGTATTACCGGTGCCATGACTGTACAACTTAATGGTCAGGAATATACGCTGGAGCAGGCTTCTGTTTTTTTAAAAGACCAGAATCGTGAGCTTCGCCAGCAGGCCTGGGAAGCCATTGGCAGCAGAAGGTTAAAAGACAAGCAAGCGCTGGACGAATTATTTGACCGCTTATTGAAATTGCGTCACCAAGTAGCTCTCAATGCCGGATTCGACAATTTTAGAGATTACATGTTCCAAGCATTGGGCCGTTTTGACTATAGCCCAGAAGATTGCTTCCGTTTCCATGAAGCCATTGAAAAAGAAGTGGTTCCAGTGCTCCAAAAACAGGCAGCAGCCAGAAAGCAAGCACTTGAATTATCTTCACTCAAACCTTGGGATACAGAAGTGGATATATCCGGGAAACTCGCTCTGAAACCATTTTCGAATGGCCAGGAGCTCATTGATAAAACCATCGATTGCTTCAACAGATTAGATCCTTTCTTGGGCGATCGCATAGAAAGCATGAAGCTAAACGGTCTTTTTGATGTAGAAAGCCGCAAAGGAAAAGCGCCGGGTGGTTATAATTATCCCCTAGCCGAGACTGGAGCCCCATTCATTTTCATGAATTCGGCGAATACCTTTCGCGACCTCACCACCATGGTACATGAGGGCGGACACGCTATTCATACTTTTATGACAGCCGATTTGGAGTTAAACGATTTCAAACACTGCCCTTCTGAAGTAGCCGAGCTGGCTTCGATGAGTATGGAATTGATTTCTATGGATCATTGGGATCGCTTTTTCAGTGATGCTGAAGAACTGAAGCGTGCAAAACGCGATCAACTGAAAGATGTGTTAAAAACACTGCCTTGGGTAGCTGTAGTTGATCAATTTCAGCACTGGATTTATACTCACCCGGAACATACGGCAGCAGAGCGAAACGCTGCTTGGGTAGAAATTTTCGAACGTTTCGGCGCCAATTTCATCGATTGGAGTGAACACCCGGATGCCGAGGCATTTTTGTGGCAAAAACAGCTCCATATTTTTGAAGTGCCGTTTTACTATATCGAATACGGTATTGCCCAGTTAGGCGCCATCGCCGTATGGAAAAATTTCAAGGAAAATCCAGAAAAGGGTTTAAAAAACTACCTTGATGCGCTGAAACTCGGCTATACCAAAACCATTCGCGAAATTTACGAAACTGCTGGTGTACGCTTCGATTTCAGTGCTGCTTACGTACAAGAATTGGTAACTTTCGTAGAGGATGAATTGAACAAATTAAAGGACTAATTAAACTGAAATTGACTAAGATTATTCGGCTCTTTAAAGAGCGCTTTTACCCGATAAGCCTAACCATCATGATTGGCGTAGGCGTTTCCACCCTTACCCGTCTTGCCCTGATGTTCAAATCGGGGGCTGGTTTTGAATGGACGATTTCAAACGTACTGGGTGCCTTCGGCATTGGCTTATTTTTCGATTTGGCCATGCTGACTTATTTTTTAATTCCGCTTACGCTCTACTTATGGCTAATGCCTGATAAATTATACCGCAGCAAAATCAACCGGTTTTTATTGTACGGATATTTTACGCTGGTAATTTTTTTGAGCATCTTCAATGCGGTTTCAGAATGGTTTTTTTGGGATGAATTCTCCACACGCTATAATTTCATCGCAGTAGATTACCTGGTTTACACCAACGAAGTGGTAGGGAATATCTGGCAATCTTATCCGGTAGGTAAACTACTGATTGCCATTTTGTTAATTTCTATTTTCCTGCTTTGGAAATTAAAAGATCCGATCAAAAAATCGACAGCAATTACTTATCGCTTCAAAGACCGTAGTCTGATAGCTTTAAGCTTACTCATTTTACCGGCATGCACTTATTTTGGTGTGAGCAATAAATGGAAAAATTTTAGCGATAACCAATATGCTAATGAACTTGCAGGAAATGGTTTATTCGATTTTGGTGTTGCTTTCTGGAATAACGAACTGGATTATCAAAATTTTTACGCTACGTTACCACAGGCCGAGGTAACACAAGCCATTCGTGAACTACTGCAAGAAAAAAATAGCCGTTTCATCGATAGCAAGGTCGGCATTGAACGGGCAATCAATTACAACGAACCAGAGAAAAAACTCAATGTGGTACTGATTAGTGTAGAAAGCCTGAGTGCCGATTTCTTGGCACATTTCGGTAATAAAGATGGTATTACCCCCAATCTGGACAGTTTAGCAGACCAAGGCATCTTATTTACCAATTTATACGCTTCGGGAACAAGGACTGTTCGGGGATTGGAATCGCTTTCGCTGGCTATCCCACCAACCCCAGGTCAATCGATCGTGAAACGCCCGGAAAATGAAAATTTATTCTCCTTGGGCAATATTTTCAAAAGCAAAGGCTATAACACCCAGTTTATTTATGGCGGATATAGCTACTTCGACAATATGGGTTATTTCTTTGCCAATAACGGCTACCAAGCCATAGACCGTGCTGCTTTAAAAGATGAAGAAATCCATTATGAAAATATTTGGGGCGTAGCCGATGAAGATTTGTTTACGCTTTCTTTACGCGAATTGGACAAGAACTACCGCCAAGGCAAGCCTTTCTTCAGCCACATCATGACGGTTTCCAATCATCGTCCCTATACCTATCCTGAAGGCAGGATTGATATTCCTTCGCATACCAGCCGGGCTGGCGCAGTAAAGTACACTGATTATGCGATTGGTAAATTCATCCGCGAAGCGAAGAGTAAACCATGGTTTAAGCAAACTATCTTCGTGATAGTAGCCGACCACTGTGCATCGAGCGCCGGTAAAGTAGAGCTGCCTGTTGATAAATACCATATTCCGATGATCGTATTTGCACCAGATCATGTAAAAGCTCAGAAATTTGAACGCCTTACCGCTCAAATTGATATCCCACCCACGATTTTAGGCCTGCTGAATTTTGATTACCGCAGCAAGTTCTTCGGCTACGATATGTTTCGGTTGGAAGAAGGTCGTGAAAGGGTATTTATCAGCACTTATCAAAGCTTGGGCTACATTAAAAACAACGAGTTGGTTATTCTACAGCCAAATAAAAAAGCAAGCTTCTTTAGCCCAGATTTTACCACTGGTGATGCAAAACCTGTCCAAAACAATGAAAAATTGAAACGGGAGGCCATTGCAAACTATCAGCAGGCATCCTTTCTTTATCGTAACAATTTGTACAATAAACTAAACTAAAGAGAGTTTTACTATCTTGATCAAAAATTGAACGCCTATGTCTCAATCACTATTCAGAAAAAAAACCATTTCTAATATTTTAAAAGATCAACAAGCTGGTTTTTCAGATGCCGAAGGCCATCAAAGCCTTAACAAAGTCCTCAAAGTAAAAGACTTAACTGCCATGGGTATTGCGGCAGTAATTGGAGCTGGTATTTTTTCAACCATCGGTACTGCGGCATATAATGGTGGGCCCGGTGTATCGATTTTATTTATCATTACGGCTATTACCTGCGGTTTCTCGGCTTTATGTTATGCAGAATTCGCATCTCGAGTACCGGTATCGGGTTCGGCCTATACTTATGCTTATGTAGCATTTGGCGAATTGGTAGCCTGGATTATTGGCTGGGCACTGATCCTCGAATATGCCATTGGAAATATTGTGGTGGCCATCTCCTGGAGCGGTTATTTCAATAATATTTTGCAGGCAATGGGCATACACCTGCCAGGATGGTTGAGCATGGACCATACTTCTGCGCAACAACGCTATGAAGAAGCAGCACAGGCTTTGTCTTCGGGTAAAGTTTTAGAAGGCCGAATGGCGGAAGCTTACCAGGCATGGATGAATGCCCCAAGCTTTGGCGATACCAAGATTTTCCTCAATATTCCTGCCATGCTCATCGTCGTGTTGGTTACCTGGTTGGCTTATGTTGGGATTAAAGAAAGTAAGAAGAGTACCAATTTGATGGTTGCGTTGAAGGTAGCCGTGATTCTTTTTGTGATTTCTATTGGCTTTTTCTATGTAAACCCCGACAACTGGACCCCTTTCCTTCCGAACGAATTTAGCGGTGTTTTAAGAGGTGTTTCGGCGGTGTTTTACGCCTATATTGGTTTCGATGCCATTTCGACTACTGCCGAGGAATGTGAAAACCCCAAGAGAGACTTACCCAAGGGGATGATTTATTCACTATTGATTTGTACAGTTCTTTACATCCTGATCGCCTTGGTACTAACAGGAATGGTTAATTACACTGAATTAAAAGTGGATGATCCTCTGGCCTTTGTTTTTGAGAAGATCAACAAACCTTGGATTTCTTACGTGATATCGATCAGTGCGGTGGTAGCAACTACCAGTGTGCTATTGGTATTCCAGTTAGGTCAACCACGTATCTGGATGAGCATGAGCCGCGATGGCTTGTTACCTAAATCTTTCAGTAAGATCCACCCTAAATATCAAACACCAGCATTTGCCACCATTGTTACCGGCTTTTTAGTGGCCATTCCGGCTTTATTTTTAGAAAGCAGCCTCGTAACCGACCTCACCAGTATTGGGACTTTATTCGCTTTTGTTTTGGTTTGCGGTGGTGTGCTTTATTTACCTAAAGAAGAAGAAAAATCAACCGAGAAACGTTTCAAAATCCCATATATCAATGGGAAATACCTCATCCCAGCCTTGGTAATTGCATCGGCTTGGTTTTTCAGAGATCACATTGCAAGCACCCTCAATTTTGCTGAAGGTTGGGAATCATGGCAACATCACATTCCTTTTTATTTGTTCATGATCATTGCAATTATTGTTTCCATAATGGCATTTGTGAATAATTTCTCATTGATTCCTGTACTTGGCTTATTAAGCTGTTTTTACCTAATGACAGAAATCCCGGTGAAAAACTGGATGCTCTTTGGCTTTTGGCTGACTACAGGTCTTATCATCTACTTCGGGTTTGGCCGAAAAAACAGCAAGTTGAATAGCTAAAGAAAAAGCCACCATGTTGGAGGCTTTTTCTTTGTGAACTAGCGTTTGAAAATAAAAGTAAACCGAGTGGTCTGCTGAATAGAAGGATCGGTAGAATCGTAACCTATGATTAGGTACTCCTTATCGAGTCTTAAAATTTTGAAGTTGGTATCGATAATATACAAATTTTGATCAGCTTCAGTCAATTTCCAAGTTCCCTGATCAATATTTATTCCGTCCTGAGACGCTTCAACCAAATCAGGGCTCTGAAATTCCACAAATGCTCCTGGTGGATAGTATTGATTATATATTTCGAGTGTTTCTCCTTCTGTATTAATTTGTTTAAGTCCTTGACTATACCATTTCCATTGGCCTAGTATCAACTCAGATGCAGGTAATTGGACTTCGTCCTTACTGCAGCCTGCAAACAACACAATTGTAGCAAGCAAAAAATAAATTTTTAGCGTTCTCATAATCAGATTTTTGGTTTTCTTCATTAACATTAACGCAAAAAATCCGAAATTATGATACAATTAATAGCAATAAAAAAGCCCCGAATGTATTTCGGGGCTTTTGGGATCAATTGATCCTTTTAAGTTGAGTATCGTCCGCCGTTGAAACAATGAGCGGCACCCGCTCTATGGTCACGAAACTGGAATCCAATCCAAATCCTTTCTCTTCTGATAAACTGAATTTCCGCAAGATGAAATAATAATCCATGATGAATCGCTCAATGAAAGGCAACTTATTGGATTTAGAGAGAACTTTTTCTAACACCACGAATTTAAAGTCACCTACAATTTGATGTTTATGGAGTGAAGGATATTTGCTGGTGATATCAATTTCCTTGTTCTGTACCAACTCTTCCACCACCTTTCTGAATAAAACGTTGATGCGCTGCTCTACCCGGAAACCTAATTTAAAATCGATGCGAACTAACTTATCGGGGATCAGGAAATCTACTTTATAATCGCTGGTATAAGGCTCATCCACCACATCCACGTGAACCAACCAATACACATCTGCACGTTTTGGCTGTTTTTGCAAAATCGAATACATGATTTTTAATTCGATTTCCGAACTAAAATTTGCGCTGGTCAAATAGACCAACTGGGAAGCATATTTCGGTACCGATTCATCCTCACTCAGTTCCTTGATAATTGGATAATATTCTTCAATCTCTACAAATTTTACAAAACGGTTTTTTATGCGTCTGGCCGAAGACCAGGCCCACATCACAGAAAATAAAATGCTACCCAGCACAATGGTGAACCAACCACCATGGAAAATTTTAGCCAAATTACCTACAAGAAAAGTCAACTCGATTACCAGGTAAACCGCTAAAAAAGTATAAACAAGATAGTTCGGGAACTTTTTTCTCTTCAGATAGATAGCAACCAAAATAGTAGTCATCAACATAGCTACCGTAATTGATAGTCCGTAAGCAGCTTCCATCTTGGCCGAGGCCTGGAAAATAAGTACTACTACCAAACATCCCGCCCAGAGCAGCCAATTGATGGAAGGAACATACAACTGTCCCTTCTGATTAGTAGGATAATTGATTTTAACCTTTGGCCAGAGATTCAATCTAACAGCTTCAGAAATCAGCGTAAAAGAGCCCGAAATAAGCGCCTGACTGGCAATAATAGCAGCCGCAGTAGCAATTCCAATACCAAAAATCAAGAACCAATCTGGCATCATTTGAAAGAAAGGGTTCTCTCCCTTCAGTGTATTCCCCTGATGCTGCAGGAGCCAAACACCCTGACCCATGTAATTGAGAACCAAGCAAGTTTTCACATAAATCCAGCTCACTCTGATATTCGACTTTCCGCAATGACCTAAATCGGAATACAGTGCCTCTGCCCCGGTGGTACATAAGAAAACGGCCCCTAAGATTAAAAATGCGCTCGGATTGGAGGTCAATAATTGATAAGCATAATAAGGATTGATTGATTGCAGGATGGCGGGAAACTGGCTAACAAAACTGATCCCTAAAATGGCCATCATGGAGAACCAGATGAACATAATCGGACCAAAAGCCCTACCTACAAAAGAAGTACCAAATTGCTGAATGATGAATAATAAAGTCAGAATTGCAATCACGATGGGGACTGTCGGCAAACCCGGATACACAATACCCAAACCCTCAATAGCCGAAGAAACAGTAATAGGAGGGGTGATGATACCATCGGCCAGGAGCGCACAACCTCCAATCATGGCAGGCACAATCAACCATCTCGATTTCCTTTTCACCAATGAAAAAAGGGAAAAAATTCCACCTTCCCCCTTATTATCTGCCCTGAGTGTGATGATCACATATTTCAAGGTTGTTTGGAGTGTTAACGTCCAGAAAATACAGGAAAGCCCGCCTAAAATTAGATCAGAAGTGATGATCCGATCATCAACAATGGCTTTAAAAACATACAAAGGCGAAGTACCAATATCGCCATAAATAATGCCTAAACTAATCAGTACGCCTGCTGCAGAGAGCTGATGGATGTGTTTTTGATTGCTCACAAAATGTAATGATAACAGACAAATGTAAACCTTGTATCATTATTAAACAATTTTTGTGCGGGCTATTCGATGGGTACATTTTATAATTAAATTGAATGGAGCCCAAATAACCTTTTGAGGGATTGTTAAATATTGTTAAAAACTAAATTTAAACGAACAAATCTTCGTTTATGTCGTAATAATTTGTATATTTTTGTAATGCATGGTTAAACCTTACTCCTCTCCTAAATTTATAAAATTATGCTCGATCATCATATTATTGATGATTTCGAGAGGAGATTTACATGCGTCCTTACCCAAAACTCGAAACCTGAGAGATACCACAAAAACACAGTCAGCTGCGGTTCCCAAAATCAATGATACCAGAAAAGAAAAACCTGCTTTTTTAAAGAATAAACTCAAGCTTGGTTTCGCTCCATTTAAACCTGAGGCGATTAAAATAAATAAGCAAGCGCACAGCAGTTTGCCCGGGCCTAAGCCGCAAGCGTTTCAGGAGAAGGTTTTAACCGACGTGAAGATCTATCCAAATCCGGTGGGAGAACAATTAAACCTCAATTACTTTGTGAGCAAAGATGTAAATATGACCATCAAAGTGATGGATTTTTTGGGGAATGAGGTCACCACCCTGCTATCTCAAAGGGTGCGAAGTGGAGAGCAAAATAACTCTTTTAATGTTGGCGCAAAGCTGAAAAGCGGCATGTACTTTGTCCGTTTCGTCGCTGCCAACGAAACGGTCGTAAAAAGGATATCTGTCCTGTAAACCAGCTTTTAGTCCTATTTTAATATCTTCGTTGCATGAAAATCATTTGTATTGGCCGTAATTATGCCGAACATGCCAAAGAGCTAAATAACCCTGTTCCAACCGTTCCGGTGATCTTCATGAAACCCGATACGGCCATTTTAAAAGACAATAAGCCATTCTATCATCCCGACTTTTCGAACGATATCCACCATGAGTTGGAGATTGTGCTGAAGATAGCCAAAGAAGGGAAACACATTGCCGAGAAATTTGCACATAAATATTACGACGAAATCGGTCTGGGGATTGATTTTACTGCACGTGACATCCAACAAAAGCATAAAGAAAAAGGCCTGCCCTGGGAGCTGGCCAAATCTTTTGATCATTCAGCCCCCATCAGCCATTTCATTCCTAAGGATCAATTTAAAGATCTCTGTCAATTAAATTTCCATTTAGAGCTCAACGGGCAAACTGTTCAAAAAGGGAATACTTCAGATCTGCTCTTTCAATTTGAAAAACTGATTGCCTTTGTTTCGCAATACATCACCCTTAAAAAAGGAGATTTGATCTTTACCGGAACACCCGAAGGAGTGGGAAAAGTAAACATAGGAGACCATTTGGTAGGATATTTGGAGGGAGAAAAACTACTAGACTTTGTTATAAAATAATGCCTAAAAGTTTTATCATCTTTTTGATCATCAGTGCTTTGTCGCTTACGGCTAGTGCTCAAATTAGCCAGACAAATACCGACTTCCGCTTCCCTCTTGACCTTAAGCCATCCCTTTCCGGGGCATTTGGCGATTTAAGGCCCAACCATTTTCACTCCGGTTTAGATTTCAGAACCAATCAGCGGGAAGGCTATCCGGTTTATGCCATTGCTGATGGCTTTGTTTCCAGAATGAGGGTCCAAATCGGCGGATTCGGTCAGGCAATCTACCTCGATCACCCCAACGGAAAAACCAGTGTTTACGCCCATTTGTGTGCCTTTCACCCGAAAATTGCCAAATTAGTGAAAGACTTTCAATATCGTTTAGAAAGTTTTGAAGTAGATGTGCCACTTATTTTTTCTGAGCTACCGGTAAAAAAAGGAGAGATCATCGGCTGGTCGGGCAATACGGGCAGTTCTGGAGGCCCACATCTACATTTCGAAATCAGAGATACCAAAACCGAAGAAGCCCTCAACCCACAAATGTTTGGCTTTAAAGTTCCCGATGTTTCAAAACCTGAGATCAGAGGTATTTATCTCTACCAATTGAATGGTGAGCCATTTAGTGAAGACACACCAAAACAATATTTTGCAGTAAAAGGAGCTGCAGGAACTTATTCTTTAGCTACAACTCCGGTAATCAACCTAAGTGCAGAGAGTGCTTTTGGGATTGTAGCATTTGACCGGCATGTGCCAGCAGGCGGCACCTACGGATTATACAAAATTGAACTCTCACTAGACGGCGAAAATATCTACACTGCCACCTGGAATAAGTTTAGTTTTGATGCCAATAAGGCCATCAACTCACACCTCGATTATGCTGCTTTGAAGAAAACCGGCATGAGTATTCAAAAAAGTTTCGTGGAGCCTGGTAATGCCTTAGGTTTATACCATACTCAGCAATCTGGCATAATTAAATTAGAGGATAATGAATTACATGAGTTGGTGTATAAACTGAGCGACTTGGCAGGCAATACCAGCACATTCCGTTTTAAAGTGAAGCGCAATATGAGTTCCTATGCTTCCGAAAAAAGCTCATCACTAAAAAATTACACCTTTAATGAAGATTTTCGTTTCAATAATACAGACGTAAAATTGCTGATTCCGAAAGGGGCATTGTACAGTCCCATCTCATTTGAGTACAGCTTGGGCACCAAACTTCCGGGGACGTATTCACAACAGCACCGTATTCATCGGCAAAATACGCCCCTGCACCTTCCTTGCACGCTTTCTGTCAAAGCAGATGCCAATTTAAAACCTGAATTACGGGATAAAGCAGTATTAGTTGACCAAAGAGGCGTTTCGCAGGGTGGAACTTTCGAAAATGGTTTTGTGAAATCGGAGATCAAAAATTTCGGCACTTTTCATATTCGTGTGGATACCATCCCCCCAAAAATCACTCCCATGAATATAAATGATGGCAAAACCATGACGGGTATTTCACGGATCGTCTTTAAAATTGCAGACCAGCTTTCTGGCATCGCCACTTTTACCGGCAAAATAGACGGAAAATGGGTATTGATGGAGTATGATCAAAAGACCACCACTTTATGGCATCGTTTTGATGAAAAAACTCTTCCGGGAAAACATCAGCTGGAGCTGAGTGTTGCTGATAAAAAAGGAAACACCTCAGTTTATAAAGCGAATTTTAATCTGTAAAATATTTTAAACATGGCAAATTTAAACCCCGGCGACCAGGCTCCTGCCTTCAGTGCCAAAAACCAAAACGGCGAAACCATTTCCCTGAGCGATTTTGCCGGGAAAACCGTCATTCTTTATTTCTATCCAAAAGATGATACCCCGGGCTGTACCGCCGAAGCCTGCAGTTTCAGAGATAACTACGAGGCTTTACAGGCTAAAGGCTATGTAGTGATTGGCGTGAGCACCGACGATGAAAAATCGCATACCAAATTCGTCAACAAATATAACCTACCTTTCAATTTGATTGCCGATACCGATAAAAATATCGTGGAAGCATACGGCGTTTGGGTAGAGAAAAGTATGTATGGCAAAACCTATATGGGTACCGCCCGTAAAACCTTCATCATCAATCCGGAAGGTAAAATTGCACATATCATTGAAAAAGTGGATACCAAAAACTCCAGCCAGCAGGTACTGGATTTAGTAGGCTAAACTTTGTGAATAAAAACCAGCGGATGTTTAAAACTTAAACATCCGCTTCCATCTGCCTTTCTTAATTTTGTAGCCAAGAAACCCATCTTATGGCTACAGACATTCAGCAACTCACTCAAACAGCCAGCCAGGTAAGACGAGATATTTTACGCATGGTACATGCCTGCCAGTCCGGACATCCCGGCGGCTCCTTAGGCTGTGCCGACTTTCTGGTGGCTTTATATTTCGAGATCATGAACCACGATCCAAAATTCAACATGGACGGCAAAGGTGAAGATCTTTTTTTCTTATCCAACGGTCACATTTCACCGGTTTTTTACAGCGTTTTAGCCCGTTCAGGCTATTTTGACGTGAAAGAACTGGCCACTTTCCGTAAGCTCAACAGCAGGCTGCAGGGCCACCCTACCACCCACGAACATTTGCCGGGTGTTCGCATGGCTTCGGGCTCTTTGGGACAAGGACTTTCGGTTGCTATTGGTGCCGCCTTGTCTAAAAAGTTGAATAACGATACTTCTTTGGTGTTTTCCCTTCATGGGGATGGCGAAATTCAGGAGGGCCAGATTTGGGAAGCAGCTATGTATGCGCCACACAATAAAGTAGATAACCTGATCGCTACCATTGATGTGAACGGCCAACAAATTGATGGCTCCACCGAGCAAGTGCTGTCATTGGGCAACCTGAGAGCCAAATGGGAAGCTTTTGGCTGGGAAGTTCTTGAAATGAGCGGCAACGACATGGCAGATGTGGTTCGGGTGTTGCATCTGGCGAAAACCAAAGCTTTTAAAGGCAAACCGATTTTGATTTTGATGCAGACCGAAATGGGCAACGGTGTCGATTTCATGATGCATTCGCACAAATGGCACGGCATTGCACCTGACGATGAGCAATTGACCAATGCATTAGGACAATTAGCAGAAACTTTAGGCGACTATTAATCCGGAAATCACCATGAAAAAATATACTTATACAGAAAAAAAAGATACCCGTTCGGGTTTTGGTGCCGGATTATTGGAAGCCGGAAAAAAGAATAAAGAAGTAGT
>Ga0063231_10000016_pt1 | contig 39370 bp, 38 predicted proteins | sample LauGreSu1BDMLBSD_2_FD_56231 | JGI IMG/M metagenome (GOLD analysis project Ga0063231, IMG submission 56231) | Freshwater lake microbial communities from Lake Michigan, USA - Su13.BD.MLB.SD v2 (version 2) | ecosystem: Environmental > Aquatic > Freshwater > Lake | place: Lake Michigan, USA...
GATAATTACCCAGAATTTCTCCTACCGCAATATCCACGGCACCCATCACCTCATTATTACCCAGCTTGGTTTTGGTTTGTCCTTCGAATTGTGGCTCGGCCACTTTTACAGAAATTACGGCAGTCAATCCTTCACGGAAGTCATCACCGGTAATTTCAACTTTCATGTTTTTAAGTAAACCTGATTTTTCGGCATAAGCTTTCAGGGTCCGGGTCAATCCACGACGGAAACCGGCCACATGGGTACCACCCTCAATGGTATTGATATTGTTCACATAAGAATGAACATTCTCAGAATAGGTATCATTGTATTGCAAAGCCAACTCAACCGGAATACCCTGCTTCACACCTTCTACATAAATAGGATCAGGAATTAAAGGCTGACGGGTACCATCCAAAAATTTCACAAATTCTTTTAGTCCACCTTCAGAGAAGTAATGTTCACTGAGGAATTCGCCATTCTCCAGCGTTTCACGCTCATCGGTCAAAGTGAGGCGGATACCTTTATTCAAGTAGGCCAGCTCACGCAAACGTGCTGCCAGGGTGTCGAATTTGTATTCTGTTGTTAAGGTGAAGATTTCCGGATCGGGATTGAAATGCACAATGGTACCGGTAATATTGGTTTCACCAATCACTTTTACATCGTACATTGGCTTACCACGCTCATATTGTTGCTGAAAGATCTTGCCTTCGCGATGAACAGTAGCAGTCAATTGAGTTGAGAGCGCATTTACGCAAGAAACCCCCACCCCGTGTAAACCACCGGAAACTTTGTAAGTGTCTTTATCGAATTTACCCCCAGCGTGGAGTACGGTCATTACTACCTCCAGGGCAGAACGATTTTCTTTAGTATGCATCCCGGTAGGAATACCGCGACCATTATCTTTTACTGAGATGGAATTATCTGTATGAATGGTAACGAAGATGTCGGTACAGTAACCGGCCAAAGCTTCGTCGATGGAATTGTCTACTACTTCGTACACCAGGTGATGGAGCCCTTTGATACCGGTATCACCGATGTACATAGACGGCCGCTTTCTAACCGCCTCCAAACCTTCGAGGACCTGAATATTATCGGCCGAATAATTTGATTTAATTTCCTTTTCTTCGCTCATAATTATAGTTAAACGTCAAGTATCAAAAATAAGCTTTTAAACTGTAGCTGAAGCAGAATGTGGATAAATAAGCTGCAATTTTGGAGGCCATTTGTTAACAAGTATAAATTGTTTAAAATACTAAGCCTGAAAGATTATATTTGTTAAATTTTTGAAAAAAATCTCATGAAAAAAGGACTAAACTATTTAACCAAATTGAGCTTGGGTTTAGCATTTGTTGCCTCGGTAATTGCCTGCAGCAAACAAGCCCCAACAGCAGCAAATTCTGAAACAAATTCTAACAGCATTGTTTATGTAAATTCCGACTCTTTATTAAATAATTACGAATATTTTAAAAGTATCCGTGGCAGATTTGAAGAGAAATCAAAAAAAGCACAAGCCGATCTGACTACCAAAGGAACTGCTTTTCAACGTGAAGTGGCGCAATACCAGCAGCAAGCAGGTAGCATGAGCGCCGATCAGCGTGCTGCTACCGAAGAGCGTCTGGCTCGTAAACAACAGGAATTGGCTGCTTACAATCAAAATGCTAGTAATGCATTGGCAAATGAGGAAGCCGCAGAGAACGAAAAATTATATGAAAAGGTGTCTGAATTCTTGAAGAAGTTTGCCAAGGAAAAAGGCTATAAAATGGTATTGACTTATTCTAAAGGAAATTCGGCGGTGTTATTTGCTGATGAAAGCCTGGATGTAACTAAGGAAGTGGTTGCAGGCTTGAACGAAGCGTATAAAAAAGGAGATAAATAATATCTCGCCTTTCGGCGGAAGCTCAAAGCCCCGATTTTTCGGGGCTTTTTTAATTTTGAAGCTATGATAAACGAAAAAGATCACCGAAAATTTATGCAATTGGCCATTCAGCTTTCTGAGCAGAATGTGGACCAAGGGAAAGGCGGCCCGTTTGGAGCTGTTGTTGTGAAAGACGGAAAAGTAATAGCGAAAAGTGCCAATAAAGTTACTTCGAGCAACGATCCTACGGCACATGCAGAAGTTTCGGCGATTAGAGCAGCTTGCAAAAAACTAAAAACTTTCGACCTTTCGGGATGTGTAATTTACACCAGCTGTGAGCCCTGCCCGATGTGTCTGGGTGCCATCTACTGGGCTAGACTGGATAAGATCTATTATGCAAACACAAAAGTGGATGCAGCAGCCATCGGCTTCGATGATCAGTTTATTTACGAAGAATTAGATTTGGAGATGAAAGAACGTAAATTGCCTATCGTTCAACTAATGCGTGAAGAAGCGCAGATTGCTTTTAAAAAATGGGAACAATCTCCACTGAAAATTGAATATTAATCTTCTTCATCAAACCAACCTTCCTGTAATTCATCAATTTCACGTCGGTCTTTTTTTGTCGGACGACCTGCACCACGATCACGGGTTAGTACAGGAGCTAAAAATGCTGATTTGAAGGCTTGGGTTTCTTCCGGGGGAGTCAAATCTTCATAAAATCTAACGGCGGTTTTAGCATCGACCCTCCTTTCAAGCAGATCGACTACTTTGATCACTTTCCTGAGTCCACCCTTCTGAACGGAATAAACCTCACCAATTTTCACCACATAAGCCGGCTTAACTGTCTGACTTGAAAGTTTTACCCTACCGGCTTTGCAAGCTTCTGTTGCCAGACTGCGTGTTTTGAAAGCACGGATGGCCCAAAGGTATTTGTCGATGCGGAGTTTTTCTTTTTCGGCCATTACGATTTGATGAGGCAAAAATCCTTAAAAAACCTTTAATTTGCTAAAAATATTAAAATATGATTGCCGAATTACAGAGAAAAGTAGAAGAAGCCTGGGCAGATCGCCAGCTGTTGAATTATCCGGAGTATCAGGATGCGATTGATACCGTCATCCATCAATTGGACCTGGGTGAGCTGCGTGTGGCAGAGCCGATTGGGGTTACCTGGCATGTGAACGACTGGATCAAGAAAGCCGTAATCCTGTATTTCCCTATCCGCCAGATGGAAGAAATTAAGGTAGGGCCATTCGTTTTCTACGATAAAATGAAATTGAAAACCAATTTCAAAGAGCAGGGTGTTCGGGTAGTTCCTCATGGTTTGGCCCGTTACGGAGCTTACTTGGCTAAAGGAGTGATCATGATGCCATCATACGTAAATATTGGTGCTTATGTAGATGAAGGTACCATGGTGGATACCTGGGCAACGGTAGGTTCTTGTGCTCAGATCGGCAAACACGTTCACCTGAGCGGCGGCGTGGGTATTGGCGGAGTTTTAGAGCCAGTTCAAGCTGCTCCGGTAATTATTGAAGACAATTGTTTCATTGGTTCACGTGCCATTGTGGTAGAAGGTGTTCATGTAGAACAAGAGGCAGTTTTAGGGGCAAATGTAGTCTTGACCGCATCCACCAAGATTATTGATGTGAGTGGTGCTGAGCCAATTGAATATAAAGGCAGGGTTCCTGCCCGTTCGGTAGTGATTCCGGGTTCTTACACCAAGAAATTTCCGGCAGGAGAATTTCAGGTGCCTTGCGCCCTGATCATCGGTCAACGTAAAGAATCGACCGATAAGAAAACATCGTTGAATGACGCTTTAAGAGATCATAACGTAGCGGTTTAATAGCTAATGAATAAAGTCCGGACATCCGTTATATTTTCCACTTATAACCAGTTAGAATGGTTAGAAAAAGTATTGTGGGGATACGAACAGCAGAGCTGTACGGATTTTGAGATTGTTATTGCTGATGACGGCTCGAAACAAGAAACTGCTGAGCTTATCAAGCGTTTTCAGGAGGAAGGCAAGCTAAAAATTACTCATGTTTGGCATGAGGATAATGGCTTTCAGAAATCGGCCATCCTAAATAAAGCCATTCAGGCAGCTAAAGCCGAATACCTCATTTTCTCTGATGGAGATTGTATTCCCCGCAAAGATTTCGTAGAAGTGCATCTTCAACATTGCAAACCTGGTCATTTTATTTCTGGAGGCTATTTCATGCTGCCCATGGAAACCAGTAAGGCCATTACTCAGCAGAATATAATAAATGGCGATTGTTTCGACAAAAACTGGCTTTATGCCCATGGGCTGAAACCCACTTATAAAACCTTAAAACTGACCGCTCATGGTTGGAAGTCCGCCTTTTTGAACTGGATCACTCCTACCAAAGCCACCTGGAACGGACATAACGCTTCGGGCTGGAAAAGCGACTTGGTGGCCGCCAATGGTTTTGATGAGCGCATGCAATACGGCGGGCAAGATCGTGAATTAGGTGAACGGCTTGTGAATGCAGGCATCCAACCTATTCAATTACGCTACAGTGCAATTTGTATACATCTTGATCACCCAAGAGGCTATAAAAATCAAGCCTCAATTGATAAAAATAAGGCCATACGCAAACATACCCGCAGCAGTGGAAAAACAAGAACTGAATTCGGCATCGTAAAATGAAAGCCAGCCTGATCATCTCCATTTATAAAAACATCCCTGACCTGAAAGTGGTACTGGATGCCTTGGAATATCAAACAGAACGTGATTTTGAGATCATTATTTCTGAGGATGGTAATGATAAAGTGGTAGCCAAATTTGTTCAGGAATATCAAAGTTCGTTTCCGGTCATTCATCTTTCTCAAACGGATGAAGGATGGCGTAAAAACCAAGCCTTAAACAAAGCTATACTTGCTACTAATAGCGATTATTTGATTTTTATTGATGGCGATTGTGTTTTACATCATCGATTCGTTGAGCAACACTTACGATTGGCACAAGTCCGAGGTATTGTGGCCGGCAAAAGAATTAAATTGGGACCAAAATTCAGCGAAAAGCTCAGACATACACCCCTGCCGGAATTTGAAAAAAGTTTGCTCTTCAAATTACCCGCACTTATACAGGATAGAGCGAAATTTGTAGAAGAAGGATTTTTTATCAATCCTGATGGACCTTTCAATTTTATTGCGGCAAAACGCAAAATGCGTTGGCTAAAAGGTTGTAATTTTTCTTGCTACAAATTAGCAATGATGGAAATTAACGGATTTGATGAAGATTATCAGAAACCAGCCATTGGTGAAGATATTGACCTCACCTGGAGATTCAAAGGCCTAGGTTACCGTTTGATCTCAGCCCGTAATTATGCTGTGCAATATCATTTATACCACAAAGAAAACTGGACTTCTCAAGAAGAAAACGAGTGCATCATGGCTCAAAAACAGGCAAAACAAGCTTATGTTTGTTCTAACGGACTGAAAAAATTAAACTAAGCCCTCCCGATTATCCTATAATTTTTGAATCCAAATAACTGACGTCCGCCCATCAAATTTTGCTCAATAAAGGTAAGCAGTTGGTATTTCGGTTTTTCGTGTTTTTGCAATCCCGCTCCCGGCAAGGCTTCGTAACGGAGTTGATCACGCCAGTTGAATCTTTGTATGAAATCATCCATCACCTCCGGATGGGTTTCTTTAAACATATGCAACTTGCTCAAGTCGCCATAATCATACAAATCTGATTTGCGTTTAAATTTATCTTCGGTAGCTGAATTACCACGGTAATTAGCATGATGATTTTTATTCTTTCGCTGCATCAAAGCAGGTGGACGAACAAAACCATAGTGATAAACGTAAGCCTCCAAAGCAATCACTTTTAATTTGAAGGTCCCTGCTTTTTGGTAATATTGCTGGCCATCAAATGCAGGGATCCGCCTGAAAGATTGCGCATCACGCCAGGAATGAATTTCCCGATCGTTTCTAACGATACGGATTTCTCTGGGATACCAGGCATGCGACAACACAAAATGGTCATAGTCTCCCCAAAAATGCTTGTAATTGAATAAAAAACCTTCCACCACCGTGTTACTGAGATATTTTTCACAGTTTGCTCTAATTTCAGGGAGGTATTTCTCGTGCACTACCTCATCTGACTGAATATAAAACAACCAATCTCCGGTACAGTGCGACTTTGCAATATCTGTTTGACGGGCATATTCCATCCCGTTAGGGTATTTTTTGGTATCCCATGTCGTTCTGATAATTTTAATTTTATCAGATCCTATGCTAAGAATTTCTTGCTCAGTGTGATCATCTTCATCACAATCGCCCAAAGCAACCACAAACTCATCTACAATCGGAAGTATAGATGCTATGGCAGCTTTCACCGGATAATATAATTTGGTTGCGTTTTTGGCAATGGTGAAACCGCTGATTTTCATTTGGAACAAAGTTTGTTAAAGGTAAAAAAAGCTGATTCTTAGAACAACTTTTGTACTTGTGTAGAGTCTGGTTAATTATAAATTCGATGACACTAAGAAATAATGGAATCGACCAGACCTTCAGAATTCTAACCACTGTTCCTTAACTTTCTTGAAACTGAAATTCAGAAACAACCTACTGTGAGATGAAAATGGATCATTTGACTTTAACAAGCTCTGTTTCCGGTCCAATAATCTTCTATTACGCTGAGTATCCCTTTCTAAACTGTGGTAAGAATGCTCCCGGTCGATATCGGACGATATGATACGGTAACGCATTGAGAAACGAGAGATCTTATTCCCTACCTTGAGTTGTAACTCTCTAAAAAACTGGTCTTCATACCCATAAAACCCACAAAACTCCTCGTCATAACCCAAGGATGAGAAGAATACCGATTTAGATGTATAAAAAATATTGAAAGCAGATTTAATCGGACGGGATTGAGCATCTTCCCTTCTGAATCTAAAAACAGTTCTTTTTGGAATTCTGCTCTCTAAAATCTTCCGGAGTAAGATCTCTGGGAAGATATGATCGCAATCTGTGAGGATAATTTTAGGGCTAACCGCATAAACAGCCCCCAAATTTCTGGCACCAGCTTGATTCCAAGGTATGTTACTTTCTATACTCAAAAGCTGATAGTTAAGATTAATATATCCGGGGATATTCACGGCAATCGGTGAACAATCATCAACAATTACGAACTGTATTTTGGATAAAATTTCGCGATCGTAAGTTGAATAGTGATTCAATAAATCGATAAGGACTTTTGTATTTTTCTGGTTAAAATAAACGGGTAAAATATAACTCAATCCAACTCCTGCTCTCATTTTTTCAGTATTTAATTCATAACGTCTCCTGTAATTAAAATGATATAATCATTCAAAAATTGAATTAGTCACTTGCCCTTAAAAACTTGTTTTATCTTTGAATCATGCTGAAAGACGAAGTGCATAAAGCTTTAGAAGTATTAAAGGCCGGGGGCATTATCCTCTACCCCACCGATACGATTTGGGGAATAGGCTGTGATGCTACCCATGATTCGGCCGTAAAGAGAATTTTCGAGTTGAAAGGACGTAGTGAATCTAAAAGTTTAATCATTTTGCTGGATAACGAGAATAAACTCCCCTCTTATGTTCGTGAAGTTCCAGATATTGCATACGATCTCATTGAATATGCTGAAAATCCCCTTACAATTATTTATTCAGGGGCAAAGAACTTGGCTCCAAATGTGATCAATGATGATGGCAGCATTGGCATACGCATCGTAAAACATGATTTTTGTCAGCAACTACTTCAGCGTTTTCGTTTACCTATTGTTTCCACTTCCGCAAACATTAGCGGACAAACTGCTCCTGCAAACTTTTCAGAAATTGATCCTGTAATTATTGATGGCGTGGATTATGTAGTAAACTGGGAACAAGATGATCTGACTCCAAAAACACCTTCAACCATTATGAAACTGGAGCCAGATGGCCGTTTCGTTTTTATTCGTAAATAAGCCGCAGGATTTGAAAAATCGAAAGAATATCCGCTCTTTTGAATTTAATTTTAGCAGGCTTGCGGCAGGTCATGAAACAACATCTCAAACATCCCATTTTTAAGCATCTATCAGATTTGGCGGCTCAATTAGACGCCGAGGTTTATGTAATTGGTGGCTATGTTCGTGATATTTTCCTGGAAAGAAATTCAAAAGATGTCGACATTTTGGTGATTGGCCAGGGAATTGATTTTGCGGAAGCAGCCGGGAAAGTTTTAAAAACGAAGGTTTCTGTTTTCAAGAATTTCGGCACCGCCATGCTGCGATATAAGGATCTCGAGGTTGAATTTGTAGGTGCCAGGAAAGAATCCTATCGCTCCGACTCGCGTAAACCCATTGTAGAAAACGGTACGCTGGCCGATGATCAGCTTCGCAGAGACTTCACCATTAATGCACTGGCCATCAGCTTAAATAAAAAAAGCTATGGTGAACTGCTGGATCCATTCAAAGGTTTGGACGACCTCAAGCAATCGCTCATTAGAACTCCTCAAAATCCTGCGGAAACTTTTTCTGATGATCCCTTGCGCATGATGCGGGCCATTCGATTTGCCACACAGCTCAATTTTCAAATCGACAAAACTGCAATAGATGCTATCGAGAGTCAGAAAGAGCGCATTAAAATTGTATCTCAGGAGCGCATTACCGATGAGCTAAATAAGATCATTGCATCTCCAAAACCATCTATAGGCTTTAAATACTTGTTCGATACCGGCTTACTGGAACTCATTTTTTCTCAAATGGCCAAACTCCACGGCGTGGATACCATTAACAGTAAATCGCACAAGGATAATTTTTATCATACCCTGGAGGTACTGGATAATTTGTCGGCGACTACCGATGATCTTTGGTTAAGGTGGGCAGCTATTTTACACGATATTGCCAAACCAGCTACTAAACGTTTTGAACCGGCTCACGGATGGACCTTTCACGGCCATGAAGACAAAGGCGCCCGTATGGTTCCAAAAATATTCGCCCAACTCCGACTTCCGCAGAATGATAAAATGAAAATGGTACAGAAATTGGTACAATTACACCTGCGTCCCATCGTTTTAGCTCAAGATCATGTGACCGATTCAGCCTTGAGGAGACTTTTGTTTGATGCAGGTGATGATATTGACCATTTAATGATGTTATGCCATGCCGATGTGACCACTAAGAATGAGTACAAGATCAAAAAATACCGACATAATTTCGAGCTGGTCAAACAAAAATTAAAGGATGTGGAGGAAAGAGACCGGATCAGGAACTGGCAGCCTCCAATTAGCGGACTGGATATTATGGGAACATTCGGATTAAAAGAAGGGCGGGAAGTTGGTATCTTAAAAAATCAGATCAGAGAGGCTATCCTCGAAGGTGATATTAAAAATACCCGGGAGGAAGCACTTGATTTTATGATTGAAAGAGGCAAAGAGATGGGATTAAAAGTTATTAAACTCTAAAACTTTATCAGCAATAAAGTGTTATTCCTGGCGCAATTGTTAATTTTGTCATACAGAACACAGTATAATTCATGGCTATCTACAGATTTAAGGTTTCTTTTGAAGATTACGACGACGTAACTCGCGAAATTGATATCAAGTCTAACCAGACTTTCGAAGAACTACACCGTGCCATTCATGCCAGCACTGGTTATCCGGTAGCAGCATCGTCTTCCTTCTACGTAAGTAACGATTTCTGGATCAAAGGGGAAGAAATTGCTTTTTTACCCAACCCCCGTAAGGTGGAACGTGGGGTAGCTTTAATGGAAAATACCAAACTGAGTAAGTTTATTGATGATCCTCATCAGAAGTTTTACTATACCTATAATTTTGATCGCCCATTTGATTTTCATGTTGAATTGATGAAAATCATGTTAGAAGAAGACGAACAAAAAATATATCCCTGCTTGTTTAAAAGCTCGGGACAAGCCCCAAAAATTCCGGGAAGTGTGGTTTTACCCGTGAGCGGTGCTGCAACGGAGAAAATTATGGATGATTTCGATTTCCTCAATGATGAAGAATTTGATCCGGAGAACTTGGAAAAAGTAGACCACCTGGATGACATGAGCATAGATACCCCGAGTGAAAAAGGCTCGGAAGCACAAGAAGTTGAGGAAGAAGATCAGGAAGAAGATGAATTCATGGATGAATTCTCTGACAATGAAAATTACGACGCCGACGACTACCAAAAAGACGATTACTAATCTCCGTTCATGGCCTTTCTGATCACCCTTGTCGGACCAACGGCCATCGGTAAAACCGATTTAGCCATCCAAATGGCACAACATTTCGGCACAGAGATCATTTCTGCTGATTCACGTCAAGTTTTTAAAGAAATGAGCATCGGAACGGCGAAACCCTCCCCTCAGGATTTAAGCCTAGTTAAGCATCATTTTATCAATTCTCATTCCATCCATGAGGATTTTTCTGTCGGACAGTTCGAGAAAGAGGGGCTAGCCATTTTAACTCAGATTTTCAAGACGAATCAAACTGCTATTTTGGCGGGCGGCTCTGGTTTATATGTGAATGCCATTACACAAGGTTTTGACGATTTACCTGTGGCACCACCGTCGCTCAGAAAAGAGTTAAATGATACTTTGAGCGAAAAGGGGATCAATTATTTACAAGAGGAATTAAAAAAATTAGATCCTGAGTATTATACTGAAGTGGATATTAATAATCCGCAAAGAATGATTAGGGCATTGGAAGTTTGTTTACATACCGGAAATAAGTTCTCAGAACTCAGAAAGAATCAGCAGAATAAAAGACCTTTTCAAATCATCAAGATTGGGCTAAAAATGGAGCGTGAGGCGCTTTATAAAAAGATCAACCGCCGAGTTGATCTCATGATGGAAGCCGGACTGTTGGAAGAAGTGCGGACACTGCTCCCCTATCGACACCTGAACGCTCTGCAAACGGTGGGTTATCAGGAAATTTTTGATTACCTGGATGGTAAATGTAGTTTAGCAGATGCGGTGTCTAAAATCAAACAAAATACCCGAAGATTTGCCAAAAGACAAATGACCTGGTTCAACAAGGATCAGGAGATCAACTGGTTTGAACCAAACCAATACCAAAACATCCTACAATTTGTAGAGTCGCAAATGAATACTGCTAACCCCTAAGCTTCGCTCCAAAAAAATTAAAAAACAAAACCACAAACGAAAGCGTTGTGAGGGCCTGGCAAATGAGGATAGATTTACCAAAATCGGTAACTGGATAAAAATCGCCAAAACCAATAGTAGCACTGCTTGATAAGCTGAAATAAATAGCGTCTAAATAAGAAGCAAATGGCACATTGGTATGGTTACCTGATGAATAAATGACCGCAAAAGCCAGCACTAATTCGAAATAGTTCAAAAACAATAATAAAAGGGAACGTTTATGCGCAGTGCCAGTATCGTGTTCAGCCACATAAATCTTATTGAACACGTAAACCAAAGTTTCGCAGAGCAAATAAACATTTAAAGCTTGAAAAAAATAGTTCTGTGCTAATCCATTGTATAGGATCAGGAAAGGAACAAAGGTTTTGCCAATCACATACAGCTCCCCTATCAGTTTACGCCTGATGTACTGCCCTGCACAAAATAACTGTTGAATGTAGATACCAGGAAAGAGTAACTTGGCAGAAATTAGAAACAGACGAAAAACACGTTCAACACCGTAATCATCGTACAAATCACCTTCCCAAACAGATTTGATCTTTTTAAAGTGATCTTTTAAGCCATCAATTGGGTAGTCATATCCTTCTCTGACTTTACCAATAAAGAACTTTTGGATGTGCTTTTTCATCTCTTAAGCCTGGGCAGTAGGCCCGCCAAAATTCATGGGGAAACCGGGAGGCTCCTCGTTGATCTTGATCCGGCCATTAATTGATTCAAATTTATTGATATTATCTTCCAAAGCTCTTAAAAACCGTTTGGCGTGCTCCGGCGTCAAAACAATTCTTGATTTTACTTTCGCTTTGGGCACACCAGGCATCACCCTGATAAAATCCATTACAAACTCAGAATTGGAATGGGTAATAATGGCTAAATTAGAATAAATCCCCTCAGCTATTTCTTCAGAGAGCTCAATATTGAGTTGGTTGTCAATTGGTTCTTCCATACATTAAAAATAAAAAAGTCCTCCTGATTATGGGAGGACTTTAGCTATAATTCTATTAAAATTATTTTAACATGAAATTCACGATCAGGAGTACCGAGCCAATAATGGCTAAAAATTGAACCAAACCCACCACATAAATAGATTTATGCACATTGGCTATATCCTCTTTGGTAGCCAATACTTCCCGACGGTTATCAAATTCTGCTTTCACTTCTTCTTGTACAAAAGTAACTAAAGTTTGTGCTTCTTTCTCACCCAATTTATTCTTCAATATTTGAAATAATTGTATTTCGCTCACACTCATAACAATAATATTTACATAAAGTTACAAAATTGTAGCCAAAATAAAAAGTCCTCCCGGTTAAGAGAGGACTTTCACTATGTTGAATTAGAAATAAGATTAAACCTCTTCTTCTACTTCTTCTTTTTTGGAAGCCATTAATCTGTCGTACTCTTCCTGAGAACCCACGATGATTCGCTCGTAATCGCGTAAGCCGGTACCCGAAGGAATCAAGTGACCTACAATTACGTTCTCTTTTAAGCCCAAGAGCTTATCTACTTTACCACTGATGGCTGCTTCGTTCAATACTTTGGTAGTTTCCTGGAAGGAAGCCGCAGAGAAGAACGATTTAGTTCCCAGTGAAGCACGGGTAATACCCTGTAAAATAGAGCTGGAAGTGGCTGGAATTGCATCACGTACCTCTACCAGTTTCATGTCTTTACGTTTCAGCATCGAATTCTCGTCTCTGAGTTTACGTAAAGAAACAATCTGTCCAGCTTTCAAGTTAGGTGATTCGCCAGCGTCGGTTACCACTTTCTTGTCGAACATGGCATCGTTTTCTTCCATGAAATCCCAACGATCTACCGCTTCATTTTCTAAGAAACGAGTATCTCCTGGATCTTCAATCAACACTTTTTGCATCATTTGGTGAACGATTACCTCAAAGTGCTTATCGTTGATTTTCACCCCTTGTAAACGGTAAACTTCCTGGATACCGTTCACTAAGTATTCTTGAACAGCTGCAGGTCCTTTAATCGCCAGGATATCAGCTGGAGAAATAGAACCATCTGATAGTGGCATACCCGCTTTCACGAAGTCATTATCCTGTACTAGGATGTGTTTAGACAATGGCACCAGGTATTTCTTCACTTGTCCGTCTTTAGACTCGATAGAAATTTCACGGTTACCACGTTTTACACCACCCAAGGTTACCACACCGTCGATTTCGGTTACTACTGCAGGATTAGATGGGTTACGTGCTTCGAACAATTCGGTTACACGTGGTAAACCACCGGTAATATCTCGTGTTTTTCCTGTTGAACGAGGAATTTTCACGATGATTTGTCCGGTTTTTACTTCTTCTCCTTCTTCTACCGCAATGTGTGCCCCTACCGGGATGTTGTAAGATTTTACCAAAGCACCTTTCTTATCATTGATCTGAATGGCAGGGTTTTTGGTTTTATCGCGTGAATCGATGATCACTTTCTCACGGTGACCGGTTTGTTCATCCGATTCTTCACGGAAGGTAACTCCTTCAATAATCGCATCGAACGCCACTTTACCGGCAAACTCGGAGATGATCACAGCATTGTATGGATCCCAAGAACAAATACGATCGCCTTTGGCTACTTTCTGTCCTTCTTTTACAAATAAATGCGCACCGTAAGGAATGTTATTACTTACGATTACTTTATTGGTTCCAGGCTCCACAATACGGAATTCACCTGAACGACCCAATACTACTTCTACTTTGCCTTCTTCAGTATCTAAAGTAACTGTTCTGATGTTCTCGAACTCAATTACTCCTTCGAATTTGGCATTGATTTGTGATTCAGCAGCGATGTTAGACGCTGTACCACCCACGTGGAAGGTACGAAGTGTTAACTGTGTACCAGGCTCACCGATAGACTGTGCGGCAATTACACCTACTGCCTCACCCATCTGCACTCGTTTACCGGTAGAAAGGTTACGTCCGTAGCAAAGTGCACACACACCTCTGTGACTCTCACAGGTTAATACCGAACGGATTTCGATTCCATCCAGCGCTGAATTTTCAATTTTATCTGCGATATTTTCGTCGATATCATGTCCTGCAGAAACAATTAACTCTCCGCTCAATGGATCGTACACATCGTGTAAGGAGGTACGTCCCAAAATACGGTCGTATAATGGTTCTACGATATCTTCGTTATCTTTTAATGCAGTGGTGTAAATACCTCTTAAAGTACCGCAATCTACATCACCCACAATCATATCCTGTGCCACATCGTGCAAACGACGGGTCAGGTAACCAGCATCCGCAGTTTTCAAAGCCGTATCGGCCAAACCTTTACGGGCACCGTGGGTAGAGATAAAGTATTCAAGTACCGATAAACCTTCTTTAAAGTTAGAAAGGATCGGGTTCTCAATAATCTCACCACCTGAACCTGATTTCTGAGGCTTAGCCATCAAACCACGCATACCGCAAAGCTGACGAATCTGCTCCTTAGAACCACGAGCACCTGAATCCAACATCATGTAAACAGAGTTGAAGCCTTGGTTATCGTTGGAAAGGATATCCATTACGTTCGCCGTCAACTTGTTGTTGATACGGGTCCAGATATCGATGATTTGGTTGTAACGTTCGTTGTTGGTAATGAATCCCATGTTGTAGTTATTCATTACTTCTTCCACTTCTTTAGATGCCTGACCGATCAATTTTACTTTCTCGTCAGGAATATTTAAATCTTGTAAGTTGAAAGATAAACCACCACGGAATGCCATTTGGAATCCTAATTCCTTGATATCATCCAGGAACTGAGCACCACGGGCCATACCAGTAGTTTTTACTACTTCTCCAATGATATCACGAAGTGATTTTTTAGTTAATAATTCATTGATATAACCAACTTCTACAGGAACTACCTGGTTGAATAATACACGACCTACCGTAGTTTCAATCAACTTATTAACGATTGATCCATCCTTCTCTCTCACATTAGTTTTCACCTTAATGAAAGCATGCAGATCAACTTGTTTCTCATTGTAAGCAATAATTACTTCTTCTGGTGAGTAGAAACTAAAGCCTTCGCCTTTAACTACGCGGCTGGCATCTGTTTTACGGCCTTTGGTCATGTAGTACAGACCCAAAACCATGTCTTGAGATGGAACCGTGATCGGCGTACCGTTGGCAGGGTTTAAGATGTTATGCGAAGCCAACATCAACATTTGGGCTTCCAAAATTGCCGCATTACCTAAAGGTAAGTGAACAGCCATCTGGTCACCGTCAAAGTCGGCGTTGAATGCGGTACATACCAACGGGTGTAATTGGATCGCTTTACCTTCCACTAATTTTGGCTGGAAAGCTTGGATACCCAAACGGTGTAATGTAGGAGCACGGTTTAACAATACCGGGTGACCTTTCAATACGTTTTCGAGGATATCCCAAACGATCGGGTCTTTACGATCCACAATTTTCTTGGCTGATTTTACGGTTTTCACAACCCCTCTTTCAATCATTTTGCGGATGATGAACGGCTTGTATAACTCGGCAGCCATATCTTTTGGTAAACCGCACTCGTGTAATTTCAGGTTTGGACCTACCACGATTACAGAACGTGCTGAGTAATCTACACGTTTACCTAATAAGTTCTGACGGAAGCGACCTTGTTTACCTTTCAGGATGTCTGAAAGTGATTTCAAGGCACGGTTACCTTCTGTTTTTACTGCATTTACTTTACGAGAGTTGTCGAATAAGGAATCGACAGCCTCTTGTAACATACGCTTCTCGTTACGTAGAATTACTTCAGGAGCTTTGATCTCGATCAAACGCTTCAAACGGTTGTTACGGATGATCACACGACGGTATAAGTCGTTCAAATCTGAAGTTGCGAAACGGCCGCCTTCCAAAGGCACCAAAGGACGTAATTCTGGTGGAATCACCGGCACGATCTTCACAATCATCCACTCCGGACGATTTTCGATGTGATCATTTGCACTGCGGAAAGATTCTACCACCTGCAGACGTTTCAAAGCTTCGTTTTTACGTTGCTGAGAAGTTTCATTGGCTGCCTGGTGGCGTAAATCGTATGATAATTGATCCAGATCTAAACGACCCAGTAAATCAACTAATGCCTCAGCACCCATTTTAGCAACAAATTTCTGAGGATCTTTGTCGTCTAAATATTGGTTTTCTTTTGGCAGGGTATCTAAAATATCCAGGTATTCTTCTTCGCTTAAGAAATCCATTTTCTGAATTCCATCTGCTTCTTTCAGGCCCGGTTGAATTACGACATAACGTTCGTAATAAATAATTAAATCGAGCTTTTTAGTAGGCAAACCTAATAAATAACCGATTTTGTTTGGTAAAGAACGGAAATACCAGATGTGCGCAACAGGAACCACCAAGTTGATGTGTCCCATACGCTCACGACGTACTTTCTTCTCCGTTACTTCCACGCCGCAACGATCGCAGACAATACCTTTGTAGCGAATGCGCTTGTATTTTCCGCAATGACATTCGTAATCCTTCACAGGACCGAAAATACGCTCGCAGAATAAGCCATCACGCTCCGGCTTGTAAGTACGGTAGTTGATGGTTTCCGGCTTTAAAACTTCACCACTTGAGCGCTCCAGAATTGATTCGGGAGAGGCTAAGCTGATGGTAACTTGGGTAAAGTTACTTTTGATTTTATTATCCTTTTTGTAAGACATAGCTCTTTTTGAGTTGTGAGTTATGAGTTAGGAGCTTGGAGTTAAAAGTCAATCGACTCACAACTCCAGACTCCGAACTCCAAACTAATCTAATGTGATATCTAAACCTAAACCTCTTAATTCGTGAACCAATACGTTGAATGATTCTGGAACAGATGGCGTTGGTAAGTTTTCACCTTTAACAATCGCTTCATAAGTTTTGGCACGGCCAATTACATCATCAGATTTCACGGTTAAGATCTCCTGTAAGATGTTTGCTGCACCAAAGGCTTCGAGTGCCCAAACCTCCATCTCACCAAAACGCTGACCACCAAACTGAGCTTTACCACCCAATGGCTGTTGTGTAATTAATGAGTATGGACCGATTGAACGGGCATGCATCTTATCATCAACCATGTGACCTAATTTCAGCATGTAAATGATACCTACGGTAGTAGGCTGATCGAAGCGCTCACCAGTTAAACCATTATGCAGGTAAGTTCTACCTGATGCTGGCAATCCGGCTTTAGCCACCCAGTCTTCTACTTCCTGATGAGTTGCACCATCGAAAATTGGGGTAGAGAATTTCACGCCCAACTCTTTTCCGGCCCAACCTAAAACGGTTTCGTAGATCTGACCCAAGTTCATACGTGAAGGTACCCCCAATGGGTTCAACACGATATCAACCGGTGTTCCATCTTCCAAGAATGGCATATCCTCATCACGAACGATACGAGCAACAATACCTTTGTTACCGTGACGGCCCGCCATTTTATCACCCACTTTCAGCTTACGCTTTTTAGCGATGTAAACTTTGGCCAGCTGTACAATACCTGAAGGAAGTTCGTCGCCGACTGTGATCGCGAATTTCTCACGCTTGTAAGCACCCAATTCTTCATTCAGCCTGATATTGTAATTATGTAAAGTTTGTTTAATCAACTCGTTCTTATCCTCATCAGTTGTCCACTTGGTAGGATTGATATTGGCAAAATCTAAATCGGCCAATACCTTCTGAGTAAACTTAACGCCCTTAGCTACCAGTAATTCTTTGTAAACATTGTATACCCCTTGAGCGGTTTTACCGTTTACAATGGTGAATAATTTTTCGATCAATTGTTCACGCAGTTCTTTTACTGCCTTCTCATATTGCGCATCTAATTTCTCTACTAAAGATTTTTCTTCTGCTTTAGTAGTTTTCTTCGCTCTTGAGAACAATTTGGTATCAATTACCACCCCTTGAATAGATGGAGGCGTTTTAAGAGAAGCATCTTTCACATCTCCGGCTTTGTCGCCAAAGATGGCTCTCAATAATTTCTCTTCTGGTGAAGGATCTGATTCTCCTTTTGGCGTGATTTTACCAATCAGGATGTCACCTTCTTTTACCTCAGCACCTACACGGATCACCCCGTTTTCATCTAAGTCTTTAGTAGCCTCTTCAGAAACGTTAGGAATATCTGGTGTCAATTCTTCTTCTCCACGCTTGGTATCACGAACTTCTAATTCGAATTCTTCGATGTGGATGGAAGTAAAGATATCTTGAGATACCACACGCTCAGAAATTACGATCGCATCCTCAAAGTTGTAACCTTGCCATGGCATGAAAGCCACTTTTAAGTTACGACCCAAGGCCAATTCGCCATCCTGAGTGGCGTATCCTTCGCAAAGCACTTGTCCTTTTTCTACTTTCTGACCTTTCTTAACGATAGGTTTCAAGTTGATACAGGTACTTTGGTTGGTTTTTTTGAATTTGATCAATGGATAAGCTTTCACCTCACCATCAAAAGAAACCAGTACATCATCTTCGTTGCGCTCGTAGCGGATACGAATTTCGTTGGCATCTACGTATTCTACCACCCCGTTGCCTTCGGCATTGATCAGGGTACGAGAATCTCTTGCCACACGACCTTCTAATCCGGTTCCAACAATTGGAGACTCCGGACGCAACAATGGTACGGCCTGGCGCTGCATGTTCGATCCCATCAAAGCACGGTTCGCATCATCGTGCTCCAAGAATGGAATCAATGAAGCGGCAATGGAGGTGATCTGGTTAGGCGCAACGTCCATCAAATCTAAACGCTCTGGTTCAATTACCGGGAAATCGCCCTCGAAACGTGCTTTCACACGAGCATCAGCAAATTTTCCTTTATCATCGTAATGTGCATTTGCCTGTGCAATGGTTTTACCATCTTCATCTTCGGCAGAAAGATAAATAACTGGCTCTTCCACTACTACACGACCTTTTTCTACTTTACGATATGGCGTTTCGATGAAACCTAAGTTGTTGATTTTAGCATGCACACAAAGTGATGAAATCAAACCAATGTTAGGTCCTTCTGGGGTTTCGATGGTACACAAACGACCGTAGTGGGTATAGTGTACGTCACGAACCTCGAAACCGGCACGCTCACGAGATAAACCGCCTGGACCTAAGGCTGAAAGACGACGCTTGTGCGTAATCTCAGCCAAAGGATTGGTTTGATCCATGAACTGCGACAACTGGTTAGTTCCAAAGAACGAGTTGATCACCGACGATAAAGTACGGGCATTAATCAAGTCGGTTGGGGTAAACACCTCGTTATCGCGGATGTTCATACGCTCACGGATGGTACGAGCCATACGGGCTAAACCCACTCCGAACTGAGCGTATAATTGCTCTCCTACGGTACGTACACGACGATTTGATAAGTGATCGATATCATCCACCTCGGCTTTGGAGTTGATCAACTTAATTAAGTATTTAACGATAGCGATAATGTCTTGCTTGGTTAATACTTTGGTATCGTCTGGTGTATCTAATTTCAATTTACGGTTGATGCGGTAACGACCAACATCACCTAAATCATATCTTTTATCTGAGAAGAACAAACGATCGATGATACCACGGGCAGTTTCTTCATCTGGTGGTTCAGCGTTTCGTAATTGACGGTAAATGTGCTCTACCGCTTCTTTCTCTGAGTTAGAAGTATCTTTTTGTAAGGTGTTATAAATGATGGTATAATCGCCGGTGTGGCTGGTATCTTCTTTAGAAAGAATGATAGACTTGGCACCTGCATCGATGATCAAATCAATATTGTCATCATCTAAAACGGTTTCACGCTCCAGGATCACCTCATTTCTTGGGATGGAAACTACCTCACCGGTATCTTCGTCTACGAAGTCTTCAACCCAAGATTTAAGTACTCTGGCAGCTAATTTACGACCGATGAATTTCTTCAAACCCGATTTGCTCACCTTCACTTCATCGGCTAATTCGAATAATTCTAAGATATCTTTATCTGAGTCATATCCAATTGCACGTAATAAAGTGGTCACCGGGAATTTTTTCTTACGGTCGATGTAAGCGTACATGACGTTGTTCACGTCGGTAGCGAATTCAATCCATGATCCTTTGAAAGGGATTACACGGGCTGAGTATAATTTGGTACCGTTGGTGTGGCGGCTTTGGCCGAAGAACACACCTGGCGAACGGTGTAATTGAGAAACAATTACGCGTTCTGCACCATTAATTACGAAAGTTCCTTTTGGAGTCATGTAAGGGATGGTTCCCAAATACACGTCCTGTACGATTGTTTCGAAATCTTCGTGTTCTTCGTCATTACAAGATAAACGGAGTTTAGCTTTTAATGGAACACTATAAGTTAAACCACGTTCGATACATTCTTGAATGTCGTAACGCGGTGGATCTACGAAATAATCTAAAAATTCTAAAACAAAGATGTTTCTAGAATCTGAAATAGGGAAGTTTTCGGAGAATACTTTAAATAAACCTTCTTGGTGACGATTATCTGAAGTGGTTTCTAACTGAAAGAATTCCCTGAATGATTGCAATTGCACATCCAGAAAGTCAGGATAATCCAACACATGTCTGCTGGTTGCAAAATTGACTCTTTCGGTACGGTTATTTTTGTTTGCCAAGGGACTGAGATTTTTAGTTTAAAAAATAAACTGCGACTTGTTTTTCCCGAATTTCACGGGATTTGTAAGTCAAACAAAAATGGATGTTCTACAAATGGCAATAGACCCCGGTGAAAACCGGAGTCTAGGCCATTTAATTATTGAGTATCGAATTACTGAATCTCAACAACTGCTCCGGCTTCTTCTAATTGTTTTTTCAAAGCATCAGCCTCATCTTTAGATACACCAGCTTTCAATTCTTTTGGTGCAGCATCAACTAAGTCTTTTGCTTCTTTCAAACCTAAACCGGTTAAGTCTTTCACTAATTTAACTACTGCTAATTTCTGACCACCAGCATCTTTCAATAATACATTGAAGCTGGTTTTTTCTTCAGCAGCAGCACCACCAGCGGCAGCGCCACCAGCAGCAGGAGCAGCAACTGCTACAGCCGCAGCTGCAGGCTCGATGCCATACTCATCTTTCAAAATTTGAGCTAACTCGTTAACTTCTTTTACTGTTAAGTTTACTAATTGCTCAGCAAACGATTTTAAATCTGCCATTTTATTTAATTTTTAACGTTAATTACTTGTTGTTCATTACTCAGACTTCAGGTGTCTGTTAACCTCTTTGTTCTAATGCTTTTACGATACCTGCTAACTTGCCTTTTCCAGACTGTAAGCCTGAAACCACATTTTTAGCTGGCGATTGTAACAAGCCAATGATTTCGCCAATAAGCTCTTCTCTTGATTTCAAGTTCACCAGAGCGTTCAACTGGTTATCGCCAATGTAGATAGCGCTGTCGATGTAAGCTGCTTTTAATACAGGTTTATCACCACTTGCTCTCAAAGATTTGATCAGTTTTGCCGGAGCATTTCCTGAATTTGAGAACATCAAAGTAGATGAACCTTTCAACACATCGTATAATTCAGCATAATCACCTGATGCGGCTTCCATTGCCTTTTTGATCAAGGTGTTTTTTGCTACCTGCATTTTGATACCGCTATCGAAACACTTGCGACGAATATCATTCACTGCTGCTACATTCAGGTTGGCAGTATCAGCAATATAAAAATTGCTGAAGCTCTCCATCTGTTCTTTCAAAGCAAGAACTACATCGTGTTTTTCTTCTTTTCTCATGATTAGATTCCCGCTATAGTTTTAGTTTCGATTTCGATTCCAGGACTCATGGTTGAAGACATGTAAATGCTCTTGAAATAAGTCCCTTTCGCAGCTGATGGTTTCAATTTAGAGATGGTTTGAATTACTTCTAACGCATTCTCGTAAATTTTATCGGCAGGGAAAGATGCTTTCCCGATTGAGGTATGGATGATACCGGTTTTATCAACCTTGAAATCGATTTTACCACCTTTAACATCAGTTACAGCTTTACCTACTTCGGTAGTTACTGTACCCGACTTAGGGTTAGGCATCAGGTTACGTGGACCTAAAACGCGGCCCAGTTTACCTACTTTTGCCATTACACTAGGCATGGTAATAATGATATCAATGTCAGTCCATCCACCTTCAATTTTGGCAATATAATCATCTAAACCTACGTAATCTGCACCTGCAGCCTTAGCTTCTTCTTCCTTATCGGGAGTTACTAATGCCAATACACGTACAGTTTTACCGGTACCATGAGGAAGGGTTGCAATACCACGCACCATTTGGTTCGCTTTACGAGGATCTACGCCTAAACGTACATTCAAGTCAACCGAAGCATCAAATTTGGTGGTGGTAATATCCTTTACTAAGGCAGCTGCCTGTTGTAAAGTATATGCTTTACCAGCCTCAATTTTAGATTGTGCCAATTTTTGATTTTTTGTTAATCTAGCCACTTCTTAAACTGATTTTTGTTAATTAATTGTTCCAGGGTGCGTTACCGTTTACGGTAATTCCCATACTGCGTGCTGTACCGGCAACCATTTTCATGGCCGATTCAACGGTAAATGCATTTAAATCGCTCATTTTATCTTTAGCAATAGCTTCTACCTGCTCCCAGCTTACACTGGCAACTTTTTTACGGTTTGGCTCTGCCGAACCACTCTTCTGGCCAGATACTTCCAATAATTGGATAGCCACAGGAGGGGTTTTAATGATAAAATCGAATGACTTGTCGGCATATACGGTAATTACTACCGGTAATACTTTACCTGGCTTATCTTGGGTACGAGCATTGAATTGCTTACAAAACTCCATGATGTTTACCCCTTTAGCACCTAATGCAGGTCCTACTGGTGGCGATGGGTTTGCGGCTCCTCCCTTGATCTGTAATTTTACTAACGCTTCGACTTCTTTTGCCATTTTTAATTAATTTGTTTATTACTCAATGTTAGTAAGTTGGAAGCTATGTAACATTTAAGGTCTTTATATTAGTTGAGAGTTCTCAGTTTTGAGTTGGGAGTCAAATCTCCAAACTGACGACTGCAAACTCCGAGCTAATTACTCTTTTTCTACTTGCATGTAATTTAATTCAAGCGGCGTACGACGACCGAAGATCTTTACCATTACCTTCAGTTTTTTCTTCTCATCGTTCACCTCTTCAATTACACCTGTAAAGCCGTTGAATGGACCATCGGTAACTTTCACCTGTTCACCTACGTAATGGTTCACATTCATCACTTCACTTTGCTCGGCCATTTCATCTACCTTACCTAAAATTCGGTTCACTTCGGCCTGACGCATTGGTACGGGACTTCCGGTTTTATCGCCCAAAAATCCAATTACACTATTAATATTTTTGATGACGTGTTGTAATTCTGCATCTAAATCGGCTTCAATTAACACATAGCCAGGGTAGTAGTTGCGCTCTTTAGCTATTTTTTTACCATCTTTCATCTGGAAATATTTTTCCATGGGTATTAATACCTGTGGAACCAGATTAGCGATACCTAAACGGTTAATTTCAGCTTCAAGGTATTGTTTAACTTTTTTTTCCTTGCCGCTAACAGCTCTTACCACGTACCATTTTAGTTGATTGCTCATCTTTTATACCTGTTTAAGCAAGAGATTGATAGAAAAGTTTCAAGGCGGTACCCACCGATTCGTCCATACCCAGCACAATTAATGCAATGATGATGGAAGCTACCAGTACCAATACTGCAGAGCTCTGTAATTCTGACCAAGTAGGCCAGCTTACTTTTTGGGTAAGCTCTGTAAACGATTCTTTTATAAATTCAACAACTTTAGCCATCTTTTCTTTATTTCTTCTGGAGCACGGGCACAAGGATTCGAACCCTGATCAAAGGTTTTGGAGACCTCTATTCTACCATTGAACTATGCCCGTAATTATTAACAAGAAAACATAAGTCCACAAAAAAGCGGACTTATGTTATCCAATTAACCTTTATCAGAAATTTATTATTTCAAAATTTCAGTTACCTGTCCGGCACCTACAGTTCTACCACCTTCACGGATAGCGAAACGTAGACCTTTTTCCATTGCGATGGCGTTGATCAATTTTACAGTGATCGTTACGTTATCGCCTGGCATTACCATTTCTACACCAGCAGCTAATGAAATTTCACCAGTTACGTCTGTGGTACGGAAATAGAATTGTGGACGGTATTTGTTGAAGAATGGAGTGTGACGTCCACCTTCTGCTTTAGATAATACGTAAACCTCNGCTTTGAAATCAGTGTGAGGAGTTACAGAACCTGGCTTACAGATAACCATACCACGACGGATATCNGTTTTCTCAATACCACGTAATAATAAACCTACGTTATCACCAGCTTCACCGTAATCTAAGATTTTACGGAACATCTCTACCCCTGTTACAGTTGATTTCAAGTTTTCAGCACCCATACCTAAGATGTCTACTGCATCACCTGAGTTGATCACACCACGCTCGATACGACCAGTTGCTACTGTACCACGACCAGTGATCGAGAATACGTCTTCAACCGGCATCAAGAATGGAAGATCTGTCAAACGTGGAGGAATTGGAATGTGATTATCTACCGCATCCATCAATTCCATAATTTTTTCTACCCATTTAGCATCGCCGTTCAATCCACCTAAGGCAGAACCTTTGATTACTGGAATGGTATCACCTGGGAAATCGTAGAATGATAATAATTCACGAACTTCCATCTCTACTAGTTCTAATAATTCTGGATCGTCAACCATGTCTACTTTGTTCATGAAAACAACCAAAGCAGGTACACCTACCTGACGAGCTAACAGGATGTGCTCACGGGTTTGTGGCATAGGACCATCTGTAGCAGCAACTACTAAGATCGCACCGTCCATTTGAGCCGCACCAGTAACCATGTTCTTCACGTAGTCGGCGTGTCCAGGACAGTCAACGTGTGCATAGTGACGAGTTGCAGTAGAATATTCTACGTGAGCGGTATTAATTGTAATACCTCTTTCTTTTTCTTCAGGAGCAGAGTCAATTGAGTCAAATGAACGAGCTTCTGATAAACCTGCGTCAGCCAATACTTTAGTAATAGCTGCGGTTAAGGTAGTTTTACCGTGGTCAACGTGACCGATAGTACCAATGTTTAAGTGTGGTTTACTACGGTCAAATTTTTCTTTTGCCATTTTTTTAAATTCTAATTAATAGGTTAATTTTTGTTTGTATTTGTTGTATTAAAGTTTTGAGCCAAAGATGGGACTTGAACCCACGACCTCTTCCTTACCAAGGAAGTGCTCTACCGCTGAGCTACTTCGGCTTATTCCTTTTAATGGAGCGGAAGACGAGGTTCGAACTCGCGACCTATAGCTTGGAAGGCTATCGCTCTACCAACTGAGCTACTTCCGCTTTTTTAAAAGTGGGGGGAGAAGGATTCGAACCTTCGAAACCGAAGTAACGGATTTACAGTCCGTCCCATTTGACCGCTCTGGAATCCCCCCAGTACTTTTAAAGAGCCTCCTATCGGGATCGAACCAATGACCTACTGATTACAAGTCAGTTGCTCTACCAGCTGAGCTAAGGAGGCTTATTTATTTATTCTTAACTTTAAAGAACATCCCAAATCGTCTAAAAAAGCGCATAACATGGCCTCGCGAAAGGGATTGCAAATCTACACAAATTAAGAGTGGAACAAAATTTTTTCTGAAAAAAAATTCGGCAGGGTTTTAAGCTGCCGAAATACACCTTTGTTAAGCTTCCGATAGATATGTAAACGTCTTAAAAAGACTCACCATCAGAAATGGTCTGTTTGTGGTTGCTGTTATGGCTTCTCACCCGCTCTTTATGTTTACTTAGCTGAGATTTTACACATTCCATAGCTAAATCTGTAGCGGCCTCAAAAGTGGGTGCATGTTCCTTACAAAAGAGGTCATTGCCTGGAATCGCCAATTTAATCTCAAAAACTTTATTAGTTTCTTTGATGGTGTGCTCCAGTTTCAAATAAATGTCTGCCTTCAAAATCTGATCAAAATAATGATCTAATTTGCAGACCTTCTTTTCTATGAAGTCTAACAGCTTGCTGTCGGCATCAAAATGTATTGACTGAACATTGATTTCCATATTTCCTCCTTTGTTATGCCTTTGGATGGGCTTGTTTATATACTGATTTTAGTCTTTCAACAGAATTATGGGTATAAACCTGGGTTGCAGATAAGTTTGCATGACCCAGCAGTTCTTTGATGGCATTCAGATCGGCTCCCCGATTTAATAATGAAGTAGCAAATGAATGCCTTAGCACATGTGGACTTTTCTTTTGATGGGTGGAGATTTCGCCCAATAGCTCGTGTACGATACGCTGAATTTGGACAGGATAGGCTTTCTTCCCTTTATCGGTAAGGATGAGTGCTGTAATTTCCTCGCCAAACAATCGTTTTTTTTCTTCCATGTAGTGTTTCAAAAAGGCGATCAATGGTTTGGTAAGCGGAATGATACGCTGCTTGTTTCGTTTACCCAGAACTCTTAACTGTTCTTGATAGGTATCGATATCCTGATCTTGCAAACTCAGCAATTCTGCTAAACGCATGCCGGTAGCAAAAAGCAGCTCTATCACTACTTTGTTTCTCAAACCCGAAAAATCATCGCTGAAATAATTAGTATCGTCTAATAAAATATTTAGTTTTTGTTCTTCTACCACCACAGGGAGCCGTTTGGCAATTTTTGGAGCCTGGATTTGACTCATTGGGTTTTGATCGACCAAGGATTCTCGCTGTAAAAATTTGAAATAGGTACGCAGGGCAGAAATTTTGCGATTGACCGATCTGGCATCGAGGCCAGCATCCATCAACTCCATGATCCAGGAGCGAATGTGACTTGTTTTTACTTCATCGAGGCTAAGCTCCTGAATTGAAAGAAATTCTGAGAATTGTTGAAAATCTTTTTGATAGGCGGTGAGGGTATGTACGGAAAGTCGTTTTTCGTACTGTAAATAGTTGTTGAACCGCTCTAAAAACATAAAAAACTATTTATATATCCGATGAATTGAATATACAAATAGTTTTTTGAATTTATTTGCTAAAAAGAGATTAAATCGTTTCGCGATTCAAGCCTTGTTTGTAGATAGCTTTTTTGATTTCAGTACGACGAGCTACAGATTTTTTCTCGAAGGCCTGACGGCTACGCAACTCTCTCATCACTCCGGTCTTCTCAAATTTCTTTTTGAAACGTTTCAGCGCTTTATCTAATGATTCGCCGTCTTTTATGTTAATAATAATCATAAACTAAAATACCTCCTCTCGTTTGGGGACTGCAAATGTACACAATTTATAGGAAATCAAAAATTTAAGTCTTCAAGTAAAATGACACGCAGGTTTTATGATTAAATTTGAATCAAGATGAGAGATATTGAAACCAGATCGGACATTGAGCGCTTGGTGAACACTTTTTATGATAAAGTTAAAAGTGACGACTTGATTGGGCCGGTATTTGCCAGTAGAATTGGTGAAGGCGATTGGCCCAGACACCTGGAGCGCATGTATACTTTCTGGACGACCATCTTGCTCAATCAACCTGGTTACAGCGGCCAACCTTTCGAAAAACACCGGAACCTACCCATAGAGCAAGCTCATTTTGACCGCTGGGTTTCCTTATTCAAAACCATTCTAGACAGCTTATTTGCCGGACCTGTAGCCAATGAAGCCAAATACCGTGCGGAGCTCATGGGGCATTTATTCATGGCCAAGTTGACCAAAATCCGCTCTTCTGAATAAAAAATCAAAAAAAATGTAACCTGCTGCTTTGCTTTTACGTATAAAGGCCCAAAAGGAAGAATATTCTTGTTATGGGCCTTGGAAGTATTTTGAAAACACTTAGAAAATCTTACAAATACTCACAAAAGCAGGTAGCTAATGGTTTAAAAATTAGCAGAAATGCCTACATGGCATGGGAAAACGGAGAAACTAAAATCAATTTAAAGAAGCTGCATCAAATTTGCGAATTGTATCAAATCAGCCTACAGGATCTTTTAATTAATGTAGAAAAGAAAAAAGCAAGCACCCAAATTAAGCGGAGGAGCCTAAAGAAGAAACACTATTTGAGTACTTCTCTAGAGATGACTAATTTCTGAATTTCTGAAGTACCTTCGCCAATGGTGCAGAGTTTGGCATCACGATAGTACTTCTCAACAGGGAAATCTTTCGTGTAACCATATCCTCCAAAAATCTGTACGGCCTCATTTGCTGCTTTTACCGCAATTTCAGAAGCATAGTATTTGGCCATAGCCGATTGTTTGGTTACCTGCTCTCCTCTGTTCTTCAAATCTGCTGCTTGCATGATCAAGAGCTCTGCAGCCTCAATCTCGGTAGCCATGTCTGCCAACTTGAAACTGATCCCCTGGAAATTGGCAATGGCTTGTCCGAACTGGTGACGTTCTTTGGCATAGGCCAATGCAGCTTCATACGCACCTTTGGCGATTCCTAATGATAATGCGGCAATTGAAATTCTTCCGCCATCCAATATTTTCATCGCTTGTTTAAAGCCCTCGCCCTCGGCACCCAGCAAATTTTCTTTGGGAACGCGACAGTTATCAAAAATCAACTCCGTGGTCTCCGAAGCACGCATTCCCAATTTATTTTCTTTTTTTCCAGAAGTAAATCCTGGCGTTCCTTTTTCAATAATGAGCGCTGAAATTCCTTTTGAGCTACCTTTTTCACCGGTACGAACCATTACTACCGCAAGCTCACCGGTTTTACCATGGGTGATCCAGTTTTTAGCACCATTTACTACATAATGATCGCCATCTAAAACGGCAGTAGTATTCATGCGGAGGGCATCAGACCCAGTATTGGCTTCTGTTAAACCCCAAGCTCCAATCCATTCGGCGCTGGCCAGTTTTGGTAAATATTTCTGCTTTTGCGCTTCATTCCCGAAGGAGAGAATATGACCTGTACACAAAGAATTGTGTGCAGCAACCGATAAGCCAACCGAACCGCATACTTTGGCAATTTCTGCAATGATGTGTACATACTCAAAATAACCCATTCCCGCTCCACCATAATTTTCGGGCACCAATACGCCCATCAATCCCAATTCACCTAATTTCTTAAAAGTTTCCACCGGAAAAGTCTGCGACTCATCCCATTCCATTACGTATGGCTTAATGTGTTTTTCGGCGAAATCTTTAGCTACCTGTGCCACCATTTGTTGGTTTTCATCAGGCAAGAAATTGAATCCGGGAAGGCTGTTTTGAGCGTTATTCATAGGAGTTAGATTTAATACCTAGCTAAAGTAACGAGCGCTTTAGAATAATCTGTCAGCCTTTCTTCACCTTTTAAAAAAGATAAACCAATGATGAAAGAGAAACCTGCCACTTCCCCTTCTAATTGCTGGATGAGCTTTGCACTCGCCTCTACGGTTCCGCCTGTGGCTAATAAATCGTCGTGAATCAATACCCTGGTACCTGGAGCAAAAGCATCGCGGTGAATCTCAATGGTAGCGGTACTATATTCTAAATCATAGGTTTGAGCAATGGTTTCTGCGGGCAGTTTTCCTTTTTTCCTGATGGGAATGAAGGGAATGTTGAAGCGATTGGCGAGCATCAATCCAAATAAAAAACCTCTGCTTTCAATTCCCGCAATGGCATCGAACTCCAAATTCGAAAATCGCTCGGCGAATGCCTCTACTATATCCCTGCACAATGCCGGATCTTTCAAAATTGGGGTAATGTCTTTAAAAATAATGCCTGGTTTAGGGAAATCAGGAACATCTCTGATGACTTTTTTTAGCTGTGATTCAATCATTCGAAGTTTAAATATGGCGCTATTTTACGCAAATTTTCTTCAGAAATGATGCCTACTTTTCCAAGGCTTTGCAAATTATCAAATGGGCCATGCTGCTTCCGATATTGAATCAAAGCATTGATCTGTTTATAATTCAGATAAGGATGCTTTTTTAATGATTCGAAGTCGGCCGAGTTGATAGAGATTAGTTTCAAATTCTTCGAAAGCGTGAGCTGTGGAAGCCATTGAGCATATTTCAAGGAATCAACCCCATACACCTCTTTCAGTTGCGTGAGCGCATAAAAGCCTCCCAATCGATCGCGATACCTGACAATCCGGGAGGCAAAAGCAGGACCAATACCCTTAATTTGTTGTAAACTGAGTGAATCGGCAGTATTTAAATCAATTTGCATGAGCTTAGTTACTGCAGATTGAGCCGCTGGTTTTTCTCTACGGTTTTCGAATCTGCTCGGATTGATGTGAATGTAGGGCTCCAATTCTCGATATTTTTCTTTGCTGATTACGTACATTTTCTGCACATCCTCTTTTCGATAAAATCGGCCCCCTTTGGCTTCGTAATTTTTAATTACCCTGATCTGCTTTTCAGATAACCCCAACTTACGCCAATCAGATTCGGGCAACAGATTTGGATCAAAATTGAAATAAATTGCTTTAGGGTCAGTTAAATCAGACGCTGTTGGAANTTCACGATAACTGTATGGCTTTGTCCGCTTAAGTGAAGCTTCAAATGCTGCAGCCTCCTTTTTAAACTCGTCGATATCGATAGACCTTGTAAAGAAATGGGGCTCATAGATGAAAGGTAAAATGAGGAGCAAGAATAACACCAGACATAATACCAGGATCCCATTCAACTCCTTTTTGGAGAATTTGAAATATTCCTGAATAGATCTCCGAAACATTCTTTTGTAGATTTTACTAAATATACTTGATTTTTTTGTGAAATTTGATAGTTCAGAAAGCACAGATCGCGAATGAGTATCATTACCAAAGAAGAGTTTGCCAAGGCTACCAAAATAGACAAACTACCCATGCCGGGTTTGGCTTCTTTGTTGATGGAAATAATGAAAATCAACGATGTAAATGAGACTTTTGCTAAAGTTGAGCATTTATCTGGGATTGAATTCATCGATAAGATTTTAGAAATTCTGGGTGTAAAAGTTGAATTTGATGAGGTGGAATTAAAGAATTTTCCAAAAGATGGTGCTTTTCTGGCCATAGCCAACCATCCCTATGGAGGGATCGAAGGCCTGGTACTGATCAAACTGACCTTGATGGTCAACCCGAACAGTAAACAACTCTCAAATTTTATTCTTAAAAAAGTACCCAACCTGAGCGATTTCCTGATTGCAGTGAATCCATTTGAGAATATCGAACATGGTTCCAGCATCAGTGGGATCAAAACCGCATTAGGTATGCTAAAAGACGGTACTCCCATTAGCGTTTTCCCTGCGGGTGAGGTATCAGCCTTCAAATTGGGTAGCCAAAGTGTTACCGATCGCAAATGGCACCCGGTGGTTGGCAAGCTCATGGTTAAGGCTAAGGTTCCAATTGTTCCGGTATATTTTCATGGCAACAATGGATTGCTTTTTAACCTGCTGGGCATGATCCACCCCAGCCTAAGAACAGCTAAACTTCCTTCAGAACTATTTAACAAACAGGGGCATACCTTAAAATTACGAATTGGCAAGGCGATTAAACCAGAAGAAACGCCTTATGCCAACAACCCGGTTAAATTGTTGAACTATTTGCGTGCCCGAACCTATGCCCTTGGAGCTGGTATTGAGGGAGATAAGAAATTCTTCCTGCCTAAAAACCTGTTCAAGATCCGGAGAAAGCCACAGTCCATCATGCCGGCCATAGCTACCGCTCAACTTCGGTCTGACATTGATCAGCTTCAAGAATTCAAGGTTTGTGAAGAGAAGAATTACGAAGTATACATCAGTCCGAGCGATCGGATCCCAAATATTTTAAAAGAAATTGGCCGCTTAAGAGAGCTGACTTTCCGTGAAGTGGGCGAAGGAACGAATAAATCCATCGACCTGGACCGCTACGATATTTATTACCATCAATTATTTATTTGGGACAAGGAAGCCGGGATGGTAGTAGGGGCTTATCGAATTGGTAAAGGCGACGACATTTATTACAGCTACGGTAAAAAAGGATTTTATCTAGACGAGCTGTTTAAAATTGATCATAAGTTTGAACCCGTACTGAAAAAAAGTATGGAACTGGGTCGTTCCTGGATTAGGAAAGAATACCAACAAAAACCCTTGCCTTTGTTCATGCTTTGGCGTGGCATTACTAAATTTCTGATCATAAATCCACAAATCAAATACCTGGTTGGGCCGGTCAGCATCAGTAATAATTTTTCTAAGTTTTCTCAATCCCTGATTGTTGATTATATCGAAAAAAATCATTTTGACCACGAAATGGCCCGCCATGTGAAACCCCGGAACCGTTTTAAAGCTAATATCCAGAAAGTTGACTCTGAATTGCTACTGGAATCGAAAGAAAGTCTAAAAGATCTCGACCACCTGATTTCAGACATCGAAGAAACGAAAATGAAGATTCCGGTTTTATTGAGGCAATACATCGCACTCAACGGAAAAATCATCTGTTTCAACATCGATCCGCAATTTTCTGATAGTCTGGATGGTTTTCTGGTAGTGGATGTGGCAAATATCCCGCCAGATATGCTGGAAAAATTGAGCTAAACAAAAAAGCCTCCCGAATTTCGAGAGGCTTTTTTGTTGTACGTAATCAGAATCAATTCGGATAAACCGTTTGCTGTGGAGTCCAGTTGGCCCAACCTGCAGTCCAGTTTGTAGATCCAAATGCACCGCGGTAATTTACATTAGCTGCTCCCTCCGTTGTAGCGAAAGTTCCTTGCCAAGCCGGTGAACCATTTGCTGGCAGGAAATCTGGAGCCGAAAGGATGAATGGATTATTGAGCATCACTGCGGCAGGACTGATTGATTCGGAGCCGGCAGCCAGGGCTTTGGTACTCATACTTGCCGCATTGAATGCTGCAGAATTACTCAGGAATGGATTGATATGCGGTGCAACGATATTATTCTTGAACTCGGAAGCATCATTTTTGTAAAAATTAGCAGTTTTATCCGATTCAATAGAAAAACCTCCTTTTTGTGCGCCAATAATGATGGAATTATTGAAAACGAATTTGGTTCCTCTTCTCCATCTATTGCCGTAATTATGGAAACCAGCAGTACCTGCTGCATTATTTGGACCAACAATGGTGAAATTGGATAATACAGGGCGGGTGATTGGTTGAAAATCACTGCCATCTTTATCGTTGTCGCATTCTACACCATTTCCAGCGTCGGCGGCATCCACAAATACCGGATCACGCAATGCCACAGCGAATTGGATATGTCCGGTATAACCGAAATCAAAATCGAAATCATCATCTGCGGTAGCATAAGCCACTAGGTATTTGGCATTAACTGTACCTCCAAAAAACTCGTAAGCATCATCATTAGCATAAGTTGTCTGGATATATTCCAAGGTGGTTCCACTGCCTACACTATAAAGAGTTAAGGCATTGATCTCACTATCATTGGTACCAATCCCGGCATATTCAATACGCACGTAGCGCATTACGCCTGAATCGTCATTAGGAATTTGTCCTGTACCATAAGTTAACCCAATACCGCCTTCCACCGGAATTGGGACAGTACGGTTAGTAGGAGCACGACCTACCAATATAATTCCGCCCCAATCACCTGGCGCACGGCTGCCTGGGTCTTTGGCCGAAGTAAATACAATCGGGCTATTGGCCGTACCGTTGGCCATAATTTTTGAACCTTGGGCAATCACCAGCGCACTTTTCTGACCAACTGCACCTTTGATGACAGTACCTGGCTGAATAGTGAGTACTGAATTATTTTTCACCACCACAAATCCTTTAAGGATCCAGACACGGTCTGCAGTAAGGGTTTTATTTTCAAGGATCTCCCCTTCCAGCACGCTAGCTGGTTTCGGACTGGTATCGATTGGCTCATACAGCTCTTTTTTACGGCAAGCTGCAAAGCTGAATACCAATAAACTGACGAAGAGAATGATTTTTTGCGTTTTCATGTTGTTGAGTTATGCTTTTATTATTTCTTGTCTAATGTGAAATTGTAGATGAAGGAGATGGAGGCACCACGTCCAACACGGGCGGCATTCATTAGGAAATCTACATCTGCCTGATACGTCTTCTTGTCATTCATATTTTGATAGAAAATCACTTTCTGATTCAAAATATCTGACAAATTGAGTCGTAGTTCTGCTTTATTTTTAAGCAAACGCTTGCTCATCTGGAAATCAATCACGTCGCGACCACGCTCGTAAATATCTGGGTAACCTTGGTAACCTACTTCAGAGATACGTTCTCCAATTCTATTGTACAGCAAATTGAAAGAGAGATTACTTTTGGTATCGTTGTATAATAAACCGGCATTGATAATGTAAGGAGATTGACCTTGCAATGAACGTGAGGTAACTTCAGAAACCAGGTTATTTAAGTTGACGGTAGAAAAGATCACTGAAGCATTGGTATAAGCGATCAAATTATTGAAGAATGATCCCTGTCCAAGGAAGTTCAGCTTTTTCCTGAATTCAACTTCAAAACCTGAGGTTCTGGCCGACTCTGCATTCTGGAAAGTAATGTTTCTCACGCTTCCAGAGGAAACGATCTGTTCGATTGGCAGTTTGAAGTATTTGTAGAAACCAGAAACAGAGATGATCTCACCACTACCAGGAAAAAACTCATATTTCAGGTCGATATTGGTATTACGGCTGCGTTTCAGGTCAGGGTTACCTTGCATTACTCTCTTAGAAATATAATCGAAGAAACCGAAATTGGTCAATTCACGTAATTCGGGACGGGTAACCGTTTGAGATACCGATAAACGCAAGGCAGTTTTATCATTGAAGCTGAAAGTAGAATTCATAGATGGCAAAACATCCGAAAATTTATTGTCAACCTGTAGAGGCTGTCCGCCAAAATCATAGGTATTTACCTTTTGGTAACCGTCTTCAATTCTTGCTCCCCAGATGAGGCGTAGTTTCTTGCCAAGTTTATTATCAAATTGGATGTAAGCAGCCTGTATGTCGGATGTGGCATCGTAACGGTCGGAGTTTTCTGTACCCTCGTCCATGATAAAGCCACCAACCTTGATGTTTTGATCAGCAAAGATTTCATTGTAAGGCAACTTCAACAAACTCTGATCGAAAGATCCAAAACTCTTGATGTAACCAAACTTACGAGCACCAAAATCTCTGACTTTGTACTGCTTGAAATAACCCAGTTTCAGCTGACTCTTTTCTTTTAAGAACGTGAAAGGCAAAGTGGCACTTCCACTACCCCCGAAACTATCTTCGTACATATCGCTGAAGAAACGGCTGGCATCGGTACGAGAAGCAGTACCATTTGGTACAATGGCTTCATATTCAGTGGCACCCTGGTCATAATCCAAGCGGTAATTCAGGGCTTTTAAATCGGGTTGAATACGATCGGTATAAGAATAATTCAGGTTCCAGTTCAATTTTACATCTTTCCAGTTTAGTTTATGCTCTCCTTCTAATTGTGTATTGAACAATGATTTGCTCACATAATCGAAAGAATAGCCGCGAACCAAGTCTTTCTCCATGAATTGCTCGCCACTTCTGGAGGTAAAGGTGTTATCTGAAGCGATATTATAAATGTTTTTGAAAGAGAATTTACTGTTGCCATTCACATAGGCCACATTCGCCAGAACCCCCAAAGAAGCACTGTGCTTATAAGTATGATCTTCGAAATCAAATTGTGCTTCTGAAGATTCATAGTCTAGACGATCAGCAATGGTGGCATTTTCTGCATTACGGTAAGTTAATGAGAAGGTGGCACCCAAGCTAGCCTCGTTTTTCAGTTCCTTGCGCAAACCAAAATTTAGCTGGTAGTTTTGTGCTGGCTTGGCTGAAACCAAAGCCTTTTTCTGAAAATTATTTTCAAAAAGCAGACCTGCACTGATCTTTTGTTGTGCATTGAGCGTTCTAAAGGCATTTACACTTGGTACTCCAGCAGGCACATTACGAAAAGGAGCAACTAAACCCAGGTATTCATTCTTTCCGGTAAGTCCACTTTCAAAATCTTTAAAAGTTGACATGGAATTATATCCACTCCCTACACTAATATTTAGAAAGTTTTGTTCAGGTACGTCTTTGGTGATGATCTGCACCACTCCACCCGAAAAATCACCAGGCAATTCCGGCGAAGCCGTTTTATTGATCACGATATTATCGATCATATTTGATGGAATGATATCGAAAGAGAATGCCTTTTTATCAGGCTCTGAGCTTGGCAGTACTGCATTATTGAGCAAAGTAGAATTATAACGATCGGCCAAACCACGTACAATCACGAATTTGTTATCCTGGATACTGGTACCGCTTACTCTTTTCAACACTTCAGAAGTATTACGGTCTGGCGAACGGCGAATTTGGTCGGCAGAGATCCCGTCTGATATGCTGATGTTTGTTTTTTGCTTGGCATACAATCCGCTGATGGATTCCTGACGAACACTGGCAGTGATCACCACTTCCTGAAGTGTTTGGGTGGAAGCTTCTTCCATCTGCACATCTACCGGGCTTACCTTGCCAGCACTTACCTCAATCTCGGTAATAAGTTTAGACTGATAACCTACGTAAGAGAAGATCAAACTGTATTTACCCGGATTTAATCCTGATAAAACATAACGGCCTTCAATGTCTGTTGAAACACCGGCATTTGAACCGTTGATCTTTACAGTTAAACCAATAAGAGTTTCACCCGTTTTTTTGTCGATAACTTTACCGGCTATTTTACCACTTTGTTGTGCGGAGGCTACAGAAGCAGCCAAGCAGAAAAGGACTAAAACGAATAGTTTTTGGAGTGTCGATTTTGTTTTTTTCACTTTGTGAGTCGATTGATTACTCACAAAAGTATAGGCGTTATATTATGCCCAAGTTAGGGCCAGATTAAACTACCATCAATTGTTTGTTAAGACAATGTTAAGAAGATCGCTTAATATCTGATACCTGCCTTCTTAAACAAGAAATGTAAGAGCCAGATCGGACCAATTAAAAGAAACTTGATATCATCTAAAAATGATGGTTTTTTCCCTTCAATTTTATGGCCAATAAATTGCCCGATCCAGGAGAGGACAAAAATGCCTAAACAAACTTGCCACATGGCCGGCCATCCAGCTTGCAATTGTAATTTCTCTAAACCTACAATACCTGCTGAAAAAGCAAAGATGATGAGCAGCATGGCGTATGATAACACCGGAGATAATTTGTAATAGTAGTAAATAGAGAAAGCGATGAGAAAAGAAGCCCAATTGATATAGCCATTGTATCGGCCAAGAACACCCAAATGAGGAAAAGGGATGGCCCAAATCAATCCAAAAAGGCTAAATACGATAAGAGGAACACAGATCCAGTGGATGGTTTTATTGGTATGATCCTGATGGCTTTCAGCGTATTTATCGAAATACACATCTACCAATCGTTTTTGAGCTTGATTCTTCATAAAATAATATTAAAAATTATTTCGCAAATGCAACAGATCTGGTTTCACGAATTACGGTCACCTTTATCTGCCCCGGATAAGTCATTTCGGTTTGAATACGGTTAGATATATCAGCAGCCAACACCTCCGCCTGTGCATCGGTTACCCGCTCACTTTCTACCACCACACGCAATTCACGTCCAGCCTGAATGGCGAAAGTCTTTTCAACGCCTGGGTAAGATAAAGCCAGCGATTCCAATTCTTTTAAGCGTTTGATGTAGCTTTCCACCACTTCGCGGCGGGCACCCGGACGGGCACCTGAAATGGCATCACAAGCCTGTACAATCGGCGAGATCAAAGAGGTCATCTCGATCTCATCGTGGTGGGCACCAATGGCGTTGCAAACCTCCGGATGTTCTTTGTATTTCTCAGCCAGCTGCATCCCCAAAATAGCGTGTGGCAGTTCAGGGTTATCATCAGGCACCTTGCCAATATCGTGGAGTAAGCCGGCACGTTTGGCCAGTTTCACGTTTAACCCTAATTCAGCAGCCATGGTGGCGCAGAAATTGGCCACCTCACGGGAGTGCTGCAATAAGTTTTGTCCGTAAGAAGAACGGTAACGCATGCGGCCCACCATACGGATCAGTTCCGGATGCAGACCATGAATACCCAAGTCGATAACGGTGCGCTCTCCAATCTCTACAATTTCGTCTTCAATTTGCTTTTTGGTTTTGGCCACCACTTCCTCAATACGGGCCGGGTGGATACGACCATCGGTCACCAGACGGTGTAAGGCCAAACGGGCAATCTCACGACGAACGGGATCAAAACCGGAAAGAATGATGGCCTCAGGCGTATCATCTACAATGATCTCAATTCCGGTTGCTGCTTCCAGGGCACGGATGTTACGGCCCTCACGACCAATCACTCGGCCTTTCACCTCATCACTTTCAATGTTGAAGATCGAAACCGTGTTTTCAATGGCACTTTCCGTTGCGGTACGCTGGATGGTTTGAATCACCACCTTTTTGGCTTCTTTGGCTGCCGTCATTTTGGCTTCATCCACAATATCTTTGATCTGCATCATGGCCTGCGTACGGGCTTCCTCACGCAAGGCATCTACCAATTGGTTCTTGGCTTCTTCAGCCGAAAGGTTAGCTAAAGTCTCCAGCTGGCTTACCTGCTGGGCTTTAGCCTGATCCAGTTCCTCTTGTTTCTTGCGGGCCAATTCAATTTGCTTCTCCAAGTTCTGTTTTACCTGGTCCATTTCCTGCTCCTTGCGACCCATGTGCTCCAGCTTCTGGTTCAGGGATTGCTCTTTCTGGCGCAACTGATTTTCGCGTTGATTCGCCTGGTTATTGCGGTTGTTGATCTCTTGCTCATGTTCTGATTTCATTTGCAGAAATTTCTCCTTTGCCTCGAGCAATTTGTTTTTTCTTAAGATTTCCGCATTCTCCTCGGCATCGGCCAATATTTTTTTGGCTTTATTTTGAGCAGCAATTTCCTCGTTTTTGTACATTCCTTTCAGCAGGAATCTCCCACCACCAAATCCGGCTACCAAGCCTCCCAACACATATAATAATATTTCCATAATCGTGATTAAATAAAAAAACCGTTCTTCTTTTTCAAGCAACAATGAAGCTTTAATGGCAATTTTTATATTACCAACACTCATGAAACTTAAAAACCAAAAACGGTTTTAAAAAATGCTCTACAGTTATAAAGAACGATATTACTTGTTTGCAAAAAAGTCGGTGAGCAATTGATCTAACTGAAAAACTTTTTCAGCAACTTCGGTATCTGTGTGGCTTACTCTCGACTCTGCCTTTAAAGTGGCAGTAGCAAAATGCAATACACTCATAGATAAGAGATCTTGTTTATCGCGGACTGCATAAGCATCCTGATATTCTTTGATCCGGTCGTTTATCAATTTAGCTGCCCTCCGTATCACTTCCTCCTCTTCCTGGTTCACCTTTAAAGGGTAGACCCGGTCAGCAATATTTATTTTTATGGAGATTTCTCCCATTTGAGCTTGTTTCAAGAGTGTTACTTTTTAAGCAACACCATACACTTGTCAATTTCGGTTACAAATTCGCTAATTTTTTGCTTGATGTCAAGAGTTTTTTCGCTACTGCCCTCTAAAGAGCGTGCCAACTTCATTGCCCGAACACGTTCTTCCAACTCCGAATTCAGCTTTTTAGCT
>Ga0063231_10000018_pt1 | contig 37191 bp, 50 predicted proteins | sample LauGreSu1BDMLBSD_2_FD_56231 | JGI IMG/M metagenome (GOLD analysis project Ga0063231, IMG submission 56231) | Freshwater lake microbial communities from Lake Michigan, USA - Su13.BD.MLB.SD v2 (version 2) | ecosystem: Environmental > Aquatic > Freshwater > Lake | place: Lake Michigan, USA...
GCACCAGCTCCGGCGGCGGGGTGATGGGATGTTGTTGTGTCATTCAAGCCAGCTCCATGCAATGCGTTGGCAGATGCGCCATGCGTGTTTTTTGTCAATGCCGTAGCGTTCTGCTAGTTGTCTGTAGCTGTTACCAGCAACACGCAACTGGCGCAGTTCACGTACATGATCTTCTGTAAGAAACGCGGCGTAGTTTGCCTCGCCGCGCTTAAATGGATCACTCATCTACATGCAACAGCAACGCACGCATGTACCAGTCGGCTTTGCCGTAATCCTGATCGGCATTGCCCTTGTGCTCAGCGCGCCACAGGTATTTGATGACGTTGCCTTTGCAGTAAGCGCGAAAGCCGTCATCACCGAGTGCTGCCTTAATGGCTTGAATGCACTCAATGTCGCCGTGCTTGTAATGCGGCGGATGGTTGACGAGATCACTCATCACCTAAAGCCTCTGCCATGTCGCGGCGGATCAGATCAGCAATGCGCTGTTGATACAAGCCGGTGTAAGTGCAGCATGTCCGGCCGCTTTGCTCGTACAACCACTGCAAGTAGTCATCACGGCGCTGCTCAGTTTTGTGGTTGATCATCTTGCGTCAGCTCCAGGAGTTCAAGAATATGCGCGGCAAATGCCACGTGTGTCATTACTGCATGGGTGCCGGGAGGGCGCCCGTAGGACGCCTCCCACCACTCCTTGAATGCAATGTCAAGTGTGGTTTCGTTCATCAGAACACAGGCTCCTCGCTGGTGGTTGCTGCGCCGCGTGGCATGAATTCAAAGCGCTGGATACTGAGCACATGCTTGCTGCGCTTAGCGCCGGTTTCCTTGTCGTTCCACTCTTGCCGGCGTACAGCACCAGTCACAAGGATGCTGTCGCCTTTTTTGAGCTTATCAACGATCAGCTCAGCAGATTTGCCCCAGATCTCGCAGTCGATTGCGTTATTGATCCAGTTGCCGTCTTTGTCTTTGCCTTCCTGGATACCACCAGCGAAGTTGGCAACCATGGTGCCGGATTCAAAAGCACGCAGTTGCGGGTCGGTGATGATGCGAACGATGCCGGTTGCGTAAAGGCTCATGTCAGTTCAGTGGTGTAATGCCATTGGCTTCTTCAAAAGCCAAGACTTGTGCAAGGGGATAGCGAACACGTGGCGTGCCTGCTGGTAGGCCAATGCGTGGTGCAGTGATGTAAGCAGGGCCAATACCGCGTGCACGCTGGTTTTTGATGGCGGCTGGCTTCAAGCCCCAACGTGCTGCCAGCTCATCAGTGGTGAGGAATGGTTCAGTCATCAGCGAAGGGATCCTCCGATGGCGTGTCGGATAGAACCGCTTCGCGCTCTACAGCAAGGCGCAGCAACTCATCGTTCTGCTCATCGCTGAGATCAGGCTTGCGTTTATCCATGCGCGCTACCACCTCCTGCAGTTTGTCCAGCGTGTCGGCCTTGGCAATCGCAGCCTTGCCGGCCTGGAACAGCTTGGCGTCGCCTGCAGGTGCAGGTGCAGCGGTAACGGTCACCGGCTCCACTTCTGCCTGCTGCATCTCATCGGTGCTGTACACGCCTGAAAGATTGGCGGGAAAAGCCCGGCGCAATGCCAATGCCTCAGAGCACTTGGCGATCATCGCGGCACCCATCTTGGACCACAAGCCTTGGCCGGCATTGTAATCTTGGAACCGTGCCACTCCTGTGAATGGATGGCTAGCACCTTTGCGCCAGATGGTGGTCTTGGCCGCGGCAGGTGGCTTGCTGCCTAGCCATACATCAGTCCACTGGCCGTCTTCACCGCACCATTCGGTGATGCTGCCATCCAGTTGCCCAGTGCGCTCGGCAATGGCACGCAAGCCGTCGATGCCGGCTTGGATGGTCATCTTTCCAGCCCGCTTGATTGCGTAGATCTGCTTGCTGAACGGATCCAGTCCAGTGCGCTGGCAGGCGTAAGCAAACAGGCGCAACTCGTCATTGCTGCAGCCAGGCGCAATGGTGGTCGAGATCAGCTGCGTTTGCTCTGGAGTCCAGAGCGTGATTGATGTGCTCATTGTGCTTCAGTTAATGCTTTTGCGTCTTGAAATAAAGTGATCGCTTTAGCCAGAAAGATTCTGGTTTCTCGACTGAGCTTTGGAAAATCAGCCGCAACTTTGCTAAGCATTGCAGTGCTCCAGTCGTCCATCTTGATGCGATCCTTCAGTGAATGGCATTCTCGGCAGCAATCGACAGTATCAATGCCGCCGTGCCGCATCGGAACAGGGAAATGATCGCCAGGGGCGGAGCGGGAAACGCTGTAAACGCAATCGCAATACACACAAATGCGGTGTACGCGATGGTTGCTCATTAAAAGTCCTCCGAAGTAATAGCAGACTCGTTGCGTAATGCCCATGAAGGCAGGCTGAGCGCTTGGCACGTGTCGCCGTAGCCAGGCCACTCCTTGGTGGCTTGGCAGTCGGCAATCACGCGCATGTCACGTTGCCGTAGCTCATCACCAGCAGCCATGGCCGCGGCGTCCAGCTCGTAGACAGCAACCGCATACGGAGCAGTCTTCTCAACGGCAATAAACACAAACCGCTCAGCACCGTGCAAGCCGGCTAGGTAGTGGCTCGCTTGCACATGGTAGCGGAAGGTAGCCACGCTACGGGCGAAGCCGGCAGGGCTGGCATCCGTGGTGGTCTTGAGATCCACCACAGTGCTGCCGTAGTACCAGTCAGGCCGGCACTTGCACCGCAGCCCGGTGCCGGCATCATCCCACCAGAAGGACTGCTCAGCCTTGCCATGGGCAAGCAGTGCTGCTGCTGCTTGGTGGCTGCGGACGGCATCGGCCATTGCCAGTGCCAATTCCATATCGCTGCCGGTGACGGCTTCAATGCCAGCAGCAGCCATGTCGGCAGCCTGCTCTTTGCCGGCCTTGGTGTTGCGTGGAGCGCAGACGCCATAGCGGCCCGCTAGCTCACTGGGCTCAAGCACTGCGCAATGCACCAGTGAGCCAAGCCGCATAGCGGCAGTCGGCTCGGGTGCGCTGCGCTTGGGGTCGAGGTAGCGGCTCCAGTAGTGGTAGGGCGACTTGGCCACTGCGTGCAGGTGCGAAGCGCTGACGGCTGGGTCAGCGTGGTAGTCGGCGTTGCTGGTCACGCTGCTGCCCCACTACGCATCTGGCGGTGCATCCGGCTGGCGGTGCCGTAGGTGGCGACCAGCTCGGGAAACGCATCCAGCAGGCGGCGCTTGTTGCCGGGGTCAGCCTTGAGGCCAGCGTGCGCTAGCGCTTGGAAGAAACCACCGCCGTGCTGGTAGGCGGTGGCAAATGTCCAGTAGATGTCTGATTCAGTCATTGTTGGTAATAGCGTCACTAATGTTGACGCCAGCATCTTCTACGTGAATACAAATACTGGAAAGCTGTTTTTCAATGCGCTCAAGACTATTTGCGATGAGTTGCATTTGATCGGCAAATAAAACAATGGCTTTAATTAGATCAATGCTGTGTTTTTCAGTCATGGCTTGAGCTGCTCTTGGCAGGCGTGATGGCTGTAGGCGGGCTGCTGGCGGCCGGTGTCATAGGCCATTGCCCAGACACCGAAGATGATTGCCAGCACGGCAAAGCGGTTCAGGTTGTTCATGCCATCAGCGCCTTGCGGACGCGATAGGTGGACAGGTTGAGGCGGTCGGCAATGCGCTTCTGGCTCAGTCCAGTGCGGCGCAGTACGCGGATGCGGCGGTCGTCAGAGGCGGTGAGCCAGTCGATCACGGCGACTACTACCAGCAGCGGCAGCAGCAGTTTCCAGATGATCAGCAGTGCGGTTGTGAGCATGGTTGGGGTCGCAGTGTGTGGTTGCCGGATTGGGAGCGGCTCCGGCGGGCCGCGTGGGCTCAGTCGTCGAGCAGAGTCTGGTCAAACCACCAGCAGGTTTTGAGGAAGGCGTTGGTGCGGGCCTCCTCCGCAGCGCGCTCAGCGCGGTCACGCTCGCGGAGGCGGATTGCGCGAGCCAGCTGCTCGGCTTCGGTGAGGCGGGGTTGTTTCTTGGTCATGGTTCTCGGGGTGGGGTGCAGGACTGGTTGCCTGCTGTCCCCATATCCTACACCATGTGCAGCCGTGGTCAACCCTGCCTAGTAACGAATCGACACAGTTGCGGTGCCATCTAGCGGCACGCCTAGGCGGTAGGCGGCGCCGGCGCTGAGATCCAGCGACCCGCAGTCGCAGCGATCAGTGACTGGCACGGTCAGCAGGCGCCCGCGGTGTTGCACCGTGACGCGCGTGCCGCATGGCAACCATGGATGGGCGGCCGACACATCCCAGTGCCGGTAGGTGCCACCGCAGTACGTGGTGCGCCCGTGGTACCAGCCGTCGTAGACGGTGGCAGTCACCTGCCGGGCTTGAGCAGGCGACAGCAGCAGGATTGCTGCAGTAATCAGTGCACGCATGATGCTTGAGGTGATTGGTGTGCCGGGCCAACCGGCGGTGCGGGCTTATTCAGGCCCTGTTGCGCTCGGGTTTAACGGCCTCGTGTGCGCTGTTCGGCCGGCGGTTGAGTTTTGCGAGTGGGCCGCTCCCCTCGTGACGTCATCCTACACCATCGGCAACCGTGAGCAACCGCTCCGCATCGCTGACCGATCGCGCCACGCCGGCAATGCCACCAGCCGCCTGGACCGCATCTAGCCACTGCTGCTGCTCAGGGCGCAGCCTGCCGGTTGCGGTTTTGACCTCTATGGATAGGAATACCGCCACGGTGCTGCCGACCATCTCGGGCGTAATGGTGACGCGCTTCCAGCCGATCAAGTCAGCGCTGCCCTTGCACAGTCCGAACTGCACGGGGCGGCCATTGGCGTCCTTGAGCGTGCCGGTGTTATTGCGGAATAGGCGCGTGTTGCCGTTGCTGCAGGCGATGCGGATGTGCTGCTGAATCTGTTGCTCAGATGCCATGCCTCTTAGCCAGTCGCGCCTGGTAGACACGTTCCGCCCATCCTCGCTTGTAGCCGCGTTGCTGCGCTAGCTGGCGTAGGTCGTCGAGGGATTGGGCGCTGCCTTGTTGGCGTTTTACTCCTTGGCTGTCCGGTCTAACGCGTGATCTGTCGACATCCATTTTATCTCCAGGTCCAATCAATCCAGCCTGGGTAGCTTCTACGGTAATAGTTTTTTCTACCCATTGACCATTAACTTTTTCAGCGGAATATCTACATACCTCGAATCCACTCATCCACCCGTAGTCTGAACCAAAATAAACTTCTACGGGGCTTCGATATCTAAGCCACGATTGATCCAGAGATTTTACCTCCACCAACTCCCCATCAACCTGCTGCAGCTCGCGGCGTTCCTGCGGTGCAAACACATGACCGCATTCGCGGCATACCTGCACCGCACTGGCACTAGTGGCGAAGCACTGCGGGCACACCTTGACCGATGGCGCCTGCTCGCGGTCGCGTTTTTTGATGCCATCCAGGGTCCAATCTCGTGGTTCTAAGTGGTGTCCCATCCTGAGCGTGTTGCCGACGTGATCGAGCACTACGGCGCGCTTGCCGGGTTGCGGGCGCAAGCATCGGCCGATCATCTGCAGGTGCAGCGCCACTGATGCTGTTGGCCGCAGCAGGATGCAGCCGCCGACGCTTGGCACGTCCACGCCCTCGCCGATCAACGCGCAACTGGTCAGCACCTTGATGCGACCTATCGCTAAATCAGCCAATAGCTGCCTTCTATTGGCTGCATCCATGCTGCCGTCGATACTGGCCGCGGCGATGCCTGCTGACTGGAAGAGTGCTGCCACTGCCTCCGCGTGCGCCACAGAGCAGCAGAACGCAATCGCGGTTTGGCCTGGCAGGTGCTTGCGGTAGTGACCAAGGCAATCACCCATGATCGTGCCGACGCGCTGCTCAGCCTCCTTGGGGTCGAAGTCACCCATGCGCTTGCGCAGGCCGGTGCTATCGAAGCCAGGCGGTGCCAGCACCTTGGCAGCAGCAAGGAATCCATCATCCGTCAACTGCTGCGCTGTTGGACCTTCCACCATGCACTGATAGTGCTCGCCTAGGCCGCGGCCATCCGAGCGGATCGGTGTTGCCGTCACACCCAGCAACTTGGCGGCTGCAAAGTGCTGAACCGTCTTGGCCCATGTGCCAGCCGTGGTGTGGTGCGCCTCATCGACCACTAGAAGCTGGAAGAAATCACGCGGTAGCAGGTGCAGCCGGCGGGCAACGGTTTGCACGCTGGCAATCTGCACGGCATGACTGAGATCCATGCTGCGGCCAGCGCTGATGCGGCCATGCGGCATTGGCATAACGCGGCTGGCCTGATCCAGCAGCTCTTGCCGGTGCACCAGCACCAGCACGCGGTTGCCCTTGATGCTGGCCTGCTCTGCGATGTAGCTAAAGCACACCGTCTTGCCGCCACCAGTCGGCAGCACTGCTAGGACTGACTTATGCCCTAGCTGGTACTGCAGTCGGATGTCGTTGATTAGTTGCTGTTGGTAGGGGCGTAAGTTCATAATCAAAACTGATCAAGGTCGATCAGCGTCGGCTGGTCTTGCTGCCTGGTTTGCTCTACAGCAATCTCCATGTTCTTAATGGCTTGCTTGTAATAGCTCTCCTTCAGCTCAATACCAATCCCACGACGCCCAAGCTGAACAGCGCCATAAACTTCACTGCCGACACCCATGAATGGTGTCAGCACTGTCTCTCCTGGGTTGGTCCGCAAGCAAACCGCGCGATCAATTACGTCAAGCTGCAGCGGATGCACATGCTTTTCGTCGTCTGGATCTTTGCAGTCACGAAATGGCAGCACCCGACCCATGTTGATGTCATCCCAGATGGATGACGCATACCGACGCCAGATCCAATGGCTAAACCTATTCTCGGTTTGCTTGCCTTTCCAGTTGCGGTACTGTTGTAAATCTGCTGGGATCGGGCACTCGCCGGCGTAGTGATCCAATCCAGTTGGATTTGCAATCGGTATCTTATTTGCGCCACTGCGACGGAATACCAGTAGGTAGTCAGCAGATGCGACGCCTGCATAGGCTGCATCGTCAACGATGGTCTTATGCGCCAAGTTCTTGACCATGGTGCGGTTGCGAACCCATAGCGGCTCTTTCCAGATCGTGTGGCGCGCCACATAGTGCCAGCCGCATTGTTCATGGAGCGCGATGATTTTGCCAGGCAGGTCCAGCAGTGAGTCCTGGCCGCTATTTCCGCTTGGAATGTCAGTGCAATGCACAGCCGTCAACCGACCTGGCAAGGTCAGCCGATGTAGGTCGCGGACCACATAGCCGTAGTGATCCATAAACTGATCGTAGTCTCGACAGTTGCTGATGTCACGCTCGTTTGAGCTGTAGACATACAGGCCCGCAAATGGTGGCGAGTATACAGAGAAATGGATTGATTCAGATGGCAATCCTTGCATCACTTCAATGCAGTCGCCGTTGTAAATGGCGTAACGGTCGGTAATCACAGCCATGATGGAACCTCAATAGGAGTGGCGTTGTATTCTTTGCGCTGGATGTCCAGCGAGTGATTCATTTCGGCAACTAAGTTGCCAAACATTTGCTCAGCCTGCAACCGCTTGCGGTGTAGGTTCTCCATGATCCGCCGCTCTCCTTCGGTGAGGATGATGTCAACGGTCACAGGATTTTTCTGTCCAAACCGCCAGCAGCGCCTAACAGATTGGTAGTACTGCTCAAAGCTATGGGACGGGAAATAAGTCACATGGCTGCAGATTTGAAAATTCAATCCCCATGCGCCGATCTTTGGCTTGGTGACCAGCACCCGCGCTCGACCCTCAGCAAAATCAATCAACCGCCGCTCTTTCGTATCGTCCTTGTCTTTGCCAGATACCTGAATAGCGCCCGGTATCAGTCGCTCAAGCAAATCGCCCTCCTCGTTGAGGTGGCACCACACCAGGGCACTTTGGCCGGTGCTGGCAACCATACTGGCAACCTGCTCGCACCGTTCGATGACCGTGCGCTTCTTCTCTGCGCGTTGCTCGCGTAGGTCAGTTGCAGGGATCGCAAACAGCATCCCATCAGGTACTGTCTGCGTCTCTATCAGGTGATCGCGCTCATGCAATGCCGGCAGCACAAACCGGCCGTCATCAAAGCCAAGGTCTGATGGTTTGCGGCAAGCTCTAGCCCAGCTTGTCACCCATCGCCAGAACGGTATTTCGGCATGGCCCTTAAACCTCCACTTGGGCGCCTCGCCGTACATGCGCCGACTGGTCAGGTTGTTTTGGTCGTTCTTGAAGAACCGAGCCAGCATGTCCATATGACCCATGTAGCCAAGGGCTTCAGAGCTGGTGCCTAGCTCTATGAAGTCGTTAGGCGCAGCAGTGGCGGTGGCTAGCAACCGATAGGGAACCTTGCGCATGAAATCGGTGATCTCATTGCGGCGGGCGCCATCAAAGCTCTTAAGGATGCTGCTCTCATCGCACACCACCCCGGCAAAGTCTGCTGGCTTGAAATGCTCAAGTCGCTCGTAATTGGTAATCACAATGCGGCCCGACACGGTGCCATCGCTGCTGCGGCGACACTCGATGCCGAACTTTTCACCCTCGCGGATGGTCTGCGCAGCAACAGCCAACGGCGTCAAGATCAGCACCGGCTTACCAGTGTGGCGCGCCACGTTCTCAGCCCATGTGAGCTGCATAGCGGTTTTGCCTAGCCCGCAGTCGGCGAAGATCGCAGCGCGACCCTTGCGCACAGCCCAATCAACCAGCGACTGCTGAAAGTCAAACAACTGATCCGGCATGAACACCGGGTCAAACCCGTGGGTCGCACCCTCGTGTGTCTTTTGGTCTAGGAAATCTTTGTAGGTCATTCGTTGGGTTGAGTCAGCCGCTTGTGCTGCAACAATGCTTGAAAGTCTGTTGGCTTTGAGATCCACATGTGCCCATGCGTAGGACAACGAATCTCGCCGTGATGCTGGGTGTCAAGTCGAAGCCTGAACGGTGATTCTTGCCCGCATTTGGGGCAAGGCATGGTCTCCATAGGCGCGAATGCCGTGAAGTGCCCTGTAACCATAGCGGATCCCGCTAAGCTTGGCAAGCCTTCAGCCAAGACCGTGCATCCCATCTCAGTTTTGTTCACGCCGCAGCAGGTGCAGTGGCTGGATCGGCAGCGGACTGCTGGTCTGTCCCGCAGCGCCGTGATCCGCCTTGTGGTTGAAGAAGCCATGCGCCGCGCCAAGGAGTCCAAGTGAGCCTGCAGCAAGAATTGGCCCGCCTGCCCGACGACTGGGGTTATGTCGCCGTGGATGGGCAAAAGCGCCCGTATCAGCCGGCGTGGCAAGACAACCCACTTAATAAGGATGCGCTGCTGGCCGAACTGAGCAGCGGTCGCGCACGTGCCATTGGCGTGTGCTGCGGCGTGCCGTCCGGTGGTCTGTTGTTTTTGGACCACGATGGCAAGTCAGCCAGCACGCTCTTGGCCGAGTGGGATCTGCCGCTGTCATCCCTGCCGCGCAGCTGGGTGGTCAAATCAGGCCGCGATGGCCGGATGCAAATCATCTACCACGTGCCTGAGCAGTACTGGGATGCGATCGCCACGCGCAAATACAAGACCGGCGTTATTGATGACGACGGCAAGGCCGAGCAAGTAGAGCTGCGCTGGAACGGCTGCCAGTCCGTCGTAGCCGGGGCACACCCACAAACCACCGGCTACTACTGGGTGCCAGGCCATGGGCCAGGTGACCGCGACATAGCAGAAGCGCCGCTTGGATTGATTGAGCGGATGCTCAGACCGCAGCCGCAGCCGATGCGCGCCGAGCTAGTCCAGCTGCCTGACCCGCAAGGCGATGCAGATCGCGCGCGGTCATACCTCGCCGCATTGGATGCCAACCGCGCTGATGACTACGACGACTGGCTTGCGGTTGGCATGTCGCTTCACAGCGTCGGCGATGACAGCCTGCTCGATCAATGGGAACAGTGGTCGGCGCAGTCCGCTAAGCACAAACCCAGCGACTGCCAACGCAAATGGCGGAGCTTTAAGAAATCCGGCATCACGCTCGGCACCCTTGGCGACATGGCCAAGAAAGACGGATGGCGTAGCGCCAGCCCGGTACGGCGTGAGCCTGGTGGTCGCACTGCTGATCCCGAGCCGCAGTCTGGCGGTCGTGCGCCAGTAGGCGGCAGCCCGCAAAAGCTAGAGGCTGCTGAGCTGCTGGAGTACCTGCGTCGCAATGCCGGTGACATCAGGCTCAACATCTTTACCCAGCAGATCGAGGTCGATAACCAAGTGATCGAAGGCGTCGACCGCTATTACCTCAAGCTGGCAGAGCAGGGCTACAAGGTCGGCAAAGAGCTTGCCATCGACTGCTTGGTCCAAGTGGCAAGCGAAAAGCCATATGACCCGGTGCGCCTTTACCTAGAACACTGCGCCGACCACGTTGCGCCGACCTACATCGACAGGCTGGCCACCGCTTACCTGCGGCCGTGCGATGCCGCGCTGCCAGAGCCGACCATCTATGACGAGATGCTCAAGCGCACGCTGATCGGTGCTGTAGCGCGTGCCTTCAACCCTGGCTGCAAACATGACACCGCCTGCGTATTGATGGGCGATCAAGGCGCCTACAAGTCCAGCTTCTGGGGCTGCCTAGGTGGTCCGTTCTTCTCAGATGCGTTAGGCGACATCAGCACAAAAGACGACGTGATGGTGCTTCATCGGTCGTGGATGATGGAGTGGGCGGAGCTTGACCACATCACAGGTAGGCGTCATGCCGGACAGGTAAAAGCCTTTCTTTCGCAGGCTATTGATCTAATGCGCGTGCCTTATGGCAAGGAAGTTGAGTCATTCCCAAGGCGTGGCATCATCGTTGGCACAACTAACAAAACCACTGGGTTTCTAGTGGATGAAACTGGCAACCGCCGCTTCTGGGTGATCCCGACCACTAAGACGCAGCAGGACCAGATTGATACCGCTTCACTGATGCTTGAACGCGATGCGATTTGGTCCGCTGTTGTACATGCCTACAGGGCAGGTGAGACCAACCGGCTACCCGTTGAGATGGAAGTCAAGGTGACCGAAGAGAACGATAACTACGTGATTGACTCGCCATGGCGTAGTGCCATTGAGGAATACCTTGCCCGCAGGCGCTCTAGTGATGTGCTCACGATTGAGGACGTTCTTACTCACGGAATCAAAAAACCACTCGAGCGGCAGAACCGCTCGGATCAGATGCAGGTGGCTGCGATTCTCAAGGATCTCGGGTTGGTCCGCAAACGAGAGGCGACAGGCAAGAGACGCTGGCACTACGCCCCGTCCTAAGTGGGTGCGGACGGCGAGATCCATTGCGGTGACTGGGTTTTGAGCCGTCCTATCCCCGTCTGGTCCTACATAGGGTTTAAGAGTTTCCTAATCCCCCTCCCCCTCCCCCTCTTTATCCCATTTTATTAAGAGGTTAGGACGGTAGGACGGTAGGACAAGCCCAGTGGCCGCAAGGCGTCTCACCGTCCGAACCCCGCAAACTGCGTTAGGACGCCGCTTTTTGCCTATGCTCCGCCTCGATTGGAACCACTGAATGCCCGAAATCAAGATCAATGTCACCGCTGACGACCTGGCGCGGTTGAACGCTGAAGCAGCAGCGCATGGGATGCCGCGTGCGCATCTGATCCGGCAGCGTGCTTTGAGTGGTGGGGTTGTTGCAGGATTGACCACGGCGGCTTACCATGCTCTGGTGGCGGACGCCTGCGCATTCATGCGTGGTGATCTGAACCGCCGACACGTTGAAACCCTCGTCGCATATGTCATCGCTCATTCACATTCCAGCCAAGCAGCAACCGGTGATCAATCGGCTGCATGAGACCATGACCCAAGCAGTGGCGCATGCCGCAGCCATTGCCGACAACGCCATTGATGACGGCGTACCGCTACCCATGGAGCTTGTGGATAGCTTCGCCGCTGATTACGAACGCATCATCACCAGCCTCGTCACTGCCGCCACCGTCAAATGAAAGCCGTCACCTGCCAAGCTGATCTCGATCACGCGCTGCGCACCATTGCGCCAGCCGTTGGTCACCGCAGCAGCCATCCGATCCTTGATTGCTGCCTGATCCAATCCGCTGGTGGCGCCATGACCATCACCGGCTTCAACCTTGACCTCGGCATCACCGTCACCATTCCGGCCGCAGTGGAGACCGATGGCGCTGTAGCGCTGCCGTATCGGCTGCTGGCTGGCCTTGTGAGCCGCTTTGACGGCGATGAGGCTCTGACCCTCGCAGATGGCGCTCTGACCGCTTCTGCGGGCTCCTACGGGCTTGCAGCGGCCGATGCGGCGGATTACCCCGCGCTGCCGGTTGTGGACGCTGCTACAAGCGAGCTGCACCTATCCGCCGGCATCCGCGCCTGCATGGCAGCTGCCAGCACCGACGCCAGCAAGCAGATGCTCCAAGGCATCCACCTCGGCAACGGCCACATGGAAGCCACTGACGGGCATCGCTTGATGCGTTATGCCATTGACCTGCCAGATGGCCTAGACCTCGTGCTACCAGCCAGCACCATGCGCCTGCTGCAGGATCGCGTGGTCACCATCGCCGTTGCCAAAGGCCAAGCCGTGATTGACGCAGGTGATGGAGTCATGGTGTACTCGCGCATTATGGATGGCACCTACCCAGACGTGGCCAAGCTGGTACCCGCTGAGTTCAAAAGCACCATCACGGCCGACCGTCGCCGCTTGACCCGTGCCTTGGAGCGTGTCGCCATCATTGCCGATGCGCACAACTCCGTGGTGAAGCTGGAAGCCGTAGGTGGCACCATTGCCATCACTGCTGAATCAGACGCCAACAACGGCAAGGAGCTGCTCAAGGTGGAAGGCACCGCCAATGGTGCGTGGGCATTCAACGTCCACTACCTGCTAGACGGCATCAAGGCCTTCAAGCCCGCAGAAGCCATCACGCTGCACGCCAATACGGCAACCACACCCGTGGTACTGACACCTAGTGGCGTGGACGGTGTAACTTATCTAGTAATGCCTGTGCAAATTAAGGGCTAATAGGTGGCAAAGAAGAGCACCAACACGGAGATCGACGAACGGGTCAACACCGTTTACGATCTCCTGTTGCGTGCTCATAGCAGGACGCAAATCGTTCGCTACTGTTCGGAGAACTGGGATGTAGGCGAGCGTCAGGCAGAGAATTACATGTCTCGCGCTCGCCAACTCATGGCATTGGATGCAGAGCTAGAGCGGCCGCAGTGGCTAGCTGCTGCTGTCGCTCGCCTGCAAGATTACGAACGTGAAGCACGCGCTAAGGGGAACCTCAGCATTGCAATTAAAGCGCTAGAAGATCAGGCCAAGCTGTTGCGGTTTGAGATGTCATGAGCTTGCTTGCCGGCATCTGCCAACCCGGCAGCTTGCTTGGGTTTATGGATGTCGCAACGCAAGAGGACACGGGCGATCTGCTGCAACGCATCCGCGCTGACCTGCACCCTGGCCAGCTTGCGTTTGTGGATGACAGTGACACGCAGATCCTTGGCATCTCAGCTGGTTATGGCGCCGGCAAGACACGTGCGCTGTGCGCTAAGGCGGTGATGCTGGCCGCGGCCAATCAGGGCTTCATCGGCGCAGTAATGGAGCCGACTGGCCCATTGATCCGCGATATTTGGCAGAACGACTTCGAGAACTTCCTAGAGGCGTATGAGATCCCCTACACCTTCAGGGCGAGCCCGTTGCCTGAATACATGCTGCACCTGCCAGGCGGTGACACCAAGATCCTGTGCCGCAGCTTCGAGAACTGGTCACGCATCATCGGCTTGAACCTTGCCTGGGTGCTGGCCGATGAGATCGACACAGTGACGCCCAGCATTGCCAATAAGGCATTCCCCAAGATCCTTGGCCGCTTGCGCTCCGGCAACGTGCGGCAGTTTGGCGCTGCATCCACACCAGAAGGCTTTCGCTGGATGTGGAACACCTTCGGCAGTGAGGACGCCAAAGGGCGTGCGGATCGCAAGCTCATCAAGATGCGGTCAGCAGACAACCCGCACCTGCCGCCGGACTTTATCGAGCGACTGGAAGCCAACTACGATCCCAACCTGCTGCGGGCCTACCTAGACGGTGAGTTCGTCAACCTCACCACTGGCACCATCTATGACCGCTTCAGCCGCGACAAGCACGTGGTGGTTGAGCTGCCAGACCTAGACCGCGAGCCGCTGCGCATTGGCGTTGATTTCAACGTTGGCAACATGTCCGCCGTGATCGGCATCCGCACTGGCAGCAGCCTGCTACTGATTGATGAGATCAGCGGCGCCCATGACACCGATGCATTGGCGCAAGAGATCCAGGCGCGTTACCCGCAGCGGCGTATCTACATCTACCCAGATGCCAGCGGCGGCAACCGCAGCACCAACGCAAGCCAGACCGATATCCAGATCCTGGAGTCCTACGGCATGTCAAACCAGTCGCCACGTGCAAATCCTCCCGTCCGTGATCGCGTGGCTGCTGTTCAGGCTTTGCTGGAGAACGGCAAGGGCCAGGTCAGGCTCACCATCCACCAGCGCTGCAAGCGACTGATCGAATGCTTAGAACTGCAGTGCTACACCGACAAGGGCGACCCCGACAAGGATGCCGGCCATGATCACATGAATGATGCGCTCGGCTACTTGGTCTGGCGTGAGTTCAACCCATTGCACGCAGGTGCTGGCCGATCTACAGGCATCAGGCTATATTGATTCCGCTAATCATTAACTCTACCCATGCTCAAGGGCGTCGAACTACTCGCCAAGGTCAAAGAACTGGGCAATGCGCCTAAGTCCGAACTGGTGCGCGCTTGCGGCTACGTCATCAAGGATCGCGTGGCATTCACGCAGTTCTATGAAGCGCTGCTGGAAGCCAAAGGCGTTGATCTAGGCAGCAAGACAGCAAAGCGTGGCCGCGGCCTGACCTATAAGGCAAAGGTGCAATTCAACGGCAAGCTGCAAATCGGTGATGGCTACTTGCGCGAGATGGGTTACGAGCCCGGCGCTGAGTTTGACATCAAGATTGGCCGCAATAGCATCACGCTGACTGCTGCTGCCTGAGCGCAGCTTCAATGATGAACGAGCCAAGGCTTGAGACGGTGCGACCCTCGGCCTTGGCTTTTTGCTTGAGAAGCGCTGCTACCGCTACTGGCAGCACCACTTGGACTCGGACACCTTGCGCCATGCTCTGATCGTGGTATGATTTGCGGAGGATCGAACCCGATCCGCGCACACCGTACCGCAAATGGAGGCGTATTACCAATCAGCAGCATGGCAACGCAAGCGCCAGCAGCGCCTTGACCACGATCAACACACCTGCCAAGGCTGCGGCATCACTGCCGCGCAACTAGCAGAGCTGGGCTGGCCATCACTGCAGGTTCACCACAAGAACGCTGGACCGCCGGACTACCGTTACCCATCGTTTGGCAACGAGCAACTTACGGATCTTTTGACCCTGTGCTCTATTTGCCACGACGGCATTACCAATTCAGTCAGGCAACAGCGTTTCAAGTTGGATCCACGCAAGCAAGTGGCATCGGTCAGCGTCGCAGCGCCATCACTTTCTGTTCCATCATCAACAAACCAACGTGTCCAACCTCAATACGATCCAGATCACAATTTTGGGCGAGTCTCCATTGCTGTGCCACAACGGGCAAACAGCCGATCCGCGAAATACCTACGCCAAGGCGATGAAGGCGGTCAGCAGCAAGCGGAAGAAAACTGACGCTGATTACGACGAGATGGCAAGGCTTGAATGGCTTGCTGGGCTCTACCGCTTTCGTGATGAGCTGGTCATTCCCGACTACATGCTTGAAGCCGTGTTTATCAACGGCGCTAAGAAGTCAAAGCGCGGGCCACAAGCTAAGTGCGGCATGTTCTTTACTGAGCACGCACCGCTTGAGTTTCCGGGCAAGCCCACTGAGATCAACGACGACACGCTTAGCGAAATGTTTGCTAGCGGTGAGTTCACTCATACGGTTGGCGTCAAGGTTGGCATGGCCAAGGTCATGCGCACGCGCCCGATGTTTCGCAACTGGAGCCTGAAAGCAACTGCGCAGTTTGATCCTGATGTGCTCAACCTGCGCGACATTGAAGAGATCGCTATTGATGCTGGCAAGCTGGTTGGCCTGGGCGACTGGCGACCCAAGCATGGACGGTTCACTGCTGGCATCCAAGTGGTGTAAGTCCAGATGTGGCGATGCCTGGCTTGGAATGGTGAGTAGAGGCGGGGCGAGTTAAGACAAGGTGCGGCGATGTCAGCACTGAGGGCGAAAGCCCTCTCTGCTGCCTTCATTGGGCAGACTTGGTTTGCTTTAATGCCTAGCGGTTCGGCATGGTTGAGTTGGACTCGGAATGGTGAGCAAGGGTTTGCAATGGCAAGGGCTGACGATCTCAGCGCTGAGGGCTTCGGCCCTCTCCGCTGGGTTCTTAGGAATCCAGATTTGGCGGATCACGGTCTGATGCGGTCTGGTCGGCAGAGGTCTGGTCAGCAGAGGTGAGGTGGGGCAATTGCTGCAGACGGCAGCACTGGGAGCTTCGGCTCCCTCTGCTGCTCTCTTTGGAGAGTAGATGGGGATTGGCAGGATTGGGATGGGTCTGACAAGCTCGGTTGCAACGCGGTGCGGTGCGGTGCGGTAAGGACTGCAGACGGCAGTACGGAGGGTTCACCCTCCCTACTGTTCTCTCGGGAACAGGTTTGGCCTGGTGGTACAAAGTGAGTTCTGTTAATGCGTGGCTGGGCACGGCTAGCCGAGGCTCTCAAGGGTTTGGGTAACACCAAACCCTCTAAACTTTGCCTATTGATGGCGTGTCATGTATTCAGGCTTTGGTTTCTACGATCGACCTATTGCGCAACGCAAGGTAACGCGCGTCCAAGATCCAAGTACGCCTTGGTACGCGATGGAACCGCACTGGATCCTGATTGAGGATCTATTGCAAGGCACTTATCAAATGCGCAAGCGCCATAGGCGCTATCTGCCGCAAGAGCCAAGGGAGTTAGATGAGTCCTACGACAACCGCTTGGCACGCAGTGTTTGCCCGCCGTTCTATCAGCGTCTAGAACGGATGCTGGCAGGGATGCTCACCCGTAAGCCGGTAAGGCTTGACGATACGGCGGATGTGATCCGCGAGCAGCTTTTTGACGTAAACCTTTTGGGAGATGATTTAAATGTCTGGACATTTGAAGCCACACGCAAGATGGTCCGTTATGGCCACGTTGGTGTACTGGTGGATGCACCTGCTGATGGGGGTAGACCCTACTGGGTGACATACACACCACGGCAGATTCTTGGCTGGCGTGGTGAGCAGCAAGAAGGCCGGCAAGTGCTAACGCAGTTGCGGCTAGCCGAGACGGTCACCGTGCCTGATGGTGAGTTCGGCGAGAAGGCAGTCGAGCAAATCCGGGTGCTGACGCCAGGTGAGTTTCAACTGCACCAAAAGCAAGACAACGGCGACTTTAAGGTTGTCGACGAAGGCCGCACAAGCCTTTCTGAGATTCCCTTCTCAGTTGCCTATGCGCAGCGCCATGGCTTTATGGAGTCACGTCCGCCGTTGGAAGACATCGCTGAGCTGAATCTCAAGGCATATCAGATCCAGAGCGATCTCGATAACCAACTTCACATCAGCGCTGTGCCGATGCTGGCGTTTTATGGCTTCCCATCTGCAGCAGAGGAAGTTAGCGCTGGACCTGGCGAGGCGATCGCATTCCCTGCTGATGGCCGCGCTGAATACATTGAACCTGCCGGCCGCAGCTTTGATTATCAGTTCCGCAGGCTTGAGCAGCTTGCACTGCAGATCAACGAGTTAGGCCTGTCGGCAGTGCTGGGCCAGAAGCTATCGGCTGAAACTGCTGAGGCAAAGCGCATTGATCGCAGCCAAGGCGACAGCACCATGATGGTGATTGCACAAAACGTGCAGGATATGATCGACAACTGCTTGCAGTTCCATGCGCAGTACATCGGCAACAACACATCTCCTGGCAGCAGCTATGTCAACCGTGACTTCCTCGGCACACGCCTTGAACCGCAGGAGATTCAAGCGCTGCTGCAGCTTTACACCGCAGGCACCATCACGCAAGAAACCTTACTGCGTGAGCTTGCCGAAGGCGATGTACTAGGCGACGACTTTAACGTGGATGAGGAGCTTGAAGCTACGGCCAATGCGGGGCTTGATCTACAACCTGCTGGATTGGGTGACCGACCGCTTAGTGGACCTGATGATCTGGATGGAACCGAGGAAACCGAGGAGGCAAGAGCTTGATTATCACATCAGCGCCTTGCCGGAACAGGTCTTAGCCATCGTGCGCATCAGCTGGTACAAGGAAGGCAAACCAGATGAAATTGACGAAACAATCCTGTACGAAGACGGCCAAAATGGTTACGACGCATTCGCTGCATTGGTCACTACTGCATTGAACCGCGGCGCTAATGTCAGCATCCGCAGCGGCTATCAACCGGAAGATCTTGGCATTGAACGATGAGCACACCAGAAGCGCTCTACCGCAATGCAATAGACCTCAACCGCTACAGCAATAGCGTTGCGCGGCGTGTCATCAATGCTTACAACGACATCATCATTGATGCGGTCAATCAACTGCGCACCATTGATGAGCTGTCGGCGCCAGTCAAAGCAGCACGGTTGCGGGCGATCCTTGCTCAGTTAAAAGACAGCCTGGCAACATGGGCAGGTGATGCAACTGAGCTGACAGCATTAGAGCTGCAAGGCATTGCAGAGCTGCAGTCGGAGTTTGTGACCGATCAACTGCGGCGTGCATTGCCAGCAGGTGCACGTGATGCGGTGCGCACCGTTGAGATCAGCCCGCAGTTCGCGCAGTCAGTGGTGACCACTGATCCAACGCAGATCAATGTGGTGGCGTTGTCGGACGACTTGTTCAAGTCTGTCTATGGCGCGGAAGCCCTAGCGCAGCAGGCTGGCACCGGCACGTTCAGCCTCACCGCTGCCAAAGGCGCCACAATCACACTGCCCAATGGCGAAGTGGTCACCAAAGCATTTCGCGGCATTGCCGTTGATCAGGCTGAGCGGTTTAGCCAAGTCGTGCGGCAAGGCTTGCTGACTGGTGAGCCGACGCCAGCCATTGCCAAGCGGCTGATCGGAAACCTTGAATTTGGCGAAGAGGCAAAGACCGTGAAGCAGCTAGTTGCAGCAGGCGGCCAAGCAACAGCAGTTGCCGACAATCAGATCGTTAGCATTGTGCGAACCAGCATCAACCAAGTAGCCAATGCAGCTAGTCAACAGGTGTATGAAGCCAATCAAGACATCACTAAGAAGTATCGCTATGTGGCAACACTGGATACCCGCACCAGCAGCATTTGCCGTGCATTGGATGGCCGCGAGTTTGAATATGGCAAGGGCCCGACTCCGCCGCAGCATTTCAACTGCAGATCAACCACGGTGCCGGTGATTGACTACGACGAGCTAGGATTCACACCACCACCACCAGCAAAGCGTGCATCAGCAGGCGGCCAAGTGCCGGCGGATCGGACTTACGGGCAATGGCTGGCAAAGCAAGATCTTGAGACCAAGGCCAAGGCGTTGGGCGCCAACAAAGTGCCCTACTTCAATCGTCTTGCCGACAAGTATGGCCCGACTGATGCCATCGCCAAGCTAGTTCGTGATGACGGCTCAGAGCTAACCTTAGATCAGCTCCGTGCACGATATGGACCTGCCTAGCCTGCGTCATTTTCAGAATGCTGGCATCTACTTCATCTCAAGTGATCCCGTAGAAGCCCTGCATGGCGAGGCATGGGTACCAGCTATCTACACCGACAAGGGTTGGGCAACAGCAGACGGCTCTACACTGTTAACAGGTATTGAGGAATGGCGGGATGCCACTGAAGCGGGGCAAGTCGCAGGCTGCAGTATCAGCCAACATCAAAACCGAGATGAAAAAAGGCAAGCCGCAAAAGCAAGCGGTGGCAATCGCGCTCGCAAAAGCCGGCAAGTCACGCAAGGGTAAGAAGTGATGGCTAAAAAGCCTGGCCTATACGCCAACATTGCCGCTAAACGCAAGCGCATTGAAGCTGGCAGCAAGGAGCGCATGGCACGCAAGGGTGAAGCCGGCAGGCCTACTGCTGCTGCGTTCAAGGCTGCGGCTAAGACTGCTAAAAAACGCAAGCGTAAGTGATAGCCTTAGGGCGTAATTAAGCCTGCGGCTTATCCATGTCTGATGAACAACAAACCCAGGAGCCTGCGGCTACAACTGGGGATGCTGATGCACTGCAGCGCAGTGTTGAAGCACTGGAGCGCAAGAATCAAGAGCTGATTGCTGAGCTGCGTGCAGCAAAGAAATCCAAGGCGCCTGATGGTGTCAATGTCGATGAATTGCTGGAATTCAAGCGCAACTACGAGCAACAGCAACTCGAATCACAAGGCAAATACCAAGAGGCACGACAGGCTCTGGAGCAGCAGTTCCGTGAGGCGACGGCGGAGAAGGACCAGCGCATCGCAACACTTGAAGCCCGCGTTCGAGAACTAGAGCTTGTTACGCCTGCGGTCACGGCACTGGCTGACATCGTGCACGATCCTGACCTCGTGCTGAAGACCAAGCTGTCGCCTGATGCAATCCAGCGCGAGCCCGACGGCACCGTGGTCGTTGTGGACGGCTACGAGCGCAAGCCTGTCGCTGAATGGGCCAAGACACTGCCGGCATGGATGCAGAAGCAACCCAAGCCACAAGGCAGCGGCGCACCAACCGGCGGCAGCAATGGCACCATTCCGGCTGGCATGAGCAATCCATTCAGCCGCGATAGCTTCAACCTCACAGAGCAGTCGCGGCTATTCCGTACAGACCGCGACCTATATGAGCGGATGAAAGCTGCAGCTAACCGTTAGTATTTGAGTGTCTGCTCGTGATGGCTGCGCCACATAGAGCCTGGGGCTGCGCCCACATCCGTAAACCATTCCCCGAGATGAATCATGGCGACTCTTCGCTCTGACATCATCATCCCCGAGGTATTTACGCCTTACGTCATTGAGCAAACCACTCAGCGCGATGCCTTCTTGGCTTCCGGTGTGGTGCAGCCTTTGGCGGAGCTGAATGCTGTAGAGGGTGGTGACTTCATTAATGTGCCATTTTGGCGCGCCAACCTTTCCGGCGATTTCGAGGTGCTGACCGATAGCACCAGCCTCACCCCTGGCAAGATCCAAGCTGACAAGCAAGTTGGCGTGATCCTGCACCGTGGCCGTGCTTTTGAGTCGCGCGACCTGGCTGCTCTTGCTGCCGGTTCTGACCCTATGGCCGCCATCGGCGCCAAGATCGCTGACTACATCGCTAACCAGCGCCAAAAGGATCTGCTGTCCTGCCTTGGCGGTGTGTTCGGCAGCCTGGGATCCACCTCCAGCTCTGCTGCCTTCTTTGGTCTGACCATTGATGGCGAGTCTGGTGATACTCCCACCACGCTGAGCCCCCGTCACGTTGCTGAAGCCCGCAGCCTGCTGGGCGATCAAGGCGACAAGCTGGCTGCTGTTGCCATGCACTCCAAGGTCTATTACGACCTCGTTGAGCGCAAGGCCATCGACTACGTGACCGAGGCAGATGCACGTCTGACCTCTAGCGTCACTGATTTCGTTGGCGGCAGCATTGCTGGTGCCTACGGTCCCGTGAGCGTGCCGACCTACATGGGTCTGCGCGTGATCGTGTCTGACGATGTGCAGACCGATGGCAGCGGTTCTTCGACCGAATACGCCACCTATTTCTTCACCCAAGGCGCTGTTGCCAGCGGTGAACAGATGGCGATGCAGACCGAAACCGATCGTGACATCCTTGCCAAGAGCGATGCCATGTCGATCGACCTGCACTACTGCTACCACCCCGTTGGCGCTAAGTGGGCGGTGACTACTGCCAACCCCACTCGCGCTCAGCTGGAAACTGTGGGCAACTGGTCGAAGGTGTACGAGCTGAAGAACCTCGGCATCGTGCGCGCCACCAACACCTCTAACTTCGATTGAGGTAACTAACCATGGCACAACCTTCCCAGTTTGAACTGTCCACCGAGCAGTACCTCGAAGCCACTTTTTACGGCGCATCCTCGATTGCCGACGTGCAATTCTGGACTGCTCCGGTGAAGTGCGAGGTGGTTGCAGTGCGTGAAGTGCACGCCACTGCCGGCAACGATGCTGGCGCCGTAACCGGCACCGTTCGTCGTTGCCAAGGCACTGAGGCCGCCACCGCTGGTGACGACCTTCTGAGCGCCACCATCAACTTCAAGGGCACTGCTCTTACTGAGCAAACCCCTGCTCTGACCACCACCAACGGCGATCGCATCCTTGAGGCTGGCAACCGCCTGGCTCTTGATGTCACCGGCACCACCACCACCCTGGCTGGCGTGATTCTGACCGTGCTGCTGAAGCGCGTCTGATGGGCATGTTCGCCTTCCGGCGACTGCGTGAACTGGAGGCTACCTCTAACGAGGTGGCCTCTCTTTCTATTGCAGAGCCCACACTTAAACTTGAGATGACGGAGCCACCCAACGATGGCAATAGCAATCAACGCAACCGTAGGATCGGCAAGCGCAAACTCCTACCTGACGCTGGCAGCAGCGCAGGAGATCATTGATGGCTTTGTGCAGGATGCTGATGTAACGGCATGGGCATCGGCTACCACAGACCAAAAGAACCGCGCACTATTTACCGCTACCCAACGATTGGATCGTGAGCGGTTCCTAGGCGCCCGCGCTACTGACACGCAGGCGCTGCAGTGGCCGCGTACTGGCGTGCGCAAGCCTGATACCTACATCAATACATACGCTGTCGGCTTTCCGTTTCGCATCACGACGGACTACTACACGGACACTGAGATTCCGCAGCAGGTGCAGTATGCGCAGGTTGTGCTAGCCACTTATCTCAACAACAACCCTGATGGCATTGGGCTAAGCGGGTTGGAGGATTACAAGAACGTCAAGATCGGCAGTATCGACGTGACGCCAAACCTCGGCTACGGCGCTGTTGGTGTTGATAAGGTGCCGCCGCTGATGGAGCGATACCTCACAGGGCTTAGAATCAGTGGACCAGGCAACTTCTCTATCCGTAGGAGCTAACCATGGACGAGTACAGCATAGGTTTTGAGTACATTAGCGATACCGCTGCCCATGCCGGTAGGTTTTACAAGCTGTATGCAGTTGCTGATGCCGTAATCAGCACAGCTACCGTGCAAAATGCAACTGGCAATGCGTTTACCTCCGTACCGCTTGGCGCAGGCGACGAAATTGAAGGTGTATTCACTAGCGTGACCCTGGCTAGCGGCAAAGTTATTGCGTACCGGATCTGATCATGGCTCTTGCCTTCCTTGGTGGTGGTGATGCGGTAAGCCGCGAGGGGCTTGAAATCCCGACACATGATTGCATTGTCAATACATACGACGACGCAAATAACTTGCTGACTGCAACGTACAAACGTGGCGGTACAAGCGGCAAAACCGTAGCAGTGCTGACAATGACCTACGACGGCAATAATAATCTGCTTACCGTTGTTCGGAGCTGAGCAATGGCCTTCAAGCTCAATCCGTTCACAAGTAGTCTTGATACAGTCCGCAACCAAATGCTGTGGGGATCGTTTTACGACACGACTCAGCAGATTGCAGCGGCTGCTAACACTGCCTATTCGATTGGCATTAATTCAACGGATGCTGATAGCCGTGGGATAAGCATTGTTTCTGGCTCACGAATTACTTTTTCTAGAGCAGGCGTTTACAGCGTCACTTACTCTGTCCAGTTTGTGAACACAAGCAACTCGATTCACGACATCAATATCTGGCTGCGCAAGAACGACAACGGCGCCAGCGGCGACGTGCCGGCTAGCGACAGTAAGTTCAGCATCATTTCAAGCCATGGCGGCGTTGATGGCCACGTTATTGGTTGCGTGAACTATGTTCTGAAACTTGCCGCTAATGATTACTTGGAATTGATCTGGTCTACCACAAACGTAGCCGCTAGTATCCAATCGCTTCCTTCGTCGCCATCGGGACCAGCGCATCCTTCCATCCCTGGCATTATCCTTACAGCAGTGCAGGTTGCCTGATGGCATTAGCTAGTCCGCTACGCAAGGTTGCCAGCAAGCTAATGGCAAAGTTTGGTGGCACAGCCACCATCCGGCGTGTAACGACTGGCTCGTATAACACCAGCACCGGCACCGTCAGCGAGACCACGGCCGACACCGTAGTGCGTGGCGTGCTGGAAGATGTCAACCTGCGCGAGGTTAATGACCTAATCCAAGCTGGCGACAAGCGCCTGTTGATTGCCGCCGCCGATATTGCCAACGCACCTACCACGGCTGATGAAGTACTGATTAGCAGTGTGACGCATCAGGTTATTGAAGTGCGCACGATTGAACAGGACAACACCCCGATCACCTACGAGCTGATCCTGAGGGCATAATGGCGCGCGCGATCCGAGTTGGTGATATTGGTGATTACGCCAGCCAGCAGATGGAGAAGCTGCTGCGGGTTGCGGTGCTTGAAACTGACAGCAGGCTTAAACAGGCAAGCCCTGTCGACACTGGCAGGTTTCGCGTTAGCTGGCAGGTAGGGGAGAATGCAGCAGGCTCTTACGATGGCGGGCCGCAGCAAGAGCCTTCCAATGCGGATCGCTCGAAAACATCCCCGCCAGGCGGATTAATCGTGCCATTGCGCAAGATGAACTACCAGCAAGAAAAGCTCGGCAACGTGTACAGCGTGCACAACAACCTGCCGTATGCAGAACCTCTTGCCAATGGCAGCAGCAAGCAAGCGCCAGCAGGATGGGTGCAAGGCATCGCTAAAGACATTCAAGGGTTTGTGCAAGTCAACGCTGACCGCATCGGGAGGGAATCATGAGCAGCACCTACAACGATGTTCGCGCCGCCATTGAAGGGCGCATTGCAACGCAGATGGCGCTGTCACCTGCGTATCCGGTCAGCTATCAGAACGTACCATTCACGCCACCCAACAACACGCCATGGGTGCAAGCGTTCATCCGCTTTGGCGATAACAGCTACGCCACGCTGCTGCCGACTGGTGGCGTTGGCTTCAACCGCCAGACTGGCACGCTGGTGGTCAATGTCTTTACGCCACAGGGCCAAGGCACTGCTGCTAATTTCACGATTGCAGAGCGGCTAAAGGATTTGTTTGATCGCGCCAAGTTTTCAAGCATTATCTTTGACGCAGCTTCAGGGCCAGCGCAAGTAACGCCAGCAGCGCCTGAGCCTTACTTTCAAACACAGCTAACTGCCACGTTTGAAGCGTATCTAGACTAACGGTAGCCACTACCGTTCACAACATGGCTGTCACTGTTTTGTCCGGTACGTCCGGCGCCCTTTACTACAAACCCGCCGGCACTAACGGCAACTTCCCCGAATCTGGCGTTAACATCAGCACCGATGTCATTACCGTTCAGCCGTATCTGAACTTCAAGGCTGGCGATCCGGTCAAGTTCCGCGTCATCAACAGCCAGACCGGCGAAGCCGGTACCGGCACACTGCCTGCCCCCATCTCGGCGGCTACCACCTACTACGTGCTGAGCTACACCGCAGCCACTGGCGCGCTGACCGTATCCACCGCTGCTGGCGGTACCATCCTTGCCATCACCGACGACGGCACAGCCGTGGCACCTAACGAGTTCGAGGTGTACTACGCCGACTATGCCGCCGTTGGCCAAGTGCAGTCATGGTCGTTTGAGATCAGCCGCGCTGAGATCGACGTGACCACCATCGGCCAAACCGCTGGCCAGTATGCGCCCTTCCGCGCTTACATTCCTGGCTTCGCCGACGGCAACGGCACCGCAACGATCTACGTCACCAACGAGGACGCTGCGCTGTCCAATCGCATGGTGGAAGACGTGCTGCAACGTCAGCAGGTTGGCTGCGGCTTCAAGCTGTACACCGACAAGCAAGGCACCGAGGCGCTTAGCCGCAGCATTGCCATGGATGCCGTGCTGATGACCGCCAGCCTGAACATCAATCCTGATGATGCTCAGCAAGTGGAGATCACTTTCCGCCCGGCCGGTGCACCTACTTTTGACTTCAGCACTTCTGCTTGATAGTTGAACGGCCCCGGCTTATGCTGGGGCCACCCACATTTATTGCATGGCATCATCTGCACTGGCGCGGCTGAAAAAAGCAGCCAATCTTCAGCCAATTAAGCGCGTTGTAACACTTAACGATGGATCTACGTTTGAGTTTTACGCTACGGCGCTGACCATGGCAGAACGCGAGCGTGCACAAAAGATGCCCGGTGGCGATGATCCCAATGGCTTTGCGTTGAACCTGCTGGTAACCAAAGCGGCCGACGATGCCGGCCAGCGGTTGTTTCAGGCTGGTGAAATTGCTGAGCTGAAAAACGATGTGCTTGACAGTGATCTGCAAGCCATGATGCTCGCCATCATCACCAACCCAGAGGAAGCTGAAACCGATATGAAAAGCACTGAAAAAGGAGCTAAGTAAAGACAACCTGCTGCTGCTGCAACTTGGGGTTGCAAAAGAGCTGGGTTACACGCTAGCCCGGCTCAACCGTGAGGTAACACTTGAAGAGCTGCTGCTTTGGTCTAGCTATTTTGAGCTTCAGAATGAAGAGCAGGATCGTAGAATGAAGCAACGCCGTAGGTAAGTCGTGTCGGTTGTCGCCAACGTTGCTATTAACGTCGACAGCCGCGACGCAGTTAGCAAGCTTCGGCAGGTTGAGTCACAGGCAAAAATTACCGAGCGGGCGTTTGAAGGGTTGTCTTCAGCCCTTGCTGCGTTTGGGGCTGGGTTTGCTATCAGTAAGGTCATCCAAGACGTAACAGAACTAGATACAAATATCCGCCGTCTTGCAACGGTTGGCGTAGATGTAGCCAAGATTAATCCTGCGCTTTCGGCTTTAAGCAGGGAACTCGGAGGCGTTACTAGCAAGGCAGAGTTAGCAGCAGCTTCCTACCAAGCCGCATCTGCTGGCTTTAGTGATACTGCTGGCAATGTTGAAATTCTACGTGCTGCAACAAAAGCCGCTGTTGGCGGATTGGCTGATACGCAAGCCGTAACTGAAGTCTTAGTAAAGACTTTAAACAGCTATGGAATGTCTGGCAGCCAAGCAATACAAGTAACCGACAGCATTTCCAAAGCAGTCGAGCTAGGCAATCAAGAATGGTCTGATTACACTAGTCAACTTGGCCGTGTAGCGAGCATGGCGGCATTGGCTGGTGTCAGCCTTGATGAGACTAATGCGTTTATTGCATCCGCTACAAAAAATGGCGCTACGGCAGAAGTGGCATTTACTGGCCTTAGCGCTGTACTGACACAATTATTGCAGCCAACCAAAGAAAGCCAAGAAGCAGCGGCAAAACTTGGCGTTCAATGGAACTTGATGGGCCTTCAGACTAAAGGTCTTGGCGGTTTAATGGAAGAATTGGCAGCTGCAATAGATAAAGATAAAGAAGCAGCAGCGCGGATGGTTGGGCCTACAGAAGCAATGCGAGGTGCATTTGCAGCAGCATCAAAAGATGGTTCCGACTTTAAGAATATTCTTGAGCAAATAGGCAGCGCAGCAGGCAAAACTGATGCAGACTTTCAAACAATGAAAGGAAGCCTTGAGAACACGCTCAAGGCATTAGATACATCATTCAAGAACCTAAGCGAAGCGTTAGGCACAGCGTTTGGACCAACGGTTGTCATTACTGTGCAAGATATGACCAAAGCGGTTAATGGCTTTGCCGATTTTATGGCAACAGTGCCGCAACCCGTGATGAACACGGCGGGGGAATTGGTCAAGTTAATTGCTCAAATGTTACTGCTGCAAAAAGCAATTCAAGCAATCATTGCATTGCGCGCTGCATTTATTGGCGCAATGGCTAGCATGACTGGCGCAACTGTTGCAAGTGGTACTGCCGCAACAGCAAGTGCTAGCGCATTTGCAATGTACACAAACAATACACGGGCATTGCAAGCGCAAGCAGCAACCGCAACACCTGTATTAGTTGGCCTAAGAAATGTCCTGTCAACTATAGCGGGAATTGGAGTTATTACAGTTGCAGTAAATATTGCTATATCGGGCTTTCAAAGTCTTCTTGCCGCCAACGCAGAGCTTGACAAATTACGCGGGCGTAAAGCGGCAGGCGGGGCTGCGGCAATGTTTGCCGGGTCATCAAAAGAAGAAGTATCTAGGCAGCAAGTAATTGCGCGCAAAACGCTAGAGCATGAGCAAAAAATTCTTAAAGGATTGCAATCGCCAGGGTCACGTGTTGCCCAATTTGTTAACTTAGGCGGCGTGCTTGAAGGCCTTGGCGTGCCAAGCATTGGAAGTGCAAGCAGGCGTGAAATGCAAGCAAAAGCACGGATAGGCTCAGCTCAGGCGGTTTTGGGCCTGAATGCCAATAGGTTCCCAAGCGCCACGCCAGCACCAGTCTCCAACGCCACGGGCACGCCTGTGGGCGCCGCAGCCGGTGGCGGCAAAGGCAGCGGTGGTAAATCAGACGCAGAAAAAGCGGCCGAAAAAGCAGCGCGTGAAGCGGAAAAATTACGGCAGGAGCTTGAACGATCGCTGGAAGTTGGAGATCAACTTGGCACGCAATTTAGTCGTCAAGCAGCGTTGCTGTTTGAGGGATCAGAAATTGAACGCAAGCGCCTGCAAATTCAATTTGATTTTCAAGACCGAGCAAAGCAAATCAGCGAACTAAAAAATGCAGAGCAGCAGACAAACCTTAATCAACTTAATACAGAAATCCAACGGCTTGAGCTAATTGATCTGCAAACCGAAGCGCTGAAGAAACAGGCAGAGGAAGCTGAAAAACTTTTCAAAGCAGCTTTTGATGCAGCCGAGTTTGGTGTTGATGGTGAAGGCACCGTGGCATCTGGCTTGAGTGATGCAATAGCCAAACTCAAGGAAGACCTGAATCCAATCAAACTGCAAATTGACACTATTGTTAAGGGCGCAACTGCTATCGGAGAGGCATTTAGCACTGCATTTGGCGAGGTCATTACTGGCGCAAAGTCAACGCAAGAGGCGCTGGCTGATGCTTTTAAGAGTATCGGTCAAGCGTTCATCAGCATGGCACTTGAAATCATTGCCAAACAGATGACGCTAATTATTTTGCAGACAATCCTTAATGCTTTCAGTGGTGGGGGCAGTGCTTTGGGTACAGCCAATAAAAATCTGACTGGCACTGGCGCTCTTAAAACTCCTATTCCAGGATTAAAGGTTGGTGGTTACGCGGAAGGCGGCTTTGTCACCGGACCCACCATGGGGCTAATCGGCGAAGGCGGTGAACCGGAATACGTCATCCCAGCCAGCAAAATGACCGCCGCCATGTCCCGCTATTCGCGTGGCGCCCGCGGTTCAGCCGTCATTCCCAGCAGCGGCTCCAGCGTAGAAGGCGGAGGTGTAGCAACAGCAACAATGGAACCAATCGACGTGCGATACAGCATCGAACGCATCAACAACGTGGATTACGTCACCGCCGATCAGTTCCAACGCGGCATGGCACAAGCTGCCCAGCAAGGCGCCATCCAAGGTGAACGCCGCGCCATGCGTAGCCTTAAAAACAGCGCCGCCACACGTAGAGGAGTCGGCATCTAATGGAATACGCCTACGGCCACCTGCTCGACATCGGCCCCAGCGGCCAAGCAGCCCAATACCGCTTCCAGAACTACGCGATCAACCAGAACGTAGATGGGTACTTGTTTTTGCCGTTCAGCTTTGGTGGAGCGGTAGCCACACTTCAAGGCGATAACCTTGACGCCACAATTCAATTTGCAAACATTGAAATGACCCGCGCGTGGATTGTCGAGGCCCTCGATAACCTATGGGTTGCCAAGGTCACCACGGTGCTCTGGGAACCCTCCACTGGAGCAGTCCAGCGCACCCTTTACAACTATTGGGGCACCTGTTCCAGTGGTGGTTGGGATGAGGTCAACATCCAGATCAGCTTGAACTCAGTGCTGGACGCAGTTCAGACCAATATCCCAGCCCGCCGTCTTCACCGCTGGCAAGTCGGTAGCATTCCGTTCACAGCCCAAATCCGTGTGTAAGCACCTGATCGGACGCAGGTACGAATACGGCGGCAACGACTGCATCCATCTAGTCGTGGATGCCTTGAAGGCACTAGGCAAAAATCCGCCGGAGGTTGCAGAGCACTGGTACGCACTGAGCCCACGCGGCATCTTGCGGGAACTGTCCGTTTACTGCGACACTCTGGATGCACCCATCTACGATGGGGACATCATTCTGTTTGGCGCCAAGCCACCTGAATTCGGAGTCCAATGGCAGAGTGGCATCCTATTCATAAACCACTTGATTTTCGCAGTGGACTGGAAACCGGTGGCAAGCTTTACGATCCGCCGCTCTTACCGTATGAGATCGCGCTAATTGAAGCGCTTGGTTGCACTGAACAGGAATACAAAGAGTTTGTTCGCCATGCCCACCAGCAGTCGCGTATACGTCCGGCCGAATACGCACATATTCCTGCTATTACAAATGATCCAGTAACACTTTTTGTCGTCAACCTAGTTATTGGATTAGCCCTTAGTGCTGCCAGCGTGCTACTGGCACCAAAAGCACCAGCCCTAGAAACACCTGCCAAAATTCGCGGCAAAAAGCTTGCTGATCAGATCGGTCCTACCCGGTTCAATCAAACAACAAGCTTCGATAACGTCAGCAGTCTTGCCGAATACGGTCAGCCAATTCCTGTCCCGTTTGGCAAGCGAGGCACTGGCGCTGACGGCGCTCTAACCGGCGGTTTGATCCTTGCACCAGCATTGGTGTGGAGCCGCATCTACAGCTACGGCAGCTACCAAGCGTTTGAAGGTATCTACGTCGCTGGCGAGTACGGCAATGAGGCCCCCCAACTTGGCGGCATCCGCGTTGGCACCACAGCGCTGAACAGCCTCGGCAACCGCGATTTTGCTGTTTACTGGTCCTCCCAGCTCGGTGAAAATCGCCCTACGCCCAGCCGGCGCATTGCTGGTACAGATGATGGTGGCGCCAGCGGGACTGTGGGCCGCCAGATTTTTACCGCTCCAACCGAGGACGGACAGTTCAGCCAAGGATTTTCCATGGCGTACACCCCGCAAGCGGATACGTCGTTTGGAACAGCCGAGCCAATCCACAACGGCACAGCTTTCCGCTTCAACTGGGAAATCATCTCAGCGCCTTATGCAGCAACTGAAGGCCCGGACAATAAAGAAGCACGGTTTGAAACCCAAGCCCGCCGCCGCAAGATCGCTGGTTCCGATGCTGATGTTTTGCATCGCTACGCCGATCAACCCAAAGAGGATATTCCGCAGGTTGGGATGCCTGGCGTGGGACGTGCCTACTCTCGCCGCATGGGGTTTGTTGCACACAGCGGAACCAATGGCGGTGCCGACGTAAGAGATCGCACAATCGTGGCGGTAGCAGAAAATGATACCTTAACATTTGAAATCAATGGTAATAACTGGAAAGATTTCAATCAAGATGACTTCAAAGACACAGAAGTAAACGTCAAAGATCTAAAAGCATCTGCTGATTCGTGGCGAGCCCGTGCATCCGATTTGCTAGCGATTGGATCCAAGTGGATTATTGGTGCTTCGGTGTGGGTCGTTGAAAAAAGAAGTCCTGATACGTGGAAAAAAGGAATTACACAGAGGATTGAGTTTCGTTGCACAGCAATTACCGGCGTAGCAACTGTCGGGCTGCCCGGCAGAAGAACAGTAGAAGAGCCTCTTGGCGGTTATGAAGGCAGCATCTTCAACCCCAACAAACACTGCGGCGCAGCTTTCTTCAACATCTGCCGTCTGCACATGGCAAGCATCCGTCCTGTGCGGCGTGATGCCCAAGTCATCGAAATTGGACTCCGTAGCCAAGTCTGGAACCGCGCCAACGGCCTGTGCAACTTCAACGCAATTCCTACGCCTTTCAAACTGCACCAACTCGATAAGCAGGACATTACGCTTACAACGCCTCGAATGGATAAGTACTTTCAGCGCACATCGTGCTTTTCTATTTGGGTACGCCCAGTTCAGGTTTATGGCCAAGCCCAGCAGCCTTGGGGCAGGATGCCGCAAGTTTTCTGCGTTACTGGTAATGCCCCGGTCGATCAGTACAACTACATCCGTATTCGTCCTCGCCAAGTCGGCTACTACGAATACCGCCTTATTCCACGCACTGGATCAGACATTGCAATTAACAGTATCGACACGAATCAAGTCGTTCGTCTCAACGCAAACACTGGAGCTGAATTTGGTCAAGACTATGCAACAGATTACGGTGCCTTTCGCGTAACAACAAACGGCGATGTCGTATCTATTGCCGACATACGCCTAAACGACGAACTTGTAACAGACCCGCAAGAGGGCAGCATAGTAACCACCACCCAAACCACGCTCCCAACAGCACTATCCCAATACGACCAAAGCTCAAACAACGGCAGCATCCAGCAAGTCGTCAATGCGTGGCTCACCGAAAGACTGGGATATGCACGCGATTATCCCGGTCGCGTCCGCAGCGCCACGATCACCTTCGACAAGCCCGGCGTCGGGCAAATTGTCTTTAACGTAAACGCCACATCTGTAGCTGGCACACTTGGCGTCACCATCGGTCAGGTCTATCTCGACGCAAACCGTGGAAATCCTTACCAGTGGACAAATGTCTCTTACAACGTCATTTCTGCAAACGGTACGTGGAACACATCCCACAGATTCACTGTCGTCATTCCGGTCAACAATGACTTTTCGCGTGTAGGCGGCTACTCGGCAGTGAACGTTGCCTTTGCTGTTACTGCTGTCCAAGCCGTATCGACAGTCAACAGCTCCACAGTCAGCAGCGCTGAGCGCGTATTTGAAGAAAGCTCACAGGTCTCAGACTGCAGCCACTATCTGGAGCTGACCAAATCCAACGAAAGCGGCCCCGAGCATCAGATCGTTTACGTCAACGAGTGCATTTCCAACGAAACACTTGCCGAGTATTACGGCATGTCCACACTGGGATTCACCGTTAAGTCCAGCGGTCAACTGGGCGGCATCGGTCAAATCCGCGCCTGGGTCCCAACCGGCATCAGTGTTTACCGCTTGATTGAACAGGACAACAAACCCAGCAACCTTTTTGCCGATCTTGTCTATTACCTGCTGACCAGCAAGAGCCAAGGTGTCGGCAATGTTGTCCCCACAGAGCTGATCGACGTCGAATCACTCACCACAACCGCCCAGTACTTACGCGCCAACAAGATCTTCTTTGACGGCGTGGTGGAAGACAGCGACAGCCTGCGCTCGTTCCTCTACGACAACGCAGCGCTGCAGCTCTGTAACTTCACGATCAAAAACGGCCGTTTTGGCATGATGCCGGCGCTGCCCTACGACAGCAGCTACCAGATCAGCACCACGCCCATCGCAATCGAGCAGATTTTCACCTCGGGCAACATCATCCAAGACAGCTTGCAGGTCCAGTACATCGACGCCGCCCAGCGTTCAAACTTCCGTGCTCTGGTTAGTTGGCGCGTCACCGTCGAAAACGATCTACCAACGCAAGCCTCCGCTTTGGTCGACTGGGCCGACATCCCCGAAGGCAGCCGTTCCACGGCCCAGCAAGCTTTCGATCTAACTGACTTCTGCACCAACCGTGCCCAAGCACTGAAGACCGCACGGTTCCTGCTGAGCATCCGCCGCCGCGTCACTCACACCGTCAGCTTCAAGACCGTACCCGACGCCCTCGGCATCCAACCCGGTTCCTACATCCGCGTTATCACCGAAGCCACCACCTACAGCGCCACCAACAACGGCGGTATCACGGACGCTGGGACCTTGGTCAGCGTAACCTCCATCGCCAACGGGACCTACGACGCCCTGATCTACAACCCCAGCACCGGAGCCGTAACCGAGCAACGCATTACGATCCAGAACAACACTGTTACAGATTCCGCCTTGCGCGGCTGTCTGTTTACGTTGCTCAGCCTCCAGACCAGCGCATCCGTTTATCAAGTGGAGCAGCTCACACTGGACGAAGACGGCTTGGTAAATATCAGCGCCGTAGAAGTGCCCGTCGATTCCACCGGCGTTAGCATTGTGGCTAAGGACGTGCTTACTGAAGCAAATTTCCGCGTACTGGAGTAATGGCTTTTCCGACACTGACGCCAACCAGCCGCGAGTTCAGCCCTGGTGCGTGGCCCATCAAAAACTACAACTCACAATCCGGCAGCGAAATCCGCATCTTGTACGGCAGTCAGCGCACCAATGCCAAGCTGAGCTTGACCTACACAAATATCACCAACGCTAGCGGACAACTGTTTCTAGACGACTACAATAGTACTTACGGCACCCTGCGTACCTTTACGCTGCCGTCTGTAATTTTTACTGGCTGGCCCAACACCACAGGGTTAAACGCACCACCTGGCACACGCTGGCGTTACGAAACTGAACCCACGATCCAGCACTTTTACGCCGGCCGCTGTTCAGTTTCAATCAAGCTGATAGCTGTCGCCTAAGTCGCCGTTAAACTAGAAGCACTGCACCAGACGTAACTTCCATGGCTTTCTATACAGGGCGCACTGGGTCCCTAACCTTTGACGGAAAGCCAGTAGCCAAAATCCGTGATTGGTCGTTGGATACCACGGTTGAGTTGCTGTCCACTAACGCCATTGACAGTACCGTTAATACCTTTACCCCTGGAGTCAAAGGCGCAACAGGTAGCGCCACACTTATCTACTACAGACTTGAAGGCACCGAAAGCGCCTCTTTCACGCAGTTCACAGCACTTCTTAGCCGAATTATGAAAGGCGGTGCTGCAACCGAATCTGATCGCGTGTTTTTTGAGCTAAATGTAGGCGGCGGTGCTGCAGACGACATCAAATTCAATGCGTACATCACTAGCGCCCAAGTCAGCGTCAGTACTGGCGAGTTGAGTACCGTGCCAATCCAATTCACCATGGATGGTGACTTTGTTGAAGTCGTTACTGCATAATGGCCGTCTTCCTTGGTGCAACAGGCAATATCCGGCTAAAGCGCGGCAGCCAAGCCGGGCTTAGTCAGTTCGCAGACCAAATCACCCCAGACGATGTAACGCTTCCCCTAAATCGGGTAGGCCTAGCCCGCTCCGGTGACAACCTTGTCACAGGGGACCGAATCGAGATCGGCACTACCGATCCACGCGGTTTGATCTGCTTCGCCTCATCCAACTGGCCAAGCGCCACCGTTGAAGACACAATTACTGCTTACGTCAATGTCAATGCTGTAGGTGGTTTACGACTTTTCGACACCTTTGACGAGGCCGTTAATAACAATCGCAGCGCAGAATATACTGTCACTGCTTTCTCGGGCGCGGCCCTGCCCGTAACTATCACGCTACGAGATAGTGTTACCCGCGTACTAGGTAATGTTACTAACTACGAACTCAATACAACCCGCGACCAAGTAGATACCACATCCCTCAGCGACAAGTTCAGAACACAATTTGCTGCCGGCTTGATTAGCGGTAGTGGCCGTATAGACTGCTTATTCGATTCTAGCACAACCGGCATTAAAGAAGTGCCATTAATGTTGCTGCAAACTCTGCAGCGTGTAGATATTGGCAGCAGCTGCGACTTGGCACTGTACATAGTTGACAGATCACTGGCTCCCGGCGAATCATCTGTCTACTACGAGTTCGAGGCAACCATAACTGCGTCAGGCTTAAACGTAAGCGCTGATGCAATCATAACGTGTACACTAGACTTTGTTACAACTGGAGAGATCAAACTATTAGTCGGAGAACCATCTGGATACATTCTTAAAGAAGACGAAGACCGTATTCTCTTGGAGCGCTCGCTCGATTTCCTGCTGACAGAATCCGAGGACTAAACTGGGCCAAGCAGTACCCACTAGCGGAGCCGGGTTTTGGCCGACCAGCGTATTACCCAACTAACAGCGCTGCCCAAAGCTGGGGTCGCTGCTACCGATGTCCTGCCGATTGCGGACATCTCGGCTTCGGAGACCAAAAAGGTAACCGCCAAGGATCTGGTTGCCGCGGGCATCGATCTCGTAGACAACGGCGAGATCGACCTCGCCAAACTCGACCAAGCCAGCCTCACCAAACTAGGCACAGAAGCCCTGGCTGATGGTGCGGTCACCTACGCCAAGCTCCAAGACGTCAGCGCTACTGACCGTCTTCTGGGTCGCCGCACTGCTGGCGCGGGTGACGTCGAAGAGATCGGCTGCACGGCAGCTGGCCGAGCACTTCTGGATGACGTTGACGCTGCTGCCCAACGCACCACGCTAGGTCTTGGAACGCTTGCCACCCAATCAGGCACGTTCAGTGGTACACACAGCGGCACCACCTCCGGCACCAACACTGGTGACCAGACCATCACACTTACAGGTGCTGTTACAGGAAGTGGCACAGGCTCGTTCGCCACTTCTATTACTAACAATGCAGTCACCTATGGCAAGATACAAAATACAACCACTGCTAATGTTGTCCTAGGCCGTAGCAGTGCTGGTGGCGGCACGGTAGAAGAAATTGCGTGTACATCTGTCGGACGCGCAGTAATTGGCAGCGCCACTGCAGCCGATCAACGCACAGCACTCGGTCTGGGCAGCATTGCTACGCAATCTGCCGAAGCTGTAGCGATTACAGGTGGTTCGCTTAGTGCTGTTTCTATTACATCCGCATCTACAGCGATTACCGGCGGCAGCATTACCGGCATCACTGACCTCGCTGTAGCCGACGGTGGCACTGGAGCTAGCAACGCCGCTGATGCTCGCACCAATCTCGGTGTGACCATCGGTACCGATGTGCAAGCCTATGACGCAGGTTTGCAATCCATTGCGACCCTAACAACTGGTGCCAACCAAATTATCTACACCACTGGTGCCGACACCTACGCGGTAACCGGTCTGACCGCCGCAGGTCGAGCACTACTCGACGACGCCGACGCTGCCGCGCAGCGCACAACACTCGGGCTAGGTACCGTCGCCACCGCTAACAGCATCGGCACCGGTGAACTGACCGACGATGCAGTCACCGCAGCCAAACTAGCCAACGAGTCGACCGTTGACTTTGTTACATCGCTACCAGCAAGTGGCGCGTACAACGGCCAGCTTGCACTAACAACGGGCGACAACAAAGTCTATTCGTGGAGCGGTGCAACTTGGACTCCAATTAAAGCCGCTGGCTCACTTAACACACTTGTAGGTGGCACGGCTGGAGTCGTCAACGTAACCGTATCCGCAACAGGCGACACCGCCACAATCAACACCACCCTCGACAACACCGCAAGCGCCGCACAATTTTTAGCTGGCCCCACTGCAGCAAGTGGAGCCGTTACTTACCGCACCATTGCTGGCGACGATTTACCTACAGCAACCACTACAACCAAAGGTGCTGTAGTTGTTAA
>Ga0063231_10000021_pt1 | contig 35297 bp, 36 predicted proteins | sample LauGreSu1BDMLBSD_2_FD_56231 | JGI IMG/M metagenome (GOLD analysis project Ga0063231, IMG submission 56231) | Freshwater lake microbial communities from Lake Michigan, USA - Su13.BD.MLB.SD v2 (version 2) | ecosystem: Environmental > Aquatic > Freshwater > Lake | place: Lake Michigan, USA...
ACCCCAACCCCAACCCCGTATTTGTGAGCAAGGAAGCCACCATGCGATTATTGAGAGATGTGCGCGAAGTGATGACATGTCCCGAACCGGGCATTTATTACAAACACAGCGAAACCGACATGTTGCGCGGGTACGCGCTGATCGTGGGCCCCCCGGATTCGCTGTATCACGGCGGCTACTACTTTTACAAATTCAAATTTCCGCCCGATTATCCGCATTCTCCACCGGTGCTTGAATTTTTGACGAACGACGGGGAAACGCGCATGCACCCCAACATGTACAAAAACCGCAAGGTGTGCGTGAGCATCCTGAACACGTGGCGCGGAGAGCAGTGGAGCGGGTGTCAAACCATCAAGTCCGTCTTGCTGACGCTGATGTCGTTGTTGGACAGCAAGCCGCTGCTGCACGAACCCGGAATAACGGAAAAAAATCCGGATTACGAAGCGTATCACCGCATCATCCAGTACAAAACGTTTGAATTCGGCATGCTGCGCATGTTGAAATCGGTGGATGCGTTCAAGCTGGTGGTTGCGGACATTGAGCACCACGAGCAATTTTACGAGCACATGTGCGACGAGTTTCGCAAACACCACCCGCAGCATCTGGAACGGTTGACGGCGTTGCTCAATCAGTACCCCTGCAGCGAAGTGGTTCGGACGACCAACGTGTACCAAATCACTGCGGTTGTGCAGTATGCCGCGTTGATGCCGGCGTTCCATGAATGCGTGGCCCGACTGTCTTGACGACTTGTCTTTTTATGGTAGTTTATGGTAGTTTATGGTAGTTTATGGTAGTTTATGGTTTTGTGAATTGATTCAAAAATTGAATTAAACAAATATTGGATTATTTCATACACACGCATAAAAAACGCGGAATCATGCATTTCTGTAGTGGTTGTGAAAACATGTACTACATTCGTTTGACGGAGACCAATGGCATCGTGTATTATTGTCGCAACTGCGGGCATGAAGACGACACAATTGCCGTGAACAATCTGGTGGTTTCGCAGACACACCTTCAGCAAACCGGAATAAACCAAATGAACGTGGTGAACAAATACACCAAGTTGGATCCCACGCTGCCGCGAATCAGCACGATTCAGTGCCCGAACGCCGAGTGTCCGTGCAATCGCAATCACAACCCCACGCAGTATGCGGACCGGGCCACCATTATGGGACAAGAAGAAGGAGAAAGCGCAGATGCGACTGGTGCTGCGACTGGTGCTGCGACTGGATCCGAGGATGCAGTGCCGCGCGAAGTTATTTATTTGCGTTACGATGACATCAACCTGAAGTATATTTACTTGTGTGCGGTGTGCAACACCATTTGGAACACGGAACACATTTGAACCATGAACCATGAACCATGAAAATAATATCATTATTATGCATAATAAGCACAATAATCATAATAAGTATGTATCGTAAAAACACAAAAAAACGCCATAGTCGCAAGCTTAGTCGCCGCAATCGCAAGCTTAGTCGCCGTAGCAGGCAGGGCGGTTTGGGAGACAATGATGGGAAATATATTCACATCCATGATAAGTTAAAATTTAAAAGGTCATACATGTTAAATAAATTCAAGATTTTTGTATTTGGAAATAAAGAGCGATGTGATGCATGGACCACGCTTTTGCAAAAATGTAAGGAAAAAAATGTGCCGGTTTACATTTTAACAGAAGGAAATAAGATTGGAATAATTAGAACATTGCAACTTCTTGGCATGGAACATTTTTTTAGAGAAGTATTGTGCACAAATCCGAATGAAATCATTAATCCAATTGTTCCAATTGTTGTGGCTGGTAAGACCAATCGTAACCGTTTTAAAGGACATCATAAATACACAATTATTTACGAAATACTTAAAGAACATGAAATTTCATGCGATCAAGGTATTCAAGGATGTTTACTTGACGATGATTTGAAAAACTCAGACAATCATGAAAACCAGGTATGCCGTTCAATTCAATTTATACACACTAAAGGTGAAGAGAAAAATCCGGATCCTTCATTGAACCCTGAAAACAAATTCTTTAAGTTGAGAGAGTCACTCGGCCAGCGTAATGATGACATGAATTTTACACCCATCCCTTTAATACAGGCAGCAACAAATAAGGTTGATAATGGAATATACAATATCGTGTTCATAGATTTTGACAAAACATTTGAAATTTATGACACTGTTACATCTTTGCATGACCGTACTGCCATTTGTATGCAGTTGCATGCCCATGGTATTGAGGCAGATCCTTGTTATAATAAAGAAAAAACGCCCGCCCAATCATGGAACCGAATTGAATCACAGTATTTGCCACCCTATCTATCAATGAAAAAATAAATGTAAATATTGTAAATATTGTAAAAAATTGAATAAAGATATCGCGCTGTTAACATGTATTGATAAAAGCATGACAACCAATGCGTATTACACCACTGCTTTGCAAATTGCAAACCCGGACAATTTCCGAGTCAACGTTCGCGCCAAGCTTTGCGATCGGTTTACAGCCGATTTCAAAATGCCACCTGCTGCGGCGGAAAACGCGGCTCTCAATTTAGAGAGAGGCATATACAACTTCACGCTTCAAGAAGCAGACAGGAAAAACATCGTGAAAAAATGGGACAACGGGTACTTTGTGCAAATTTATGCTGACCGTTTGCGCACCGTGTGTATCAACATGAAACATCAACACGTGATACAAATCATCACCAACCGAGAAATCAAAGTGCACGAGCTGGCGTTCATGACTCATCCAGAAATGAATCCCGACAAGTGGGCTGAAATCATTAAGGCAAAACAGTTGCGCGACAAAAACAAATACGAAACAAAGGTGGAGGCATCCACCGACAATTTCACGTGCCCGAATTCCAAGTGTCGGTCCAACAAATGCACCTACTATCAACTGCAAACGCGTTCAGCGGATGAACCCATGACCACGTTCGTGACTTGCATTGTTTGTGGGAAACGATGGAAGTGTTGAAAATTTGACCTACGACATACTTTCACAACTTTCTATTTTTATTTTTTTTATTTGTTACATAATATAACAAAATGGCTTACACGAAACGTCGTCAACGCCGTAGCAAAGGGCGCAGTCGCAAACACAAGCGCAGCAGTCGTAGACCCGCATTTGCACGCCAGCATCATGGTGGTGTTGGTCTATTGATCATATAACCACGTTATTCATAATTTTTTAAATTTAAATATAAAATTATTTCAATTTAATCATACAAAATGCAATCCCATGATAATGAAACCACAGACACAGGCACAACCACAGACACAGGCACAAACACAAACACAAATACAAATACAAACGCGATCCGCGATGTCTATGAAAAAATAAACAAGCATCACTCATCTGATTTTTACGAAATAAGAGACCCGTATTATTTGCTTCGCATGTTAAGAAGCCGTCTTTAGCTGAAGAAGTTTGTGCACGGTTTTTTGAATTTTTGAGCACTTTTCAATATACGCCGTTGCAGAGCTAGAGCTAGAGCCAGAGCCACACTCAGTCATGCACATTCGTTTGATTTTCAACAACTTCATCCGCAACGTATCTAATTTAGGGATCCATTTGTACATCACCCGAAAACACGTGGCTTGAATGCAAATGCAGTTGCTCGTCATTGCCATTTGTATGGCTTCGGGATTCATTGTCCAGTTATTTGCGTTCGTGCATTCCATGTTTGCATGATTCGTCATGAATTTGATGCATTTGGTTGCCCGTTCTTGTTCATTTGAATCCGATTCAACGGTTATGTCGTGCAATTCTTTCGCCATTTCGGACAACTGCCGCAGGATTTGGCTGCATTCTCTCGTAATGTCCGATTCTTGTTCGGATGCCGCGCGAAGAATGCGGCGTTGTTGCGAAGACAAATGTGCAGTGCAAGACATTGGGTTTGCGTTGTTGTTATTGTTGCTGTTTGACAATTTTCAATTTTTTTGGGTTATTGTCAAATCAGTTCCAAATCGGCCAGGCGCCAGTACTCGGATTTTCCGCCCGGCAACGGTCTGCGTATAATGAAGGGCAGCGCCTTTTGCTGCAGTTCCAGCTGCGCAATCAAATACCCGTCAATGATTTTTTTATCAACCGGAATCACGGGTTGAGCCCCTTGATTCAGCTGTTTTGCGCGTTGACCCAGAATGCGCGTTTTCTCGTACTTCGTCAGAAACGGCATGGTTTTGTGCAGCGGATCCACAATCACTCCATCGGCGTTTCGCACCACGCGAACAAGCGCGTCCACCTCGGATGCATTCAGTTGCATCATTTCATGATGGTGCGTCGTTATGTAGTTTTCACGCATTTCCGAATCAAACTTGCGCAAATAATTTGTCCCGTCATCGCTCTCATCATCGTCGTCATCCAAATCGGTGCCATCGTCGCCGTCATCGTTCAATTCCACATCGTCATACGATTGCTGCAGCGTGGTGATGTCCTGCAGCGTGGCCTTGCCTTTGACAACCCGTTTTGTTGTTGGTTTTTTCTTGGCGGCAGCCCCGGAAGCTGCAGTGGCCGTTTTTTTTGCAATCATTGCGGGGGTTGGGATATCCGCGTCCGCATCTGCCCCTCCTTCCGCATCGGTATCCGTGTCCGTATTGTCGCTTGCATCCGTGTTTGTGTCAGAATCCACAATTGTAGTCACGGTGCTGGCGTCGTCGCCGTCATCGTCGTCATCCGTCTTGCTTTGAACATCCGAATCATCGCCGGATTCTGTTTCAGAATCGTACGGTTTGGTCCCAATGGCTGCATTCATGCGCGTGTTTTTGCGCACCAACTCGTCCTCACTCGCATTGTCATTGTCATTGTCATTGTCATTGTCATCGTCATTGTCATCGTCTCCCTTTGGGCGATTCATTCCTCCTCCGTAAACGTCAAGATGCTGCATCTGTTCTATATTATAACCAGATATACTTTAATACAGTTGTTTTCAATTTTATTAGAAATCAAATCATCAAATCTCATCAAATCATCAAATCATCAAATCATCAATCTATACAAGACATATCAATCAGGCATTTTCTCTCGGGAGGATGCAGCCAATTCTGCATAAAGATTGAGCCTGCACTAGCACTAGCACTTGCGTTTACAGCCCCCGGAGGAGAACGGCGTTTGGGCGCGCGGTGTTCGTACCCCGCGGGGTCGTTGCGCTCGCATTCCACCGTTTTCCACAAGCCGTCCAACACGCGAATGGCGTGCCGAAACCAGAACTTGTTTCGCAGCACCAACACGCAGCTCATGCTTTCCAGCCGCCAATGAATGGTTTTCATCCACGTGTGGGCCTGATTTCGTTCCATGGCTTCACTAAACCATGCTTCCGGTTTGGAACCAATCGGCTCGTATTCGTAGTGCGGCCGTCCGTCCTTCATGAAATAAATTATGGTGCCGGTCATGAGCGCCTTGGGCGGGTCGCGCGGGTCGTCATCGTCGCCCTCCTCAACAAACTGCGTCTCCAGAAAATCGCACTCGTTCAGATCCGCGGTTTCCATCTGCAGCTGCATTTGAATCCAGTACTCCTTTTTCGGAATGCCCGTGATGTCGCGGTTCACGATGTTCTTAATCTCCAGCATGCGCCCGTAGCGCTGCGATGCGGGGTCCACGTTGATCCCGTCCGGCGACGCCCCCAAAAACGCGTGCGTGTCGTGCTGCAAGCACCCGAAATCGGCCACCTTGGTTTTATACAAGTGCTCGTATATCATGCGCGAAACGGGCTCGTACTTTTGCCCCCAATGCAGCGGCGATGCCGTGTTCACGTACTCCTTTTCCTGTCCACATTGCAGCAAAGGCTTGCACTTCTCGTAAATGAGCTGGTTCATGCACGCCTGGCTCTCAAACGCCTTCCACGCGTTGCTGGCCGTGAGCAGGTTGTGTCGGAACGTGTACCACTCCGGCGTGCGTTGGTCCGGCTGCGGCTTGCCCCGGATGTGCGCCAGCTTGGCATCAATCACCGCCACGTTGGGCGGCTTCCGTATGAACGTGTCGCCGGACTCGCGCGGGGGATGCACGTGTCGGAAATACAGAGCCTCGCAAAACCGGCACAGCGCGTCGGCTTCCAGGTTTAACTCCATTGTGTCAAACGCGTGCAAGCCCTCAAAGTACTCGTGTAAAACATCGTGCACCACGTCGTGGAACTCGGGAGCGCTGAACGCGAGCGGGTTGGCGCAAACGTAGGCGTCCAGGTNNANCAGCATGTCTTCCACAATTGACAACANGTCTTCCTCTCCAAATTGCTCAAAGAGATTGGAGAGATATTCGTTAGGTAAATCAATTTCGGTGGCCCATTCCGCGTTTATCGCGCGCAAAGCATCCAGCGCTTTGAACGCCTCGGCTGGAATCATTATCGTTTTGTTTAAATAAACCGGTTAAACTATATTAAAGCCGTGCATTTATATAGTTATTTTATACTTTTTTTTCATTTTTTCATTTTTTTGCAGGTTTTGCGTCTACTTTTCGCACCTCCCTCCTTCTTCATGTTAAGAGCATACAGCATTTTGAACAATTGTTCAATCTTTTCTCCCAAATTCCTTTGTTCTTCTTCCATGTTATGGATTCTGGAAATTTTATTCCTTCCAATGATGTAATTCCTGTGTCGTTTATGTATAATGGGTGTGTAGGATTCTGTGAAACGAACGTGTCAATATAATTTTGCAATTTTTCACGTGTATCATATTGGGGTCGTAACATGTTATAAATACGGGTTTACTATATATGTTATCAGAATATATTTCATATGACAGATTCAATTAAGCACGTCGTGTGCATTGAAGGGAAGCGAAATGTCGACAAGCTTAGCGACAAGCTTAGTGACAAGCTTAGCAAAGCTGAAAAGCCGCAGCGCACGCGCACCATGAAGTGGACAATTGACGATGCCTTCTTCCATTACAACAAGCAGTTGGAGGTTCTACGCCGATTAATTGCAGATGATCCAACTCTAGAAGAGAGAAATTTCTTTAAAAAAGAAATAAAAGCCAAGCTGGACGGCTACGCAAGACAGGACAAAGAAAATGGCATTCATGGTAATGAATTAAATGCCATTATCTCTCTAGATGCAACCATTGAATTGTTGTTAATCGGTAAGTTGCGCTGCGCTTACTGTCGCGAATGCTGCGAGCTCATTTACAAAGACGTGATGGCGCCGCGGCAGTGGACTTTAGACCGCGTGGACAATGACGAAGGGCACAGCCATAATAACGTGGTTGTAGCGTGCTTGGCATGTAATTTGCAGCGGCGCACTATGGACGCCGAGAGGTTCAAATTCGGAAAACAGCTGCGGGTTGTGAAGGGGTTTTAATTTTGATCAGCATAAACTGTAATACGACGTGAAAACCCCTTGCAGTATGGCAAACACAAGCATGATCACGATGATTCGGATCCAGTCGCCGCGGGACGGGTTTGTGAAGTGGTACCCGGTGAAGTAATTTACGCCATTTACGCCATTTACGCCATTTACGCCATTTACGCCATTTACGCCATTTACGCCATTTACGCCATTTACGCCATTATCGCCATTGTGAAACTTCCCAATGTTGTAATGGATCACATTTTCTATGACATTCAGCACAATGAAGATGAGAAACGAAAACACGAACACGTGGATTGTGCCGGGATTAAAGTATTTCTTAAATATTTGGTTAAACATATTTGCATGTAATTAATGCAACATTATAAATTTAAATAAATCAAAATTGCAAATGAATTGCACCGACGTCACATTCTGCTTTCTCGTGACCCGGGATTTGACAAAGGAGCACATTTGGCGCGAGTGGTTTGAAGGCCTGCGACGGCTGCAGTTCAAATGCGCAATTGTGGTGCACTGTTCGCACAAAGACGCCATCCAGTCCGAATGGTTGAAGCAGCATTTGATTCCGGATGAATGCACGCGCACCACGGCATGGGGATGGTTATTGAATGCAATGATGTCCCTGTACGCGCATGCGATTGACGCGCATCCAGCGGCGTGGTACACCCTGCACTCGGAGACGTGCGTGCCAGTGGTGAGCCCTGAAAGGTTCATTGACATTTTTAAGAGATATAAGCAACACACCTTCGTGTCGCATTGCCCGGCTTGGTGGGACCCACTCAAAGTACACCGCGCAAATTTGCATTTGTTGCCGCCGCGCCTGCATTTGGCGCATTCCCAATGGTGCATATTTTGCCACGAAGACCTGCATCAAATGATACACTTGCCCAAAACGGATGAACATCTCAACGCCGTGCTGCAAACCGTCGCGCAAGGACATACGGCTGATGAGAGTTATGCAGCCATCATGCTGCTCATAATAAACAATTTGAAAAATGTGATAAATCGGCCCACGACATTGGTGGACTGGAAACGAACCCCCAACGGCAATAATCCGCACACATTTGTTGAATGGACCGACGCGGACGCGTCCATTGTTCGCTCCATTCGCGAGCAAGCCCCCAATGAATTCATGTTCATGCGAAAATTTGGACCCACATTCCCCGACCATGTGCTGCAAAACCCTGGTGCCTTTTTTTAAGCCAGGCGCGCGAAATTTAGTATTTGAATTACAAGGCAATCAAAACAATGAAAAAACATTTTTTTGATTGTTTCAAGCGTGTTAGTAATGGGTTGAATAATAATCACAATAATCACAAATAATCACATTAATAATAATCTTACCTGTGGTGCCTTTTTTTAAGCCAGCCCCCCCCCAGTCACAAGTCGTACCTGCAAAATCACATCAATCACAAATCAAGCGCGCTTACTTCTTCTTGGCGACGATCTTCTTGGGAGCTGCAGCAGCAGCAGCAGCAGCGGGTGCCGCAGGTGCAGTTGCTGACATAGTTCTCTGCAACGGGGTTCTTGCTTCGTCATCATCATCATCTTCATCGGAATCTTCCACATCAACTTCGTGCGAAGCTGAAGCAACGTGGTCGTCGTCGTCGTGTTGCGATGAAACCTGCTTGGATGGAACGGGCGCGGCAATGCGTCTTTGCTCGTCATCGTCAAGTAGAATGTGGCACTTCCCGCTGAGACTGGGTTTGGGTTTCAACACGGCTTGAACCAGGCGCCAAGTGACGCCGAAACTGCCGCCGGCAAACCACAGCCCGCCGCACGTGATGATGAGCGCAGCATCCGATCCCTTTGTGATGAGATCCTTTGGAGTCTTGCCCTCCGCATTGGGAAACAACGCATTCTGATTGGAATCGTAAATCTCAATGCCCTTCCACTCGCCATCGTAGAATGGCAACTTCACGCGCAAGGTGGGGTTCTTCGTGAGATCAGGCTCGCCGGTCTGGGGATTCTTGGAGTATGAAAGCATCGGATTGAAGATTGCGCCAATGACTTCAGCAGACATGGCCTTTCCAAACCATTCCTTGGAATTTGCGATGGCATCGCGCTTCACCTTTGCCTCAAATGCTTGAACTGCTTCAAAGAACTTGCCAATTTTTGAACTCCTGTATTCTGCGGCAGGGAACTGAAGCGCCATGGTGTAGGACTGCACCTCGCCAGTCTTTTTGTCGGTGTTTTCGTTCACACCCCATGTGAGCATGAGGGGAGTTTGGATGTTGAGCGCAGCATTTGTCGCAGCATTGAGAATGCCGACGCTCTTGCCGCCAGAATTGTTGACCTTGACCTTTGCGTACTTGATGTCCGTTTCAGGGTTCAAAGTGACACCGGAGATGATTGATTGAGCGGATTGGGTTGCCATTGTCGTCGTTGTTGTTGTTGTTGTTGTTGTTGTAGTACACTGCCTACCATTCCTAGGCTCAAACCTTTAAATCAATTTTTTTTTTTATTCGCGAAAAATACTTAAAGCGGAGATTCGTGAATTTTATTCATTTTTCATTTTTCGTAATTCGTAATTATTCGTTATTGATCAAGGGTAAATCGGCGTGTGACCTCAATGGATTTGCGAGTCTGTGTATTTTATTTGAAATGTAATTCAACGGGACCTTCACCGTGTCATAAACCCCGTTCACGAAGTCAATGTGGGTTCCCATTTTATCGCAATTTTTAATAACGCTGCCGTCTAGTTTCTGCAATATTAAATCCAATTTTCTCTCAATGTCATCCATCCGATTCATGATTTGGTGGTGATGTTCGGTGTTGCCGGTGTTGCCGGTGTTGCCGGTGTTGCCTTGTTGAACCGGATTCATTAATTATTATATAAATGTGTTGAATATAATAATCGGACAACGTTTTCGCAATGGAGTCATTTAGACCAGGCCGTTTGCCATGTGGGATTTAAGAATGGAGACGGCGCATTCTTTGTTGGCACCATCCGTTACAAACCGGGTCTTCTTAGACGAGAGAATTTCAGAAATAATCTTCTCAATTTGGATAAAAAATGCTGCCTCGGATTCGCTCACATTGAGCGTCTTCTTCAGTGACTCCAACAACGAGCGGAGTTTAGCCACTTCGGCTTTCAACCCGAAAAACACGGTTTGCCCGGATGTGTAGCGCTCCTTCAATTCCTTCATAATGGTAAGGTCGTGTTTGTATGCAGATGAATCCGTGCGCAGCACGTGCTTGTAGTTTTCATAGTGGGCCAAAAAAGCCTGGGCCAAGTCGCGCGTGTCGTACACGGTCTGATTTTGCGCCCGGGCCAAAATGTCCACCATGATTTGTTTGTGCTCGTCATTGATCAATTTGGAAACGTGGTCCGTCAATGTGGCGAAATTGGAATTAGTGGCATCCAGCGTTTGCAGGAACTGTGGCTTAATTAAATCCAGCTTGTGCAAATAGAGGGAATCCGCATTCATTTGCTCGTAATGACGAGTAATGCTGGCGTTTGTTTTAAGAATGCTGGCGTGCAAGCGTTCCAGTTGGTTTTGTTCATCATCCTGCTTCATAACGAAACTATCCAATTCAGTTTGAGAGAAATTCATGTTATTTTTATTTCGTTCAATTTCTCTCGCTTGAAGAGTTTGAGTTTCCCGAATGATGGAAATGATGTGAGTGTTCATGCTGTTTAGGCTGCTAACCACGTTGCTCTTAGATGTTGCGAAATGATTTTCAGAATGCACCGATTTAGAAGGCACCAACGGTACCGATTTAGAAGAAACTCGCACAGTAGAAGTGGGAGAAACACGAACATTGGATTTTATCAAAGGCGATGGACTAGATTTAGAACCCATCAAATCACCGCACACTTTGTTCTTCAAAAGGGAAAATGTGGTTTTCATTGCAGCTTGTGCAAGCGTGCATTTAATGCCAGTGCATTTGACTTGTTTGATGCAATCCAATATTTCTTTATTGCAGTTCTTGCCGCGGTTTAATCCACAGCATTGATCATGCATTTTGCAGCATGAATCCAATGAATCTTTTGGACTAACCCCCCAACGACAACTTGGACCCTCGGCTCCTTTAAACTTCTGTCCTCCGCAATAATTCGGACCGCAATAATTGCCATAAATTTTAACTCCCTTGACTTTGGGCACAATATCCTTTGCCTTTGACTTTATATCCTTGGCCTTAGACACAACCTTGGACACAGCAGCCTTGGGCTTAGATACAATAACATCTTTGGTCTTAGACACAATCTTGGACACAGCAGCCTTGGGCTTAGATACAATAACATCTTTGGTCTTAGACACAATCTTGGAGACAATATTCTTGGTCTTAGACTTGACATCATTGGGCACAACATCTTTTGCCTTGGATTTTATATCCTTTGCCTTGGATTTTATATCATTCGCATTGGGCTTAGATACAACCACAGCCTTGGGCTTAGATACAACCACAGCCTTGGGCTTAGGAACCGCCTTGGGCTTAGGATCCGCCTTGGGCTTAGATACAACCACAGCCTTGGGCTTAGGAACCGCCTTGGGCTTAGGAACCGCCTTGGGCTTAGGATCCGCCTTGGGCTTAGGAACCGCCTTGGGCTTAGGATCCGCCTTGGGCTTAGGATCCGCCTTGGGCTTAGATACAATAACAGCCTTGGGCTTAGGAACCGCATTAGACCTAATCATGTTTTTGGGGGCTGCGTTGGGCCCGATTTCACAACCAGATGCAAAATAGCATTGCGAACCGATCGGCTTCCATGCCAATTGCCATTTGGATAGCGGTGAATTGGGACCGTTGTATCCCGACATTTCCCATTTCTTTGCACCGCGATTTACATCCATGATTGTGCCGTCGGGAGAAAAATAGTCGGCTGCGTTTTTTGCGCCGTCCGCATTTCCACAAATGCCGCCCATTTTTCCGTAATAGTTGACAGGCACGCTCGTTTCAAGCACGCCGCAATACCCTCCTGTAATAAGCACTCCGAATCCATCCAGAGTGGACATTTTCAATCCAAGTGCGGAGCTCTTTTCATTGCGCCATTCCACCGTTTGCTTTCCGTAACGGATGCTGACTCCGCCGTATTTCACGGTTTCATCGCGCTTCAAGGCAATCTCCACGCCGTTCACGCGAAGTTTGCCGAAGTTTGCCACATCGGCTTCAATCGTCATTTGTTTGTAACGAACCACGGCGCCAGTCATGCAGGAGGGTACGCCCACTTTGTTTGCTCCATTCTTGCGCATTTTTTCTTGCACTTCAAACAGTCCATCCCGAGAAGTGGCGATGATGTAAATGCCCGGTTCTTGAATGTGAAAGTAATCGCCGTCGTAATTGGTGCAGTGAGGGTCGCCCGATGCCACGCAGAACCGCTTGCTGGATGGAACCGCGTCCTTGGCGGCAAACTCCATTGCAGTCAACGCGCTTTCTTTGGCAATTGCTTGGCTTCCGGTGACGCGCACGTCTTCCAAACACCCGTTATACACATCGGCATTTTGTTTGATTTCAAGCGAGGTGCAAAATGCAACCGCAGCCGCGCCGGCGGGAGTGTTGAGCCAATTGCTTAACATAACGTTCTTAGGTGCCACTGACTTGATTGTAGGTTTCACAACCGGCTTTGTTATTACAGCCTTTGTTACAGCCTTTGTTACAGCCTTTGTTATTACAGGCTTAGGCGCAGGCTTTGTTACAGGCTTTGTTACAGGCTTTGTTACAGGTTTTGTTACAGTCTTAGGCGCAGGCTTAGGTGCAGGCTTTGTTACAGGCTTTGTTACAGGCTTTGTTACAGGCTTTGTTACAGTCTTAGGCGCAGGCTTAGGTGCAGGCTTAGGTGCAGGCTTAGGCGCAGGCTTAGGCGCAGGCTTAGGCGCAGGCTTAGGCGCAGGCTTTGTTACAGTCTTAGGCGCAGGCTTAGGTGCAGGCTTAGGCGCAGGCCTTGGGCTAGGTGCCTTTGGACTAGCTCGCAGTAAATGTCGTTGCCCGTTTATAGCATCGGTCACATTCACAACGTCAGTGACATTCATAATATCCGTCACATTCACAACGTCAGTGACAACATTCACAGTCACAGCATCGGTGACATTGAACCCCGCGACATCCGCGACGTTCATGGTGTTCGCATTCGCAGCAACGCAAAGCAAAAACAACAACGAAGTTATTTTCATTTTGTGTAGATTTGGGGGTTATGCATTGTAATGATATAAAAAGTTTAAGTTGTTTTATGACTTGTTATTCCTTAATGTGTGACAAGACCTGTATTGATGATTGGTAACCGATATAAAAAAATGTAGATAGTATAGTAAATACAAGACTCAGTGTCGCCATGTCCCAAGCGGAACAAGCCGTCGTGCATAAAAAAAAGACCGTGGTTGTAAAAAAAAATGTGCGCATCCCTGAAATTTCCGAACACGCCGAATTCATCAAGTCCGAACACAAATTGAACGAGCTGAAAGAGATATGCAAGCACTACGGCATCAAATGCAGCGGAACCAAACCCGAATTGAAAACGCGCATTCATGCGCATTTGATTCAGTCTCATTTCATCAAACGAATCCAGCGAATGATGCGCCGGAAGTTCATTGGGCTGCATTCCAAAATGAGCGGACCCGCATACAACAACCGGTCACTGTGTGTGAACAACACCGATTTTTACAGCATGGAGCCAATGACCGACATTCCGTGCAACCAGTTCATAAGCTTTAAAGACGAATCCGGAATGGTGTACGGCTTTGACGTCATGTCGCTGCACATGTATTACTGCACCGAACTGAAAAACGGGCACGCGAGTCCATTGAATCCTTACAATCGCCTAAAGTTGCCAGCCGTGCTGAGACATCAAATGCACCGCAAGGTCCGACTAACCGACATACTGGGCGTGTCATGCAAATTGGAGGAAGATCCCGAACCCGTGATTTCCATGCAAGAGCAAGACGAACAAATTCTGTTCAACGCATTTCAGCAAATCAATTCACATGGGCACTATTCGGACTCGGCGTGGTTTAGCGAACTCAATTACTTGTCCATCATGCGATTCATGCGAGAGCTGTCTGACATATGGAATTACCGTGCGCAAATCCTGCCGCAGTTGAAACGAGAGATATGCCCGCCACATGGCAATCCGTTTGTACACGCGGATTTAAGTGGCATCGCGATGCAGCCGGACTTGATTAAGCATCAAGGCATTCAGCTGGTACACACGTTTGTCACATCGGGTACAAATCGCGACAATCAATCGCTCGGCGCATATTACGTGCTGTTGGCCCTAACCCTAGTGAGCCAAGAAGCCCGGACGGCAATGCCGTGGCTATACGAATCGGTGGTTCACGTACTTTAGAGAAACTTTAGAGAAACTTTAAGAAAACTTGTTTGATTTGACATGACAATCGCATGTCAAATGCATTGCAATAAACATTTAATTCGTAAAACGGCTTAAAAAGACATCTGTATGTAGGGTATAAACAAATACACCATGGCTAAGACGACTAAGACCTCGGCGACCACCGCCTCTTCCGCTTCTACTGCTTCTGCTGCTACTAGTGCCGCTGCTACTAGTGCCGCTGCTCCCAAGGTCGTGAAGGCCAAGGAGGTTAAAGAGGCCAAGACCCCTAAGGCTCCCAAGGAGCCTGTTGCTGCTGTTCCTGCTGCTGATTCTGCTGCTGCTGCTGTTCCCGCTGCCGACGCCGCCGAGGACGTCAGCGCTCATTCCGCTATTTCCTCCCAGTTCTCTTCCATTTCTTCCAAGTTGCAGCAGGTTGTTGCTTTTGCTGCCGCCCTCCGCTCCGAGCTTCGTGCGCTGGAGCGTCACGCCGTCAAGGAGCTGCGCACTGCTCAGAAGGCCAGCGCCAAGAAGCGTCGCAAGGTCGGCAACCGCGCTCCCTCTGGTTTTGTGAAGCCCACCCCCATTTCCAAGGAGTTGGCCGAGTTTCTTGGCAAGACCGACGGTTCTGAAATGGCCAGGACCGAGGTGACCCGCGAGATCAACGCCTACATTCGCACCAACAACTTGCAGGACAAGGAGAACGGCCGCCGCATCAATCCTGATGCCAAACTCAAGGCTCTGCTCAAGTTGAAGAAGGGTGATGAGCTCACTTACTTCAACCTTCAGCGCTACATGTCCCCTCACTTCAAGGGCGCTGTTGTCACTGCCACTGCCACTGCCTAAACAAGAAATAATAAAGGGCATTCAAAATACAAAAATACAAAAATACAAAAATACAAAAATACAAAAATACAAAAATACAATAAAAACCAATTTGTTTTTATTATATCTGTCAAAGGCCGCTGATTACGTAATGTTACGTAACAAATATGAAATTTTCACGGGCCATAATTCCGTGAAGCAACTCATTATCGCGTGGTTGCGACATCAATACTTCCGGCAGACATTTGGGCATCGTTGTTTGAAACATGTTGTAAACCGCCATGGTTTTGTCGTAATCAAAATGTTTGCAGTTGTGGTGTAGCCATGTGTAGAAATCCGGTGCAAACACGTCGCCGTTTTCTTCCGCGGTTTTCCTGCATGCCTTGTATTGGACGAACAAATGGAGTGCAACCTTCAGATTCATTCCGTGCATTGGCCCCGAATGGTAATCCGTTCCTGAAATGACGCAAATCTGCCTGAATTCCGTCATGCTGATTCCAAGCACGTTTAAAATTTTGGGCAGTTCATATAACGCGGCCGTTTGGTTGTGCAAGTTAATGTTTTGCAACACCCGAGGACAACCATGCACAAACAAATCTGTGTCATCGGAAATGCACGCATACGCTTGGCGTTTTATCACCATTTGCGCGCATAGAATGTCGGCTTCTCCTTCAGACACGACGTATTGAACCCCGAGAGCGCGCATCAACGTTTTTACCCGCGCAAGGTCGTCGTCTTTGATCCGGATGAACCGTCGCCGAAGGGTTTTCAGCATTTTTGCTTGCTCATCCGCATCGTTCGTGGGTTGGTTCGGGTGCATGTCACGAACAATACGATTGTACTGCAATTCCGCAATGCGTTTCAGCCGTCGGCGTTTGTTTACCGTCTTCTGTTTTTCTTCAGGAGGTTTGCCGTCAAACACAAACAACGCCGTGATGCTGTGCTTTTGAAACAGGGACACCATGGTGTACATGTTTTCCAACAGTGCGCCTTCTCCAATGAAACGGTACATGAAAATGCTCGCATCCACTACAATCACCTTACCCGTTAAGTCGTGCAAACCAATGTGTTTGATTGCGTCATAACATTCGGTTCGGATAAATTTATTCAAATGCTTAATACCCATGCAAATATGCAAATGTGTGTAAAATGTGTGCGCGTGTGTTAATATTTTTTCTAGACGTCGCATAATCAATTTTTTTGAGTAATGGTACAAACCACGACGAGTAGTATCGTTATTCATGTTTCGTTATTGGCGGCGTCATGCGCATGGATGACCCCATTACATCGGTCAACTGGTACTGGTGCGCAGGTTTAGGGCACCGGCGTTTGCAATGATCCAGTAATAATATGAAACTATTGAAATTGGACGGAATCGTGCGGAACTGCATAATGCCCCGCTTGTCTTCTTGGAATGGGTTGTTTTTGTAGCACCACACCATGAAGTCGTGCGGCGAGTGCATCAGCGCGCACGTAAGCACGGTGTATGCAAACACGTTGGTGTTTTCGCGGTATTTTTCACGAACGATGGCTCGGTTTTCTTCAGTTGGTTGCGTGAGCGTTTCATGCGAAATATCCGCATACCGCAGTAGCTTGGCGTACTGTTGTTGGGAAAACCCCGCGTTTGTTTCAATACCGTCCATCACGCACTCCATGAACACTTGAAACTCCTCAGGACGAATGATTTCATTATTGTGCACGGGGGTTGCATTCTCATCCGCAAAACAATTAAACACGACGTTCAAAATGCGCGCCCATATTTCGCAGTACGTTTCGTATATGCGCACCGGATGCGATATGGCATACATTTTCTGCAGCATGCCTTGCATGCCTTGGTTTACACCGTTGGATAAGTCGTGTTCAATGAATGACAACCCGAACGCGTGAAAGGATTCATGAATGAGCACTTTGAACCACTCCTCTTTGCGATAAACGATAATGTCATTATTCTTTGCGCAGTGATACGCCATGCCGGTGTTGGCGTGCTCGGTGTCCAGCGTTTCACCCGGCTTTTCTGGAAACCGCTTCTTGAATTCCGTCATGTAAATGAAAATGTTTAAATCCGACGAGCACATCTCTCGGGATGCGTGCATTGAAACCAGGTGCATGAGCGCACACACGCGCCTTGCATGCGCCTGCATTTTTTTCAAGTCCATCTGATTCACGTTCACATTGAATTCCGTAAAATGCAGCGCCACGTTACGTGATCCCACGCTGAACTTGTATGTGACGGCCACGCCGGGCTCGTTCAAGATGTGGCGCTGGATTTCATCCGGAAAGTAGTCCGTTTCTATTGATTTTCCGCTAGACAACGCGCGTCGCAAGTCTTCCGGCAGCGGCAACTTTGTCCAGGAATCAACCGGTTTTATCGCGGGCTCATTTACCGTCGCACACTTTGAAAATGCGGAATACATGTCCGCATAAAGACCGCGAAAAACCTTTTGCATTTTATCGGCAGTGTAGTGATCCACGTCCGACATTTGTTTTTTTTTGGTTTTGATACGATTGTTCCAAATATAATGGGATATACTGTATTTTCATTATATTTGAATTTCATTATTTTCATTATATTTGAATTTCATTGTATTTGAATTATTTGAATTTCACTGTATTTGAATGCGTTGCGTTTTTCATTTTTTGCGCTTCGCGTGTTCTTGCAGCAGACGGTGCCGAACGCGCATCAATTCATTACACGTGATGGGCGGTTTGCCACGCCTAAAATGCACCAGCTTGGCATTCCGCGTGTTCAGCAGCATGTCCTCCAAATAAGAGTTCTGACTGTATTTGGCGTACTGCGCATCCTCGCGCTCCTTTTCTTCGCGCAAACTAAAATCCGCATCGGGTTTAACATCCTTCGGCTTGTCTTGCAGCATTGCAACACTTTTTGACAATTCGGATTCGGAATCCAGAGAGAATTGCAGATATTGTTTCGGGTTTTCTTTTCGGAACCGGCTGCCCTGCATGTAGTGCTCTAAAGTGCGCCACCGGTGATCGTCTAATACGAACAGCGCCTTTTCACGGTCGTCGCCCGGCGGCTCCCACAGGTTGGACAACATCTTGCGCCACTGCGGCGTTTCCTTCGCCAATGCAGCGTACTTCGGAATGTCGGCGCGCTCAATGGTTTCGCCCGACCCCGTGCCCGGCAGCGGCTTGTCCATGCTCTTGCTGTAAAACTGGAACACGGTGGCGTCGTCGTACAACGCAGGGTGCGCCGCCGATGAATGGTCGGCACTGGCGCGGACGGCTTGGTCTTCTTCCACGCCCTTGAGTCCCAGCTCCTCCTCGCGAAACGTGCGGAACTGCGGGATCAGGTTGTACGGCCCCGCGTTGTGCTCCATGCACTTCTCGGTCACCATGACTTTTATGTCGTACGGAATCTCTCGGAACGTGAGCAGCGCTTCGTCCTTGTAGGTGATGAGCTTGTAATGACTGCCCGTGTGCTCCGCCATGATGTAGAACTCGGGCTCAAACACGCCTTGGTCCTCCAGCACGCGGTCGTTAAGCTGGCCGCACTGCAGCACGCCGCCCATTTCCCCCGCGTGGAACCGCTCGGATGACAGGATGATGAGCTTCACGCGCAGGACGCGCTCCAGGGTGGAAATGGCCCACGTGTCGGCCCAAAACGCGCACGACTTCAGCATCTCGCGGAAATCTTCCAGCGTGTTGACGTTTTTGATGAAGTGGAATTCCTGCAGCAGCTCCTTGCTCAGAGCCACTTCGGCCTTGAGCTGCTTGAACCGCGCGGCATTGCGACGCGACTCGGCAATAATGGCTTCCTGCTCCTTGGCCTCCGTGGTGCGCTCTAGGCGCTGCTTCAACTTCGCGTTGGCGTCCACCAGGGTTCGCATCTCCGCCGACGTTGTGGCAATGGAATCCGCTGTCATGGTGTACATCTCCTTGTATCTGCTGAACACTTCTTCGGTGGCTTCCGCCGCCAGCTTGCGCCGGAGTTCGGGCACTTCCACGTACTTGCCCCGGGTGCGATACGCGTCGCGAATCACGGCAAACAAGCAGTCGCCGCCGCCTTCATTGTCCTTGATGCCAAAATTGTTGTTCTGCATGTGCGTTTGAATCCACGGCTGGTCGGGCTGCTTCTTGTATTCGGCGTGCTCCGCCTCAGCGGTGTCCTTGGTCTGAGGCGGCAGGGCGAGCGCCTTCATTTTGGAACGCAGGGTTTGATCGGCTTCTTCTTCGGCCGTTGTTTCCGCAAGGGTTTCTTCTTGTGCCGTTGCTTCTTGTGCCGTTGCTTCTTTTTCTGCTTCTTGGATTACTGGGGCTTCCTGTGCCGGCGCCTTTTTGCCACGACTGTCCGCCTCCAACATGCTGGCTGTAACAAACGAGTAAATGAGCGGATGAGGCAGCTTGTCAATGTCCAAATCATCTTCGTCGTCTAAAAAATCGCTGGACTGGTCGGCCCGAATTTCAAACACGCCAATCTGTTTTACAACGCGGTCGTCTGTGTTGATCAAGTACATGGGATAATAAAGAATGTCTTTTTTGTCGGTTTTGCCGCGACCAATGGCGATCCGCACCTCTTTACCTAAAAGTTCAATTTCGTACATGGTGGCATCATAGTCGGCGTCATCCCGCTCCAACTGCTTGTACTCCCGATAATTGATGTCTGGATTCAGTTTTGAGCGGACCATTGTGAGAGATAATTCCTGAGTATTATTGTTATATAATACATGTATTAAATTTATACGTTTATGTGTATTATTTCACATTTTTATTGTTGTTGTTATTGTCTTTGATTATATTTTGGCTGGCAACACATCAAATAACAGCGAGCAATTGCACAGATTCCAAATACGACCCCTACAATGATGAAAATGGCATGAGTGATTGGCATTTATTCTTTTATATGGGGGTGTATGTTTTTTTTTGAATCATATTCAATTTGGGAATATGAACTAAAATAAAATAAAATAATATTTATATGCAACGCAAAATGTTCACACGCAATAAAAACAATAAAAAAAATAAAAACAGAAACAATGTCACATTGAAAACAAGGGGATCGTTTAATTCATTTATTTCTGCCGATGTCAACACCGAATTTGGAGGAAATAAGAAAGGAATAGACGTTAAACTGGAAAAAGACGTGAATGGCAATCCATATGCATGGTTAATTGGTGGTGACGCGTTTTGGGACTCAACCTTTGAAGAATTGAAAAAAGGCGCAAAAGACGGCCGATACATGACGTTCATTAGGGAATTACTGAAAATGTATCCACGATTCAACAGTTTTACACGACCCAACATCCGTAAAGGCATAAAACTCTCGCACGCAATGTTTTGCAAATTGTTTGCACACAATTCCGTGCTGGCTCAAATGTATCCCGTGCTTGTGCAAAAAATGAAAAAACGCAATTATTGCCGGCCTGGCATGATGCCACAACAACGAATGCTAATGCCACAACAACGAATGATGCCACAACAACGAATGATGCCACAACAACGAATGCTAATGCCACAACAACGAATGCTAATGCCACAACAACGAATGCGCGATGATTCTGTTAAACCCATAGTTAAACAAATAACACAGAAACATAAACAAAATGATTACAAAAAACCATTGCAGTTAGATGTTCAGTCCTTCAAGAATAATGATATAGACCGAAAGAACGGCGACCTCATTGAATCGCCAAAGCCACAGTTAGCAAAGCCACAGCCACAGTTAGCAAAGCCACAGCCACAGTTAGCAAAGCCACAGTCACAGTTAGCAAAGCCACAGTTATCACAGTTAGCAGAGTCACAGTTAGCAGAGTCACAGTTAGCAGAGTCACAGTTAGCAGAGTCACAGTTAGCTCCACCAATGCCACAGTTAGCCGAGACAAAGTTAGCTCCGCCAATGCCACAGTTAGCCGAGACAAAGTTAGCTCCACCAATGCCACAGTTAGCCGAGACAAAGTTAGCTCCACCAATGCCAGGCTCTCGGCGCAATAAAATCATTGCGAATGAATTGGATTCAAACATAAATATATTGACTGGAATGGGGTTCAATCCGATTAGGGCCAGGGATGCATTAGTAAAATGCAGCAATGACATCACGTCCGCATATGACATCTTATTAAATGAAACGATGCATCTACAAACACAAGCCGAAAGAAACATGCATCCTCAAATTACAACCGAAGTGCAATTTTTAAATTTATCAGCCCGAAAAAATTTCATCATCAAAGACAATGGGGGTGCCGGGGATTGTCTTTTTCTCAGCCTGCATGAAACGCTCACACGCATGAACCATCCATCTGCGCGCAATAAAAATGCACACGACATACGCTTGGACATTGTGAATTTTGTCATGAAACACTTAAATGAACACCAAATACCAACCACGCAGATGACGTTTGAAGAGGTACTTCGCCATGGAATTCGTGTCAATGGAGGAAACGTTCTCCGCCTGCGCAATTATGAACATGAAATGAAAAAACGAAGCACATACGGCACCGAACTGGAAATTGCAGCGGCGGCATTGTTGTATGAAATCAACATATACGTGGTGAATAAAAATGGCATTTCATTTGATCAATTGTATATTGGAAACAGCGTCCCCACTTGGAGAAACATCTGGTACTTATTCAACATTAACAATGCGCACTACACGTCGCTCATATGTAATGACTGACCCGGCAAGTGCCCTTAAAATCAAATGACTTATGGGTTTATCGGCGCCGATTCTTTGTGCATGATTTTGCGTTTTTCAGCCAACGACAAGTGCCGCACTTGGTTGAGAGGGTCATCCACGTTCGGATCGTAGTTGGGATTCGCGAATGAGCCGCGGTTCGCAAAGAATACATCCATAACTGAAACCATTTTGCTCATGGGTTCCGCTATGATTTCTTTGTCAAACCATTCTTCCACACAAATGAGGTCTTCTTCAAAGGGTTCCGCATTGGGATCATGCCGATTCACCGATTTGCGCGGGATCCACGAGCTGATGAACCAACGCGTGTACCTGAACGGCCGGCCGGAATTTGTGCGATCGGATTTGCCGGATTCATCGCGTCGTGTCCGATGCACCCAAATCGGGATCCGCATTTTGTCAGTGCGTTCCGACTCCAGACGGAACCGCCAAATGGGAGCCAATGTTTTGTAAAGAGCCCGGCGAAAATAGGGGGCGCAATTGGTGCAATACCGGTACCCTTCTTTAAAATTTTCGGTGCATTCCCCGTGAATGTCATTTCCCGAGGCTTGCATGTCGCCGCACAGGTAGCATTTGTGCGCATAAATGAAACACATGTACGTGGGTGGTGGTAAAACCCCGGTTTCATACCAGTCAATTTCAAATTTATCGTACATACGGGGATCAATGGTGCGATATGGCAAACTATGGTCACCCAGGCGATGCTGCGTGATCATTTTGTTTGGGTCGCACAAATGCAACGGCGTGTCCAAAACGTGTCCCGTGCTACTCACATTTAAACCGCGCGCAACTGTGTACGAACTTCCATTAGAATCTTCGTGTATGACGGGGTGGATGTCCTTGCTAAACTGCATTTTAAGGCCTTTGTATTGTGTTGTGGTGTGTTGTATTGTGTTTCAATAAAGTTTCAATTTTAATTTATAATTACATTTGTATTATTTACATTTGTATTTTTACCCATTCGGCAGGAAACAAGTCGCGCGTGTCATGCTGCTGCAAAGCAAGTCCAAACCACGTGCTCGGATAACACACAACCTTACCCGGGTTCTGATTGAGGTACGCGCCCCACCAACTGAACGTACTGTTCGCAATGATGTTATGATCGCACACGCTCATTAACAGCATCTGCTTCCAGTCTTCAAGCGAGTTGGGCACTTTGTGGAATCGGCACCGTGCAGAAAATGCAGGATCTGCCTTTAATTCGCGCAAGTGGTTCGCAATGGTCGCGTTGTCCTGGGCTTCGCCAAATATCAAGACATTGACTGCTACATTGCCCTCACCTTGTACTTGGGTCAGCACATGCTTCAGCGCTTTACGGTAATACTCCAGGGGCAAAATGGGGTGCGCATCCGATATATTTGCGTAATCCCCAATCCGAAAGTGCATCGCAACCGTGTTTTTGATACCCGCAAACCCGCTGCTGTTCCGTATATGCGCTTGCTGTTTCTTCAACTGTATTTTTTCGTAAATTTGGGTTTCTACGTCGTTGAAATACTTATAGCTCTGAAAGTAGCCGACCAGTTTCATGGATGGTTTCAACTGCAACCGAGCGTATTTGAACTCGGGCTCCATGTACACCGGCAGCTGCATGAAGCGATGCACCTGGGTTGGAGTGGGAAGCACCGTCATCGGGAGTAATCCCTTCAGCAGCGTGTTCCAATACGTGCTTCGGTGTCCCGTGGCGTCTCTCGGTTCACACAGGAAAAAACACGTGCCGCCGCTGCGAATGGCCGCCGCGAGCGTGGCAAACACCTGGAACAGCTGGTTACCGAGCCCACCCTGTATTAAAACCGTAATCATCTTTAATTACGGATTATTGAATACTATATTATATGCAATACAATCGCATATAATGATGCATTTAAATTAAAATGACGGCGTAATTTATTTTTGTTTTGTTCGGCGACGGCTTTTAGCGTGCTGCCGCACGGTCGGCAACCCGTAGTCCAACCATCCCGCGACGGGAACTCCTTGCACGGGGGACAAGCCGTAGCCGTATTTGATGGATGTCACTTTGTAACCCAGCAGCTTCAACAATGTCAGCACTTGGCTGCTCGTGTGTCCCACATAACAAATCAGAAAAATCGGCTTATCCTTGGGCAACTTGGCCAAGTTTTTTTCGTCCAACACATTCATCCAAAACATGTTTCGGGAACCCTTGATGTGCATTTTTTTGTATTCCTTTTCACTTCGCAAATCAATCAGGAAATGATCCTTTTTTTTCACGACGTACTCGTTGTAAAAATCCATCGGCGTTATGTAATTCCAGTCGTCCTTGATTCGGTGCAAATAGTCTCTCAACTCATGTGCATCAATTGCAACGGACATGTTATATATGTATGTATACGATGTGAAAATATATATTAGACACACAATTATTTTTCTGAAAAAGATTATTCAATTCAATTCAATTGCGCGTAGCACGGCAGCGCGTCAATGTTCATGATGTGCGGTTTGCCGTTGATTTGTTTGCGCGCGATGGCGTAATGCGCAAACAGCGGCTTGCTGAGTTGCTCGTGCGGGACGGCGCCGTGCACGGTGCGCGCAATCATTTTATACAATTTAAATTCCGGATATCTCTCGTCGCCGTTCTTCTTATAAAGAACATTCCGCCCCTTGTCGTCCTTCAACCACTCCACCACCATGCTTGCAACGCGGCTTTCTTTCAATGTGGCGGCATACTCCTTTTCGTCGCGGATGTCCTCCACAAAGTAGTCAAACAACGAACACGCCAGGCGACACAAGTCAAAACTGGGGTTGGGGTCCAGCCGCGGTTTTTTCGGGTTCAGGTACGGTTCGCAGTTGTACTGCGTGGCGGCGTCCCCGGTGCGGTCAAAACTGTCGCTAACCATGGTCTGGCCCCGGTACTTGTAAATGGCGCGCCCGAAATCAATGATTTTCATGATGCGACCGTGCGTGGGGACCCGGTAGTACACCCCGTCGTACAAATAGTGCAGGAACTTTTTCTCGGTTTTCACAAACATGACGTTGTTCGTGTGCAGGTCGTTGTGCGTGAACGCAAACATGCGCTGATACGCAATGAGCGTCATGATGATTTGCATGAGCGCGGCGGACCACTCCGATTCGGTCAATTCGTTCCGGCCATTCATCAAGCTGTCCAACGTGTTGTCACACTTTTCCATGACAATGGCGTGCACCGGAAAATTGTATATGTGCGCGTTGTGCACGTCGTCATCAACGTCGTCATCAACGTCGTTATCGTCGTCGTCGCTGTTAAAACTTCTTTCCGTTTCCGAATCCACTTCTTCATTGTCTTCATTGTCATTGTCATTGTCTTCATTGTCATTGTCATTGTCTTCATTGTCATTGTCTTCATTGTCTTCAGATCTAGACCTCGTGGTTCTGGCCATGGACTCATTCTCGGATGATGCAGAAGAACGCGAAGAACATGAATCAGATGTATCACCACAGTCACCGCCACCACAGTCACCGCCACCACAGTCACCGCCACCACAGTCATTAGTGCATTCCTCACATGCCTCTTCGTTCAAAGGTTCCAAATCGGAAACATTCGCCACGCAGGGTTGCGCGTCATTGTCATTGAACGCTGCGTTCAAATCGGTCAACGCATCCAAATCATCCAGTTCCAAGGTTTCGCCCATGTCGCTCAGTTTCAACGCGGGTTTGGACTGAAACATTTCATCGTTTTCAATACGGAACAGCTTATTCTTGTGTTTCAGGAAAAAGTCGCACGTGCTGAAGTAGTCCAGCTCGTCATACACGTTCACCGTAAACTCGGCCTGGTTTGCCAAGTATGAGCCATAAAAATCCAGCCCGTGTATAAAACCGTGAGTATATAATGTTTGACTAGAGAGATACGTGAAAAAAGCATCAACGTATGACGAATTGTTGCCATCGTGCATTTTCCGTTTGTGAACCTCGCCGCCATCCGTCGTTGAACCAAATGCGGGCAAAGTCAACACATCCGGCGATGCCAAGTCATATTTTCCCGACATGTATTTGACGGGATCCAATAACGGCGAATACTTGATGAACGCTGGTATTTTCAAAACCGGTGCGTCTTCGGTTTTATTGGAAGCAAGGGTTGCAGTTATGACGTGCTTGTTGGTGACATCGGCAATGGAAATCAATTGATACGCTTGATTCAAACCGATTGAATTGTGATTGGATTCAGACAACAAGAAAAACCTCTTATAAAATGGTTTGTAATTTTGCAAATTGCGCAACCCGATTTTCGCATTTTCTAAAGTTTCAAATAGTTTGGAATTTTTGCACTTGCAGTATGTGAGTTCAAATGGCATTGAATTTGATTAAAAGATTGATTATATGATTGATTACATTAATAATGTTGATTTTAAACTCATTTGTGGGCATAATGACAAAAATTGATTTTGGTTTCAGCGTGAATCGTGATGGGTTGGATCATCATGGAACAGTGCGGCGTTTGTGGAATTGATCTGCCGTCGGATGCCAATCGTGCAATCACCGCGTGCAAACATGCGTTCTGCATTTCGTGTTTGCTGAAATGGTACCGCGTGAATCCCACGTGCCCGTTGTGCCGAAGGTTATTGCATGAAGAAGACAACGACGACAATGAGATCCAGGCCCAAACCCGAGCAGAAGAAGAACACATTCGCCAACTAATGATGCAAACCGACCGCATATTTGAAGGGTTGGAATTCAACATGGAAGAAGAAATTACGCACGACCACATGATGGAAGTCATTGACATCAACACGCAAAATCATTGCAGAAACAATCCGGACCAAACGTACTCTGGTGCCATTCATTTGCGCATCGTTCCAAAAGAAGACTACGACCGCATTGAGGTGGGCACTGCAGCCAGTTACATTTTGGAATTGAACGACACGGCGCGAGCATTCCGCTACCGGTTCGGAAGAATTGAAACCGTCTTCAACGATGAACGGTTTCCCAACCTGAAATGGTATGCATTCCGAGAACGGATTCAACACGTTGACGAAGATAGAGCACAAATTGTAACAGAATGGTCAACCGAGCTTCAGCATATTCGGAATGACAATGTGAGAATGATCGTGCGTTACCAACCCGACATATGGTTGAATATCTAATCGTTGTTCTAAATCAATATAACACAAAAATAAAACATAAAGAATGCACCATAAATTGTTGCAACAATGCCGTCATTTTTTAAACACTTCAATTATTCAAATCATTCATATTATTCAAATGCTTTGAAGGGTGGGGTGCAAAAACTACACGCCTCAAACAAATATTTTTTAAAAAAGACAAACGCTTATCTGTTAAAGCACATTCCCGTCATTTTCTCTCCACCACCCCTGCCTTGTTCCAGTGTTTTTGATTCAAACGATTGCATCTGGTATCATGGAACATTGTATGTGAGAGAAAATGTGGCGGTTGCCAAGCTTCAGTCTGCGCCTGGTTCCCTTGCGCCTGGTTCCCTTGCACCTGGTTCCCTTGCGCCCGTGTCTGCGACTCTTGCGCCTGGTTCCCTTGCGCCTGGTTCCCTTGCGCCCGTGTCTGCGACTCTTGCGCCTGACGACGACGACAATGAAAGTGTTTCCAGCGGCAGCAGCGGCATCAATCATCCGCGCAACATAGGCAAGGCGAATCAACTCAAATACTTGAAGGACGGGATGCAGTTGCGGCACATAACAGCAGTAAACGAAAACACTCACTGCTGGAATGCCACATTTGATGCTGAAAACAATCGCATTATTCGTAGGCCGGATGGCGTTGCATTTGAAACTTTGCGACAATTTGCTCGGCTGCATTGCAACGAAGTTTTAGGAACCATGGTTGCATCATACAGCAATGTGTGGTGCGACCCTCATTTTCAATACCAACACGACGATGGCAGTTGGCACGCATTGTCCAAACTGAAATGTTAGAAAAAGAAAAAGCATTCAAATCATCAAACAAATAATATAATGATAATATACCACGTGAATCATTATAATCCAATGTATCCATACTTTATCAAAAGACACATCACGTCCGTTTCCATCGTCGTGTTTTTATTGGCATTTGGAGCACTGCATGCATTCAAACCTCGGTTCATGTATAACGAAGACGGCAGTTTGCGCCAGTTTGGCATTGGGTTCAAACGTAAAACCGTGATTCCTGCATGGCTTGCGGCAATTTGTGTCGCAATTCTCTCGTACTTGCTGGTGTTGTATGCATCCACGCCCAAATTGTACATGTAATTACAATTAATTTAATTATGCATTTATGCATTTATGCGTGCCTTATTCCCTAGTACTGTAAATTGTTTGCGGCACATTGTTATCCGGTTTTGCATTGGCCGAATTCTTTGCTTTCTGGTCCTGAACCTGCTGCTCTTGCTCGCTGAGTTCGCACGGGGATTTCTCCATGATGAAGATGGCAGTGATGTCGGTCATCAGGTTCAGGGTGAGTAAATAAAAGATGAACTTGGCAACGAGTTCCTTGATTCGCACATAGTTCACAAATTCGGTTNTGTTAGCTGGGGTGTTTTGATCCGGTTTCAGCTTGTCGCTCAATTCGTTGAACGCTTCATCGGCGCGCAATATGCTGGGCGTTGCGTCTTCGTTCGTGGTTAGCATGCTGAAAAACCCCCATGGATCACTGCGAATGTAGTTGATATACTTGTTGATGCGGCTGTTGTCACCCGGCACTTTGTCCTTCAGTATTTTGTCCATGAACGAGGTGACCCCCATTAGCTTCATTACCAAGTAGCCAAACGTGTTGCCAAAGGGCTGCAACCACACGTACATGTTTTCAAGCAACCAAAACACGGGGACAAACAAGAAAATCCAGGTTAAGACCGGTCCTCCGAACACCCATATCGTATTGGGGTTCACGCATTGCTGCGACATCAGCCACCACATCAATAAAATGTTGATGCCCAGCACAAGCAATAAAAACAGCACTTTAATCAATAAGTTGTCTGGATTCACGTAAATCATATACAAGTACACGAGTGATGCAAACCCGTAAAAGGATAAATTCACACTCAGATCAGGCATCACTGCTGGTGGATCCGACGAAGAAGATGACGATGACGATGACGATGACGATGACGATGACATTTCCAAATTCCGTATAAACAATGTGTATAAATTAATTTGAATTTTTAATGGCATAATGTATCCCCACCACCACCACAATGTCTGCACCCCCGTCGCTCATTGAACCCGGAGTCAAGTACTTTTTCGGAGGGGTGTTGAAGCAGTGCAACCGTATTCGGGAAGAATACCACAACACGGTGTTCAACCTCTGCATGTTTGGGTTTTTCGTACTGATTTTAGGCACGCTCCTGTATTACAAACGCTCCAGCAAACCCACGCCCGAACAACAAGCCGCGATTCGTCGCAAGCAGCAGGAATACATTCTCTCCAAACTGCGGATGGTGAATGCTGCAAACCACGCCGCATCGCGCGGCAACTTCATCACCGGTCTTCCTAAATGGGAAGTGCCCGAGGTTGAGCTCATTAAACAGCGCAAGCTATTTTTATGATTTATGATTTATGATTTATGATTTATGATTTATGATTTATGATGTGTAGCAACGAAATAGCACAATGAATGTGCAACCGGATCCAGGAAATAATGTGTGCAACATATAAGTTGTTTTAATAGTATCAATGGAACAGCGCCCTCCGGTGACAAACGTGAGCAAAGCCGACTACGTTGATGCGCTGAATGAGTACTACGGGTACAAGCACCGGTACGACAGCAAGTTTGAGGAAGACAAGAACGCCGTCAAAAATTCGGATTTGCTGACCCTTCCACAAAAACGGGCCAAAATCATGCGCATTAAGCGCAACCGCAAGTGCGTGGCGTGCGGCCAAACCGGGGGAACCCATTTCACCAATGAAGACGGCGTGCTGCGCGCGCAGTGCGGCAACCGGTCCCAACCGTGCTCGCTGCGCATTGAAATCGTGAAGGGCAAATTCATGAGCCTGGAAACCCTGGCAAATGAATCGCTGCGCACGGCCGACGTGTTGAAAGACCAGATCATTAAGACCAAGCTGGATTTGTTGTTCAATTACACCACCGAAGAAGAGGCGCTGCGCCAGTTTGAAAAGGACCGGGCGGCGCTCAACCAAGCGCTGGAGCTGTACGGCGGGTTTCGGCAAAAGTACTTGGACGTGGTGCGAAATGCCGACCGGCGCGAAGAGGTGGACGCGCTGACGGCGGAGTTTCATGCCGCGGTGCAAGAATTTAAGGACATCCTGCGGATGGGCTCGGGATCGGCGTCGTTTGTTAGGGATGCCGTGGCGCATTACGTGGGAAAGATTCAACCGCTCAGCGATGCTATCATGGAAAAACGGTACGTGTACACCGCCGTGGAACGGGATACCAGTTTAGGCGGCGACGCGCTGCGTTTGGTGCAGAAACCGTACACGCTGGAGCAGCTGGAGTTTGAGATTGACGTGCCGAGCATCACGGTGGAGGCGCGGAACCGACAGCTGCGCGAACGGCTGGCGCGCAAGCGCAAGGACCAGCTGGCTGCGTACATTTGGAACTGGACCAAGGACCAGGAGCGAATTACGGGCGACGTGTATGAAGTGGCCAATCTGGACGACCCCGACACCGGCAAGGACGAGCTCATTGACTTCATCGTGGAGAACGGCGTGCCGGCCACCAAATACACCGCCAAAACCAGATCCAGAGCCAAGGCCAAGGAACGGGCCAAGTGACAAGTTGCCAAGTGACAAGTTGCCAAGGCCAAATCCAAATGACAATAAAAATCCGGGTCAAAATTATAATGTGCATTCATTGTATCTATCCATGTCCGTATTCAGTTACATTTCATGGCCTGCGTTCATCATTAGTTTCGCAATTGGCGTGTTTTACATCTACATTTCTCTCCCCAAGCAGCGCATTGTGACCGTGTATCCCACGCAGGACAACGCGGACTACTTCAATTTTAGGGATAAGGCGCACAACTGTTTCCGGTTTGAACAAGAAATGAAGGAGTGCCCCGCAAATGACGACGCGCTCAAAACCATCCCCATGCAAACTTGAACGGGGTCACGATTTATTAATTTTATTTATTAAATGTACATGCACTTGTACCCATGCCGTTACCCGGAAAACCTACATATCAAACAAAGGAGAAAGTTGACTCTAAACTCCCAGATGAGGTCCTACGCAAAGCTGCTGCAGAACGCGCCATCTTCGATGCCGAATTAAAAAAAAAACAAGAAAAAGAAACAGCCGAAGCCCAAGCAAAATTAGCAGCCGAAGCTCAAGCAAACGCAAAATCCACGAATGCACGACATGTTAAGCCCCGGCCCTTATCAGCGCATGCCAGTGCATTCGCCACTTTAAAAATACATCCTAGTTCTACTATCTCAGAAATCAGGAAAGCATACCTCAAATTGGCAATGGAAACACATCCTGATAAAAATAAAATGCCCAAAGCGACCACTGAATTTCAGAAAATACAAGCAGCATATGAAACACTAATCAACCCCCAAAAAAACGGCGGAAGCAAGCGCCGCATTTGCCGAATGTATCGTAAAACAAAAAAAACGCATCGCCGCACAAAACATTGTCGCAAAACGTAGAATTCCAAAAAAATAAAATATAGTTATAAAACAACTTAAACATTTAGCATTGTAATAATGCAACTACATGACTTCATTCATTCTTCCACTAGTCGGGTTATTTTTGGAATAATAATGGGTCTGGGTCTTTCCAGTTTATTTAGGAAGACGTGCCACGGTCGCGATTGCATGGTGTTCAAGGCGCCCGACATGGCGGAAACCAAGAAGTTCACGTTCAAATACGACGGCAAGTGTTTTGATTATAAGATTGGTAGCACGAAATGCGATGACTCGCGCGTAAACGTGGTGCTTTGAAAAAGTTTATTTGTACATTAAATTAATGATAAAAAAACAATTTAAAGACAAACCATGTTTCAATACCAACATGAAATCCCTGTAGCGCAGGGTTCGGGGCCAAAGGCTACTGCATTGAACGTAGTTCCCTGATGTCAAGCTGGACGTTAAACGCAGCAACTGTTATACCGGCATGGCGCAGAGGCAGCGCGCGGGGCTCATAACTCCGAGGTCACTCGATCGAAACGGGTTGCCGGTATCTATCACAAATCGCATTGGTGCATCCAGGCACTGGAGCAACACNTTAACCGGGGTAGCTTAAAGGAAGAGCGCGGGGCTCATAACTCCGAGGTCACAGGATCAAAACCTGTCTCCGGTATCTAATCATCAAATCGCACAGGTGCATCAAGGCACTGGAGCAACTTGTAACCGACGTGGCGCAGCGGGATGCGCATGGGGCTCATAACTCCAAGGCCACAGGATCGACACCTGTCGTCGGTATCCAATCCAATTCAGTCTGCTTTACAGAAGCAGAACCATCTTGCTTGTTAAATCAAGATGCACGTGAACCATATCACATAATTACCCTCAGGTTCGGAATAAAGCAAGTCTGATCAACTGCGTGTGAGATCGAAACTCACCCTGAGGCTCTTCAACCTTTTTTAAAAAAAACTATTATTTTTTGGGAATTTCTCTCCTTTATTACTTTTGAAAAGGAGAGAAAACATGAAATGAAATTCAATCCACCTGCATTAAACCCCATCGTACATCAAACATAATGATGGTAGACAAAAAAGTCGTCATTTCAATACAACCCATTCCTCATATCATGGGCCATTACTCATATCATGGGCCATTACTCATATCATGGGCCATTCCTCAATAATTATTATAAAGGGTTATTATTCTATCATTGGGGTTTGCAGTGTTTTTAGGGTTTGTAGATTTAGGGTTTAGGGTTTAGGGTTTAGGGTTTAGGGTTTAGGGTTTAGGGTTTAGGGTTTAGGGTATGCAGTGTATTTAAGGTTTGCAATGTATTTAATAAAAAAAACAATAAAAAAAAAAGCGCTAAAGTCGCATCCCGTCGCGTGCCATCACAATAAATAAGTTGCTATTTGCGCCGACGAGTGCGCCTTGATTTGGTGCTCCTACCGCTCCTGCTACCGCTCCTGCTTCCGCTCCTGCTACCGCTCCTGCTTCCGCTCCTGCTACCGCTCCTGCTCCTGCCGCCCATTATGGTGCAGCATTTGGTACTAGGTTTACTTCCCAGTAATGACACCCGGGAACTCTCTCCTTCTTGTGCCAATTGTGACATCAATATTTCTGCCACATGTGAATTTGGGTGCACTAATCCTCTTGTTGTTTGCTGCACTCTATTCAATCGTCTCTGGATCCGATCAATTTCGTCTCCAAAACTTATTGACCTTGACNACGGCGGANAATGAGTGTGNTCGGGAAGCCATTCTACGTATGTACCAGTATGTGGGTNTACGTAGTATTCCTTAGTGTGACTCATATTGTGTGTTATACACACGGGTTACACTTTTTTTTTGTTCAATCGCATCAATCACAATGCCGCGAAGCGCCCACCGCCACAAGTCGCTCTGATTCATTTTCAAACGCATTGCACGGGCCCTGCGTTCTTGTTCTTGTTCTTGTTCTTGTTCCATCTGTCCACAGCACCAAAACAAAACAAAACAAAAATCAAATAAAAGTAATTCAATTTTTTTCAGAATAAAACCATATTTTCTCTCATTAAAGCATAACTCTAAATCAATTAATGCCGTACACGCTGCGGAAACAACCCCGCCGGGGCTACAAAGTATGCAAAAAAGGCACGCGGAAGTGCTTCTCCAAGCGGGCTTTAACCAAACGCATGGCCATCCGGCAAATGCGGGCGCTGTATTTGAGCGAACACAATAAGAAGAAGCAGAGCGGTGGATGAAGCGGTCCCCCCACTCTGCCGGTTTAAAGGATCCCATGCGAAAAAAAAAACGGGATTGAATTCCCTTAATGACGGCGTGTTCATAAATTGTTAACCGCAAAGGAACACAGTACCCGACCCCTTTTTTTTTTGTTTTTCCACTTTTAAACCCTTTTGAAATCCGCAAAGTAGGCGCTGTCCGTCATCCAACGATTGTAGGCCGTGCGACGACACGCATAAGCGCCATAAGCATAAGCGCCATAAATGGACCGCACGCGCCGGAGAATGCCGATGTAAGCCCGGTGCGCGCCCGTGTCCTCGTAATCCAGGAACCTGCGCGCGTACTCCTCGCGCAGCGCAATTGTTTGGTCCAGCGCGTCGTCCGCAAACGTGTCCAGCGCCAGCGCATTCGCGGCCTTGTATTCCGCGTACAGCGCGTTGGCCTGCTGCATGTGTTCGTCGCAGTACGTGTGCCGGTTCTTTGACACCACGACCCATTCGCACGCACAGCCCGGCACCGTGCACCTTACATCCGACGAGCCACGACGAGGCATTTTTTTTCCCCAATGATCAAACATCAAATACTTAAAAAAAATCAAAATCAATTTTTTTTTTATTTTTAGTAATTTTTATTTTTTTTGACAAAATGTGATTCTTGAAATTATAGTGAAATAAAAAAAATTGAATCCCATTTTGAAATACTTTTATATCAGACAGTGACTCAGCAACTAAGCGAACGAACTACGAACTACGAACTACGAACTACGAACTACAATGATTACCAACGTGCAACAGCAGCAACAACAGCAGCAACAACAGCAGCAACAACAGCAGCAACAGTACGAAACCACCTACGGCAATGAAGTGAAGCGCCGTCGCATCACCGATCAGGGTGACCACTTGAAGGTATGGAAAACCGAAGACGAAACCCTTGTTTTGCAGGAAGTCATCAAAGAAGAGCCACAAGAGCCACAAGAGCCACAAGAGCCACAAGAGCCACAAGCGCCACCACATTTGACCCATCTGATTGGCCGCACTGCAGTTGTTGAAACAATCAACGGAGACACTCATCGTGGCCGAATTGCCAGCTTGTTTGATCTGAACGGAGAGCGCGCAATCTACATACAGGCGTGTGATGGCACCAACCACATCTTCACATCTTCGCAACTGCGCAATCTACAAGTGCATCACGAACCAGAAGAACACGAAGAACCAGAAGAACACGACCAAGACCACCAAGAGTTGTCGCCCATTGCACACGAAGAACAAGAAGACCAAGTGATCGTGATTGACGACGACGACGACGACGACGACGACGAACAAGACGAACAAGACGAAGAAGACGAACAAGACGAAGAAGTCCGGCAAATCACACAACACATGGAAGTGATTCACATTTTGAGCGACGATGACAGCGATGCCACCACTCAACAACTGGAAGACCAAGACGACTACCAAGACGACTTCCCTGATGTGGAATTTCAGCCAGTCCCCCAACAACCCCAACAACCCCAACAACCCCAAC